>Ga0187771_10002144_pt1 | contig 13574 bp, 7 predicted proteins | sample 0116_SJ02_MP15_1_FD_133139 | JGI IMG/M metagenome (GOLD analysis project Ga0187771, IMG submission 133139) | Tropical peat soil microbial communities from peatlands in Department of Meta, Colombia - 0116_SJ02_MP15_10_MG | ecosystem: Environmental > Terrestrial > Soil > Wetlands > Peat | place... | reverse complement strand
TCCTTGGGCATGGGCCCGCCCGGAGTGTAGTCGCGGTCGTGTGGATCGGTGGAGATTTCAGAAAGTTTGTGTCCGTAGGCGCCCCATCCGCGTTTGAACGCGAACGTATCCAGGTCAAAGACCATCACCCGGCCGCCCAGGTAGCTGTCGGTGCAATAGAGTTCCCGGGCAGCATCATCGATGCGCACTTCTTCGATCTGGCCTACGATCATCGGTGTCGTCGGCGGGTACTTGGCGATAAACGCGGCTAAAGCCTCAGCGTTCGGGCCCCCGCGCCCGCCACCACCGCCTCCGCGGCGGTCTCCGCCACGGCCACGGTCGCGGCTCCCGCCCCGGTCACCACCGCCATCGCGATGCCCGCCGAAGGGCGGAGGGGGCGGCTCGGGCAAGGAAGCCATGCCCGCCGGATAGACCACTACATGCCGGAACGGTCCCGCGCCCGCGCTCTCGCTGCGCAGTTCGGGCTCGTTGCGCAGCGCGATGTGCAGCACTCTGCGTTCGCGGCTGTTCATGGGATTGAACCGGAACGGCGTGCCGGCGCGCTTCACTTTTTCCGCCGCCGCCAGCGCGCTCAGGCGCAGCTCTTCGATGCGCAGCGCGCGATACTCGTTGGCGTCGAAGGAAATCCGCGAATGATCGTCGGAGTGCAGGCGCAGCGCTTCCTGGGTGACCAGTTCGAGCGCCAGCAGCAGTTCGGCGCGGTTGGAAAGCAGCAGGTCCACATCGGGACCCGTGAACTTCACCACCAGATCGGGATTCTCGAAATCGGGGTTCGAGTGATCGCCGGGCTCGATGCTGAACCGGAGTTCGAAGCCCGCGTCGGCGATGATCTGTTTCAGGAACCGCTCGATACGAGGACCGGTTTCTTCAATGGAAAACTTCGGATTCAAGCCCGCTTCCTGCCGTCCCTGGGAATCATTTTCTGCGAAGCCTTTGGCGCGGGCACTGCAACCGGCGGCGAGGTCTTGTTGACAAACCACTGCTGCCCGATCCCGACGATATTGCCAGTGAGCCAGTATAACACCAGCCCGCTCGACGCATTCCAGAAGAAGAACAGGTACATCAGGGGCATCATCTGCATCATGCGCCGCTGGCTCGGATCAGCGTTCGCCGGGTTCGGAGTCATCGCGGTCACCATGAAACTCGTAACCACCATGATCAGCGGCAGAAAACGGATGGCCGTCTGCTCGGGCTGCGAAAGATCGCCGACCCACAGGAAACTGGCGTGGCGCATCTCGATCGTCACCGCCAGCACTTTGTAGAACGCATAGAGGAACGGCATCTGGATCAGCAGCGGCAGGCATCCGCCCATCGGATTCACGCCGTGCTTCTTGTAGAGATCCATCATTTCCTGCTGCTTCTGCTGGGCCCGCGGATCGCTCATCCCGATCCCTTTGTACTTGTTGTTGATGGCCTGCATCTCGGGCTGCAGCGCCTGCATCTTGCGCCCGGATTTCATGCTGCTCAGCTTCAGCGGGAATAGCGCGAAATTGATGATGATCGTCAGCAGGATGATCGACCAGCCGTAGTTATGCACGAACTGATCGTTCATCCAGTGCAGGATGATGAACAGCGGTTTGGCGATCACGCCGAAGAATCCCCAGTCGACAATGCCGTCGAGCTTCGGGTTCACGCGGTGCAGCGCGTTGATTTCCTTCGGGCCCACATAGACGCCGAACTGATTCCTCGCCGCGCCGCCCACCGCCACGCCGGGATAGGCTTCCTCGGAATTATTGAACTTCGACGCCACCACGTCGTCGAACGTCGTGGTCTCGAGCGTGGTGTTGGGCGGAGGCAGAAACGCCGCCGCGAAATACTGGTCGTCGATGCCGGCAAACGAGAACGACCCGTCCGCGTTCACCGGCCCGTTCTTCGCCGATTTCGCGCCATCGCGCGCCAGCTTCTGCTTGTCGATGTCGTAGCGGATGGTCGCCTGCTGGCCGAACGCGTTCTGCGCGGCCATATCGCCGAAGCCGCCGCGCCACTGGACGAGATGCGGAATCGCCGCGCCATTCATCGACACATCGTCCGAATACTGCACCATCGTGCCCGACGGCTGGAAGGCGAACGTCTTCGTCGCGGCAGTCGAGCCATCGGAGAATTCGAACCGGACGGTCAGCCCTTCCTGATGCGCCACCCACAGCGCTTTATTGAGATCGGCGCCCGGCTGTTTGCCGCGGAACGTAAAGCTGAACGGATACGCGGTCTTGTCCGCGCCCTTCTGATTCACCAGCTCGAGCGGCTTGTTGTTGCTGTCGGTGTAGCTCTTGAGCGTCCAGCTCTTCACCACCGCGCCGCGATTCGAAAACACCACGTGATAGTCGCCGGTGTCGATGGTCGAAGTCTGTTCGCTCGCGGCGGAAACGGCGCTCGGCACGGCCGGAGTTTCCGCGGACGACGGAGCCATCGGCGTGCCGCTCGCGGTCGAGGCCGCGGAAGAAGCGGGAGCCGCAGCCGCGCTTTTCTTCGCCTCAGTCTTCGTCTGCGCGGGAGGCGAGATGCCCAGCAATCGGTAAACGTACGGTGTGGCCACCAGAATCAGGCCCATGAGAACGAAGGCCAGCACCATCCGCACTTCGGCGGACACGTCCTTCTTCTCACCGGGTTTCTGTGGTGGTGTGGGAGAACTCATAGATCAGTTGGATCCCGGAACCGGGTCGCACCCGCCCTCATGGAACGGATGGCAGCGCCCCAGACGCTTCAGCCCCAGCCAGACGCCCTTCGCCGCGCCATGAATCTCGATCGCTTCGCGCATATATTCCGAACACGTGGGATGAAACCGGCAGGCGGAAGGCAGCAGCGGAGAAATCAGGCGTTTGTACCAGACGAGGCTCTGGATGAGAATTCCCCGCACCGTATAAACAGACGTCTGACTTCGGTCTGAAGTTCGGGAAAGCTGCAATCGAGCGCTTTCCGGCGCGGATTGAATACGATCGACCACTCGGGATTCAACAGCTCCAGCTCAAGCCGCACCGCTTCCCGCAGCCGGCGTTTGATTCGATTCCGCACCACTGCCGTGCCCAGAGCCTTCGGCGTGGTGAAGCCGACTCGCGGACCGGCGTCGCCGCCCCGCAGACTGAATGCAGCGAAAAGGGGACACGCATAACGCGTCCCCTTTTCGTAAACCATTCGGAAATCGCTGGAACGAAGAATCCGGACACTTTTGGGAAAGCCTGATTTGGAGATGCCGGCGATCCGAATTACCTCTCGGAGCTGACGGTCAGCTTCTTGCGGCCGATGGCGCGGCGGCGAGAGAGGACTGCCTGGCCATCGGCGGTCTTCATACGGGTCCGAAACCCGTGCGTCTTCGCGCGACGGCGGTTATTCGGCTGAAAAGTACGTTTGGGCATGTTGTTGTTTTTCTACTTCTTTGGCGGAGCCAGGATTGGAAAATACTTATTGTACAACAGCTTCGGCGATGGCCGCTGCCAGTTCCCGCTCCCCAAGCCCGGTACTGATGAACAATTCCTGCCGCGCCCCGTTGGCCAGCCCGATCGCCTTCCAGCCGTTCGTCGTCGGCACCGTGATCCGCACCTTCACCGTCCCCTTCGCATCCCGCACCGGCCGGATCACGCCCGGAATAATCGACCGGATGTCCTCCCGCTCCACCAGACGCTCCAGAACAGGCCGTAAATCGTCCAGAATCGCGTGCTCGATCTTGAGCTTGCCCTTCGCCGTTCGCAGCCGGAAACTCACACCCGCTATAGTACGAATTTCATGCCCCACCACATCACACTGATCCCGGGAGACGGCATCGGCCCGGAAGTCGCCGACGCCACCAGACGCGCTGTCGACGCCACCGGCGTCTCCATCGTCTGGGAACGGATCGACGCCGGCGTCGAAGCCCAGAAAGCCACCGGCCAGTTCCTTCCCGACGCTGTTTTCGAATCTCTCGCCCGCACCCGAGTCGGGCTGAAAGGTCCCGTCGGCACGCCCGTCGGCGGCGGACACACCAGCGTCAACGTGGCGCTGCGCAAGCGCCTGAACCTGTTCGTCAACTTCCGGCCGGTGCGCATGCTGCCCGGGCTCAAAACGCGCTTCGCCGATCTGCCCATCGACCTCGTCATCTTCCGCGAGAACACCGAAGACCTCTACGCCGGCATCGAGCACGAGGTGGTGAAGGACGTGGTCGAAAGCCTCAAGGTGATCACGCGCGCGGCGTCGATCAAAATCGCCCGCGCCGCCTTCGAATTCGCCGATCGCGAGATGCGGAAGAAAGTCGTCGCCATCCACAAAGCCAACATCATGAAGATGAGCGACGGCCTCTTCCTGCGCTGCTGCCGCGAGATTGCCGCCGAATTCCCGCAGATCGAATACAGCGAGCTGATCGTCGATAACGCCTGCATGCAGCTCGTCATGCGCCCGGAAACCTTCGACGTGCTCGTGCTGCCCAACCTCTACGGCGACATCGTCTCCGATCTCTGCGCCGGCCTCGTCGGCGGACTCGGCATCGTCCCCGGCGCCAACCTCGGCGATGACTGCGCCGTCTTCGAAGCCGTCCACGGTTCGGCGCCCGATATCGCCGGCAAAGGCATCGCCAACCCGACCGCGCTCATGCAATCGGCGCAGCTCATGCTTGCCCACATCGGCGAGCGCCAGGCCGCGGATCGCCTCCAGCACGCACTCGAATCCGTCTATCGCGAGCGCAGGCATCTCACCGGAGACGTGGGCGGCCATGCCACAACCGAAGAATTCACCGACGCCGTCATCGCAAAGCTCTAGCAGGCTGTACACGCGCCTTCAGGCGCCACTCGCCGATAAGCCGATTCAGACGCCGCAAGCGCTCGCGTCTCCGCGGACTCGGCTAATCTGATCCTATGCGACTCCGTCCCCTTGGAAAAACCAGTCTCCCCGTCCCCGTGATGATGCTCGGCGGCAACGTCTTCGGCTGGACCGTCAATGAAGCCGATTCCTTCCGCCTGCTCGACCGCGCCTTCGATCTCGGCCTGACCTTCATCGATACCGCCGATGTCTACTCGCGCTGGGTGCCCGGCCACACCGGCGGCGAATCGGAAACCATCATCGGCAGGTGGTTCCGGCAGACCGGCAGGCGCAATCAGGTGATCATCGCCACCAAGGTCGGCATCGACATGGGCGATGGCAAGGCCGGTCTTTCGGCAAAGCGCATCCGCGAAGCCGTCGAGGAATCGCTCACGCGCCTCCAGACCGACCGCATCGATCTCTACCAGTCGCACCGCGACGATGAGAACACTCCGCTCGAGGAAACCCTCGAAGCCTACAGCGCGCTCATCAGCCAGGGCAAAGTGCGTTTCATCGGCGCCTCGAATTACACCGGAGCGCGCCTGCGCGCCGCCATCGAAACCAGCCGCAGGCTCGGCATTCCGGCGTACCAGACGCTGCAGCCACACTACAATCTGGTCGAACGCAAAAACTACGAAACCGATCTTGCACCGGTCGTTGACGAGTTCGGGATCGGCGTGATTCCTTATTACTCGCTCGCCTCCGGCTTCCTCTCGGGCAAATACCGCAAGCCGGCGGATCTCGAAGGCAAGGCGCGCGGCCGCGGGGCCGGGAAATATCTCACCGACGCGGGACTCAGAGTCCTCGCTGAACTCGACGGCGCCGCAGCCGATTACAACTCGACGCCCGCCGCGGTCGCGCTCGCCTGGCTCGCCGCGCAGCCGCACATCACCGCGCCCATCGTCAGCGCAACGACGATCGAACAGATCGACACCATCGCCGCCGCGGCCGAGCTCCAGCTCCGCGAAGACACCATCGCGGATCTTACTTCTGCTTCGGCAGGCTTATAAGATTCGCCAGCAGCTGATACGCGCCGTCCGTGCCGGCCGGTAACTGCCGCCACAAACCCAAGCCCAGGTAAATCCACCGGCCCCTGCCGAAGCGCGCCTCGACGAGCGATCCCAGCTTCTCGCCCGGATTGTCCCGGAACGAATCCGTCATCGAGACCAGATCCACATACTTCGGATCCTTCTCGCCGAGGAAATAAAGCCCGCGCTCCTGCGTCCAGTGCTCCCACGTCGGAGGCCCGATTTTATTGGGGAAATTGAACACGGGGTGCGATGGCACCAGCACCTTCACCGGCACCAGCTCATCGGAAACCCGGTTGGCGCTCACCTTCGCCGGATACGGCCCGTACTGCGAGGCATTGAACTCGAACTTGTTGTACTGCACGATCACGGTGCCGCCGCGGCTCACGTAATCGAGCAGCCGCTGGTTGTAAGCCCGCAGATCCGCGCGCCGCTCGTAAGCCCGCACGCCGGTCACAATCGCGTCGTACTTGCCGAGGTCCCCGCCCGCGAGTTCGTTCTCTTCGATGAACGAAACCTTCGCGCCCAGCTGCTCGAGCGCGGGAGGCACCTGGTCCCCCACGCCGTTGATGTAGCCCACATTCAGGTTCGGCGTGGTCTTCACGTCGACCACCTTCACCAGCGTCTCCGCCGGCTTCATCACCTGCCGCCGCTGGATATGCGGGTATTCGATCTCCTGGAACCCGTCGGTGAACCTGCGTCCGTCCGCCGTCACCACCGCGCCCACCGTATAAGCGCCCGTCTTCACCTGCGCCGGAGGGATCACATCGAAGCGCGCCGAAAGCGATTCATCCTCGTGCGCGAAGCTCACCGGCACGCTCTCGGGCACCGCCTTCCATCCCGCCGGCAGATGCAGCGACACACTCACTTTCGCCGCGGCCTTCGTATCGTTGGTCACGGTGACGCGAACCTCGCGCTTCGCCGGAGCCGAAGCCGGAATCACGGCGAGCGGCGGAGACGTGCGCACCGAGAACTGCGGCACCACGTTCAGCTCCATCCGCTTGTCGCCGTTGTAGATGTCCTTCACGTAGCGGAACGTCACCGGCATCTCGCGCGTCACTTCCGTCGCGCCCGCTTTCACGTGGAAGGTCACGCGGAAGGGCGAAGGCGCAAACGCCACGCCGAACGGCACGCCCGCATCGAAGATATTGATCGCCTGATTCTCCGGATGCGCCCAGTAGTTGTCGTGGAAGTAAGGCGTGGTCGGCTGCGCGTCCTTCGGGATCATGGCATCGATCTCGCAGCGGAAGAAGCCGTCTTTCTTCATGTCCGCTGCCTTGCAGCCCGCCGTCGAATCGAGTCCCGCGAACGCCACACTGGTGACCGATACATCGGGCGGGCCATGATTCGCCGCAATCGCCGTCACCTTCACCGGCTGCCCCGGAATCACGAGGCCGTCGTCCGCCACGGCATCGAAGGAGAGCCCGTGCGCGACGAGCAGTGCGTTCTCATAATCGCGCTCTTTCGTCTCGAGCCGGAGGCCGATCTCATACCGCGCGCCGTCGGTCAATCCGATTGAAGGCAACTGCGCACCGAGCGCCCGCACAGCCACGAGTCCTTCTTCGACCGGCTTCGCCGTCGCCGCATCGTCGCCCGAATTGAACGCGTTCTGGGCCCGCTTCGCCGCATCCGCGATCACGGCAAGTCCGGCCGTCAGCGCATACGGCGGATTCGGCCCCGCAAAGCGCGCCAGACCCGTCAGACTCACATCGAGACCGTCGAAGAACGACATCTCGTTCTTCCCCATCAGCGACTTGTCCGCCGCATCCATCATCCGGTAACCGGCCGCGCCCGGCCCGCCGCGCCCCTGCGGCGCGCCTGGCAGCGGCGGCAACCCCGTGGTGCCCTGGCATTTGTGATTGCTGCGCGCGTCGGTCCCGATCTCCGCGTACGTCCGGCCCAGCAGCGGATCCCAGGCGCCCACGTTGATGCGCGCCAGCTTCTCCTCCGGCCGCGGCGCCTGCGGCTGCGGCTGTTCCGCGCGTCCCGGACCGCTGGCCGCCACCACGCCCGCGCCCGCCGCGAAGTACAGCTTCGCCGGCTTCCATGGCCGCAGCCCCTCTTTCAACTGCTCCGGATACGCCGCCGGATCGCCCGACGCCTCATAGGCCTCGCGCACCAGGATCGCCGTCGCCTCATGCGCGCGGTCGCCGCCGCGGCCCTGGATGTTCATCGTCAGGAGAACATCCGGCCGGAGGGTCCGGATCAGCCGCACATAGTCGCCCACAATATCCTTCCGGCCCCATTTGGCGATCACTTCCTCGGGATCGAACGAATACCCGTAGTCGATGGCGCGCGTGAAGTACTGCTCGGCCCCGTCGATGCGGTACGCCGAGAGCAGCTCCGCGGTGCGCAGCACCGCGATGTCGCGGAACAGCTCCGGCCCGATCTCGTTCTGCCCGCCGTCGCCGCGGTTGTTCTGCACGTCGACCGTGCGCAGCCCCATGCCGAGCCCGTAGAGCGCGAACAGCGCGTTGGTTTCATCGTCGGGATGCGCGGGCGCCTGCATGAACGTGCCCGCCACGCTGAGTTTGCGCAGCGCCAGACCGAGCGCGGCATGGCCGCTCTCATCGGAGACCGGCGAGAAGCTCATCCGGTTCTGCGCCAGAAGAGCCATCACGCCGAGACCGGCGCAGAGAGCCGGAACAACGGCACGTTTCATCGACACACCTCCTCAGGACACGCCTTGCAAAGGGCGTCGCCTCGTCCGGGTGCTATTGAGCCTTGACCGGCGTGACCCTGGGCCCCTCAGCCCGGGGCGCCGCGACCTTGCCGGTGTTCGCCGGATCCGCCATGGCAGCCGAGCGCAGCTGATCGTAACTCGGAAGCGTCGAATAGTCCCAGCCGCCGCCCAGCGCCTGGACCAGCCCCACTGCAGCAGTCATGCGGCGCTGCAGAATCGTCACTGCGTTGCGTTCATCCGTGAGCGCGATGGTCTGGGTCTGGATCACGTCGAGGTAGGAGTTGGTTCCGGCCTTGTAGCGCTCGGTGATCAGGTCGAGCGACTGCTGCGCCGCCTTGACGGCTTCGTCGGTCTGCGCGGCTTCGGTTGTCAGCACGCGCAGCGCCACGAGGTTGTCTTCCACGGCCTGGAATGCCGCCAGAACCGTCTGGCGGTAGGCCGCCACGGCCGCGTCATAGTTGGCTCTGGCCTGAGCCATCGTCGCGCCGCGCCGTCCGAAATCGAATATCGTCTCGCTGACCGCCGGCCCGGCCGACCAGATGCGCGCCGGCCCGGTAAACAGCGACTGGAACAGGTTCGCCGAAATACCCGCCGAACCCGAAAGCCCGATCGTCGGATAGAACGCGACCTTCGCGAGCCCGATGTTCGCATTCTGCACCGCGATGTTCCGCTCCGCCGAAGCGATATCCGGCCGCCGTTCGAGCAGCGTCGAAGGCACTGTGGAGGGAATCGGCGGCGGCGGACCCGCGATCTTGCAGGCCCCGAGCGAGAAATTCTCCGGCGGCTGGCCGGTCAGCACCGCGATGGCGTGCTCGAACTGGCCGCGCTGCACGCCGAGATCGGTCTCGGAAGCCTGCGTGGTGGCGAGCTGCGTCTGCGCCAGCGCGATGTCGGATTTCGCCGCCACGCCGCCGTTAAAACGGTCGATCGTCAGTTGCAGGTATTTCTGATAGGCCTCGTTGGTCTCGTGCAGAAGAGTGTACTGCATGTCGAGAGAGCAGAGCGTGAAATAATCCGCCGCCAGCGTCGCCTGATAACTCAGGCGCGCGTTTTCGAGGTTTGCGGCGGAAACCTGCGCCGAGTCCGTCGCGCCTTCCACCTGCGTGTGGATCTGTCCCCACACATCCGCTACCCACGAAGCCGCCACCGGCAGAACGAAGGATGCCGTGCGTATCCCCCTGCCCGGCGTATTGCCGGTTTCCGTCTCCGTGATGCTGGGGGTCGATGTGATCGACGGATAGTAGCTGGCATGCGCCAGGTCGACTGCGGCGCGCGCCGCAAGAAACTGCGCCTCGGCCTGCTTCACGTTCTGGTTGGTGATGGCGACCTTCTCCTCGAGCGCGTTGAGCTGCGGGTCGCCGAAGATCTCCCACCACTTTCCGCGAATCACGGTGTCGGAAGGATTCGCGGCTTTCCAGGTATCGTCGCCCTTCAGTTCCTTGAACGATTCCGGAAATACGGCAGGCGGCAGCGCCGCCGGCTTCTGGTATTTCGGCGCGACGTTGCAGGCGGAACAGAAGAGGGCAGCCAGTGCCAGGCTCGCGCGGCGCGTCAATCCGCACTCTCCACGGCCCCGCCGGGAATGAGGAAGCCGGGCAGCTTGTCGCTGTGTTTCCGGCTGAAACGAACGCTCAGACGATCGAGATATAGGTAGATCACGGGTGTAGTGAATAGGGTTAGAAGCTGGCTGACGAGCAGCCCGCCGACGATGGAGATACCGAGAGGTTTGCGCAGCTCGGCGCCGTCGCCGAGCCCGGCCGCCAGCGGCACGCCGCCGAGCAGCGCCGCCATGGTGGTCATCGTGATGGGACGGAAACGCAGCAGGCAGGCGCGGAAAATCGCATCCCGCGGACTCATCCCTTCCTGGCGCTCCGCCGCCAGCGCGAAGTCGATCATCATGATGGCGTTCTTCTTGACGATGCCGATGAGCAGGAAGATACCGATCAGCGCGATGATCGTCAGTTCGGTGCGGAACAGCACCAGCGCCATCAGCGCGCCGACCCCCGCCGAGGGCAGAGTCGAAATGATCGTGAGCGGGTGGATGAGGCTCTCGTAGAGCATGCCGAGAATGATGTAGACGACCAGCAGCGCGGCGCCGATCAGATAGGGCATCGTCGCCATCGAATCCTGGAACTGTTTGGCCGTGCCCGCGAAGCTGCCGGTGATGGTCTGCGGCATGCTCATCTCGATTTCCGCCCTGGTGATGGCGCGCACCGCGTCTTCGAGCGTGTAGCCTTCGGCCAGATTGAACGAAATCGTGGTGGCCGGGAACTGGCCCTGATGCGGCAGCTGCAGCGGCGTGATGCCTTCGGAGAAGTGCGCAAAGGAAGAGAGCGGCACGCTGACGCCGCGCGGCGTCTGCACGTAAATCTTTTCAAGATAGTCGGGCGCCTGCCACCACTGCTGCTGCAACGCCAGCACCACATGATACTGGTTGATCGACTTGTACATCGTCGAGACCTGCCGCTGCCCGAACGCGCTGTAAAGGGCCACGTCCACCGCCTGGGCCGTCAGGCCGAGCCGCGCCGCCGTGTCGCGGTCGATCGTGACGTTGGACGAAAGCCCCGAAATCTGCTGATCGGAAAACAGGTCTGTGACCTCGGGCTGCCGCGAGAGCCGCGCCAGCAGCTTCGGCCCCCATTCCCCCAGCAGGGAAAGGTCCGCGCACTGCAGCGTGTACTGATACTGCGAGTTGCTCTGCCGTCCGCCGATGCGGATGTCCTGCGAGTTCTGCAGGAAGAGCTGCGCGCCGGGCATGCCGCCCGTAGTGCGGCGGATGCGGTTGATCACGTCGTCGGTGGAAACCTTGCGTTCGCTGAGCGGCTTGAGCTGAATGTTGATCTGCGCGCTGGTGACGCCGCCGCCGCCGGGGCCGCCCGAACCCGCGCCCATCGTCATGTTCACGCGGTCCACGGCCGGATCCCTGCGGATCTGCTGCTCGAACCATTTGGCTTTTTCCACCATGGCCTGATAGGAAATGTGCTGCTGGCCCTGCACGCCGCCCTGCAGACGTCCGGTATCCTGCTGCGGGAAGAATCCCTTCGGGACTTTCACATACAGATAGACGTTCACGCCGATGGTCAGCGCCATCACGACCATGGTCAGCGCCGTGTGGTCGAGCACGGCTTCGAGCGCGGAGGCATAGGTGGAAAGCACCCAGTCGAACATCTTTTCGCTCCACTGGTAGAACTTTCCGTGGTTCCCGTGCGATTTGAGCAGCCGCGAGCACATCATGGGCGTGGCCGTGAGCGAGACCACCATCGAGATGCAGATGGCGATGGAGAGCACCATGGCGAACTCGCGGAACAGACGCCCCACGATGCCGCCCATCATCAGAATCGGAATGAACACGGCGATGAGCGAAATGCTCATCGAGAGCACGGTGAAGCCGATCTCTTCGGCGCCGCGCAGAGCGGCAGCCATCGGCGTCATGCCGTCTTCAATATGGCGCGAGATGTTTTCAATGACGACAATCGCGTCGTCGACCACGAACCCGGTCGCGATCGCGAGCGCCATCAGCGACAGGTTGTCGAGCGAGTATCCCATCAGGTACATCACCGAGAAAGTCGCGATCAGCGAAACCGGCACCGACACGCTCGGAATGAAGGTCGCCCAGAGATTCCGCAGGAAGAAGAGCACCACGAACACAACCAGCGAGATCGAAATCAGCATGTTGCGTTCGGCGTCGAGCACCGAAGACCGGATGGTGAGCGTACGGTCGGTGTCGATGAGCATGTTGGTCGAAGGCGGCAGCGCGGCGCGGAACTGCGGCAGCAGCTTCTTGATCTTGTCGACCGTTTCGATGATGTTCGCGTTCGGCTGCCGGTTGATGTTGATCGACACCGCCGGCCGCCCGTTCGACATGCCGATGTTGCGCACGTCTTCGGTGGCATCGATCACGCGGCCCAGATCGGAAAGCCGGATCGGCGCCTTGCCCCGGTAGATCACCACCAGATCCTTGTAGTCCTTCGCCGAATTGAGCTGATCCGTCACCTGGAGGGGGATGAACGACTGGCCGGTCTCGATCGCGCCCTTCGGCCGGTTCGCGTTCGCGCTTGCCAGGAAGTTCCCCACCACGTCCATCCCGACGTTGTAGCGGGACACCGGCTGCGGATTCAGTTCCACGCGCACCGCCGGCAGCGAACTGCCGTTGACGCCCACCTGGCCCACGCCGCGCACCTGCGCCAGCTTCTGCGCGAACACCGACGACGCCAGATCGTAGAGCTTTTCGCGCGGCACGATATCTGACTGCAGCGACAGCACCAGAATCGGCGCGTCGGCGGGATTGATCTTGCGGTAGCGCGGCCGCTGCGGCAGGTTGGAAGGCAGATAGCCGAGCGACGCGTTGATGGCCGCCTGCACGTCGCGCGCCGCCGAGTTGATTTCGCGGTTGAGATCGAACTGCAGGGTGATGTTCGCGCTGCCCAGCGTGCTGCGCGAGGTCATTTCCGTGATGCCGGCGATGCGCGTGAACTGCTTTTCGAGCGGGGTTGCCACCGAGGCCGCCATCACTTCCGGGCTCCCGCCGGGCAGCGAGGCCGAGACGTTGATGGTCGGGTAATCGATCTGCGGCAGTGGCGACACCGGGAGCTGGAAATACGCGATCCCGCCGGCCATGGTGACCGCGATCAGCAGCAGCGTCGTCGCGACGGGACGCTGAATGAAAGGCGAAGAAAGGCTCATCCCCGGCTACTCTCCAAAGCTAATCCCCGGCCGGCGCGGGCGCGAAATGGCCCGGAGCCGTCTCCCCTTTTTTGCCGCCAACCCACTTGGCGATCCTGTCGAACCCGAGGTAGATCACCGGCGTCGTGAACAGCGTCAGCACCTGGCTGAGCAGCAGGCCGCCGATGATGCTGATGCCGAGCGGACGGCGCATCTCCGAACCCACGCCGCTTCCGAAGGCCAGCGGCACGGCGCCGAGCAGCGCCGCCATGGTGGTCATCATGATCGGGCGGAAGCGCAGCAGGCAGGCCTGATAAATCGCTTCCTGGGGCGGCTTGCCTTCCTTGCGCTCGGCTTCGAGCGCGAAGTCGATCATCATGATGGCGTTCTTCTTCACGATGCCGATCAGCAGGATGATGCCGATCAGCCCGATGATGTCG
>Ga0187771_10002142_pt1 | contig 13576 bp, 8 predicted proteins | sample 0116_SJ02_MP15_1_FD_133139 | JGI IMG/M metagenome (GOLD analysis project Ga0187771, IMG submission 133139) | Tropical peat soil microbial communities from peatlands in Department of Meta, Colombia - 0116_SJ02_MP15_10_MG | ecosystem: Environmental > Terrestrial > Soil > Wetlands > Peat | place... | reverse complement strand
CCGTCGACGATGGCGCGCGAGCTGAGCAGACGGTGAAGAAGGGCTTCGCTGGACATCTCGAGCGAGAAAATACCGACGGTTTTGTTGTCGTCGATGGCGGCGCTTTCCGCGATGTTCATGGCGAAGGAGGTTTTGCCCATGGAGGGGCGGGCGGCGAGGATGACGAGGTCGGATTTCTGCAAACCGCTGGTCATCTCGTCGAGAATGTCGAAGTGGGTGGCGAGGCCGGTGATCCGCTGGCCGCGCTGCATGAAGGCGTCGATGCCGCCGGAGGAACGGATAGTGTCGCTGATTTTTTGGAAGCCCCGGCCGATGCGCTGTTCGGAGAGCGCGAAGACATCGGCTTCGGCGTCGTTGAGGATTTCGTCGGCGGGATTGGCCTGCTCGCTGGCTTTTGCAATGGCTTTGTTGGCGACGCCTATCAATCCGCGCAGAATGGCCTTGTCGCGGACGATGTGGACGTAATGCTCGATGGATGGGCGATCAGGGACGCCGTCGAGCAGCGAGGAGATGTAGGCATAATCGCCGACGGCTTGTAGGTCTCCCTTTTGATCAAGCTGTGCGGGGAGTGTGATGATATCGATGGGGTGTGAGGACTCGGCGAGTTCCTGCATGCGCGCGTAGATGCGGCGATGCGCGTCGAGCGAAAAATCCTCTGGCTTCAGGTGCTCGGCGGCTTCGTAGAAGGCACGGTTATCGAGCAGGATGGCGCCGAGGATGGAGCGCTCGGCTTCGACATTTGCGGGCATGCGTCCGATGGTCGAGTCGATAGTGGCCATGATCGTTGAACGAGCGATGCTTGGGGGAGCGGCGCTTGAGTGAGCGAGGTGCATCGTAATCCGTTTCGGCCTGTGGACGTTTGAGAGTTGAGTCGGAAAACGCGTCCGAAATTTAATTTTTCTTGGCGGGCCAGGTGCGTTGATGCGGGACCCAAGAACCTGGTCCACCAGCCATGCTCGGCGACGGTTTTCCGGCTGCTTGCGGGCAGTATGACACAAGGCGAACAAAAAGGGAATATACTGGAGAGGGGCGGAAGGACTGCTTTTCTTTGTACGGTCGAGCTTCTCGAAGGCAGCGCGGAAATCGCGTCGACGCAGGCTTCGAGCTACAGGTGGGGCGAGCCGCTTCTGTGCGCGGCGAAATGCGGCCCCAATGTTTCGGGCGGGAGGGGGCCGCGACCGATGCAGAACCGCGCGCCTCTGTCGGCTACGGGATTACCGCTTTCGCCTGCTTGGAGTAGGCGCTCTCCTGTCCCTTGCGATTCACCTCGGTAGCCACGTAGTAGTAAGTGGTGCCGTTTTCCACATTGGAGTCGGTGTACTGGTTTGCGGACAAGAGAGAAGTATTGATCTGGCTGTACGGTCCGCCAGAAGCGGTACTGCGATAGAGGTTGTAGCCGGCAATGTTCTTGGCTCCGGCCTTCCAAGTCAGGTCAGCAACGTGGCCCGTACCCTTGTCGATCGTTAAGGTGTAGGCGACTGTAGACACATGGCCGCCGTGTCCCTTGACCGAGATGTCGAAACGGTGGGTGGAGGCTGCGGTCGGTTTGCCGGTGAGGGTCGCCGTGCGGGTATCGTCGGTTGGCGTCAGTGTGAGTCCTGCCGGCAGATCCTCAGAGGACCAGACGAACGGCAGCTCGCCGCCCTTCGTTTCGATGGTCACCGAGTAGGGCTGATCTACTGTTCCCTCTGGTATAGAAGTTGTGGTGATTTTGACCTGGGCGAAAGCCAGGGAACCACAGAGCAATGCCATGGCAATAAGGGAGAAGGTTTTCATGCACGATATATTCGCGAAAACTCAGCCAAAAGCACAAAATCGGAAGGGCATCGGCTGTGGAAATTTTTGCGTGATACACGGCAAATCTCCCTCGCACAAGCGCGGCAGGTGGCGACAGGTGAAATCAAGAGAAACAAATGCGGCTTGGGCCAGCCACCCAAGCCGCATTGTTATCGCGAATGCTTCCGGCTGCCGTCCTCCCCCACCTAAAGGAAAAGGAGAAGACAATCACGCCAGACACTTCACAGAAACACGCTGGTTCCGTGGAACACGGCGGTTCTGAAAAACACCTAGCAGCGACCACCGCCCTGGGGTTCGCGCCCAAGGCTTCGAACTCAGCGCTTCCATCCTGCCTCATGCCCCAGCGGCCAATGGGTTCGCCGTGGCTTTGGAGGGAGGATGTGAGAGGAGGCCGCAACGCCCAGGCACCAGTCCGCTGGACGCGAACCGGAATTCCTCCGGTGATTCACCCTCGAGAGAACCACCGGCAACGCCGAGTTTGGTCAGCAGCGCTTGAGAAACATGCTCGCGCTTTGACTGCATAGCAATCTGCCGCATGATGGGGCAGACGTGCAATCGCAAACTGCAGCGATTCTGTGCATAAGCTGTGGAGGCGATCAAGTTCTTGTGGAAGGGACGAGGAAAAGTGGGAAGTCAGTGATTAGTGGCTGGTGGTTAGTGGTTAGGAACGTCTCCGAAACTTTTTGGGCCGACGAGTACGCACGGAATTCTGCTGCCAGGAAACAAATCACTAATCGCTAACCATCAGCCACTGGTTTACACTGCTCGCACATGATTGCGCATCTTCGCGGAACGCTGCTGGCCAAACATCCGAATCAGGCGATCGTGGAAATTCACGGCGTGGGCTACGACGTTGCGATCAGCGTGCCGACGTTTGCGGAGCTGCCTGCTGTTGGGAGCGAAGTTGCGCTGCATATTCATACGCATGTTCGAGAGGACGCTCTGAGCCTGTATGGATTCTTGCGGCTGGGCGAGAAACATCTGTTCGAAAAATTGTTGGCGGTGAGCGGCATCGGTCCCAAATTGGCGATCACGATCCTGAGCGGGATGCCGATCGACGAGATGATCACGGCCATTCGAGCGGGCGATGTAACACGGCTGACGCGCATCCCGGGAATTGGAAAGAAGACGGCGGAGCGCATGGTGCTGGAGCTGCGCGACAAGCTCGGTGTTGCGGCGGGAACGGCCGAGACGGGCGTGACGCAGGCGAGCCCGGTGGAGGAGGACGTCATCTCAGCGCTTGTCAACCTCGGCTATCAGAGGGCGGCGGCGGAGAAGGCGATGTTTGCAGCTCGCAACGGTACAAAGAGCGGGACCAAAAACTTTGAGGCGTTGTTTCGCGAGGCGCTGGGAGCATTGTCGAAATGATCTTCGCCCTGAGAGGTACAGCGAGGACTCCTCGGCCAAGATTGCGCGTTCCGATGGCCGTCCTAGACGCCCATTCATAACAAATGCGATGAATCGGGACCCGGAATCTCACCGTTCCTAGTTGTCGAAGCACGCTGCATCTAATTTTTTGCAATACGCTGTTGAAGTCAGGATCGATCGTTGAAGTTAGGATCCACGGGGGTTGTGTGCGCAAGCTGGTTCCAGTACTGCTCGTTGTGCTGTGTCTGTTGGCCACGTTCTTCTCGAGGACTCCGCGTCTGGTGGAGGAGGCCGAAAATAAAGTGCTCGCGAAGCCGCCTTATAGGACCTTAGTTTCCGAGCAGGCCCGGGATTTGCATGACCACTTGACGATCGCCGATCTGCACGCCGATTCGCTCTTGTGGGGTCGCGATCTTTTTCATCGCGCCGGGTATGGGCAACTAGACATCCCGCGGCTTGCGGACGCCAATGTGGCGCTTCAGGTGTTCTCGTTGCCGACTAAAACGCCGCACCGGTTGAACCTCGAACGAAATGACGACAAGAGCGATGACGTGTTCTGGCTCGCGGTGGTCGAGCACTGGCCGCTGCGGACCTGGAGAAGCCTCACACAGCGAGCCGTGTATCAAGCGCAGCGTCTGCATGAATACGCGATGGCGTCGCGGGGAAGCTTCACGCTGATTGAGAGTTCCGCCGAGCTCTCGAGCTATTTGGAGTACCGGCGGACCAATCGGCGCCTGACTGCGGGATTGCTGGCGATCGAGGGCGCGCATGCTCTCGACGGAAACCTCGACAACCTGGACCTGCTCTACGGCGCCGGCTACCGCATGATGTCGCCCAGCCATTTTTTCGACAACGACATTGGCGGGTCGGCGGCCGGAGTTGGAAAAATCGGACTGACGGAAAAAGGCCGCGAGTGGGTGCGGCAGATGGAAGCGCGGCACATGATTGTCGATCTCTCGCATGCCTCCGCCAAAACGATTGATGACGTGCTCGCGATTACCACGCGGCCGGTGGTCGTCTCGCACACTGGGGTGAAGGGCACGTGCAACAACAACCGAAATCTCACCGACGATCAGATTCGCGCCGTAGCCGCCAAAGGAGGATTGATCGGCATCGGATACTGGGATGCTGCGACCTGCGGGACCGATGCGCGAGCGATTGTGCGGGCCATGCGTTATGTTTCCGACCGGGTCGGGGTTGAGCATGTGGCGCTGGGATCGGACTTCGATGGAGCGGTCACCGAGCCTTTCGATACCCGTGGGGTGGTTCTGATCACGGCGGCAATGCTGGACGCGGGCTACTCCGAGGAGGAGGTTCGGATGATTATGGGAGAGAACGTGGTGAAGTTTCTGAAGGAGAATCTGCCGGCGAAGTAGTTCAGCGCCGAGACGCAGAGTTCGCCGAGGGGCATTAGGAAGTGAGGGTTTTGCGCGTAATCGACATTGTCAGAGATGCCTGTTAACCAATTACGCTCAAATCCGCGATCTCGGCAATGTGTGCCCGCGATCCGGGCAAGTCGCCCCGAAGGTCGAGTTAGAGTGTCCGCAATTCGAATCTACGGGCTATCTCTGCGTTCTCGGCATCTCGGGGTAAACACTCAGTTGCCCACGAAGCGGAGATAGAGGTCGCGGTCCTGGCGGCAGATTTCGGCCATTTGTTTGACTCGCTGCCATGCTTCCAGTTGCGAGTCGTCGCGGATCCGTTCTTTGACGCGCTCCCATTCCCTGAGGAAAGCATCCATTTGCTGGTGATTAAAGACCGTTTTGCCGAACGGATCGACACCACTAAGCAGCACATAAGCCGCATCGGTCGAAGCGGGAATGACTCCATTAAGAATGACCCATTCGCTGCGTTCACCCAAATCGTCTTCCAGTTTGACCACCAAAGACATCGAGATATCCTCAAATGGTGCTGGCGGAAATGTACCAGCCCCGAGCGGCGTTTTCAAAGGTCGGCGGAGTGTCGAGAGTAATAGCGCGCCGAACCCCCGGCCTAACAGTGACTATGCGACCTGTGAATGCCCATGCTGCGGAGCTGCGCTTGGCCATTAAGCCCCGGCAAAACCTCTACTTGCACCGAAAAGGGAGCCGAACCGGAAGAGCCGGTTGCTGAGAAGGGGGTTACTGTGGGTTACTAAGGTAATATGCAGGCGCGAGGGCGGACTGGCACAAACGCATCGCATTAAAGGAAGATGTTGAAAACGCGCCGTACCCCGGGGGCACGGTTTTGGCGGTAGATACTACACTATTAGAATCTCTTTGATGTTACGCCAGCAGGCCATACGTGGGGCCCTCGGGGTTGGGCGCTTGAGGAAGCGATGAATAGCGTCGTCATAGGTCTGGTGCTGGTTCCGGGAGCGGTTGCGCTTTTGGTATTTGGCGTCTTCTGGTACCTGTACGAGCAGAATCGGCACAGCTATTTTCGCGCGTGGCAACTGGCGTGGGCAGCCTACACGCTCCACTACGCGGTCGAGGCGCTGATCTATTTTCGCGGTCCCTCGGCCGTGCTTCTATTCGTGAGTTCCCTGCTGCTGGTGGGCATGGCGGCGTGCATTTTTGTCTCCACGCGCCTCATGAAAGAACCGTTCCATTTGAAGTGGTATGACATTGCAGTTGTGCTGGCCGGGGCCGTTCTGGCCTATATCGGCGTTCGTGCGCACATGGCGGGGGGTACGTTTCACGGGCAAGCCAATGTACCCATCTACCTGCGCCTGGAGCTGGGGCTGGCTGCCGTCCTGCTCTATTCCTCGTTTCAGTATTATCACTACGCATTTCGCAAGGATTCGATTGCGTTTCGCGTGCTGGCATTCTCGCTGGCGTTTTGGGGCGCCCTCATGGCGGCCGGGCAGTTCCGGGAACCATTCCTGGTGAGCGTGGGATCGTTCGGCGAATTGCTGGGCCCGATTCCGCAGATGCTGCTTGCCATCGCCATGGTGATGGTGGTGTTTGAAAACGAGCGCAATGCGGTGCAGGAAAACGCTCTTGCCTTTTCGACGCTGGGCACCGATCCGCGCCGGCTGCTTTCCGCCAATGATCTGGTGCCCAGTCTGCAAGCATTCGTGGACCGGCTGGTCGCGCCGCTGCCCAACCGCCGTGCTGTGGTTTTTATTTCTGACCAGTGGCGTGGAACGGTTCCTTCGGTGCAAAAGGGCTTTTCGGCCGAGTTTCTGGAAAAGCTGCAAAGAACGCAGGCGGGAGAGTACATCACCGAACTGGCCTACCGGCGCGGAGGCGTGGTCACATTCCGGAATTTAAGGGACTTGGAGGAGCCTCTGCCGGCGCTTTCGGGGGGAAAGTTCGAAGCCTTTAAGAAGGCGCTCGTCTCCGAAGGAGTGGGCGACATGATGGCCGTGAGCCTGCAAACGCGCGAGCACAACTTCGGGGTCATTGTGTTCCCTCACGCTGAGCGAGGCATGTTCGGATCGTCGAATTTGCGCTTGCTGATCGGCTTGTCCCTGCAAATTGCGCTTACGCTCGAAAACTATGTCGTCATGCACGAAGCGCAGCGCCGTACCAAGGAATATGAACTACTCACCGAAATCGGGCAGGCGATCAGTTCCCATCTCAATCAGGATGAGGTGCTGCGTACGGTGCAGGCGGAGCTTGGCCAGATCTTCGACACCAGCGCGTTTTATGTCGCTTTCCAGGAGGAAGACGAAATTCGTTTCGAGCTGGAAATCGAAGGTGGACAGGTTCTTCCCAAACGGTCGCGCAAAATCGCCAACGGGTTGACCGAATACATTCTGCGGACCGGGCAGCCGTTGCTGATCCAATCGAACCTTGAACAATTGCGCGCGAATCTGGGACTGGATTTCATTCCGTCGCGCCCGGCGCGGTCGTTTTGCGCGGTGCCGATTTTGCTGGGAGACAAGCCTGCCGGCGTGATGGCCGCGCTCAGCTGCGAACGGGAGTACCAATTCGAGGAGCGCGACCTGGCCGTGATGCAAACCGCGGCGGGCCAGCTGGGCGTAGCGATCGAAAATGCGCGCCTGTTCACCGAGGAGCAGCGGCGCGCACGCCACCTGGCATTCTTGAACAACATTTCAAAGATGGCGATCTCGAGCGAAGATGCCGAGCAGATGATGGCCAATATCGTGCGTGAAATCCAGAAGAACTTTCACTACGACCACATCGGCATCGGCATCATGGACTACGCGACCAAGGATATCGAGATCAAGGCCGAGGCGGGAACGACGGCATCGGCGCTCGGCCGCCGCATCGCGGTGGGCAGCGGCGTGCTCGGCAAAGTCGCGCGAACCGGCGTCAGCGCCCTGGTCCAAAGCCAGGATGCAGGACAACTGGCCGGAGTTCTGCCGGAATCGCGGGCCGTCCTCTGCCTGCCTATCAGCTATGGCGAAACTTTGCTCGGTGTGCTGAACGTGGAAAGCCGCGATGAGAACGTATTCGCGCCACAAGACATTCTGATTCTGAACACGCTCGCGGACCTGCTGGCCACGGCGCTCCACAACTCGTTTGTGTTCCAGAAGCTGCAGCAGCAGTCCATTACCGACGGCTTGACCGGAATCAAAACCCGACGATTTTTCTGGGAGGCGCTCAGTTCGGAGTGGAAGCGTGCATCGCGCTCGGGCCGCCCATTTTCGGTCGTGCTTATCGATCTCGACAAGTTTAAAGAAGTCAACGACTCGCTCGGCCATCTGGAAGGCGATCTTGTGCTGGCGCGCGTCGGGCGCCTGCTTGAGCAGAAATGCCGCCAGTCGAACGTGGTCGCGCGCTATGGCGGAGACGAATTCATCATCCTGATGCCGGAGACCGGGATCGAACAGGCGCAGGTGCTGGCGGAGCGCTTGCGGCTCTGGCTGGCCACCGATCCAATGCTCGAGGAACATCACATTACTGGCAGCTTTGGCGTCGCCAGCTTCCCCGTGCATGGCTTCGCCATCGAAGACCTCATTCGCATGGCCGATGCAGGCATGTATCTCTCCAAACGCGCGGGCGGAAACCAGGTTTCGACCGCCGAACCGTTTCGCGAAGGGTCAGCCGTTCAGCGGCAGCTCGTCAATACCTATATCGAAGGATTCCTGCAGCGCGAGCAGCACGGCTCAAACGAGCTGGAAGAACTAGTGGCGACACTGCGCAAACTGGGCGCAAGCTCCGGGGAGAAAGACACGGGCGCCGTTCGCGAGGCCGTCGAGGCCCTGGCGCAGGCCGCCGAACACAGAGAGCCAAATGCGTCCGGCCACGGCGATCAATGCGGGCATTATGCGGGGATGATTGCGCGCGGGTTGAACCTTTCTTCGGAGGAAGTCACGGACGCGATTTTTGCCGGCCGCGTGCATGACGTCGGAAAGCTGTTTATCGACGAGCGCATCCTGAACAAATCCGGCCCGCTCAACGACGAGGATTTTGCCGTGATCAAAACCCATGCCAAGCTCGGCATGGAGGTAGTACGAGCGATTCCTCGGATCGACCAGGTGGCAGAGGCCATTGCGTCTCATCATGAGGCGTTCGATGGCAACGGCTATCCGCTGGGATTGCAAGGCGAAAATATTCCGCTACTAGGCCGCATCCTCGCGGTGGTCGATGCCTACGCCAACATGATGAGCGAGCGCTCCTTCGCTCCCGCGAAAAGCCGTGAGCAAGCCTTCGCGGAGCTTGCCGGCATGAGCGGCACCCGGTTTGACGGCATGATCGTTCGTTTGTTTACCCGCCTGCTCAAGATGGAAAGAACGCCCACGCTTTAAGGTTCGACACCAGGGAATGCTAGAAATGGGGGGACCTGTCCCACCGCGGAGGGCGCGTGAAGCTGACGCACGGCCTCGCTCCTGCGCTCTGGATGACTCCGGCATTACGATACACTGATAAGTTTGGGTTCGAGGGGATAGTCAGACTTTTTCAGGGATCGGGATTCCAGACTTCATCGAGTGTCAAAACTCCAGATTTTTCAGGTGTCAGAGGTGGGGATAGGTCCGAGACAAAGGTAAGGCCTGGGGTATGGCAGAACGAACGGCGGTCATTATTGGCGCGGGGCCGGCTGGGTTGACGGCGGCTTATGAACTCGTTACGCGCGCGGGGATCCGGCCGATTGTGCTGGAACGCAGCGAGTATATGGGCGGGATCTCGCGCACGATTCGCTACAAGGGGAACCGGATGGATCTGGGAGGACACCGGTTTTTTTCGAAGAGCGACCGGGTGATGAACTGGTGGCTGATGCAGATGCCGCCTGAGAAAGACAACGAGGCGGAGCGGATCGACTTGCGAATGCTGACGCGATCGCGCAAATCGCGGATTTATTTTCTGCGGCAGTTTTTCAACTATCCGGTGCAGCTGACGGCGGATACGCTGCGGAAACTGGGCTTGCGGCGGACGGTGCGGATCGGCTTCAGCTACGTTTACCGGACGATGTTTCCGATCAAGCCGGTCACGAATCTGGAGGAGTTTTTCATCAACAGGTTTGGGCGGGAACTGTATCTGACATTTTTCAAGGACTACACGGAAAAAGTGTGGGGCGTGCCGTGCAACCGGATCAGCGCGGAGTGGGGAGCGCAACGGATCAAGGGACTGTCGATCCTGAAGGCGCTGGCGCATTTTGTGAAGCAGGCGGCGCGGCGCGGCGATTCGGAGATTGCTCAGAAGGGGACGGAGACGTCGCTGATTGAGAGGTTTCTGTATCCGAAATTTGGCCCGGGGCAAATGTGGGAGGAAGTGGCGCGCAAGGTGGTGGCGGGCGGAGGGGAAATCGTTACGGGAATTGAAGTGGACAAGGTGGAAACGAACGGCGGGCGGGTGGTGGCGGTCGCGGGCAGGACTGCGAAGAATGAGACGCGGCGCTTCGCGGGCGATTATTTCTTTTCGACCACATCGGTACAGGAGCTGGTGCGGGCGATGGGCGAGGGCGCGCCGGATGCGGTGCGCGAGATTGCCGAGGGCTTGCAATACAGGGATTTCATTACGGTGGGACTGCTGCTGAAGAAGCTGAAGATCCGCGAGCCCGGCGACCTTTCGAACAGGTTGATCAGCGACAACTGGATTTATATTCAGGAGCCGGACGTGCTGGTAGGGCGGCTGCAGGTGTTCAATAACTGGAGTCCTTACCTGGTGTGCGACCGGGAGAAGGTATGGATTGGCGCGGAATACTTTTGCTACGAGGGAGACGAGCTTTGGAACCGGTCGGATGAGGAGATGGCGCGGCTGGCGGCGGATGAGCTGGAGAAGATCGGCATTATCGACAAGAACGATCTGCTGGATTCGACGGTGGCGCGCATGCCGAAAACCTACCCCGCATATTTCGGGTTGTATGGACGGTTTGAGGAAGTACGAAAATGTATGGACGGTTTCGAGAATCTGTTTTTGGTTGGGCGGAACGGGATGCACAAGTACAACAACCAGGATCACTCGATGCTGACGGCGATGACGGCAGTGGATAACATCATTGCGGGCGTGACGGACAAGAGCAATATCTGGGCGGTCAACACGGAACAGGAGTATCACGAGACCAAGAAGTGATCGATCGGGAGTCCGTGCGCCAAAAGGGCGTGTCCGCCGCTTAATTCCGGGGATGGAGGTCTGCGATGGGGAAAGTCATTCTGGGGATCGTTCTCACCATTGTGGTTCTTGTCGTGGGCGGTTCGGGTTTAGCGCTGCTGGGCTTCATGCCGACGAGGGCGAATCAGCAGCCTCCGGACTGGGAACGGCATCTGGCGATGAGCGCGCTCGATAACTCGGTGGAGCGGCATGCTGCGCGCGTCAATAACCCAGTGCCGCCTACGGACGACAATTTGATTGCCGGGATAAAGATCTACACCATGAATTGCGCGCTTTGCCATGGCGGGATCGACCGGCAGCCATCGACGCTGGCGAAATCGCTGTATCCGCCGCCGCCGAACTTTATTCTCGAACCGGATGAGGATCCGGAGTGGCACATTTATTACGTGATTCACAACGGGATTCGCTACACCGGCATGCCGGCGTGGGACAAGACGCTCTCGGAGACGGATATCTGGAAGGTTACGGCGTTTTTGTCGCGCGTGGAGAAGTTGCCGCCTGGGGTGCAGGAGTTTTGGAGAAAAGCCAGCGGCACAGCGCCGCCTGTGGGGGACGCGGAACACCGCGAGCATTAAGCGAGCGGGCGAGGACGCCCGCCCTTTATTTGCAAGCGCGTGGGCCAGCCGATCTTATTGGGCGGGGTCGAAATTGACGGTGAGCAGTGTTTGCATCTGGGCCGGGCGGCCGTTCACCGTGTAGGGCTGGAAGCGCCATTGCTTGACTGCGGCGATCGCGGCCTTTGAGAGGACGAACGATCCTCGGACGATCTTGAGGTCTTCCACGCTGCCATCTCGGCCAACGATTGCCTGCAAGATGACCGGTCCGCGCAACTTCTGAGCCGTGGTGCCGGGCGGATAAATGGGATTAACGCTGTGGACGAGCCGCGCGCGTGCAGCTTCTTCGCTCACGACCGCCGGTTCGCTGGATTGCTCCGTTGAAATTGGCGGAGTCATGGGCGAAGAGACCGGCAACATTTGCGCTGGATTGACCGTTACGACCACGGGCGGCGTGATGGGCGCCGAACCACGCAGACTGTCAGGAATTGTAGCGTGCGAGCCCTTGACTGGCGTCGGGGCCGGCTGCTCATAGCCGGGGGCGGGTAGCGGAAAGTCGGACGGCTGGCGCAGTGGAAAATGGGATTGGCTGATCTCCGCCTCGGCAGGGACAATTCCGAGGTGGAGAGGTGCGTCGGAGTTGTTGGAGCTCCCGCCAAAATTGGGGTCCTGCGGTGTGTCGGCGCTGACGGCTGGGGCTGTGCTTGGGGACGAGGCGTTGTTGTCAAAAAGCACTGCCACTAGTTGTTTGAAAACACTGACCGGGCTTTCCCAGCGCACCCGGTTGGGCAGCGTGCTGTGGGCGCTCCAAAGGCAATAAGCTGCGGCGAGCGCCAGGACCGCGAAAGCTGCTCCAAGAGGAAACCGCGTGTGTGCTCGACGATTCTCTCCTTCATCGGTTTCGATCTCGGACTCGCCGGCGCCATCTGCCAGGGTGGTCTCATCGTAGGCGGATGCTTCGGTCTGCTGATCCTGAGCCAGGTTTTGCTCAGACGGATCTGGGGCTGCGGCTGTCGAAGCGCGCTCGCGCTGCGCCGTTGGCTTGTGCGTGGCGGGATTCTCCGCGCTGCAGGGCGGCATTTTTTCCAGCGCTTTGGCGAGTACTTCCTGCGCTTCCTGAGCACCAATCGGACGATAGATCAGGAGATTCAGGCGGTGGTCGCGCATTTCGGCGGCGGCCGGCTCGCGGTCCACGATGGCGATGGCGACGACGTTGAGGTTCGGAGCCGATTCGCGCATTCGTTTGAAGAGGAAGCCGGCTTCGGGCTGATTGGACCAGTCGGCAAGCACGCAGGAAAATGGCTGTCTGGTTCCTTTCTCAATGGCGGAGAAGATATCGTCGCAGACTTCGACGTCGATGCCCGCGCTGTGACAAGCCGCGGTCAGAGGGGTATTCGTTTCCGGACCTTTCGAGAACAAGAGTGCACGAAAAGCCATCGTGGCCCCAGATTATCGAGATTTGGCGATCAGGGACAGGTAACCGGCGTGGGAGGCACTTTTGTGGAATCTGGCCGCGCGGAAGGGCCGTACTGGTTGGAGTGCGGAATACGGCGAGTCTAAACCATTGACATGCGATGGTTTAGGAGGACAGGTCATTCCGTCGAGCGCCCGTCGGCAGTTCTAGATATCGGCCAATGGTCTTCGGAACTCGAGGCGCAACTGCTGGTCTAGCATCTCCCGTTGTTGGTCGAGCATCATCTGCTGGCGCTCTTTTAGTCTTTTTTGCTGGTCTTGCAGGCGTTTTTCCAGATCTCTCTGTTGCTGGCGGCAGCTCTGCTCGGCGCGTTTTTGGGCCTCGCTGGCAAGTTGCATTGCGCGCTGCATCTTCTCCATCTCGGGCTGCAGGCGGGCCATTTCGTCTTCGGCGCTGCGGACGGCGAGCTGGGTTTCAGCAGTGAAGTCTGGGATCTCGAAGCTGTCTTCAAGAAGCTGGCCGGAATCTTTCTTCTCGGGCAAACTCAGCGTCAGATTCTGCTCGTGCTTGTCGCGCACGACGGTCACGGATGCGGTGCCACCGGACGAACCGTGCAGGGCATGCGTGAAGTCGGAGGCATCGTGGATGATCTGATCGTTGACTTTGACAATCACGTCGCCGGCGTGAAATCCGGCCTTCTCGCCGCGGCTTCCTTTTTCTACGGAACGCACCAGAGCGCCCTTACCGCCCTTGACGCCGAAGAAGTCTCCAAGCTGCGGGGTGATGTTTTCGACCATTAAGCCGCTGCGCAGGGAGGAGTGGGCGATGACGACGGTGACCGGAAGGTCGATGTCGGGTATCGCGGGGATCTCGGGCATTTTGAACTTGAACTCGTGCGCGCCCGGCTCCCACATTTTTTCTTTGCTGCGGTCGGCGAGTTG
>Ga0187771_10002141_pt1 | contig 13578 bp, 11 predicted proteins | sample 0116_SJ02_MP15_1_FD_133139 | JGI IMG/M metagenome (GOLD analysis project Ga0187771, IMG submission 133139) | Tropical peat soil microbial communities from peatlands in Department of Meta, Colombia - 0116_SJ02_MP15_10_MG | ecosystem: Environmental > Terrestrial > Soil > Wetlands > Peat | place... | reverse complement strand
TTGAGAAGGACCTCCCGGAAACGATTCTTCCCGATGAACAGTTGAGATATATTTTAAACTCCGTTATTCAGTATGGCCTCCTTTCCACTCCTCCTGGAGGGAGTATGGGATTCTTGACAAGATTCTTGGATGCGGAAACATTGAAAGGGAAAGAATGGGGTCAGTTACAAAAGGATGGAAGATACCTGGAGATCCTGGTCGTCTCTGCAGGATATGAAAAATCGGATGAAGAGGCTGGAGTCATCTCTGGGACAGAGAGCCCTCGTCAAGAAGAAGAGGCGGGTGAATTAATTCTAAAGCTGGCCAGAGAAATTATCGAGAAGAACAGGGGCATGATGAGGTATAAAGTCTATGAGGACAAACCGATGACCTTTGTTTCTATGGTACTCCCCGTTGAAAGACGAAGCGTCGTCCGCTACCTTTCCCCGGATGAGCGGCTTAAGAAGACGATGGCGAGTGAGAAATAAGCGGCCGGTCATCCCTTTCGTTAAATAATCGGCGAGGTGAAGGGTTCGATGGAAAATTCCAAGGACATCAGAGAAAGAAGGAAGTATCCCCGGTCGCTCGTGAACCTGCCCTTTGAGTATCGGGTGAGGGATCTCCCGCATGTCCATGGAGGGTTAGTGGTCGATGCGAGCGAGGAAGGCTTCCTGATTCATTCCATGGAGGATATGCCTCTGGGTCTGAAATTGAATATCGTTCTCCTGTTTACCAAAGGATTCGAGTTAGCGAACCTTCAGGTATCCGCCGAGATCGTCCGGAAAGACCTTCACTCGAATAACGGCTCCAAAGGATATCAATACGGATTAAAAATTATCCAGATCGTGGAAGAAGATCGTTGGAAGCTTAAGGAGCTTCTCAGCGGTTGCTAACTGGATCCAAGCGAGATCCCGAACCGCCTTTAGGACACGCGCCGCACCCCTCCCTCCGAACGATGCCCCTTCGTCTCTTCCCGGTTTCTTGCGGGTTGCTCCCCTTAACCCTCTTCGATTCTCCCTTAAATTAAGCTGGGATGAAGGGAGGCTACCCTTAAGCTAAATGGGGAGGAAAAGAGTTATGAGGCTTTTTTGATCAGTGCATTGGCAAACAAAAGAAGGGAGAGAGCAGAACATATCCAAGCGAAGACATCCCCGTAGAGGGTATAGAAGGTTTTTTGATTCGACAGCCGGATCGTCCCGTTCATCGCCTCCTCCGTAAAGATCCGTCCCTCTCTCAAGATCTTTCCTCTTGGGTCGATGAATCCGGTGATTCCTGTATTCGCTGCTCTGGCAACAAAGACACGATTTTCGACGGCCCTGAATGTCGCTATGGAGAAATGCTGGTAAGGGGCAGAAGTCCTATCAAACCAGGCATCGTTTGTGATCGTTACCAGGAAGTTTGCCCCTCCCTTGACGAACCTTCGGCAGAGATCCGGAAAGATAATTTCGAAACAGATGAGGACACCAAAGTTGCCTTGGGGCAGAGAAAAATTGAAGATCTCTTTCCCAGGTTTAAAATCTCCGATCCCTTCCCCCAGGGATCCGATGAAGAAAAGGAGAGATTGCAAAGGGACATACTCACCGAAAGGGACGAGGTGAATCTTATCATACTTTCCCACCAGTTCCCCCGAAGGGGAGCCCAGGTAAGCACTGTTATAGTAGCTCGCTTTTCCCTTCTCGACCTTATAAGAAGGGGCTCCAAAGAGAAGAAAGGCATTCGCCTTCTTTGGAATCTCCAGGATGAAGTGCTGGTATTCCTCGGCATCCTGAAAAAAGAAAGGAGTGGCTGTTTCGGGCCAGATGATGAGATCCGGTTTTTCCTCTGCCACCCCGGAGGAAAGCCTCTCATAGGTCTTCAAGGTCTCTCTCTGGAAAGACTTGTCCCATTTTACGGACTGATCGATATTTCCCTGAACCAACCCAATCTTCAAAGCGGGATTTTGGATCATTTGTCTAGCTACCATTCCCATCCTTAAATACCCGTAGATGAAAACGCCAAGAAGGATGAGGGCTGTGAAGACCACTTCTCTGACGGGAAAGGTTTTTTTGGACCACTGGCGAAGTAATGCAAAAAGCATGGCATTGACCAGAACAATAACGAAGGAGGGGCCATAAACCCCCGTCATGTCCGCTATCTGAATACAAGGGAGGTTGAGATATTGAGAATAGCCCAAATCTGCCCATGGGAACCCCGTTAAAAGAAAAGTGCGGACGTACTCGAGGCCGACCCAGAGGAAGGGTGCAAAAAGAATTGTCTGAAGCCTTGAGCGAATCTGGATGAATCGGGTTAAGAATGTGAAGGCCCCGATGAAGAGGCTCAGGTAGGCAACCAAAAGCAAAAGAATGAGGCCGCTCGGGATCAGAGGAACGCTGCCATATGTGTGGACCGCCACGATGATCCAATAAAGAATCCCAAGGAATGAGATGAGGCCGGTCAAGAAACCGAGCGAAAAACTGCGACGTAATCCTTTTCCCTCAACGGAAAGGAAAAGAGGGATGAGAGCAAACCAGGCTAAAAATTCAAGATCAAAATGAGGGAAGGAGAAAATTAGGAGAATTCCTGAGAGAAGGCTCAAAAGAATATCCCTTTTTTTCATGGTTTTCATCATAAGCAAAAGGATGGTGATTTTCAAGAAGGATATGAATTTCCAAAGAGATTTGTTAAAATACAAGCCAATGAGGATCTTATTGGTAGAAGATGACAAAGGCATCGTTCGATTCGTCAGGAAAGGACTGTTAGAGAATTCCTTTTCAGTGGATGTAGCGACGAATGGAGAGGAGGGGTTGGACGCTGTCCTTCATATGAAATACGATCTGGTCGTCCTCGATATCCTCCTCCCGAAATTGGACGGAAGAGAAGTTCTGAAGAGGATCCGGTCCATGGATCTTCAAACCCCCGTGATCTTTTTGACGGCTAAGGATTCGGAGGACGACATTGTTCATGGCTTAAATTTAGGGGCGGATGACTATCTCACCAAACCTTTCTCTTTTAATGAATTGCTGGCCAGAATCCACGCCATCATCCGAAGGGACAAGACGGTTTCCTATCTCCCAAGATTACAAGTGGCCAACCTCGCTTTGGAACCCGATGGGCATCGGGTTTTTCGGGAGAAGACAAAGATCGAACTCACCCCGAAGGAATATGCCCTACTTGAATTCCTCATGAGGCACCCTGGCGAGATCGTCACCCGGACCATGATCTCCGAGAAAGTATGGGATGTCCACTTCGATACTTCTACGAATATCATTGATGTCCATGTCTCTCATCTTCGAAACAAGATTGACAAGGATTTTGAACCGAAGCTTCTCCATACGGTGAAAGGGGTTGGATATGTTCTGGAAGATCGGGGGTAAGTTTTACCGAAGGACGGACTTCAAGATGACCCTTTGGTATGTACTCACCTTCTTAGTCTCTGCGCTTGTGGTTTGTCTCGTCCTTTACTTAGGTGTGAGGTTCCGACTCCTCAAAGAAATCGATCAATTTCTCCTTGACGAAACGACAGAAATGGAGAGGGCTCTGTCCGAGGGACCGGAAGAGACGCATTTTTTAATGAAGTTCGAAGATGAAGTGATGGCTCGGAAGTATTATCCTTTCTTTTTCCAAATATTGGGGAACGAGGGAACACCGCTGTACATTTCTAAAGAGTTCCGAGAGATGGGGTATGTCGCTCATGATCGGGTGTTGACCAATGCCGGGAAGGGGAGAGAGACTCGGGAGGAAATTTATAATTCCCGGAGAAAAGAAACATTTCGTATCATCAGTACACCCGTTTATAAGAACGGGAAGCTCACGGAAATCATTCAACTGGGGACCCATCTCTATTTTGTGAGACAAAATTTATCCCATTTTAGAAATAATATCCTGATAGCTCTTCCGATCATATTAGTTTTAGGAACATTGGGAGGGTGGATATTGGCCAGAAGGTCCCTTTCCCCGATCGGTTATATTGCAGCGAAGGCTCAGAGCATTTCCTCTCACAACCTCAGCGAGCGATTGACTCCGAGAGGAACCGATGATGAGATGGATGATCTCATTCTCACCATCAACGAGATGATTTCCCGCCTGGAAAGTTCTTTTAAACGAATGGCCGAGTTTACTGCGGACGCCTCTCACGAATTGAAGACGCCCATTTGTGCCATGAGGGGGGAGGCAGAGGTTTTGCTTTTGAAAGAGAGAAGGGCCGAAGAGTATCAGGAAGGGTTGGCGAATTTCATAGAGCAGTTTGACCATTTGAATCAGGTGATCAATGACTTGATCTTACTTTCCAAGGTGGATACGACGGAGGTGCCGTTAAAGATGGCTCCCCTCCGTGTGGACCTTCTGATGAAAGACCTATGCAATTTCTTTCAGATCCTTGCGGAACAGAAAAATATTTCCTTGGAAACAGGGCCCCTTGAGGAGGTTACGGTGATAGGGGACAAGGTTCGCCTTCAACAACTCTTCACCAACCTGATTGATAATGCGATCAAATACACGTCACAGGGAACCATTCATATCACGGTTGAAAAGAGGGAAGGCAGTGCTGCGGTGAAGGTCGTAGACACCGGAATGGGGATCCCCGAAGAGGAGCGAGAAAAGATCTTCAAGCGTTTTTACCGGATGGACAAATCTCGATCGAGGGAGACGGGTGGGGTGGGCCTTGGGTTGAGCATCGCGGAATGGATTGCCCATGCCCACCAAGGAAGGATTGAGGTGGAGAGTAAAATACATCAAGGTTCTACTTTCACCGTCTATTTACCCCTTCAAAGAATTGGGGACCCTTCTCAGTGAAATGAAGGGATCTTCCCTTACATGTAACTTTTATAAGACTCAAAGGTGTCGGCCGTTACTTTCCTCCGGAGACCTGCATGCGGGTTCTTAAGTTAAGCGTCAGACTAAGATGTTGTGATACGGGAATTAAAGTCAATCGGTATTAGGTAGAAATTCTCCCCCTTGACGATCCGCCTGGCCGGCGGGGAGTATTTGCTCGCGGAAAAAATTTGCTGTTTCTTCGCCACGCGGTCTCTCATTGATCTCAAACGTCTGAATCTCACCTGTAAAAGGTTGCCGCTCTAAAGCTTTTTTACCCGGCCGTCTCTTCCATCATGTTTGAACTGGTTTTCACAACTGCGGCAGAGTCTCTCAGGGGAGAGGGAGTGCATGGACAAGTTTTCGGAAGGATTGACATCTTGAGAGAGTGGGGTTAAATAAATCCGATGAGGATCAGGGTGACGCCGCGAGCAATAGGGTTTGCTCATTGGATAGACTGAAATGAAAAGGTGTGGGGCATGTATCACGTAAGGCAATTGTATCAAGACAAGATCTATGCGGCGGGCTATGAGAAGACAAGATTTCAGGGGATCTATGGAAGATTTAGGAATTGGAATACCAAAAGGGTGATCTCAAAGCTGATTCGGTTTACAGGGAGAAAAGGGTTTGCCCTGGACATCCCCTGTGGCACAGGCAGGTTGAGCCATCTGATCTTGGAAAGCGGCTATAAATGGATCGGCGGAGATATCTCCTTGGAGATGATGATGGAGTCGAGAAAGAGGATGGATGGTTTCGAAGGCTCGTTCTGGAATATCCGCCTGGATGCCGAGGCCATGGCATTTAAGGACAGCAGTGTTGATTGTGTCTTTTCCATCCGGTTTATCTATCATATCCCTGTTGAGATAAGGCATCGAATGCTTCGAGAGATGAGAAGGGTGACCAAGAAATGGCTTATCATCGATTATAATTATCCAAACAGGTTTAAGAACATGACCCGCAGGATAGGATCTCTGTTCGGTGAAAGGCCAAAAAAGAAAAGGATCTCGCTCCAAGAAATAACGAGGGAACTTAGGGAGAATGGTTTGAACATTTATAAAGCCATCCCTGCCTCAAGATTATTTTCGGATAATATATTGTTGTTATGTCACAAATAAGGTCACAGCCCCTTCATTCTTTTCCTCTCCCTGCCTACCGGCAGGCAGGCACAGGGGAGAGAGGGGGTGAGGGGAAGGTTTCAAATAGGTTAACTACGAGAGTTAGAACATGAAGCTTTTATTGATCGGAATAGGAAGGTGGGGGAAGAACCATTTGAAGACGCTGACGAAGCTTGTTGACGAACTTTATGTGGCCGATTCGGATCCGAGTCAACTGAAGACCTGCCGGGAATTCTCGATTCCTGAAGATCGTCTTTCAACCGATTACCATGATTTCCTCGATCGAATAGACGGAGTGGATGTCGTCACACCTGCCGATAACCATCTGGCCATCTGCAGAGAATGTTTTGATAGGAAGAAAGACGTCTTCGTAGAAAAGCCGGTCGCCCTTACCTCTCAAGAGGCCAAAGAGATGATGGCGCAGGCGAATCAGAAGGGCGTGATTCTTCAGGTCGGACATATCTATCGGTACCATCCTGCTTCCTCCAAGATCAAGAATCTCATCGGGGAGGGCCGGTTGGGGAAAGTTCAGTACGGCTACGGCCATTTCATGGGGTTCAAAAGGCCCAGGACGGATGTCGGTGTGACGCAAACGGACGCGATCCATTTTTTCGATCTTTTCAATTATCTCTTTCGTGAACCTCCTCAAGCGGTTACGGCCGTCGTTAAGAATTACCTCAATTTTCCTCTGGATGATACCTCTGTCTCCATCCTGGATTATCGTGGCAAGGTCGTTTTTATTGAGGCGGGTTATATGCCGCCCGAAAAGAGAAGAGATATCGCGATCGTCGGCGATCGAGCGAGCCTCTATTGCGACTTCCAAAATAATTCCCTCCTCTTCTGTGAGAACCGGCATGAGAAGCAGGGGGGAAAATGTGTCGCCTTAGAAGGGGAAGCCCAGAGCCTTTCCATCCAGCCGGAAGAGCCCCTGACGACTGAACTAAAAGCCTTTCTGGATTCGATGAAGAACCGCTCCAAGCCCTTGGCGGATGGGCAGGCTGGGTTTGAGGCATTAAAAATCGTAGAGGCCTGCTACGAATCCTCTCGGAGCGGGAAGAGAGTGGAGATGGAATGGGGAAAGTTTGATGTTCAGGGAAAGGAGTCAAAATGAAGGTGCCTCTCTCTAAACCTTATGTGGATCAGGAGATGAAAGACCGTGTATCAGAGGTGATTGATTCCGGACAGTATATTTTGGGGAACCAATGCAAAGATTTTGAAAAGGAGTTTGCCCAGTTCATCGGGGTGAAGCACGCTGTCCTTACCTCCTCAGGAACTTCCGCCATCTTCCTCTGTCTCAAGGCCTTAGGGGTTAAGGAAGGCGATGGGATCCTGGTCCCTTCTCTCACGGCTTTTCCGACCATCGAACCCGTGTTTCATGTGGGAGCCAAGCCGATCTTCATCGATATTGATGATACGTTTACAATGGATCCCAAGCATATCGAGTCGGTTTTGAAAAATAAGAGCCGGATACCGGGGGTCAAGCAGATCAAAGGGATGATCCCCGTCCATCTTTACGGCCACCCTGCCCAGATGGATTCCCTTCGTGATCTGGCAAAGCGTTATGGGCTTTTTGTCTTGGAAGACTGTTGTCAGGCTCATGGTGCCCGATTTCGAGGAGCAAGAGTAGGATCGATGGGTATCGGCGGCTGTTTTTCTTTTTACCCTTCGAAGAACCTGACGGTTTTTGGAGACGGTGGAATCCTTGTCACTTCGGATGATGAGATGGCCAAGACCTGCCGGATGTTGAGGGATCACGGTCGGAGAGAAAAATACGAGCATGAACTGGTTGGATACAATTTGAGGTTTAATGAGATCCAGGGTGCGGTGGGCCGTCTCCAACTCAAAAGATTGGACTGGTTTAATGAATCCAGACGGCGCGTCGCGGGGTGGTACAACGACGGATTAAGGGGAATTCCTGTGGCGACTCCTCGAGCAAGGGATTGGGCCGAGGCCGTCTTTCATCTCTATGTGATCCAAACAGACCAGCGGGAGAAGCTGGCGGATTTCTTGAAAGAGAAAGGGGTTCAATCGGGGATTCATTATCCCATCCCCAACCACCAACAGCCAGCTGTCCGAAATGCCATCGGCGAACAGCCCAAATTGGAAGTGACAGAAACTGTGGTGAAAAAGATACTTTCGCTCCCCATCTACCCGGAGCTAGAAAAAGAGAAGGTGGATTTCGTCTCTGCCAGCATCAAGGAATTCTTTGATCGAAAAAATTAAGGGTGGAGTATGGATCGTCTCATGAGGGAGAACCATCCGATTGATATTTCTGTGGTCGTGCCCGTCTACAATGAAGAGGAGAATCTCCCGGTTCTAATTCCTCAAATCGCCGAGGTACTGAAGCCCTTGGGGAAAACCTACGAGATGATCTTCGTTGATGATGGCAGCAAAGATCGGAGTCGTCCTCTCCTTAAAAAGATGGCTCTGGAATATCCTCAGATACGCCTCCTTGGTTTTAAGAAGAACTGCGGCGAGACGGCAGCAGGGGCAGCGGGGATCAAGGAGGCGCGGGGAAAAATTGTCATTACCATCGATGCTGATCTTCAGAATGACCCGAAGGACATTCCGAAGATGCTGGACTATCTCAAAGAGTACGACATGGTCACGGGATGGCGTCAGAAAAGGGAAGATTCCTGGGTCAAGCGGATCACGTCAAAGATTGCGAATGGAATCAGAAACAGCTTGAGCGGAGAGCAAATCCAGGATAGCGGTTGCACCTTCAGGGCTTATAAGAGGGAGTGTCTTCAGGAGATCAAACTATACAAGGGGATGCACCGCTTCCTCCCGACCTTGGTGAAGATGGAAGGTTACCGGGTGATTGAAATACCTATTGCCCACCATCCCAGAAAGTTTGGCGTATCGAAGTATACCACCTGGAACCGGATGTGGCGCGCCTTCGTCGATCTTCTAGCAGTGAAATGGATGAAGAGCCGCCATATCCACTATGACATTGAGGAGAGAGTCTGAGAGGAAACGTCTTTCCACCCTTCTCGGCGCATTAGAATAAGGAAAGGACCTTCATCCCACGAGACAACCATTTTTCACCAATGCTCCATCCAAATGGGTTCAAATTCTTCTTCTTGTTCTAATCTGCTTCATCCTCTATTTTTTTAATCTCGGCCGATGGGACCTCTGGAATCCGGATGAGCCCCGCTACGCACAAATTGCCAGGGAAATGGTCGACCGGGGCGATTGGATTCTCATGCATCTCAACGGAGGCGTCTACGGCGACAAGCCTCCTCTCTTTTTCTGGCTGATTGCTCTTTCCTCCTACTTGTGGCAAGGCTTCACTTCCTTTTCCGTGAGATTCCCCTCCGCCGTCTTCGGAACACTCACCGTTCTTCTCACTTTCTTCCTTGGGGAAAGACTTTATTCATCCCGAGCGGGGTTTTTCTCCGGTCTCATCCTGGCGACAAGCCTTCATTTCGCCTACCTCTCCACTCGTGCCAATATTGATGCAACACTCACCTTTTTTACGACCGCCTCGTTTCTTTGCTTTTTTTTCTGGTATCAAGAAGACAGACAGGAAGGAACCCGTCGCAGCCGGATGGTCCAGAACCTTTCCATTTTTGGTTTTTACATCAGCATGGCCATGGCCACCTTAACCAAAGGACCGATCGGACTGGTCCTTCCCCTTTTGGCGAGCCTGATCTATCTCCTCCTCCAAAAAGATTATGGAGAAATGAAACGGATGAAGCTGCTTCCGGGGATTCCTTTATTTCTGGCCATTGTTCTGGCGTGGTATCTCCCCGCCATCTCGCTGGGCGGGAGGGCTTACGTCGAGGAAAATCTTTTTAGGCATACTACGGAAGCCTATACAACGGGATGGACCCATCCGAGCCCTCTCTATTACTATCTCTATAATTTTCCCATGAGCTTTATGCCCTGGACCCTCTGTTTGCCCGCAGCCGTTGTCTATGGCTGTTCCAAGGCGACCATTGGAAAGCGAAAAGAGTTCATTTTTCTTTCGGTGTGGTGCCTCGTCATCTTCGTATTTTTCTCCCTGTCCAAATCAAAAAGAGCCCTTTACCTCTTGCCTCTTTATCCGGCTGCCTCTCTTATGGTTGGGAAATTCTGGGATGACTTCGTCTCGGGCCCGCTCGCTCCATTCAAGAGAGGATGGATTTCTTTCCCTCTTTATGGGTTGATCGGGCTGGGATTGATCGCCGGGGTCGCGGGTCCATGGGTGGTCTCGATAAAGTTGCCCCCTTACTTGTCTTATAGCTTTCCTGTCGCTTTCCTCCTGGTCGGGTGCAGTCTGGTCATGCTGGTATCCCTTCGCCTGAAAAATTATACGGCCGTCGTGTTCCTCCTGATCGGGATGATGGTTGCGGGATATTTTTATGCGTTCAGGGTTATATTCCCCCTCGCCAATCCACAGATGTCGGCCCGGTTTATTTCGGAAGAAGTGACGTCACGGTTCCGGCCGGGTGATAAATTAGCGATTTACGGAGGGCTCGGAAACGATTCGTACAATTATTATACGGGGGTTGTGCCCATTATAAAATTTTACGATAGAGAAGCATTTCTCAATTTCATGCGATCTTCAGACAGAGTCTTCTGCATCCTCGAATCCAGCGATTTTTCTCAATTATTCGGGAAGGAAGGAGCACCAAAGGTCGAGCTGATCGCACGGCGCCGGGTGAGAAAAGATGATGTAGTTTTGATTAGCAATCGGTAACGATAGGACGACCAATCTACCCCTCGTTCTTCCCCTCTCCCCTTGGAAGCCAATCACAGTCGAACAGAGATATTTATAAAGCGGAAGAAAGAAGGTTGCGTGTGTCTGGCCGATGGCGTTTTACCTGAGGCATCCGCTGTGTTAGAATACGATTGTTTTTTTAGTAAGACACGGGAGATACGAGAGGGTGTGACTCCACTAAGCGTATCCATTATAGGGGCGGGGAGAACAAGAAACGGTATCGGCGAGTATATCGGAAAGTATTTCCATAAGCATGGAGCAAGAGTCACCTCCGTACTGGCGACGACGGAAAAAACAGGCCTTCAGGCCTCTTTTGCTCTTCGGAAATATGGAATAGAGGCCCGTCCCTATACCAGCTTCGAGGAAATGGTGAGCGGCGAAAGGCCCGACGCGGTGGTGATCGCTTCCCCTTCTTCAACCCATTATGATTATCTATTAAGATGTCTGGACAGGGAATTCCATATCTTCTGCGAAAAACCCTTCCTCTGGGACGATCACAAAGGTATTCAGAAAAGGCTTGGAGATATTTTTGAGAGGGCACGGGAAAAGAAAATAAAGATCGCCATGAATTCTCAATGGCCTTTCTCCATTGATGACTATGAGAAAATCTGTGGAGAGATTAGGATTGAAGAGATTCATCATTTTTCGATGCGGATGTCACCTTTTTCTCCGGGGAGAGTGATGATCCCGGAATCCGTTCCTCATCCCCTCAGTATTCTTTACTGTCGATTAGGACCCGGAGAGATACGGAATTTGAATTTTGAATCGGACGGCGAAGAGAAAATAACCATCCGATTTAATTATGTGTTTGGAACCCGTGCCTGCGATGTGTTAATAAGGTTAGTGCACCAAAAGACTCAACCCCGCGAGTTCTCTTACGGGTTCAACGGCAGGATTGTTTTTCGAAGTTTGGACTTGAAAAATTATGAAATCTACTTTCATCACGGAGATAAGAAATTGAGGATTGCGGACCCCCTCAAACTCTCCGTCAAAAATTTTATGGATGCCGTTGAGAAGGGAACCGACCCCTTCATCGGTCCCCCGCATATTCTCCATAATGTGTCACTGCTGGAAGCAGTTCATGACGGTTTCAGTGAATTTGAAAAGAGAGCACCATGGAAAAGCTAAGAGAAAGGGAGCACGACTTTAGCTCTAAGTTAAGACAGAATGCCACCCTCCAAAGGCTGAAGGACTATATTCAATGGCAGAGAGATTGCGAGATCGATGCCTCGGGTCGAGGACTGCCGATTTTCAGCCCCATCTCCATCAATTTAGACTTGACCTCTGCCTGCAATTTCTCATGTCCTTTTTGTGTCGATTCAAGGCTGATCAATACCGGAAAAACCCTAGCGCTGGAGGACGTGAAAGAGACGATCGATACACTCCATTCCCATGGCCTTCTCTCCGTCATCTTGATCGGAGGGGGCGAGCCCACGCTTCATAAAGATTTTGGGGAGATCGTCCGTTATATCAAGAGCAAAAGATTACAAATCGGGATCGTGACGAACGGGTCGAGGCTGGAGAAGATCGAAGCGATCGTCAAAGAACTCGAGGAGAAGGACTGGATCAGGATTTCCATAGATGCGGCAGACGAAGAAGGGTTTGAGGCACTGCACGTGCCTAAAACGCGGGTGAGGCTAAGGGGCATCTTAGAAAAAGCCAAAAAGGTGAAAAAGAAGAATCCCCTGGTTTCGCTGGGATATTCGTTTGTGATCGTCTGGGAGGGCGTGGAGATTAACGGAAAGAGACTCCGATCCAACCTGAATGAGATACGAAGATCGGTGGAACTGGCGAGGGAATTCTCATTTGATTATGTTTCGTTTAAGCCCTGTCTCGTCCGATGGAATGAGTCTCACAGGGAGACATTGCTGAAAAACGTCGGGAAAACGAAGGAAGCAGAAATTATTGATCAAATCAAGATCCATCTTCAAAAAGCAAGGCATGCGGCAGAGGATGAAGTGAAGATTCTTGAAAGCTCTAATCTGAGGGCGATGTTGAATCGTGAGGCCGACCAAATCAAGAGACAACCCCCCAGATGCCACATGCAATTCTTCAGGACCGTCGTCACGCCCTTCGGAATCTTTCACTGCCCCGCGTTTCGGGGCGTAGAAGAGGCCAAGGTTGGAGAACCGGATGGGTACCTCTCTGAAACAAACTTCAGGGAGAGTCTCAAACGGGCGGCCAAATCGATCCTCACCTTTGATGCCAAAGAGGAATGCAAGGATGTCGGATGTTTTTACAATCGCACCAACTGGTGGTTAGAAGAGTTCATCCATTCCAAAGAAGACGTCCATCACCTTGAAAAAGTTGAGAACGACAACTTCTTCCTTTAGTTCTGGCCCTCAGCACCATACCCCTGCTTCGTCTCTCTGGGAAGAGGAAAGGGTGTGGGGGAAATTTGAGATATCATTAAATAGGTTCCTAATTGAATGAAGATCCTCCATCTTTTCAGCAACTGGAAGTGGACAGGACCTGCCGATCCGACGTTGAACCTCTGTAAGGGGCTGGAGAAGCTGGGGCACGATGTCACCTTCGCCTATCGAAAACCTCCCCTGCCGGTCGAAGACAGTATTGAGAAGAGGGTTCTCCAAGCGGGCGTCAAAGCCACGGATCGGTTTCGACTGGACCATTCGGTGAAGCTTTATCATCCCTCCTTTCTACCGACCCATCTTCGTGACATTTCAGACCTTACCCAATATCTTCGTCAGGAAAAGTTCGATATTCTCAATGTCCACCACTCCCACGGTCATCTCTTAGGCGGGATTGCTGCGAAGAGGTCAGGCCAACCTGTCCTCGTTATTCGGACAGACCATAAGCGAGACCCTTTGAAGCCGAGTTTGGGCAATCGCTTTCTCATCTCTCGGTTCACCGACGGCATGATTACTTTTTCTGAGAGGGCGAGGAGAGAGGATGCAGAACATTTCGGGCTGCCTCTTGAGAGGGTCCAGAAGATCTCGCCGGCCTTGGATCTCAGCCGGTATGACCCAAGGA
>Ga0187771_10002140_pt1 | contig 13579 bp, 8 predicted proteins | sample 0116_SJ02_MP15_1_FD_133139 | JGI IMG/M metagenome (GOLD analysis project Ga0187771, IMG submission 133139) | Tropical peat soil microbial communities from peatlands in Department of Meta, Colombia - 0116_SJ02_MP15_10_MG | ecosystem: Environmental > Terrestrial > Soil > Wetlands > Peat | place... | reverse complement strand
TCATGCTGGCGGTCAAGGTGTTCGGCTTGCGCTGGTTTCAGACGGACAACATCTATCCCTTCTATCACCCCCAGCGCTGGCTGGGATACCTTGCCTTCGGTTGCATCGCCTATGGCGTCGCCGGCATCTTCGCCTGCCGCTTGTCGGCGCATAAGGAGATCTGCAAGGAAACCCACTTCCACGATCTGGTCTTTCCTGTCCTGATCGTACTGACCGCGCTCACCGGTCTGACCGCGCACGTTTTGCGTTACGCAGGTTTTGCCCTTGGTTGTCACTATGCTTACGCCCTGCACGTCATCATCGCGACTCCTATGTTGGTGATCGAGATGTCGTTCGGCAAGTGGGCGCACATGGTCTATCGTCCTCTGGCCCTGTATTTCCTGGCGGCTCGGGATCGGGCGGCACGGCAGGCCCCCGCCGCGGAGGCAGTCCCTCATGCCATCTGAAGAATCCAAAGTTCAGCCGGTTGGTGCTGCGCTGGTGGTGGGAGGCGGCATCGGCGGCATGCAGGCCGCCCTCGATCTCGCTGCTGGCGGCATCAAGGTTTACATGGTCGAGTCCAAGCCCGCCATCGGCGGCGTCATGGCGCAGCTCGATAAGACCTTTCCCACGAATGACTGCGCCATGTGCACCATGGCGCCTCGCCTGGTCGAGATCGGACGCCACAAGGACATCGAAATACTCACCCTCAGCGAAGTGGAGCGCATCGAGGGCCGGCGTGGAAATTTCACCGTCACTATCCAGAAGCAGCCGCGTTTCATTGACGAGACCAAGTGCACCGGCTGCGGGCAATGCATCACAGCATGTCCGGTGAGTCTTCCTTCAGAATTCGACGAGGGACTAGTCGACCGAAAGGCCATCTACCGGCCGTATCCACAAGCCGTTCCCAACGTCTTCTCGATTTCCCGGCGCGGCATATCTCCTTGCCAGGCCGCATGCCCCGTGCATCAGGGTGGACAGGGGTACGTGACGCTGATCGCACAACGACGTTTCGACGAAGCGCTCCAGGTTATTCTGCGCGACAACCCGCTGCCCTCCATCTGCGGCCGCATCTGCACCCATCCCTGCACCGCCGCCTGCACTCGTGCCGGAGTGGACGATCCGGTGAACCTCCCCGGATTGAAGCGTTTCGTCACGGACTATTGTGTCGGCTACAAGCTGCCGCAACCTACTGTCCCCGACCGTCCCGAAAGAGTTGCGATTATTGGGTCGGGCCCGGCTGGGCTCGACTGTGCCTATCAGCTTCGGCAAAAGGGCTACCGTCCGACAATCTTCGAGGCACTCTCCACCGCGGGCGGAATGCTGGCCGTCGGCATTCCTTCTTTCCGCTTGCCTCGTCGCTTGCTGAATGCGGAAGTGGACCGGATACGCGCCACCGGGATTGAGATCCTACTGGATACTCCCGTAGGACGCGCCATCAGCTTCGAGGAACTGAGGAAAAGCTTTGCCGCCGTTTTCATTGCGATCGGCGCCCATGTCGAAAGAAAACTGGGTGTTCCGGGAGAAAATCTGCCGGGGGTCACCGGGGGCGTCGAATTTCTACGCCAGGTCAACCTGGAGGAGCCGGTCATACCCGGCCAGCACGTGCTCGTGATTGGCGGCGGAAACTCCGCGTTGGATGCAGCCCGCACGGTTCTTCGTTGCGGAGCAGCCGAGGTCACGATTGTTTACCGGCGCACTCGCGCCGAGATGCCTGCGGACCCGCGAGAGATTGCAGACGCGGAGCGCGAGGGCATCAAGTTGACATTCCTGGCCGCACCCAAGTCGTTGCACGCGGGGGCGAACGGCCGCGTGGCCGCACTCGAATGCCTGAAGATGAAACTCGGCAAGCCGGACGCCAGCGGACGCCCCGCTCCCGAGCCCATTCCCGGCTCGGAATTTATTCTCCATTGTGATGGCGTCATTGTCACCATCGGCCAGTCTCCTGACGTGCATGCCTTAGGACAGCGCTTGGGCCTGGAAACCACAAAGTGGGGAACGCTCCGAGCTGATCCGCTGACGATGGAAACTGGACTCCCCGGAGTCTTTGCCGGCGGGGACTGCGTCACCGGTCCCGACGTGGTCATTAATGCCAAGCTCGCGGGAAAGAAGGCCGCGATATCAATCGATCGCTGGCTCAATCACCAAGACCTGCGCGTCGGGCGTGAGTTGGAGGGGCCGTATCAAACTGAGTACACCGTGGACACAGCCGGCGTGCTGATGCAACGCCAGGTCCCTGTGCAAGCGCTCGACCCCACGACTCGGGGAAAGACGTTTGCCGAGGTCCACGTCGGCTACACCCCTGAAGAAGCGGTGGCTGAGGCCAAACGTTGTCTCTCCTGCGGAATCTGCTGCGATTGCCACCTCTGCGCGACCGCCTGCCAAGCTCAGGCCATCGAGTACTGGCAGCGTGAGCAGAAGATCGAGTTGAAGGTAGGCGCCGTCATCCTCGCTCCCGGCTACGAGGTCTACGATGCGCGTTTGAAAAAAGACCTCGGTTACGGGCGCTTCCCCAACGTGGTCACCTCCTTGGAGTTCGAGCGCATCATGTGCGCGTCCGGACCGTACTCCGGCCATATACTGCGTCCCCACGACCACAAGGAACCGAAGCGCATCGCCTTCCTCCAATGTGTCGGATCGCGGGATTCCGAACACGACTACTGTTCGTCCGTCTGCTGCATGTACGCCACCAAGGAAGCGATCATCGCCAAGGAGCATCTCGGCGAAGGGTTGCAGTGCGACGTTTTCTTCATGGACCTTCGCGCCTTCAGCAAGGGTTTCGAGCAGTACTACCACAGGGCGGAAGAGCTTGGTGTGCGTTACATCCGTTCCCGCGTACCAAGAGTCGATGAAGTCCCTGCGACGCGGAACCTGATCGTCACTTATCTGGGCGAGGGCGATCGCAAGCTCTCCCAGGAATACGACTTGGTCGTCTTGTCAGTGGGCATGCAGCCGCCCAAGGATGTTAAGGCTCTGGCCGAACGCTTCGGAGTGGCGCTCAACCCATTCAATTTCTGTAGTACGTTGCCATTCCGGCCTGCAGTATCGTCGCGCGAGGGAATCTACGTGGCCGGTCCGTTTGCCGAACCCAAGGACATTCCGGAGACGGTCATGCAGGCCTCGGCGGCAGCCTCAAAAGTGCTCTCGCTTCTGAAGGATGCCCGCGGGACGCAGATCAAACCTAAAGTCTATCCGCCGGAAAAAGACGTTGCGGCGGAAGACCCACGCATCGGAGTCTTTGTCTGCCACTGCGGAAGCAACATTGCCGGGGTCGTCAATGTCCCCGAAGTGGTTGAGTATGCCAAGACGCTGCCCAACGTGGTGTACGTCGAAAACAATCTCTACACCTGTTCCAACGATACCCAGGACCGGATCAAGGAAAAGATCGCGGAACACAATCTGAACCGCGTGGTGGTCGCTTCCTGCACACCGCGCACGCACGAGCCTTTGTTCCGGAACACGCTGGCCGAGGCTGGCCTCAATCCCTACCTGTTTGAAATGGCCAACATCCGCGACCAGTGCTCCTGGGTCCACATGCACGAGCCGGAGAAAGCCACCACGAAATCCAAGGATCTGGCGAGGATGGCTGTGGCCAAGGCCCGGTTGTTGCAGCCGCTGCACCGCCAGAGCATCAGCATCGAAAAGTCCGCTCTGGTGATTGGCGCGGGTCTGTCCGGAATGACTGCCGCCCTCGCGTTGGCAAAACAGGATTTTGATGTCTATCTCGTCGAGAGGGAGAACGAGGTTGGCGGGAACCTGCGGCACATTCATTATTTGCTCGACGGAGTGAATCCGGCGGAGGAAATCGCGCGCCTTAGCCGGGAGATCGCTCAGAACCGCAAAGTCCACCTGTTCACCGGCGCCACCATCGAGAACATCGAAGGAACCATAGGGAACTTCAAGACCAGAATCTCAGCGCACGGCGAGACCACCGAGGTCGCGCACGGGGTGGTGATCGTGGCCACCGGTGCCAAGGAGTACCAGCCGAAAGAGTACCTGCACGGTCAAGACGCGAGCGTGATCACCCAGCGAGAGCTCGAGCCGCACCTCGCTTCAGGGAATGGTTTTCTGGCGGCGGTAAACGGCCGCCCCAAGACCGTGGTCATGATCCAGTGCGTGGGATCGCGGGATAAGGAGAATCCTCACTGTTCGCGGGTGTGCTGCGCCGAGGCTATCAAGAATGCTTTGCGCATCAAGACGCTTTCTCCGCAGACCAATGTGTATGTTCTCTACCGGGACATTAGGACGTACGGCTTCAAAGAGACGTTTTACACCAAGGCCCGCCAGCAGGGAGTCGTATTTGTGCGCTACGAGGAAGACCATAAGCCTGAGGTGTCGCGCAATGGCGCCGGGCTTCAGGTGAATGTCTACGATCAGACGCTGGGGATGCCTATGCTGATCCCAGCAGATCTCGTCGTCTTGTCGGCGGGGATTCATCCCCACGAGGACAACCGGACCATCGCCCAGTTCCTCAAAGTCCCGCTGAACAGCGAGGGATTCTTCCTCGAAGCCCACATGAAGCTGCGCCCGGTGGACTTCATGACCGACGGCGTCTTTGTCTGCGGCATGGCTCATTCGCCCAAGAGCGTTGAGGAATGCATCCTGCAGGCGCAGGCAGCGGCAGCGCGAGCGACCGCCGTGCTGGCCCGGGATCGCCTCGATCTCGAAGCCAACGTTTCTCAGGTCGTGGACGAAAGTTGCGACGGCTGCGCCTATTGCGTGGACACCTGCCCCTACAAAGCGATCACCCTGCTCGAGTACATGTGGCAGGGGACAGTCAAGAAGGTGGTGGAGACCAACGAGACCAGTTGCAAAGGCTGTGGCTGCTGCCAGGCAACCTGTCCCAAGAACGGTATCTTCATCCGTGGATTCACTCTTGACCAGATCCGGGCACAAGTCGAGGCGGCCCTGGAGGTGGCGTGATGGCAGAGAACATGGAACCAACAGCCTCAACCGGCAACCCGGTCCCGGCCGATACTTTTCAGCCTCTGATCGTTGCCCTGTGCTGCAACTGGTGCTCCTATGCCGGGGCGGATTTGGCCGGAGTCTCCAGAATCCAGTACCCGCCAAGCATCCGCGTGATTCGCGTCATGTGCTCTGGGATGGTCCATCCCAACCTGGTCATCGAAGCTCTCACCAAGGGCGCCGACGGCGTCCTGATGTGCGGTTGCCATCTGGGCGACTGCCACTATCAGGAGGGCAACCAAAAGGCGGAAAAACGGGCGGAGGCGATCCGTCTCATGCTTGCCGATTTCGGAGTAGAAGAAGAGCGGTTCCGCCTGGAGTGGGTCTCCGCCGCTGAAGGCCCGCGCTTTGCGCAGGTTGTCCGGGACTTCACCGAGCAAGTGCAGAAGCTGGGACCCAGCCCGTACAAGTCGTAAGAACCACGCTGACAATCATCCGCTGGTTACGAGTGGACGAGATGAGTCCGCTGCGTCCCACCGGCACAGAAGTCGAGTGCCGCGCTTAGCGACCCTGGAGTCACACATACTGTGGGTTGCTGACAGTCCTCGGTCTCCTGGCTTTCAACATCCAGGAGGGCGTGAGTCTGTGACCATGTCACATGTGTGATTTGAATCCACACGAGGGCGAGGAGACTGACCGTGGACCCTACGTCTGGGGGTGCCGGGGGCTTAGCGGGGCCCGGCAACGCTCCACGGCGGAGTCCCGGGCTCGATTTCATTTGTTTGGGTAGATCGAGTTTGCGCGTGAACGCGCGCCGCACAAAATGCAGACCGACGAACTGCGCCACGCAAAACTCCGCACTCCGGACGTCAGCAATCACGTTCTGCTCGCAAGCTATAAGCGCGCCTAAGTGCGACCGCATACTGTGCTAGTCCGCACTTAGGTAACCGTGACCGCGGTCACGCTTGCGCGTGCGAACTATCACAGGACTCCTGCTTGTATAACCTGCTCCCTCTCGACCAGTCGAGCGGCAGTGATAACTGGGCTTTCTGTGGCACAAGCAGAGATAAGTTACTTAGCGTCAATACCATCTAACGCGTCGGAGGCTGGTTTCCACAACCGATATTCTGCTCGACTCTCAGCCCCTAAGTTGACCGTGTCGAATCGGTGAGGCGGCGCGGGATTTGCATCACTCCGAAGCGTGACACGAATCACATCGCGTGCTCTCAACAACGTTTTATTCTGACCCGTCCATTCTTAAGGACATCGCAATGGCCCTGGCAGTGTACGGTTCAATTTATGCCAGCCTGCTCGTTTTCCTCGCTGGCTGCCTTCGACGCTTCCAGCGGTATTCTCGAACTCCGCTTCACCTGCCTTGGGAATGCCATTCCGTTCGGCGTGAAGAACCCAGCCGTGTTGCCCATGGAGGGGCGTACTTCGGGTCGGGACAATGGTGGCTTAGTCCGCAGGCAATCCATCACGTCAAGGAGTGGGCAACGATGTTTTGGACCGGCGAAAGGTGCCTGCAAGCTGGCTGGGCTGCCGAAGCCGACCGGCGGCGTGTACCGGCGGACCAAGGCTCGATATGAGCGTGGCGAATCCCATCCTTGAAAAGTGGATTGCGAGGACGCTGGAGTCCTACCCATGTGCGGCTTTGCCTTTTCTTTCCGGACAGGACGACCCGTTCCGCAATCCCGTGGGCCAGACGCTGCACCAGAGTCTCACTGCTCTGTTCGAGCAGTTGCAGGGGGATATGGACGCCAGCGTGATCGCGCCAGCCTTGGATGCCATCATCCGCATTCGGGCGGTGCAGGAGCTCACGCCGAGCCAGGCGGTCGGTTTTCTGTTCCTGCTGAAACCCATCATGCGAGAACTTGCGCCCGAACAGGACCAGGCGCAGCTTGCGGATCGGATGGATCAGCTGGCGCTGATGGCGTTTGATAAGTACATGCTGTGCCGTGAGCAGGTCGCGGAAGTGCGGTGGAGCGAGAGGCAGCGCCGCGTCCGCGCGCACCCGGTCGTCGGCTGAGGTAGCATGCGATGAACATCCTCTATTCGCTGATCACGGTAGTGCTATTGGTGTTGATCGGCGCGCTGGCGGGACGCGGGGATACGGGCCGCGCCTTCCTCGCCGTTGCGGTCCCCTACGCGGCGCTAGCGATCTTCCTTGTCGGCGTCTGCTATCGCGTCCTGCGCTGGGCCTGGACCCCGGTGCCGTTCCGGATTCCAACCAGCTGCGGCCAGCAGAAGTCGCTGCCCTGGATCAAGGCAAGTTCCGGGGACAACCCCTCTACGGGATGGGGCGTGCTGGTGCGCATGGGTTTCGAGGTACTGGCTTTCCGCTCACTGTTTCGCAATAACGAGGCGCGACTGGACAAAGGCCGACTCGTGATCGTTGAGAATAAATATCTGTGGCTGGGTGCGATCGCCTTTCACTGGTCGCTGCTGATGATCCTGCTGCGGCATTTGCGGTTCCTGGTCGAACCAGTTCCTGCGTTTGTCTTTAGGCTGCATCATGTGGATAGTTTCTTCCAGCTCACTCTTCCGGACTTCTATATCTCGGATGCGGTCATTATTGTGACACTGGCGTACTTGCTGCTGCGGCGATTGCGCGACCCGCTGGTCCGCTACATGTCGCTGTTTACCGATTACTTTGCCTTGTTCTTACTCCTCGGGATCGCTGCGTCCGGCGTCCTGATGCGCTACGCCCTCCACCCTGACATTGTTGCGATTAAGCAGTTTGCGCTCGGGCTAGCTTCGTTTCACCCTATTGCGCCGTCGGCGCTGAGTGCGATGCCGCTGGTACACGTGCTGCTGGTAAGCGCTCTCGCCGCATACTTTCCATTCAGCAAGCTCATGCACATGGGTGGCGTTTTTCTGAGCCCCACGCGCAACCTGGCTAATAATAATCGCAGCCATCGTCACATCAACCCCTGGAACTACCCCGTCAGGACTCATACGTATGCGGAGTGGGAGGCGGAGTTCCACGACAAGATCAAAGCGGCGGGACTTCCTCTCGATGCCCCGCTCGGGGCCAAAGATGCCGGAAAAGCTTCTGCAGATTGAGCCCAGTCCGCCTGCAGGCGACTGGCGAAACCCCAACGTTGAATTCCGCAAGGGACTGTTCTGCTACAGCGCCCTGCCCAAGAATCTGAATTACCTTGGTCTCCCCAATGCCCGCGAATGGCAGCCCTTCGACCCCGACTGGAAGCTCCCGCCCGACTGGAAACGCATCGTCCTCGACGGCATGAAAGACCGGTTGAACAAATACCGTTCCTTCCGGCTCTTTATGGACATCTGCGTGCGCTGCGGCGCCTGCGCCGATAAGTGCCACTTCTTCGTAGGATCGAACGACCCCAAGAGCATGCCGGTGCTGCGTGCAGAACTGATCCGCTCCGTCTACCGCCGCTACTTCACCCTGTCCGGGCGCATCTTTCGCGGGCTGGCGGGCGGACGCGAACTGACCGAAGACATCATCAAGGAGTGGTTCTACTACTTCTACCAGTGCACCGAATGCCGCCGCTGCTCGGTGTTCTGTCCTTATGGCATTGACACGGCTGAAATCACCATGATCGGCCGCGAGTTGCTGACTCTGATCGGATGCAACATCAACGGGGTGCTGGAGCCGGTCGCCAATTGCTTCCGCACCGGCAATCATTTAGGAATTCAGCCGGACGGCTTCAAGGACAGCATCGACTTTGCCGCTGACGAACTGCGCGAGATTACCGGCCTCGATATCAAAGTGCCCATCAACCGCAAGGGGGCGGAGATTCTTTTCGTGATGCCGTCAGCCGACTACTTCGGCACGCCCCACTACTACACCCTGCTCGGCTATCTGATGCTGTTCCATGAGATCGGTCTGGATTATACCGTCAGCGCCTTTTCTTCCGATGGCGGCAACTTCGGGCTGTTCACGTCGCACGAGATGATGAAGCGGCTCAACGCCAAGATCTACGAAGAAGCCAAGCGGCTGCGGGTGAAATGGATCCTGGGCGGCGAGTGCGGGCACATGTGGCGCGTGCTGCACCAGTACATGGACACGATGAACGGCCCCGCCGATTTTCTCGAGCCGCCAGTCTCGCCCATCACCGGAACCCGCTTCGAGAACGCACGCTCCACCAAGGCGCTACACATCGCCGAGTTCACCGCGGACCTCATCTATCACGGCAAGCTGCAGCTCGATCCCAGCCGCAACGACAAATGGAAGGTTACCTACCACGACTCCTGCAACCCGGCACGCGCCATGGGATTGCTGGAAGAGCCGCGCTACATCCTGAAGAGCGTGTGCAACCACTTCTACGAGATGCCCGAGAACACCATTCGCGAGCAGACGTTCTGCTGCGGCAGCGGCTCCGGGCTCGGAACGGATGAGAACCTGGAGATGCGCCTGCGCGGCGGATACCCGCGCGCCAATGCCGTCAAGTACGTCAAGGAGAAACACGGCGTCAACCTTCTGGCCTGCATGTGCGCCATCGACAAGACCACGCTGCCCGGCCTGATGGACTACTGGGTGGGCGGAGTGGAAGTCGCAGGCGTACACGAACTGCTGGGCAATGCGCTGGTCATGACCGGAGCAAAGGAACGCACCACCGACCTTCGCGGCGAACCGCTGGTCGCAGAGGAGGCTGTCCATGGGTGACCGGCCACAGATTATTGCGGGGCTGCTTGTTTTTGTTGGATTGTTCACCTTCCCCTTCTGGCACGCGCGTGCCAGCAAGACCGCCTCGGCCCCGCCGCCCATCAAGCTGCCGGTTAACGAAAAGCAATGTGTCGCGCCTACCTCCTACATGCTCACCTCCCACATGGAGTTGCTGGGCAACTGGAGAAACGAAGTGGTGCGCCAAGACCAGCGGCAGTTTAGAGCTTTAGACGGTAAGGTTTATGAAAAGAGCTTGACGCGCACTTGCATGCTCGAATGCCACAAGGACAAAACCGAATTTTGTAATCGCTGTCATACGTACTCTGGGGTCCCTAGCTGCTATTGCTGTGACTGCCACGTCGAACCGCAATTAATTGCAAGGAGAACGCCATGAGAATCACACGGAAAGATTTTCTGCGCCTCTCCGGGCTGGGGCTGCTGGGCGTAGCCGGCAGGATGGCGGTGCGCGGAGTTGCCAAGGCCTCCGCATCGTCGGCAGGCTCCAACGCTACAAAGCGCTGGGGCATGGTGATTGACTTGCAGAAATGCTGCCGAGAAAACGGATGCGACCGGTGTATCAAAGCTTGCAATACGGCGCACAACATCCCGCAGTTCCCTGACCGTGCCCATGAAGTGAAGTGGGTGTGGAATCAGCCCTTTGAAACCGTGTTTCCCCTGGTGCAAACCGATTACGCACGGCGGGCGTACGCCGGCCAGCCCATCCCGGTCATGTGCAACCACTGCGCAAGCCCTCCTTGCGTGCGAGTCTGCCCGACGCAGGCCACCTGGAAGCGCGAAGAAGACGGGATCGTGATGATGGATTGGCACCGCTGCATCGGCTGCCGTTACTGTATGGCCGCCTGCCCGTACGGTTCACGTAGTTTCAACTGGCAGGATCCGCGGCCCGCGATAGCCGCCTTGAACCCCGATTTTCCGACTCGCACCAAGGGCGTGGTGGAAAAGTGCAATTTCTGCGAGGAACGGCTGGCCCGCGGATTAGGCCCCGCCTGCGTAGAGGCTTGTCAGGAAAAGGCACTGATTTTCGGTGATTTTGCCGATTCGGATTCTGAGCCAAGACGCTTGCTGCGGTCGCGCTTTGCGCTGCAACGCAAACCAGAGTTAGGGACGAGTCCTTCGATCTATTACCTGGTCTGAGCGCTTATGTTCATGTTGGAAAAAGCGATCGTCGGAGGCCGCCGCTACCGGGTATGGATGCTGTGCCTGTGCGGGCTCATCCTGGCCGGCGTCCTCTGTTACCTGCGACAGTTGACGCAAGGCCTGGCCATCACCGGTATGAGCCGCGACGTTAGCTGGGGCCTCTACATCGCGCAGTTCACTTTCTTTGTGGGTGTGGCGGCGTCGGCGGTCATGGTCGTGCTGCCCTACTACTTGCACGACTACAAGGCGTTCGGACGTATCACCATCCTGGGAGAGCTTCTGGCCGTGGGCGCCGTTACCATGTGCATGCTCTTCGTCTTTGTCGACATGGGCCAACCCACGCGAGTGCTGAACGTCTTGCGCTACCCCACGCCCTGGTCGCTAATGTTCTGGGACTTTATCTCCCTAGGCGGTTATCTGTTCCTGAACGCCCTGATTTCAGTCATCATGCTCCGCGCCGAGCGCGAGGAAGTACCGCCGCCCAAATGGATCAAACCCATCGTAATCCTTTCCATTCCGTGGGCGATCAGCATCCACACGGTCACGGCGTTTCTCTACAGCGGGTTGCCAGGGCACACTTTCTGGATGACTGCGGTCCTGGCACCGCGCTTTCTGGCGTCAGCTTTTGCTTCCGGCCCCGCCCTGCTGATTCTGCTCTGCCTGGTCTTGCGCAAGGTAGCAGGCTTCGATGCCGGATGCGAGGCGATTCACAAGCTGGGCATCATCGTCACCTACGCGATGGTGATTAACGTCTTCCTAATCTCTGTGGAGTTCTTCACCGTGTTCTACAGCCGCATTCCGGAACACCTGGAGCACTTCCGATACGTCTTCCTCGGGCTCGATGGGAACTATCACCTCGCTCCCTGGATGTGGCTGTCGCTGCTCCTCTCGGTGCCGGCGCTGGCTCTGCTCTTGGTTCCGGCTTGGCGGAACAGTCCCCGTTTGCTGCCCCTGGCTTGCGTTTTCGTGTTTGTCTCTCTGTGGCTCGACAAGGGGCTGGGTCTGATCGTGGGCGGCTTCACACCGTCCCCATTCGGAGCGGTCACGGTCTACACCCCGACTTGGCCGGAGGCGACGATCGTGGCCGGCGTCTGGGCCATCGGGGCCTTTATCATTACCGTGTTCTACAAGATCACACTCTCTGTACGAGAGGCACATTAGCGAACTTCAGTTCACTGTTCGAGGCATGCTATAGCAACTCTAGTTGAAGCCACCAACAAAAAGAAGCGCCGCCGCCCGGAGTCAGCGAAGACTGGCTGGCGGCATGGATCGGCCTGTTCGTCTCTTTAGTCTCTCTTGGTCTGCTATCGGGACAAATATTCTAGGCTGAGGGCGACGAGTTCTCGAATCCCTCTCTGGCTGCAGTTCAAGTCCGTGCGCTCTCAGGCAGACTGATTCGGATCAAGTTCGACAGAAACGTGCGGGTTTCTTGTTGATTTTGGAGAATACCCTACACTGCTCGCTACAGGGAGGCTATGGTTTCATGCTGCAACGCATCCCCGGCCGCATTCGTATTCCACTTCTTGCCGCAGCGTGGGTGTTCCTGATTCACCTCGTTGGTAACCCGCACTATGGATTCTTCGGCGATGAACTTTATTTCATCGTCTGCGGGCAGCATCCGCAGTGGAACTACGTGGATCAACCGCCTGTTGCTCCCCTTCTGGCTGCGGTGTCGCAGGCGTTCGGTCCCTCGCTAGTGTTGTTGCGAGCTCTCCCTGCGCTCTTTGCAGCAGTCGGCATTTATGTCACTTGCCTTCTTGTGACCGAATTCGGCGGAGCGGCTTACGCTCAGGTCCAGTCAGCGATTCTTGTCTTCTTTCTTCCAGTCCTGACGGATTTTGGTATGAAGGTATCACCCGACATGGTCGGGCTCGGGTCGTGGCCGCTTCTCACGCTATGGATCGTGCGCCTGACCAAAGGGGCGAACCCCAGAATCTGGATCGCCATTGGCGTGCTGCTGGGAGTGTCCGTACTAAGCAAATACAGCGTTCTGTTTTTTGCCGCAGCACTTCTCTTGGGGCTCCTGTTCACATCGGAAAGACGGATTCTGTACTCACGCTGGTTCGTGCTGGCAATATTGGTGGCCGGCATCATCGCCCTGCCGTCGTTTGTGTGGCAGGGCCGCTACGGATACCCGATGCTCGAATTGCTGCGCGCAGTCCAGCACGGCAAGAACGTAATCGTTGGGCCGCTCGGATACCTCGGACAACAACTCTTGATCAGCGGCTTCCTCTGGCCGTTCTGGATCATCGGCTTGATATGGCTTTGCCTTCGTCCCGGTCTTCGCTTCCTGGCATATGGATACCTATTGCTGATTACGATGATGATTGTGCTGCACGGTAAGCATTACTACCCGGCCAATGCATATCCGTACCTCGTTGCAGCCGGATGTGTGCAAGTCGAGGCCTGGACCAGCGAACTTCGCCGCGTACGAACGGCGATCGCAGTGGTCACCGTGCTGCTCGGCCTGGTTTTCTTCCCCCTCGTCATGCCGGTGCTTCCGGAAGCATGGCTGGCAAGTTACTACAGAGAACTGCATTCCTTCCTGCACATCTCGAGAGAAAGCATCGAAACAGAGCATCGAGCCTACGCGCAATTGCCGACCGACTTCGCGAGCATGCACGGCTGGACGGAACTGACTGTGATCGTGGAGCGTGTGTACCAGGGGCTTCCACCCGACGAGCGGAAGCAGGCGGTGGTGTTGGTACAGAACTACAGCGAAGCAGCGGCGATCGAGTTCCTCAGCCATCCTAAGGTGCCGGTAATCAGCGGACACAATCAATACTTCCTGTGGGGGCCACGCGGGTACAGTGGCGACATTGTCATCTGCGTAGGAGCCAATTGCGATTCGGCTACGAAGTATTTTCGTACCTGCTCGCTGGAAGCAAGGCTGGAGGC
>Ga0187771_10002139_pt1 | contig 13584 bp, 11 predicted proteins | sample 0116_SJ02_MP15_1_FD_133139 | JGI IMG/M metagenome (GOLD analysis project Ga0187771, IMG submission 133139) | Tropical peat soil microbial communities from peatlands in Department of Meta, Colombia - 0116_SJ02_MP15_10_MG | ecosystem: Environmental > Terrestrial > Soil > Wetlands > Peat | place... | reverse complement strand
CGTTTTTCAAGACCGGCGATTCGCGCTCGGATCTTCCCACCGTTGCTGTCGAGTTGACGTTCCTCGAACAGGATGGGTAGCAGTCAGCCGCGCCGGTGACGATTTTCAAAAGCAGCTTGCTCGCAGACCTGCTCTGAAGGAGGCCTCAGATGCTAGTGACTTCAAAAGAGTCTGTGCATAGTCACAATTCAGACCCGAACGTATTGATGATGGAGCCCACCGAGGATCGGCATCGCGACTATGGTGCCAACCGTCTCGGAGCCCCTGGAGTTCGTCGCGTTCTTGCCCAAGGACCAGTGCGTTCGCATTTCGTTGTAATAGATGGCGTAGGTCTTGAGAATCCGGCGCAACTGCGCCTCGCCCGACACCATCGGGTGGTCTAAACGTTCGCGCCGGATAGAGCCAATCAGCCGCTCGATGTGTCCATCCTGCCCGGGCGAGAGCGCCGCGACTGGGTGATCGCGGATGCCCATCGCCCGGATGCGCCGGGCGTACATTATTCAGAGCCGTGCTGGCGACCGATGGTTCAGCACCAGGAGCTGCTGACCGAGCACCAAATTCTCCTCCTCAAGTCTGGCCCGTGACTTGAGACGGCCCCGCAACACGAGCGTGGGTCGAGTTAGAAGCGCCAGCATCGGCGCCCTACTACCACACCTCAAGCCACCCTTCACTCACGATCAGATTCTGAGGAGACACAAGATTTACGATCCGGTAATCTGTCCGCCGACTGTGAGGCGATTTTCGGCGCGGAATGGGGTTCTACCGCCGCCACGATCTCGCGGCCACCGCACCCACGGGCGTCATATTCCCGTGGCCGCCTGCGCCACTCGCAATCGGTGGAATAATCGCGACCCTCATGCGCGACGCGCGAGGGCGCAACCGGTCGTGGCGCACGCCGGAGCCTCCAAGCCCGCGCTCTGCTGACGCGGACCGTCCTGCGGTTCGGAGAAACGCGGAGGGACCCACGATGATCGTGGAGCGTATCGCGCGTGTTTTCCGATATGAGCGAATTGTAGTCCCGATGGCAGCGCTCGCCTTCGGCGCGGTCTTCAACTACCCGATACTTGCCCATCTCTCGGTCGCAGGCACAATCGACGACTGGGATCAGCAACTTCAGTACCAAGAGGCGGCGTACCAGACCGTCCTTCGCTATCACCAGTTTCCGTGGTGGAACCCCTGGAAATGCGGCGGCGTACCGCTGCTGGGAAACCCGCAGTCGCACATTCTCACGCCGTGGTTTCTGCTCACGCTGCTCTTCGGGCCCGTGGTCGGACTGCATCTGGAGATAACGCTCCATATTGCCGCGGCATGGGCTGGAACCTACCTGCTGGCCCGCGTCACGGGAGCGCACAAGCTATCGGCGGCTGGCGCGGCAACGGCTTTTGCCGGCAGTTCCTGGTTTTATCTTCACGCGTGTGTGGGTCATGTCCCTTTTTTCTCGTTCGCGTATCTTCCGTTGGTAGTTGCGCTGGCATGGATTACCGCGGAGGGAGGACAGTTCGTTTGTGCCGCACTGAGCGGAGCGATCCTCGCATTGTGCTTTACCGAGGGTTACCCGTACACCGTGACGTTCGTCGCGTTGACTCTATCGTTGCTCATGCTCCCGCTTGCGATAATGCAACGGAGCCTGCGGGCGATTCTCGCCCTCGCGCTGGCCGGGATATTCGCGGCCGGTCTCTCCGCATTCAAACTGCTGCCGGCGTACTACCTGACGCTGGCGCATCCGCATTTCACTGATGCGGGACCTGCCAATTCGCTGCGCGGCCTGGCGGTCGCGTTCTTTTCGCGCAATCAGGACCGTGGTCGCCTGAGCCCGATCCCGGTATACCAATTTCATGAACTGGGCGCGTATGTCGGACTATTCGCGATTCCCGCGTTTGCTGGACTGCTATCGCCACGACGCGCCGCTCCGTGGCTTTTCGCAGGAACAGTGTTGTTGTTGCTCGCGCGGGGCAATACCGGCCCGCACGCGTTGTGGACCAAGCTTCATTGGCTGCCTTTCATTTCCCAGATGCGAGCGCCGTCGCGCTTTACGATACCGATCGTACTGACCGTCGCGATGATGGCTGCGCTCGGCTTCGATTTTCTGCTCATGCGCCACTCCCGATGGTGGAGTGCAGTTGCGGTCGTGCTCATCCTGGCGGGTGGGCTCGACGACTTTGCGGTCGCGACGCCGAACTTGTACTACGCTCTTCGTAACCCCATGGCTACCAAAGTGCGAGTCGAGAGGTTTCGGCAGTCCTGGCTAAGCGGATGGGGACCGCATCAGATGATGTACGCAGCCACCGTGGAAAACTTTGGCGTGCCGTTCTGTTACGAATACACCAGCACCTACTGGCCGACTTCGGTGACTTATCCCGGCAGCCCATCTTACCGCGGCGAGCAACGTCTGGAGGGCGACGGAGTCGTACGAATCGAGAGTTGGAGCCCCAACGCGCTTACCTACCAAGTCGACGCGCGCGGCCCCGCCGTGCTCGTGATTAATCAGAATTACGACGCCGAATGGCGCCTCGTAATGGGGCAGGGCGAGGTCGTAGACCACCAGGGCCTGCTGGCGATTCGCGTGCCACAGGGCCGCCAGCGCGTCGAGATCGCCTACCGAGATCACCTGGCGCTCGTTGGCGCGCTGATTGGATTCGTGACGCTGCTCGCGGGCATTGGCCTTGCGAGTTCGGTGCGCGCTAGAGCTTGTGCCTGGTCAAAACTTCATCCAGCGTGAGGGGCGAGCAACCGTCTGGAAAAAGGGCGCGCGATGATCGCGTTCCGGACTTGGCTGCTGGTCGCTCTGCGCTTGCGGTTCAAATCGCGGGCGAGGCTCGAGGCCGAGATCATGGTCCTGCGCGAGCAAGCCATCGTTCTTAGCCGCAAGTCTCGTTGACGAGTGCGGCGCCTGATCCGAGACCGCGACCGCTGGCTGGCGCCTGCTTACGTGAGCCTCACCACGTGGAGCGGCTCATCGGATTAATTCGGCGCGAATCTTTCGACCACCTTGTCGTGTTGGGCGAGGCGCAGTTGCGCCGAATGCTGAACACACACTCCTCGTATCACAACCACCTCAGAACGCATCTGTCATTGAACGAGCACGCGCCGAGCTTCCGGTGCGCTTAAATCGTCGGCCCGGTCGCGGTGCTGCCGTGGCTGGGCGATCTGCATAATCAATGTGTCCGGGTTTGAGTTATGATGAGGCGCAACTAACTGACAGAGAGGATGTTCAATGAAAGACGAAAAAACGCTGGCGACGCGAAGCGGGGCGCCGATTGCGGAGTATCAAAACTCCTTAACCGCCGACCCGCGCGGACCGTGCCTGACGGAATAACTTGAAGAAAATTGCAGCCATGATCGGAGGAAATTATGAACGCAAAGACTGACAAAAACGTGGGCGAGTGCCCGGTCGTGCACGGGACAACAACCCTCGGAATGAGGTCGAACAGCGACTGGTGGCCGAAACAGCTGAACCTCAACATCCTCCGCCAGAACTCGTCCCTGTCCAATCCGATGGGTGCGGGCTTCAAATACGCCGAAGAGTTCAAGAAGCTCGATTTCAAAGCGCTGAAGAAGGACCTCCACGCGCTGATGACGGAGAGCGAGGACTGGTGGCCGGCGGATTTCGGCCACTATGGGGGACTCTTCATTCGCATGGCATGGCACGCCGCGGGCACTTACCGCATCGGCGATGGCCGCGGCGGCGCCGGCGCCGGCCAACAGCGCTTCGCGCCGCTCAACTCCTGGCCGGACAATGCGAACCTCGACAAGGCGCGGCGCCTCTTGTGGCCGATCAAGCAGAAATACGGCAGCAAGGTCTCCTGGGCCGACCTGATGATTCTCGCCGGCAATGTCGCGCTCGAGTCGATGGGCTTAAAGACATTAGGCTTCGGCGGCGGGCGTCCGGATGTCTGGGAGCCTGACGAAGCCGTCTACTGGGGCAAGGAGGAGACCTGGCTTGGCGACAAGCGCTACACGGGCGACCGTAACCTCGATAATCCTCTCGCCGCCGTGCAGATGGGCCTCATCTATGTGAATCCTGAAGGGCCGAACGGCAAGCCAGATCCGCTCGCCGCCGCCATCGACATTCGCGAGACCTTCAAGCGCATGGCGATGAACGACGAGGAGACCGTCGCGCTCATCGCCGGCGGACACACCTTCGGCAAGACCCATGGCGCCGGCGATCCGAAACTGGTCGGGCCAGAACCCGAGGCAGCGCCCATCGAGGAGATGGGCCTCGGCTGGAAGAGCAAGTTCGGCACGGGCAAAGGCAAAGACGCAATCACGGGCGGCCCGGAAGTCATCTGGACCAGGACGCCGACGAAGTGGAGCAATAACTTCTTCGAAAACCTGTTCGGCTACGAATGGGAACTCACCAAGAGCCCGGCCGGCGCGTATCAGTTTGTGGCGAAAGGAAACGGCGCGACGATTCCGGATGCCTACGACCCGTCGAAGCGCCACGCGCCAACGATGCTGGTCACGGACCTCGCTCTGCGGATGAGTCCGATTTACGGAAAGATCTCGCGGCGCTTCTATGAGCATCCCGATGAGTTCGCAGATTCCTTCGCTCGGGCGTGGTTCAAGCTGACCCATCGCGACATGGGTCCGCGCTCCCGCTATCTTGGCCCGGAGGTTCCTGCGGAGGAGCTGATCTGGCAAGACCCCGTTCCCGTCATCGATCACAAGCTGATCCACGCCAAAGACATCGCGGACCTGAAGGCCAAGATCCTCGCCTCGGGACTTTCCATCTCCGGACTGGTCTCGACCGCCTGGGCCTCGGCGGCAACCTTCCGCGGGTCCGACAAGCGCGGCGGGGCGAACGGCGCGCGCATCCGCCTTGCGCCGCAAAAGGATTGGGAGGTCAACCAGCCCGCCCAACTGGCCAAGGTGCTGGCAACCCTCGAAGAGATCCGCAAGGCGTTCAACAGCGCGGCAAGCCGCGGCAAGAAAGTGTCGCTTGCCGATCTGATCGTTCTCGGCGGTTGCGCGGCCGTCGAGCGGGCTGCGAAGAATGCTGGACACAATCTGACCGTTCCCTTCGCGCCCGGCCGAACGGACGCGTCGCAGGAGCAAACGGACGTGGAGTCTTTTTCCTATCTCGAACCGGTCGCGGACGGCTTTCGCAATTACTTCAAGGCCAAATTCGCCGTCTCGGCAGAGGAGCTTCTGATCGACAAGGCGCAGCTCCTGACGTTGACCGCGCCGGAGATGACGGTTCTCGTGGGCGGCCTGCGCGTCCTGGGCGCGAACCACGGCAAGTCGCGGCACGGCGTCTTCACGAAGCGGCCAGAGACGCTGACCAACGACTTCTTCGTGAACCTTTTGGACATGCGCACCGAGTGGAAAGCGACCTCGGACGAGAATGTCTTCGAGGGCCACGACCGCAAGAGCGGCAAACTGAAGTGGACCGGCACCCGTGCCGACCTCATCTTCGGTTCGAACTCCGAGCTGCGCGCGCTTGCCGAAGTCTATGGCTCCGCCGACGCGCAAGTGAAGTTCGTGGCCGACTTCGTAGCGGCATGGACCAAGGTGATGAACGCTGATCGCTTCGACCTTGCCTGATCTCGGCTTAGCGGTCTTCCTTCGAGCACTCACAGAGCGCAGCCTCGACCGAACATCTGGTTATCCGAACCCGGTCGAGGCTGCGCAAAACCTGGACAAGCATTTATTGCAGCTGTCCCTGGTGAGAATCCTATCTGAAGCAAAGGACGGTGCGGTCAACAACGTTGAGTCTGGGATGGGAACGCCAGCTATCAGTTTGCGCCGAACGCCTCGCCGCCTGATTCCACTTGTTATCTCGGGCGTTTCGCCGGTGAGTCTTTCAGTGCAGCTCTTCCCGGCCGTCTCGGATTTCGCGCTCTGCGCGTTTGATTCTTCGCTTCAGCTTCAAATCATCTGATCACAACCGCCACGATGCCGCTGCACCTCAACGGGAAACGATTTGGCTGCGCGCTCGACTTCCTTAAAATCACGATTCTCGAACGGCTGCGGTACAACGTCTGATTCCGCTGCGGGGCGGACGGCGAGGAGTGCGTGCGAATCGCCCGCCACTGCGCCGGAGAGGGATTCGGCGCCGTCGGGATTACGGCAGAGGGTGCTGCCGTGGCACGGTCTTGCCTCAAGATCTAGGAAAGGACCAGATTCGTTGCGCTTCAGCCGGGACGCGCGCTATTGCATGACATTATCGGAGCACCCAAAACGGAAATCCCGGTTGAAGCCGCCCGGTGGCGCCATGCGCGAACTCTTCGTCATCCTTGGTCTGTTCGCCGCGATTTTCAGCGCTGCGTGGTGGATGCCTCGTGCGTGGTATCGCGCCTTGCTCTATCCGGGACGTCGGCCCAACGCTCTAAGCCGCGTTCTCAATTCCGCCAACGCATGGTTCAGCGGGCGCGGCTACGGGCCGGCGTTCTTGGTGACACTCGAGACTCGAGGACGACGCAGCGGACGTCCTCTGCGCAATCCGATGGTCGCCGCCGAAGTCGGCGGCGCGCGTTACCTCGTCTCAATGCTCGGCCCCAAAGCCGATTGGGTGCTCAACGCGCGGGCAGCAGGAGGCGACGCGGTGTTGTGCCACGGCGCCACCGAGCACATTCGGCTGGAGGAGGTTCCGCCCGCGGAGCGCGCGCCGATTCTGAAGGCCTATCTTCGGCGTGCCCCCGGCGGCCGCCCGCATTTCGACATCGCCCCCGATGCGCCGCTCGAGGAGTTCGAAAAGGTCGCTCCTCTCTATCCGGTTTTTCGGATCTGTCCGCGCTGATAAGTTTTCTTACGCCGCTTCGCCCCCGACCTTGGCGATGTATGTCAATCCGGCTTCAAATGAATTGCGTTTGCGGCTGTAGCTCAGTCTGCACGCCTACGCCCTCGGCGACTTGTATGGCGGCTGACACTGCCGAGGGCGATTGGGAACTCGTCGCTGACCAGCCTGCAGCAGCGGGTGGTGAAGGCAGGGGCCGGATGGTAAAGCATGCGCGGTATTACTGGCTGCTGCTCGCCGAGAGTAATCTCACTCACCAGCTCTTTGCCGGTATGCTGAGCAACATCGCGGCGTCATCGTCAGGATAGGTGTCGTGGGCGGCTTTTCAAATCGCCTGGGCAGGATCGCTCGGGCAACACGAGTCGGATGCGGAAGTGTCCTTATAAACCGGTGCGCATGCGCAGCAGCCGGGTTCCGGTGCCGCCGAGATGTCGGAATCGGCCGCTTCCGTGGCATGACTTGGCTCAGGGCGGGGGTGAAGCACGCGAGCGCTTGCGCTGCACCCGGGCCCGGCGTATGCGTGACATCCGTCCGAGCCGCCAAAATGGGAATTCCGTTTAATATTAGGCGACGGGGATTCGCATGGAGTTTATTCAAGTTTATTGAGCTAGCAGCCTTGGCCGCTCTTACTCTGGCCGGGTGCACTTTCCCAGCTCCGCGCCGTACGCCCGATGGTGTGCGCCTTACGCCGTTGAAGACCTACTCTCGGTTTGCAGACTGGGTGCGGCTGAGGTTGGCGGGACTGTCGGGCATTGGAACCGGGTACGATGTTGACTGCTATCGGATGCTCTATCGGACGCACGACGGCGCCGGGAGCCCGATTGAGGTGAGCGGGCTCCTGGCCTTGCCACGTGGTGCTCAAGCCCGGCGACTTGTCAGTTTCCAGCATGGCACGACAACGACGCGTGGCGCGGTTCCATCTCGGCTGGATTCCACCGGTGAGGCCGCAGCGGTTGTTATCGCCGGAAACGGTTACGCCCTTATCGCGCCGGACTATATCGGGCTGGGATCGTCGCCCGGGCAACATCCCTACCTGATCGCACAAGATGAGGCGCGTGCCGTGACGGACATGATCGCGGCGGCGCGGGGAATCGAAGGCGTCCCCGATGGGCCTGTGTTTCTATCCGGCTTTTCGCAAGGCGGACAGGCAAGTCTGGCAGCGATGCGAACGCTCGAACGCGACGGGGAGCAAGTGCTAGGGGCAGCACCTGTAGCTGGGCCATACGACATCCGGAACGCTTTCGGTACGGCTCTGTTCGGACACGCGCCTGCGGATTCCCTCTACCTGGCTTATATGAGCTGGGCCTACGCGGGACACTACGGACATCCCCTGGAGAGCGTACTCACCTCCGATTACGCCAGACGAGCACGGGACCTTTTCGAGAACCCGCACTCGCCCCAACAAATCATGGCGGCTCTGCCCGCAAACCCGCGGACGATGTTCAATGCGGTGTTGCTACAGGCCTTCGATTCCGGCGAATCGTATTGGTTTCTCGACGCTCTCAGAGAGAACGACGTCAGCGATTGGAGTCCGCGTGCACCAGTCAGGCTTTACTACGGGTCGGCCGACATCGACGTGCTTCCGGAACAGGCTCTGGAAGCCCAACGGGTGATGCGGGCGCGGGGCTCGGACGTGACTGCCGTGGATGTCGGACCGGTCGACCACGACGCTTCCATCGTGGTTGCCGGTCCCCTAATCCTGGCCTGGCTCGAGAGCCTGGACGCCGACGGGCGCGTCGTCCAGAAGTCGGGCACCATAGCGGCCGCCGCCCTGCCGCAGCCGGCGTCGGACAACACGTTCGACGCCGCCAACGAGATGGCCGCCTTCAATGGCACCGCGGTGAGTTATGATGCCAACGGCGATCTTAATCAACGACGGGACGAATACCTACGCATGGGACGCGCGCAAACATCTGGGTGCAATCAGCGGCGCGAACAGCGCGGCTTTCGTCTACGATCCGTTCGGGCAGCGCGCGAGCAAAACGATTAATGGGACGGTGACCCAATTCCTGTACGACGGGCTTGACCCTCTCCAGGAGCTACAGGCAGGAGCCCCAAGCGCAAACACGCTGACCGGGCTGGGGATCGACGAGTACTTCCAGCGCGCCGACGCGTCGGACACCAACCCCTTCCAATTCACCGGGCGAGAAAACGACGCCACCGGGCTGTACTTCTAACGGGCGAGATACTACAGCCCGAGCTTCCAGCGGCTTATCTCCGAAGATACATTCGGCTTTAACGGCAACGGACCCAACCTCTATTCAAATGCGGAGAACGCCCCAATCGATAACGCTGACCCGAGTGCCTGCGGATTCGTCGATTGTGCCCAGGCCCTGGAACACCTATTGAGAGCGATAGCCAATATTCAGAAAGACTTAGGCGGAATCGCAACGTGTGAAAAGTATAATCCTGGGCATAAGAAAGAGTTAAGAGGGCGCTTTAAGGATTTACAGGACGCGGCAGACAGAGTTGAGACGCACTGCGCTATGTGTGTCGCAGCGGCGGCTGCATCTGCGGCCGCCCTCGAAGCACTAGAGAATGAGGCGGCAATCTGTGCTGCTTAATTATATGGCAAACGAATACGATGACGACCAAATTCAGCGCGTACGGGCAATTTTACTGTCCATGGAGGAATCCGCTCGGCCAGGGTTCGATGATAAGGACATCCGGAATCTTCGCATTTTGGTAAGGATTACGGTGCAGTTCTACGACTACTTGAAATCGGCTCTGTCCTCTGACGATCCCGACGGTGACAGCAATTATGTGCTCGACCGAATCTTCCTCCATCTCGATTCGTTCCGCATCGTCATGCATTCCTATGGCGTTCTGGTCGGCTCGAGGAGGAGCACAATCGATTGGAACACGATCGGCGTAAGGTCGCTGAGAGATGAGTTCGTCACCCGCTATAATGCTTTCGTCGCGGAAACCAATTTTGAAGGGAAGTGCAGATTCCTTCTGGATTTGGTCAAACTACAAATTATATTCGCTGGAGCTTTCTATGACTGTCCGGCGTAATAGGCGCCGGCCTCGTGGCTTTCTGGCCGCTCGCTCTTTGGGGAGATGTTGGATGTACCGATCGTTTCTAGCCCATGGCTCAGCTTACAAAATTCGTGTCGATAGCCAAATCTAGACCCGAACGTATTGATGATGGAGCCCACCGAGAATCGGCATCGCGACGATGCTGCCGGACCTCTGTGAGCGTCGAGAGTTCGGCGCGTCTTTGTCCAGCGACAGCCGTCCGCATAATTTTGCGGAGCACAAGGGTAATAGGTAAACCCCGAGATCGAATTTATTGGGATGACGCCATTGTTCGGAAGATACGGGCGCCACCGGCTAATGCCTAAACTCAGGCTAGCAGGATGTTGAGAAACGCCTGATCATCGCAGTTCGGTTGCGGCGTGGTCTCAACATCCTGCGTGAAAGATGGCTGCTCTCCTTTATCTTCTCCCCCGGTTTTTCCCGGGGGAGATAAGAGAGGGGGAGCAGGCTGTGATTTATCACCAGCCTGCTAGTAAATGACTCCTTGCTCCTTTAGCTCCTCAAGCTCTTTGGAAGTCAAGCCAAGCAAGCCCTCAAGCACATCTTCATTATCTTCGCCCAGCAAGGGGGCGCGCCGAATGGACGCCGGGGTTTCCGAGAGGCGCCAGGGAGGAGCTATGACCCAATTTTGCCCCAAAACCGGATGGCTGACTTTCTGAAAGACTTCACGTTCCTTGATATGGGCGTCGTTGAACAGGCCCTCGGCAGACAAAGAGGGCGCCGCCGCCACGCCAGCTCGCTGCATGACTTCCATGACATGATAGTAATCCCGGCTCTCGGTCCACGCCGTGATGATTTCGTCCAACTCACCCTGATGCGACCAACGCGCCTGCTGGTCGGAGAACCGGTGGTCATTGACCAGTTCAGGCCGGTTTATGGCGCGGCACAGCGCCTGCCATTCCTTGTCGTCGGCGACAGCGATGCTGATCCAGTTGTCTTTGCCTGCGCATCGGTAGCAGTTGTGCGGGGCCATTACATCGTCCCTGTTACCCCTTCGTGTTCGCACTCTTTTGTTAAGAAAATAGTCCATGAGCGCCTCGCCGTTCATCATGGCGATTGCCTCTTGGGACGCCAAATCAATGTATTGGCCCCTGCCGGTGCGCTGACGATAGTATAATGCAGCCAGCAGGGCCGCAGCGGCAGTGCTTGCGCTCCGCAAATCGATGGCGCCCATAAAGTTGCTGGGAGATTCGTCTTCATAACCCGTGTTCAGGGAAAGACCCGCTGAGGCGGCAAAGGTTGGGGCATATCCCGCGTATTCCCGCTCTGGACCGACCTGGCCGCAGGCAGAGGAAGAAAGGTAAACGATGTCCGGTTTCACCCGGCGCACCGCTTCATAATCCAAACCCAGCCTCCCCATCACGCCCGGCCTCATGTTCTCGATTATGGCGTCGCTTACGCCGGCCAAGCGCCTGGCGATCTCCACCGCTTTTGGTTTCTTCAGATTGAGGCTCACGCTCTTCTTGTTGAGATTGAGGTTGTTGAACACGCTGGATTGATTCGGATCGGTAAAATTTTGGCCGGTTGAAAAAGACGTGAGCCTGGTATGATCCAGCCGCGCCCGGCTTTCGACTTTGATAACTTCCATGCCAAGCAGGGCCAGAAGGCAACTAGCATAAGGTCCGGCCCATGCGTGTGTAAATTCGGTCAGTCTCAGTCCCTTCAGAGGTCCATGGTTTTCGCAGTCCATCTCAAATTGCCCCTTCATCTCTCAATTTCGCCAGTTCCTGCTCCGTATACCCCAGAGCGCCGTAAACCTCTTCGTTGTGTTCACCCAGGAGCGGCGCCGGACGTTCAAAGCGGCAGGGGGTTGCCGAGAATCGGACCGCAGAGGTGGGAAACCGGGTTCGGCCGATGACCTGATGCTCGATTTCCTGGAAAAACCCCCTTACAGCCAACTGCTCGGAATCGGCCTGGTCCCGCGCCGAGTACAAGGGCGCCAAAGGGCAGCCCAATTCTTGTCCTTTACGAAATATCTCCTCTCTGGTGTGCTGCATCAGCCATTCGACCAGGTGCTCGTTGATCTCATTCGATCTTGTGTTTCGTTCCTTCCGAATTCCGACCCACTCTTCTTTGGACCAGTCCGGGCGACCGACCAGCTCCAGCAATGCGTCCCATTGATCCTCCTGGGGTGTGACGATAACCACATAGCCGTCTTTGCAGGGCAGGACGCCCCCAGGCATCGGGTTGAGGCTGCCGGCCCTGGTCATAGAGACGCCATCGTTGGCGAATGCGACGCTTTCTACACGCTGCATGGAGATGAGGGTCTCCAGCTTGGACACCTCTATGAACTGGCCCCGACCAGAGACGGCCTTCTCCAGGAGGGCAGCCAGAATCGCAACCGAGGCCACCAGGGCCGGATCGTATTCGCCGGCATGATCGCCGGCTTTAACAGGCGGTCGCTCAAGATTGGTGGAGACCGCGGGCAACAGATAACCCTGACCGCTGATGTGGGCCATATTGAGAGGGTACGCCTTGTAATCCTTATACGGTCCGCTTCGGCCAAAGGGCGTAATGGAGGTCACGATCAGGCCGGGATTAATTTGTTTTAGATCCTCATAACCCAGCCCCAGACTTTCCATGTATCCGGCAGGGTGGTCTTCGATCAGTACATCGGCATTCCTGACCAGTTTTTCAAAAATATCTTTTCCGCTCGGTCTACTCGGCTCCAGCGTCAATCCCCGTTTGTTGATGTTGAGGTAGAGAAAAAAGCCGGATTTTTCCGGATGAGGATCATCTCCGGCAAACGGCCCCATGTAGCGAGTGCAGTCTCCAACGCGGGGAGGTTCGATCTTGAGCACCTGCGCTCCCAGATCGGCCATAACTTTGGCGCAATACGGACCGCTGACTAAAGAGCAGTATTCGATCACGCGGACATCTTCCAAGGGCCTGTTTATTGGGTACCCAGTGCTGCGAAAACCGCTTTCTTGCATGGTCTCCTACCGCTATCTCTTTGAATTACATCCAGTAACCGGGGAGATTTTTTCTTCCCCTGCTGACTACTTTCCCGAGCTACAGCATCAAGCGCGTGATGGTTTCGGGCTTCGGGCCGATGCGTCACGGTGGGTTCGAGTATTCCCTATTATCGCAATGACACTTTGTACTTTCCTGCGGGCAGGCATGTCCACGCCACTGCAAGGTTCGTCCAAGATCATTATAAGCGGCGATTTCCCTTTTTACCCCGCGCTTGAGCCCAAGTTCAGCACAAATCCGTGCCGCCTGCCAAGGATTGAGGGCGTTTGCCGCCGCGGGACCCTTAGCCCGGCGTTCGAAGCGAGCAGGGACGTGGCCTGAGGCGCGCTGAAACCCTGGTCCAACCCATCGGCAGCCGATTTCGAAGACACCTGTGGCTTGTCGTTACCGAAAATTAGGTCCTAACGGATTGATGATGCAGGCCTCCGAGTAACCACAGCGTGGCGATTTGCCCGATGCGCTGGACGATTCGAGCGGCCGGCGCGTTTTCGCTCAAAGAGAGGTGAGTCCGCGTTTCATTATGATAGTCGGCCTATGAGCGGAGGATGCGGCGCAGGTGGACCTCGCTAAACACCACCGCGTGGTCCGTGCACTCGCGGCGACTCGAGCCGATCGAAGGGGTTTGGTTGAGTCAGGCAGGGGGAGAGGATTAGTTTTGTGCGATGGCCAAACCTCTCGCAAACCTTGCCGACCGTGTCGTTCGTACATCGCTGCGCGAATCCGTCGGCTTCCAGACCCTGACCGAAAATCGCTCAATCAGGCTTTCCTCGGTCTGGGAGTATACCGGACGGTCACATTTCATGCCGTGGCCGCGCATCCTGCGTGGGCTGCATAAT
>Ga0187771_10002138_pt1 | contig 13584 bp, 15 predicted proteins | sample 0116_SJ02_MP15_1_FD_133139 | JGI IMG/M metagenome (GOLD analysis project Ga0187771, IMG submission 133139) | Tropical peat soil microbial communities from peatlands in Department of Meta, Colombia - 0116_SJ02_MP15_10_MG | ecosystem: Environmental > Terrestrial > Soil > Wetlands > Peat | place... | reverse complement strand
GTACGCGATTATGCCACATCCTCCGTGACATCCTGCTCCGGCAGACCAAGTAGTGGTCCTAATCGCTTGGGCGCCCTTCGTGCTCACAGAAACTCACAAGGAACCACTTTCCAGCGCCAACTTAGACAGAGCGTACATACAAAATATAGAATAAGCCACATCTTCGATCTCGATATTGGTCTTCACCCTGTGAATTGAGCGCCCCGTAGTCGAGGCGCTCGCACAACGTCTAAGCCGCTTACATTGCAGCTGAAAATTCCTCTAGAGCGTATATTACTGAACGCACAACCTACCTGGCTGCTTTGCTAACAAGGCACATCAGCATCTCATGCGTGGCGTGGGTTTGATGAGCTGATTAGCTATAATATCCTCTTGGAGTGAGAATTTTCTCTTTGAATGTTCTTGTCGACGAGTTTCCAACTAGTATTGTGCTTTCCATATCTATGTGATGGTCTAGCATACGCTCTAATGTTGTGACGACAGTTGCTTCTCCTTTTCTTGCGTATGCAGTTACAATGCCTACTGGTGTGTTCGGTTTTCTGTGCTTCATGAGTATTTGGTGAACGAGTTTGAGAGGTTCTTTTCTGGCTCGACTCTGGGGGTTGTACAGAACCAACACGAAATCGCCCTTCACCGCGGCCTTCACGCGTTCTAAGATTCTATTTCGGGGGACGAGTAAGTCGCTCAGGCTGATGACTGCAAAATCAGTCATTAGTGGAGCACCGAGGCTAGCAGCTGACGCCGTTGCCGCTGTTACTCCTGGGACCACAGTTACGTCAATGTTCATGCGTGACTTATTTGCCGTTTCAATGATTGGGCCTGCCATTCCGTAAACGCCTGGGTCTCCACTACTGACCACAACTACTTTCTCTCCCCTGGACGCCAGCTGCAAAGCTAGTGAAGCGCGGTCAATTTCATGACCCATTCCCGAAGAGTAGACTCTCGTGCTCGGTCGGATTAGGCTACGGATCTGGTGGATGTAAAATGCAAATCCGACTATTGAATCAGCAGAACGGAGTTCATGGATGGCTTTGGTCGTCATGTGATCTATGGTACCGGGACCGATGCCCACAACGGTTACTTTTCCACTACGGGGCTTTACTCTTTCTGTAGTGTTTCGAGCCACTTTCACTCATCATTCAACCTCTGGTTCAACGCGAATCGTTGTTCGTCCTAGGCAGTTGATGAGTTGGTCTTGGGATGAGAAGCGTTACCGGCTTTGTTACTTTCTCGAGTGACACAATAGTTGGGGCGATGACTATGCCTGCGTCATAACCTTTCATCATATCTTTGAGCTGATCAACGCTTGAGATTAGCTGCGGAGGGTCAACGTCTGTTTCCGGAGAAATTACACGGCCGATCGTGGCGAATAGAATCTTCCGTTCGTTAACTATGGCAGAGTTTACCGGCGTGAGAGACTCTATATTTACTATCTTTAGGTCGTGCTCCTCAGCGATCTCTTCTACAGGTTTCCTTCCGAGAAGCTCAGTGGCCGTTGTTACAACCGGTATTGCACCGATCTCTCCGGCCACCAGCTTGGTGAGACGATTTGCTCCGCGAATATGGCCTGATAGAAGGCTTATGGTGTATTTTCCCAAGTCGTCAACAACAACCACCGCCGGATCGGTCGCCTTGTTAGCGACGAATGGGGCTATGCTTCTAACTACGATCCCGACAGCCATCACTGCAATTATCGCGTCCGATACGTTGAACAGCCTAGCGAATAATTCGCGCAAGTCTCCGTTGAATGACGTGATACCGTCCGAACGCAAAGGTTCTGGGGCGTAAATGTCATATTGAATCTGAGCTTTCTCCAATGCGCGTGCAATCCTCACGGAGGTGGCGGCACCCCATTTTGTGAGTGCGACTATTGCTATGCCTCTTTCGAACATTGGGTTGCCTCACCCTTCCGGTGAGCGTGTGTGAAGAGAGGGTCGTATAGTTTCGAGCGGCTGTATCCTCCCTCAGACAGAATTCTACCAATAATTACTATCGCTGTCTTGCTGATCTTTGACCGTTTCACTTTGTTGGTTATGTTGTCGATTGTTCCGCGGATTATCTTTTCTTTAGGCCATGTGACTTTATAGAGAACAGCGACCGGGGTTTTCTTTGGGTACCCGCCCTCTGTCAGTTCTTTGCATAATCTCCGGATCTGCTGCACTCCCAGGAATATGACCATGGTAGTTTGGTGTTTGGCTAACTTCGTGATGGCTTCCGACTTTAGCGCGGGTGTTCTACCACCGGGCCGAGTGATTATCACGGTTTGAGAAACTGCGGGTAACGTTAACTCTCTTTTTAGGCGGGCGGCGGCTGCTAGAAAGGAGCTGACTCCGGGGATCACTTCGCAGTTGATCCCTTGCGATTCTAGTAAGTCGATCTGCTCCTGAGTTGCGCCGTAGAGGCTTGGGTCTCCGCTACATAGTCTGACTACGCGTTTGCCTTGCTTGACATTGTGCGTGATCAATCTAACGATCTGGTCAAGATGCATTGTGGCGCTATCGTAACTCTGGGCATTTGACTTAGCGTGCTTGAGTATTGAGACATTGATCAGTGATCCTGTGTAGACTATCACGTCGGCCTGCCTCATCAACCTCTGACCTTTTAGGGTCAGAAGTTCTGGGTCGCCAGGGCCGGCTCCGACGAAATATACCTTTTCCATCTTACCCATCGCTTGGCTTGCGTCTGACTATCACGGTAGCGAAGTAATCTTCCTGCAACTTGGATTGGAGGGCATCATGCATGTCTCCTTTCCACAGTTCTTCTTCGGGGAAAGAACATCTCTTTGCGATTAGGATCTGTGATTTGTCTGAAAACCTTGATGAATTCGTCAGGAGTTTGATTGTCTCAGCGAGATTTCTGACTCCTTTCATCCACACGATATTATCGACTAGGCGACTTTCTTCTTTCAGCAGTTCCAAGTCGAATCTTGGCATTATAAGGAGCGTCTCGTCTCCTGATGCGAGCGGCATGCGGGCTTTTGCCACACACGCGGAAAGGGATGTGACGCCTGGAATTATCTCGACCGTAATCTCTGGGTACTTGATGCTCAGCTGCCTATGAACGTACGTGAAAGTACTGTATAAGCTTGGGTCCCCGATAGAAACATACGCGACCAGCTTCCCTTCGCGGGCATACTCAGCAATTCTATCCGTGTTCCCACTCCAAACTCTCTCAAGTTCCGTTTCATCTCTAATCATCGGAAAGATGAGGGTGATCACTTCAGGAGCTGATTCTCTGCCCTCCAACACCTGCTTTACGATGTCAAGAGCCAGACTGTGCCCGGTCGAGTTCGGAGTTGGAGCACATACCACGTTCGCATCCTGAAGGACGCGGATGGCCTTGAGCGTGAGAAGGTCAGGGTCTCCAGGCCCTACGCCAACGCCCACGACCTTGCCGCTTTTCATTTTTGTTTTCCCAGCTTCACGCCTGATATTATTGTGATCGGGTTTCTTGCGACCATCATTGTTCCTTGGCGGATTCTCCTGCCTTTAACAATCATGACTTGTACGACTTCAACGTGCTTGCACTCAAGCCTATCCAACTCGTTCATTGCGGCACAAGATGTCTCAAGAAGAATCGAGTTTACCACTATGCGTCCCCCCGGCTTTAGCTTCTTGTAAGATAGCTCAATTATCCTAGCCAAATTCCGTCCTCCACCGCCAATCAGAATCGCATCAACGGGAGGCAGTTTTTCAAGTGCGCGAGTTGCTTCGCTATGTATCAATTGAACCGCATCTCTGAGGCCAAACTTTGAAAGATTCTTTTGTGTTAGAGCAATAGCTTTCCTATCTCTGTCGATAGCGTAGACCACTCCGCGGGGCGACACTTGCTTAAAGGCTTCAACGGTGATGCTGCCTGTTCCGCACCCTACATCGATCACACTATCGCCGGGTTTCAGTCTGGCCTTCGAAATTGTCACGGCTCTTATCTCCTCTTTCGTCATCGGTATTTCCTCGCTACGTTCAAAGAGTTCATCTGGAATGCCTGGTGTGCGATAGTTCCACATGTAGTACGTCTCCTAATGCCCAAAGTTGCGGAGTTTTCTCCGCGCCCAGGTTCCGATCACCATTAGACACATCGGACCATACTTTTCCGATGAAATCGTTCGCAGGTCACCTTCTGTAATTCTCTCGTTAAGGTAAGTGAGGTTTTCGCATACGACTGCCGGTGTGCTTGGGTCTATGCCTGAATCAATCAAGTATTTCGATATCTGGTCAGGTTGAAACGATTTTGGGTCGGGAAGAATCATCGCCATCTTGCCGTTTCTAACTGCTTCTACAAGCCTACTCCTTTCCGTGTTGGGTTGGCCGTGGAAGCTGAGTATCAGTCCTATCTCTTCTAAGCAGATCTGTAGACGGGAAGTACAGGCTTGAATGGAGCTTATCCCAGGCACTATCTCAAGTTCAAGGTCGTTAGGGAATTTTCCAAGTAATGGTCTCAGTAGGCCGAAGAACGTTGGGTCTCCGGTCGATACCAGTGCAACGGATTTTCCCTCTCGGGCGGAGCTTAGAGCTCGTTGGATCATCTCGTCAAGGTTTTCGGCTTTAAGGACACATGCTTCATTCCTGATGTCCTCTCGAAACAATTCTAATGCTCTTTCAGAGCCGATAACTATCGTAGAGTTGCGGACGTTTTCCCTTGCTGCAGGGGTGAGATGTTCTTTTGTGCCCGGTCCAGCGCCAATCAGGAAGATCTTCGCCAAATGGGGAGGCCTCTCGCGTCGGAATCTGTTCCAAGAACTTTCCCATCGTAGGAGACTATCAGAATGTTCGCTTTGACTTTGCCGCCCGCTTTCTGAATGACACGATCTTTGACTGAATTGGCTATGAGATTGAATGTTACTTCTGACAGCTTGACACGCTCCAGCGTGTCTGCCATTTCGTCCGTTGTATTCGCATGCATGATCATTTCGATGACGCTCCTCGGAGCTCCTGCCATGGCGGCGTAGGCGGCCACGATTTCACGTCTTGCATCCGCCACTCGATAGTTCGTGTTGAAAATTCCGGCAGCAAGCTTCACGAGTTTGCCGGCGTGGCCAACTATGATGATCTCCTTTACTCCTTTCTCGGCAGCTTTCTTTATCATGTAGCCGATGAAGTCTCCCGTCTGAATGATTTCGTCCGGCGACGCTTCCAGCAACTGCTTCGCAATCTTCTCTCCGATGCTGCCGGGAACAAGGATAAGCCGCACATGGCCCTCAGCCACGGCGACGTCAATTTGGGCCACTATAGAAGCTACGAACGCGCTAAGGGAGCGTGGCCTTACGATTCCGGTGGTACCGAGAATCGATATGCCGCCCACTATGCCAAGCTTGGGATTGTAAGTTCTGTTAGCAACCTTAGTTCCGTCTGGAACACTGATGACGACTTCAGCCGACATGTTCGAAGGAATGACTTCTTTCACGGATTCAATAATCATCCTCATGGGTACCGGGTTTATCGCTGGTTCCCCTATAGCGACTGGCAATCCTGGTTTGGTAACAATGCCTATTCCCTCCCCACCCTTTACAATGATCCCGGCTCCATTGTGAAGGCTTACCGCGGCGAATATCTTCATACCGTGCGTAACATCGTACTTTGCATCATCACCCGAGTTCTTCACAACACTGGCTCGGGCTGTACTGGGGCCTAACACCTCACACTTCTCAATCGGGATTTCGATCTGTTCCCCGGTAGGACACTTGATCATAACTGCGCTAACTGGGTTCGTAGAGAGTGTGAGCGTTGCAGCTTTCGCTGCCGCGGCCGCGCAAGCTCCCGTTGTAAACCCGGTTCTTGGACCGGTTTGCATCTTTCACACTCGCCCTTCAGCGGTCAGTAGCTTAGCGAGCCATTTTTAGCAGTGCATTCAAAATAGCCACGGCCACTGCACTTCCGCCCTTCACGCCACGTGTAATAATGTAAGGCACGGCGAGCATTGAAACCTCATCTTTGGATTCTGCTGCTTTAACGAAGCCAACGGGTGTCGCGATGATAAGTGCGGGCTTGGCAACATTGCGTTTCACAATATCCGCAACGGCGAGGGCAGCCGTCGGCGAATTTCCAATGACGACAATGTCTCCGTCCAGGCCGTCTTCAGCGGCTGTTTGCATTGCCGCAGCTGTACGCGTAATCTTCATCCTGTCTGCCAACCTAATTGTCCTCTCATCCTCCGTGTATGTCAGAACTCTACCTCCGAACCCTCGGATGACTCGAGCGTTTATTCCACTTCCCACCATTTTCACGTCGGCCACTACCTCAGCACCGCCTCTTAGCGCCTCTGTGCCAGTCTCGATAGCATCCTTGCTGAACACCAGCAACCGCGCATATTCAGGGTCGGCGGTGGCGTGAACAACTCGTTCCACTATCGGAATTATATGCGGGTCCATTCTCTCGAAGTCTTTTGCTAGCAGTTGCCTGACGGTCTTCAAGCTATCCTCAAAAATTTCGGCTCCAGCATCATTTGTAGGCTCAGGCGTTGTCCATAAGCCGAAATCTTTGAGCGCCTCGCTGGCTCTGTCTAGTATTATCTCAGCCAGTCGCCTGTCCGGACCAATGGGCTTGCAATACGCAACCTGAACGTCACCGCCGTCGAAAGACAGAGTCCCGCGATTCTCTCCCTTCTCCATTCCCAAGAGTCTTGGAATATCCTGCATAGTGTGGCGGCTTTCAGCTAGGAGTACGGGAACGACGACGAGTTTCTCCGCCCCTTCTTCAACGGCACTGGACAAGGCATCGCGGATTGATGGGCTGCTCAGCTCCATAAATCCACATTTCACAATCATGAATGGTGAGCGTTTTCTTATGACCGCTGCGAGTTCTTCAACGGTCTCTTTGTAAGAGCCAAACTCGCTGCCGTGGCCAGCGAGGATTAAGCCTATGCTTGAAGTCAGGATGGATAAACCAGCCAAACGCATTTACCTTGGCCATCGATTTAATGCTTGCCACCTATTTCAACGGGTATTGATGTGGGTTACCTGCGGATTCGGCGGGGCTAATGAAGATTCCCAGAGTTGTGATCGCGGCTCCACACAGTGGAGCCGGAAAGACGACCGTAGCTGTAGGGCTGATGAGCGTCTTTACGAGCCGAGGATTACGCGTTCAACCGTTCAAGGTTGGACCGGACTTCATCGACCCTAGCTACCACACTAGAGCTACCGGGATTTACTCGAAGAATTTGGATACTTGGTTGACATCGCCGGAAGCCGTCAGAAAGATTTTCCTAAAGTCCTGTCGCATGTCCGATCTTGCGATCATCGAAGGCGTCATGGGCCTATTCGACGGAGTGAGTGGTTCTGACGATGCTGCCAGCACAGCAGAGATTAGCAGGATCCTGAACGCGCCAATTATCCTTGTGGTCGATGCCAGCAGAGCGGCTGGTAGCTTCGCCGCCCTAGTTCATGGGTTCAAAACGTTCGATCAAAGACTGAAAGTCAAAGGTGTAATCTTGAATCATGTGAAAAGTCAGAAACATATCGACTTGACCCGACAAGCAATTGAGACGGGTGCCAGAGTTCCAGTGATCGGTGCCCTACCAAGTGCGCCTGGCATTGTTATGCCTTCGCGGCACCTTGGATTGATTCCTGCGCCCGAGCGAGATGGCCTTGCAGACTTTCTTGCTGAACTTCGAAGATTCATCAATCAATACTTGGACCTTGACCAGTTTCTTGAAATCGCGCGTGATACTGATGATCTCGAATCTGAGGAGAAGGAAGACACCCCAGAGTCGCTAGGAGTGAAGACTAGGGTCGGACTTGCCTGCGATGAGGCGTTCAATTTTTACTACCGCGACAATATTGAGTTACTAGAGGCTAACGGCGCCGAGGTTGTGCCTTTTAGCCCAATACATGACTCCAGCCTCCCAAGCAACTTACATGGGATGTTTTTGGGCGGTGGCTTTCCCGAAGCCTATGCCAAACAACTAGAGGAGAATCAGCTAATGCGTGGGTCCATAAAAAAAGCAATTGAAGATGAAATGCCTGTTTACGCCGAGTGTGGAGGCCTCATGTATCTCGTACAATCCACTCAGGACCTAGAGGCATGTCCACACAGGATGATTGGTATATTGAGTGGAAAAGCCATCATGACTAGAAAACTTGAGTCTTTGAACTATTCAGTCGCACATGTAATCCGCAAGAACATACTCAGCGACGTAGGTTTCACCCTTCGTGGCCATGAGTTTCATTACTCAAAGATTGAAGACGTACCTGCAGACGCGAAGTTTGCTTACGAAATGGAGAAAGGGAGAGGAATATCTGGACAATACGATGGCTGGTTGCAACACAACCTTCTCGCATCCTACCTGCACATTCACTTTGCATACGATCTTCACATCGCCAAGAATTTCGTTGACGCATGTGAAAGATACGGACAGACCTGAAACCAGGCGCGATTAACGCGAGGGAATGAAAGTTATGCTTATCGACATGGACCTTCGAGGCAAAACGGTTTTCATTATTGGGGGTGGAACCGTTGGTGAAAGGAAAGCCGCCAAATTCCTGGCTGCGGGCGCTAAGGTACTCGTGGCCAGCAAGGACTTCACAGAGAAGTTGAAGCAGCTGAGTTCTGACAATAAACTTCAGCTAATGTCCATCGATCTTGTGGCTGCTCCCAAATCGATCGGAAGCCTAGCCTCAAACGCCGACTTCGTTATAGCCGCCACAAATCAGCCAGGACTAAACAGGCGAATCGCCGAAGAAGCAAAGAAGAAAGGGACTCACGTTAGCGTCGTTGACAATCCCCATCTAGGCGATTTTACGCTCCCAGTCATTTCGAGAATCGGTGAATTCCATATCGCAATCTCCACGGGCGGCAAAAGCCCAGCAATGTCAAACCTTCTTCGGAGGAGGGTTGAAGGAAGCATCCGTGAGGAAGATATACTGATGGTCAAGCTGCAGTCCTATGCCAGAGAACTCGCGAAGGCTCACATACCTAATCAGCAATCACGCAAGAGAGCCCTCTACACGATCATAGAAGATACCAGGATTAAGCGTCTACTAAAAAATGGCAACTTTCAGGAGGCGAAGAATCTTGCCAAACGAATCATCAAAGGTTCTTGAAGGATCAGAGTCCACACGAGAAACTGAAGAGATACTTAACCTCCGTTTCACATACAAGAAGGCTACCATACCGTTCCTTAACGCGGTCACCTTCAAGGATCATTGCAGAGCTCAAGAGAAGATCCTTGCCCGTTGTAACCTGAAAGAATGCGTGATTCTTCAGACATGCAATCGAGTTGAAATCTTCGCTGTGATTCAGCCGGGTGAATCTTGCAGAGCATACGAAAGTATAGCAGAATGCTGGCGGATTGAGGTAAAGCAGAGTCCCACAGCCTTCTACTCAGGTTTGGAAGGCTCTTCCGGTTACGAGGCCTTGACTCACCTCTTCCGCCTAGCCTCTGGTTTGGAATCTATGATCGTCGGGGAAGACCAGATTCTGGGCCAGGTTCAAGACGCCCTAAACGAATCTGAGAAGCGCGGTGTCGCCGGACCAATCTTAAGGAGAGCATTCGACAGAGCCATAAAAACCGGAACAAAGGTTCGCATTAGAACGGGACTAAACAAAGGCGCGGTTTCCATAGGTTCCGCCGCCGCGAACCTTCTAGAACAACTCTTAGGAAGTTTGGAGGGCAAGAAGATAATCGTAATCGGCGCTGGCGAGACCGGCATGCTTGTCGGTAAGGCCTTGGCTGTGAGAAAGCCCAAGGTAATCTATGTTGCCAACAGAACATATCAGATGGGCGTTAGGCTTGCGAAAATGCTTGACGGTCAAGCCGTGAGGTTCAATAGGATTAGAGATTATCTCGCGGATGTTGATGTCGTAATCGTTGCAACAGCCGCCCCTCACACCGTGTTAACGACGGAACTGGTTGCAGACATATTGCGAAACCGTGGCGGCAAGGAGCTTCTCATAGTTGACCTGTCCCAACCCAGTAATGTCGAAGAGGCGGTCAAGGCATTGCCCAACATTCATCTCCGAAACATCGACGATCTTCGGCGCATAGCCGAGGGAAACCTGAAGATGCGCCTTGCAGAGGTCAGGAACGCCGAGACCATGATCAAGAGTGAATTAGAAAGGTTCGAATTGCAATGTAGGCGCGAACGGGTTGAACCACTTATCTCCGCTATTTGCCAGCGGGCAGAAAACGTGAGACAGAAGGAACTCACCAAGGCTTTGAAGATGCTAGGAGACCTTGATCAGGAACATGAGAAGATCCTTGAAGATATGACACGTTCATTGCTTGAACGAATCCTGTTTCACCCAATTAGCACGTTGAGAAAAGCCGCTGTGACAGGTAACGACCAAATCGTTTCAACAGTAGAAGAACTATTCGACACGAAATTAGATCAAGACGCGGTAGAATATCTTACGAGAAATTCGGATGAGCGAATTGCGGCGTGGCACGAAGATCAGAAAGCTCGCACGTGAGACTGGTCGGATGCGTAGTCTCCAAGTCACAACTCTGTAAGGTTCAGGCGCGAATGCGACAAATTTTTCTAAGGAAGGTGCGAAGAATTCATGAAGAAAGGTAAGGTCTACCTCATCGGGGCTGGTCCTGGGGATCCGGGGCTCCTGACAACGAAAGCCCGGGAGATACTTGCACGAGCTGACGTGATCGTCTACGATCGGTTGATTGCTAGACAAATTCTACGGGGGCTTCCGAAACGAATCGTCAAGGTCTATGTTGGTAAGCGGTCTGGAAACCACTCCATTCCCGGTCAGGATGCTATACCCAGAATTCTAGTTACGAACGCCGAGAAGGGGAGACTCGTTGTGAGACTCAAAGGCGGTGATCCTTTCCTTTTCGGCCGGGGCGGAGAGGAGGTTCAGAAGCTGAGAGAAGCAGGGGTTGACTTTGAGGTAGTGCCGGGAATAACTTCTGCGCTCGCAGTTCCCGCGTATGCCGGCATCCCAGTCACCCATCGCAAGTACGCGTCGAGCGTAGCCATCGTGACAGGACACGAGGACCCTTCAAAAAGCAAGAGGGTAGACTGGAAAAAACTAGCTACAGCGGTGGATACAATAATCATTCTGATGGGCATACATAACTTGCAGGCGATCCTCCAGAGCTTAGTTGAGGGAGGTTGCAACGCCGAGACGCCCGTCGCGATAGTCGAAAGAGGAACAACGAAGCATCAGAGGGTCACAGTGGGGACGGTACGGACCATGACCGTGCAAGCTGTTGAACGTAGAATCGAACCACCTGCGATTATCGTTGTCGGAGATGTCGTCAACCTGCAGAAGGAACTCTCCTGGTTCAAATCGTAGCAAGGCGATATGGTTGCGGATACGAGGTCGACAGATCAACGTCGTTCACCGGAGGTATTCGCCAACATTAACAAACGCCGGAACTGAAGAATTGACTGAGACAACTAATTATCCCGAGAACAGCGCATTGTACACGTCCAATCCCAAACAGTTGAGATGATATTGAAAACAACGGGCCGACTCGACCTGACTGACAGGAGATTGCTAGAAAAAGCCCAAGACGAATTTCCGTTGACTGTTCAACCCTGGGCGAGCATAGGTAACGACCTGGGAATTACTGAAAAGGAAGTGATGAAACGGTTGAGAAGGCTATTCCGGCGAGGCGTGATCAGAAAAATAGGCCCAGTCTTGGATGCAAGACGCGTAGGGTTACATGCGTCTACCCTAATCGCTATGAAAGTGCGAGAGAACAGGATTCAGAACGTTGCCAACATAGTTAGCAAGTATCGAGAAGTATCGCACTGCTATCAACGCGAACACGGCTATAACCTTTGGTTCACTATAGCTGCCCATAATGAACACGAGTTGAAAAAGATGATTGAACAGATAAGACGCAGAGCAAATATCGCCCAGGACGAAATGCTCAATCTTCCATCAACCAGAATTTTCAAGATAGATGTCCGTTTCCAACTAACTTAGCCTATTCGTGATCGACGATGGATGACCTTGACTTCAAAGTTCTGCTTGCTTTACAGGATGGAATTCCTCTAGTGAGAGAACCATTCTCAGCCATCGCCACGCATCTTGGAATTAAACCTCAAGAAGTCATAGAACGGCTGAAAAGATTACGAGAGGAGAGGGTCATTAAGAAATTTGGATTATTCGTACGAAAGAGCAAGGTCGGCGTAGTTGCAAACGCGATGGTAGTATGGGCGGTTCCCAACGACCGTGTTCAAGACGTTGCGAAATTTATCTCAAAATTTAGAGAAGTAACTCACTGTTACGAGCGTCGGACGACACCGGAGTGGAGGTATAATCTTTACACGGTGATTCATGGAACGAAACGCGAGACTGTAACTGAGCTTGTAAGGATGCTGTCTGACTCCGTCCACGTAGACGACTATTTGATTCTTTTTAGCGTGAGGGAATTTGTTCGACGAAGTACTGGCCGCGTGGGACCTGGAGTCTCGATCGCTGAGGTTAGTGACTCCTTGGATTCTGTAACATAGCTCACCCCGTCCGGTCGGGATGGGCTGTGTTCGAGACTAGGGAGTTGGCAGCTCTCAACCGTGCAGAGTATTTCACACGAGTGCCGAATATTCACTCTCTCAACCTCTTCTAGGACTCGATTGGTCATTCTGCCAGTACTGAGAACGAGAACGTCTAATCCTCTGAGCGCAGCCATAGCCGCAGATCTGCTAACGCCGAATTCGAAATCGACTCTGAGGTTCAGCTTATTTGCAACAACCCTTGCAACGGTTCCCATTACGCCAATTCTCTCTGGGTTGGCCCTCATGTGAATTTTGCGAACCTTACTCAGGTCAACTCTTCTTGATCCCCCCTGGTTTATGCTTGGAATTGTCATGACGGTAACCGTACCTCGACGGAGATTTATCCTACCTTTCAAATTACGAAGCGCAACATCCTCTCCCTTGGACGATTCAGATATGGCCACTCCGAACGCTTTGGCCTCCTTGCAGTTCCTGCTAACCGCGCATATCACCCCGTTCTTCATTACAAGCCCCACTTCCTCCCCAGCGTCTATCGGCTTCTGGGCTATAGCGGACCAGAGTCTTTCCATTCTCAAGCAACCGGCCGCCTTCCTAGCTTGCGCTTGAAGGAATTTCGTGTACCCCATCAATCTCTCCAGCCCCCGCGGTGCGAGAACGTACTCAACACCACTAAATGCAACTAATTCCTCGTCGAGTAACCTCCTGACATGTTTCGAGACTGCTTGAACTGTTATTCCGAGCGAATCGGCCACGTCTCTTTGTCTCATTCTGGACTGTCGCTGGGCAAGTTCCGTTAGAATCTGAAACTCTGTAAACCACCCGGGTTTCATCGAACTCAACTCGCGTTGAGTAAGGATCTACGCCGTTTTAAATATGGTTGGATTAACCAATCCGCTACTGGCGCTCACAAGAAGTGAGAAGTGCAGTGTCGTAACAAGCCGGTGCAGTCAACTCGTCGGTGGGGCTATCGCCGAACTAGGAGTTCAAGATTGTTATAGTCTATTCATTGCTCGGACTTGCAACCGCCCTCGCCTTTATCGCCCGCTACTTTCGTGGTTGTATTCTCAGGTTTTCATGGTCCACGATGATGCGTCATGCGCGAATAAAGGCCCCCGAACAAGCGGTCCCTACGTACCGGATCTGCATAGAAGTCGTGTGGAAATCCT
>Ga0187771_10002137_pt1 | contig 13588 bp, 6 predicted proteins | sample 0116_SJ02_MP15_1_FD_133139 | JGI IMG/M metagenome (GOLD analysis project Ga0187771, IMG submission 133139) | Tropical peat soil microbial communities from peatlands in Department of Meta, Colombia - 0116_SJ02_MP15_10_MG | ecosystem: Environmental > Terrestrial > Soil > Wetlands > Peat | place... | reverse complement strand
TGCGTTTTACCGGACGTCTCGAAGATTATCGCGAGCCGCATATCAGTGGCGACTATCGCCTTGTGGTTGACCTTGGGGAGTTTGCCGCCGTGACGCGCCAGCCACAGCTTCACAAAGGTGCGGTGCAGTTTTCAGGCAAGGGTTCGTGGAATCTGCGGGATTTTTCGACCGAGGGAGCGTTGCAGGCAAAAGGGGTGGAGTGGTCGAGCGGGAAGCTGGCTCTGCGCAATGGACGCGCGGAAGCTGCATACTCCATCACTCCCAATCGCCTGCACATTTCGTCCATTAAGGCGAACCTCTTCGGTGGGGACCTGCTTGGCGATGTAGAGGTAACCAACTGGCAAAGTTCTATTCAGCCATCGCCGCCGCCGATACGCGGCCGCGTTGCAGGCCGGGTTGCTCCCCAGAACTTGCAGCATGGGTCGGCACATGTGCAACTGTCGGGCTTTCCTTTGACTCCGGCCTTGGACACTTTGAGCACAAGGAGGCTGCCGCTGGACCGGTTGGATTTTGTCGGCAACACCAGTGGCACGATAGATCTGGTCTGGCTAGGTTCGATCCGCGATGGTGAAGCGCGCCTTAAGCTGGCGGTTTCTCCACCGCTGCGGCCTGCGCCGGACGAGATTCCGGTGCATGGACAGATTGAGGGCGTGTATCGTGGGTTGCGCGACGAACTCGAGATAAGTGCACTGCACCTGACGACCAGTGGCTCCGAAATCACAGCCTCCGGCAACCTTGGTGCGACTACCAGCCTCCACTTTGCCTGGGTCGCGCATAACCCGAGAGAGTGGACGCCGCTTTTGGAAGCGGCCTACGGATCTTCGAAACTGCCCTTCACAATTCATGGCTGGGCCAGCCTCACAGGCAGTGCCAGCGGCGCGCTTTCGACCCCTTCGTTTAGCGGCAACCTCGAAGTGTACGATTTCGACACGACGTTGCCGACGAGTTATCCCCGACCGCCAAATGCGGGCGCGCCGGGAACTCCGGCGACGGAACAAACGCCCGCGCGAGTTATCCATTGGGACGCGCTCGCAACCACCTTGCAGTACTCGAACAGCAGCGTTGCCGCGCGCAACGGAAGCCTAATCCACGGCCCTACAGTAGCGCACTTCGACTTGAGCGCCGCTCTCAGCGGCGGCGTGCTCGCCGAGGACGGGCCTTTTACTCTCCACGTGGATTTTCTCAACGCGGACGTGGCGGAGGTTGCGCGACTCGCTGGAGTCAATAAGCCGTTGACTGGCAAGCTGGGCCTTTCGGTCAACGCGTCGGGCATGCGCAGCGACCCTCATGGAGACGGGCATTTCGAAATCCGCGCGGGCACAGCTTATGGCGCGAGCATTCCCTCGCTGAGCGGCGACCTTCGGCTGGCCAATCGGGAGCTTGAGTTTAACAACCTGGATGGCCATGCTTATGGCGCGGCACTTACGGGCGGCGCCGCCATCAACACCGCAGATCGTACGTTTCACGTGAATCTCGTTGGACGGAACTTCGATCTAGCTCGCTTTCCGTTTCTGCAGTCGAACCGCTTCACCCTGGATGGCATTGCCGATTTCACGGCTCGCGCCAGCGGCACGCTCGAAGAGCCGTCGCTTGAAGCACGCGTGCATCTTAAAGGCCTTGCTTTGGACAAAGAACGTGCCGGCGATTTCTACATAGATGCGGTGACGCGCGGCCGGCGACTCGATGTTACGGCGCACTCGGAGTTTGACAAGTCCGATTTGAGCGTCCAGGGAACCGTCGGCCTGGAAAAAGACTTTCCCACCGATCTGAACTTCGATTTCCATAAGCTGGACATGGACGCGGTCATCTCGGCACACTTGCCGGGGAAGATGACCGCGCACGCGCCGATGGACGGAACGATCCGTCTGCGTGGGCCTTTGCGCGCCCCGCGCCGATTGAAAGCGAGCGCGGAGTTGCGGTCGTTCAGCGCCGAAGTTGAACACGTACAGGTCAAGAACGCTGAGCCGATTCGTCTGGAACTCACCGATGAAAACGTGCTGATAGAAAGCCTGCACCTGGCTGGCAGCGGGACTGACTTCACCATGCACGGACGGATGCAGTTGACGGGTGCGCGAGAAATGGACGTGGGTCTTGACGGCACGGTCAACGTGGCGCTGCTCGAGTCATTCAGCCCCAAGATCCGGGCGCGCGGGACGATGGGCGTGAATGTCACAGCCACAGGCAGCCTGGCCCAACCCGTAGTGCAAGGCCGTCTGGAAATGAAAAACACGTTTGTGAGCCACAACGATTTTCCGAGCGGCTTAAGCGATCTGAACGGAGTCCTATTGTTTGACCGCAATCGCATCCAGATTCAAAACCTCAGCGGCACAACGGGCGGCGGGACGATTGCGCTCACCGGTTCGGCCAGTTATCAGAACGGCGCCTTCCTGCTGGATCTTGGAGCGACAGCACAAGGCGTGCGGCTGCGCTATCCGCCGGGGGTAAGTTCGACGGCGAACGCCAATCTTCGGCTGACCGGGACCACGAACTCCGCAGTGCTTAGTGGCGATGTCGTGGTCACTAAGCTGGCGGTGACGCCGGGCTTCGATTTCGGCGCTTACATTGAGAAGAGCAAGCAGACGGTTGTCTTCACGCAAACCGACAGCCTGGCGAGCCGGCTTCGCCTTGATGTTCACGTCGCGACGACGCCCGAACTGCAGATGCAGACGGCCATCGCCAGACTTTCGGGGAACGCGGACCTGCGAGTCCGGGGCACGGCCGACCGGCCGGCGATTCTGGGCCGAGTGGAGGTTCTGGAAGGCGAGATCTCGTTCAACGGGACCAAGTATCGTCTGGAGCGTGGAGACGTCACCTTCGCCAATCCGGCCAAGACGCAGCCCATTATTGATCTGCAGGCATCCACGCGCGTGCGCGACTATGACATCACGGTGCGGTTTCGCGGCGACCTCACCGATGCCCGTGGACCCAAGGTTACGTGGCAATCGGAACCGCAGCTTCCCGAAGCCGACGTGATTGCGCTGCTGGCTCTGGGCCGCACCCAGGAAGAATCGGCCGTGGCGACGCAGACGAGTGGAACCTTCGGTTTTGGCGGAGAAGCTTCCAACCTGCTGATCAATCAAGCGCTCAACACCGCCGTTACCAGCCGGGTACAACGGTTGTTCGGAGTGAGCCGCATCAAGATCGATCCGCAGGGTCTGGCCAGCGAGACCAACGTGGTGCGCGGGCCGCAGTTGACCGTTGAACAGCAGGTTGCGAGCAATCTCACGCTCACTTACAGCACCAATGTGGCTGTTTCAACGCAGCAGATCATCCAACTCGAATACAACATCACGCGGGATATTTCGGTCGTAGCTCTTCGCGACCAGAACGGGGTTGTCAGCTTCGACTTCAGAATAAGGCGGCGCAAGAAGTAGGCTCGGCTTCCGGCTTTCGGCTCTCGCCTTCCCGCTCCTCACTTTCAGGCCAATCCCGAAAAGTTGGGAGTCGGAAGCGGAAGCCGGGAACCTGAGGCCTGAAGCCGAAATGGAAATCCGGCTTGACATAAATCTCCAAACCAGCAAACCTAGTTGTTTTTCACTTCACGCTCGGGAAACGAGGTCAAGGAAGTCGCTTTGCGAGTACGGGTGTTTTATCACGACAAGTGTTTCGACGGGGCCTCAGCCGCGGCGCTCTTTAGCCGTTTCTATCGGGAACGGATTCGCAACGACGTGGAGTTTGTGTACTCCGGCTTGCTGCATCGCGCCGGCTCCCTGTTTGACGAAAAGCAGTTTGACGGCGACGAGAATGCCATCGTCGACTTCAAATACTCGAGTTCGCCGAACATCACCTGGTGGTTCGACCACCACGAGAGCGCTTTCCTGTCGCCCGAAGACGCCGCGCACTTCGAGCAGGACCAGAGTAACCGCAAGTTCTACGACCCGGCGTTCAAATCGTGCACCAGCTTCCTGGCTACGGTGGCCGAACAGCGGTTCGGCTTCGATCCGGGTCCCGTCGCGGAGCTGGTGCGCTGGACCGACATTGTGGATGGGGCGCTGTACGACGACGCCAAGGCTGCCGTGGAAATGCAGGCTCCAGCCATGAGGCTGACCATGGCCATTGAAGCTTCCAGCGATCATGAGTTCGTCAAGAAGCTGATTCCGCTGCTCGCCTACAATTCCCTCGCTGAGATTCTCGACCAGCCTTTTGTGGCGTCGCTGCTGCCGCCGTTGCTCGAGCGGCACCAGCGGTCCATCGAGATTCTGCGCGAGCGCACAGAAGAAAAGGACGGAACGGTTTTCTTCAACATCACGGATCAGGCCCTGGAGGGTTACAACAAGTTCATCCCGTACTATCTGCATCCGGATTCGGTTTACAGCGTGGGCGTCAGCAAGAGTTCCTTCCGTGTGAAGGTTTCGGTCGGGTCCAACCCGTGGTCGAGGCGCGAGCCGACGATCAATCTGGCAAAGGTGTGTGAGCGTTACGGAGGTGGTGGCCATGCACGCGTGGGGGCGATCTCGTTCGAGGTCACGCAGGATGCCGCGGCCCACAAAGCGGCGGCGGAAATCGTCGAGGAGCTGCGCGCCAGCGTTCGGCGGCAAAGGTGAGGTCGTAGCACAATTCTCGCCACGGAGCACGGAGAAGGAAAAGCAAGCTTAGAGCACCAGCGCAGGGCGCTGCGTGCTCCTATCCGATGGCAACGTCCGGACCTCAGTGCAAGTCATGAGAACAGGAAGGAATATCGCTAACGCTCCAGATGTAGCAAGCATTTCTCCGTGACTCCGTGTCTCCGGGGTGAGAAATTGTGCTTTGAGGACCTTCCAAGTTGAGCATACATCCTGTCGTCCACGATCCCGAGCACATCAAAGGCGTGCGCACGGTCGCCTCGGTCGAATTCACCAAGGGCGTGATCGTGGTCCTCGTGGGGCTGGGAGCGCTGACCATGCGCCACAAGGATTTCTGGGGATTGGCCGAGAGCTTTCTGCACTTCTTTCATCTGCATCCTCATCACCACCACTTTGTGGGAGTCTTCACTGCGCTCGCTTCCAAGGTGCACGATGTGAGGCTGTGGAAGATTGCCGTGATCTTGAGCATCTACGTGATCCTGCGCTTCGTGGAAGCATTCGGGCTTTGGTATGCCTTGCCGTGGGCAGAGTGGTTGGCCGCGATCACGGGAGCTATCTATATTCCGTTTGAAGTGGCGGATTTGATCCATAAAGTAACGTGGTTTCGAGTCGCGGTAATCGTTGTAAACACTGGGGTTGTGCTCTACATGCTCTACCTGCGGTTCGAAGCGGAAGAGAAGTGGCGCGCGGCGCGCAGGCAAGCAAGGCCGGGTTAAGAGGGCGGGTCTCGGCTCTGGTTTTTTGGGGCTTCCCTCCCACTCGGACTGGCGAACAAATGACGAACAAAATAAATTTTGGCACACAGATATGTATGTACAATGCTCCTAAGGCGAGGCTGAGCAATGGGTTAGCGGATCTTTTGGGCCTGAAATGGGGCTTGACACGGTATGATAGAGGCCCAAAAACGGGTGCGAGCGCCGGGCGCCGCTTGCTTCGCTTATTATTCGCTTCTTGGGCTCGGCGACGGCCGGGTGCGTAATGGGTGGAAAGGGATGGGCCGACCGCCTTTCACAAATTGGCAGGAATAGCCAGAATCGTTAACCACGGAGGACACGGAGGTGCACGGAGAAATGCTTGTCAGCGACCCAGTGCGGCGGACGAAATGCATAGGTCCTTCGTTGGGAGTCGCTCGCTTCGCGGGCGACTCCGCTGCCTCAGGATGACAGGTGGGAGAAGGCGCTGGACTCCGCTGAATCAGGATGACAGGGGTTGGTGTCGCCCAAAACCATAACAAGCTAAGGCGTCAGCTTGTACAATACGCCGCGATTATTAACGCCCCCTCCGGTCACGCCATAAAGATTGCCCACGCTGTCCACGATCAGACCACTCGTTAGATAGCCTCCGTCCGATTGTTCGGTGAACGCATAGAGAGGGATTTCCTTGCCATTCTTCGGAATTTCGAAGATTACCCCGCATCCGTACAACTCGCCGTCATAGCAGGATGGATCGCCGCCATATTGCGTTGTGCCATAGAGATTGCCTTGCCCATCCAGAACTAATCCGGTCATGGGCAATGCCCCGTCTTTTCCGTCGGTGAATTTGTGGAGCACCGTTTCCTTCTTCGTCGCAGTTATCTCAAATACCACGCCGCAGCCGTTGTCGTAGAAGCCGTCGTAATAGCAGGAGAGGATGCCGCCAAAATAAGTGGTGCCGTAGAGATTGCCCTGGGCGTCCCGCACCAGACCGGCCAAGGGAGATCCCCCGCGCGGGCCGAGGTTAAATGCGTGCAGCCTTTTGTATTTGCCGGAGGCTGTAAGCTCAAATACAGTTCCCGCTGTTAGGTCCAGATCGCCCTGCTGCGCGGTTGTGCCATAGAGATCGCCTTGGGCGTCGCGCACCAGGCCGCCGTTCGGATTGCCATCGTCTTTGTCCCCAGTGAAGTCCCAGAGTGTGGTCTCCTTCCCCGATGGCGACACCTTAAAAATGGTTCCGCAGCTCGAGTAGTTTTCGCACATGTAGGGACCTCCGTTGAAGGCAGCGCCATAAAGATTGCCCTTTGCATCGAGGGCCAGACCGCCTTGGGGCCAAGCACCGTCCGCTCCGTCGGTGAAGCTGTAGAGCACGGTCTCCGTGCCGTCGGGAGCCAGCTTGAAGACCGTGCCGCAACCAAGGTAGGAGCAGTCATTGCCTGTACCTGTTCCGCCGCTGGAGGTTGTGCCGTAAAGATTGCCGTCGGCATCGAGCACCAAGCCGCCGTTGGGCTCTGCACCGTCGGGGCTTCCGGCGAAGCTGTGGAGCACAGTGTATGTGCCGTCCGCAGCCAGCTTGAATACGGTGCCGCAGCCGTTCCATGGAGGGCAAGCGGTGCTGCTCCCGCCTAGAAGAGTGGTGCCGTAAAGATTCCCGTCGTTATCTTGCACCAAAGGACCCGCAGGATATTCTCCGTCGGTGCAGTTGGGCTGGGAACAGAAGTTGTAGAGGACGGTGTAGGTTTGCGCCTGCGCCGGTGGAGTAATCGCGATCAGCAGCCCTAGAACGGCTGCCAGCAAGACTAGCTTCGGGTCTGCGTGCAGACTGGTCGCCGTCGATTGTCCGTGCTTGCGATTCCCGATTCGATTGCTCATATGAGGGTCCTCCTTTTTACGGCGGAGCTATGGGGGAGTGCAGTGCGGGTCGCCTCTGAGAGATCGGCTTCCACCCCATCACGCGAAAACCGCGCGTGCTGTGGGCCCGGGCTTGCGAGCGGAGGTTGCCCGCGTTCGTGCCTGCGAGGTGATTATATCGCCGGTGTGAAATGGCGGACGAAGTTTTCGTGAGCCGGGGCTGAAGCCCCGACTGGTTCGAGACGACTTACGCGGCTCTAAAGGGCCGCTCTTCCGCGGCGAGCCAACGTTTCGGAGTTTTTCAGCCAGACTGCTATAGCGGTTTAGGAAATACTGTAGACCGTTCGACCCACGGGCTAAAGCCCGCGAATCCGATTAGGTGCACGCTTCGGCGCGGCTGAAGCCGCGCCCCTTCAAAGCCGAGTACAGCAACTATAGAACCGCTATAGTACTGGGTAACTCGGCTGTAAGATAACTCGGCTGTAGGATAACTCGCGCTGTTACTCGTTGAGGGTGCAGCCGCAGTCGGCCGGGGGGACGTGGGCTTTGAGGAAGTCGGCGACGCGCTTATAGGCGTCAATTTCAGTCTCGACGCGCGCGAAGACGTGGCCTTCGTCTTCGTAAACTTTGTACTCGACTACGCCGCCGCGTTTCTTGATGGCGTCTACGACTTGCTGGGCCTCGCTTTTGGGGCAGCGGGGATCGTTGCCGCCAGCCAGCAGATAAAGTGGAGCCTTGATCTGATCCACGAAATTGATGGGCGAGCGATCTTCGAAAAGAGCTTTGTTTTTGACCGGATCGCCCATGGTGGCCATGTCGGACTGCTGCAAGACCGGGTCCTCATTCTGCATTTCGGTGAACCAGTTGACAAAGGGAACGATGGGGACGCCAGCGGCCCAGATATCAGGAGCCTTGGTGACGCCCATCATGGTCATATAACCGCCGTAGCTGCGGCCCATGAGGATAAGCTTTTTGGGGTCAACGTAGCCGGTTTGCTTGATCCAGTCGGCGGCGGCGAGAACGTCCTGAAGGTCGCCGCCCCCCATATCGAAGAGGTTCGCCTGCTGAAATTCCTTTCCATATCCGGTTGAGCCGCGATAGTTGGGTGCGATGACGATGTAGCCCTGATTCGCCACGTACTGGATGAAGCGGTTGAATCCGTTCATCGTTTGGGAAGTTGGGCCGCCGTGAACATAGACGATGGCCGGATGTTCGCCATTGCGAGGCAAGTTATAGGGCACATAGACAAATGCCGAGATGGTCCACTTACCGTCTTTGCTGGGATAGTGGACTAAGTAAGGTTCGACCATATCTTCGGCGCGGACGCCGCCCACTAGTGAGTGAGTGAGCTGATAGGACTTACCGTCGGCGGGTGAGCAGACCCACAGATCGCCCGGGGAGGTTGGTCCGGTGTGGCCGTAGAGAAGGCGCGAGCCGTCGCGGGTAAAGGGTGAAACGTTGCCAGTTGGCCAGTTCAGACCTTTGGGCAGCGGCAAGGGTCGAGCTTTGCCGGATGCGATGTCATAGAGGTAGATGTCAATGTTGCCATCTACATTTGCGGTGTCAAGGAGCGACTTGCCGTCGGGAGAAAAGTTGGCGCCGGAGATTTCCCATTTGTCTTCGGTCAGCCAATGGATTTTCTTGTTGGCGATTTCGAGCAGGCCGGCGTTTTCGTAGCCGTTGGCGGCGTTGGATGTGATCAGGAGATATTTGCCGTCGGGCGAAACGTCGTTGGCTGCGTAAGTTCTTTCGCCTTGATGCGGAGTGAGCAATGTGCTCTCGGCAGTCGCAACGTCAACGGCGAAGATGTTTGAATCTGTGCCCTTCGCCTGCTCCTGCGTGTAGAACATGAATTTGCCGTCCGGGGACCAGAAAGCGCCGACGTTCATGCGGTCTTTGGCGGTTCCGGTGGTGAGGTGCTTTGTATCGCGGAGCACGGTGTCGTAGACGTCAATCTCGAAGACCGGCGAGGTTTTTGGCTTGACCGAGTAGGCGAGGTAGCGGCCGTCGGGCGACCAGACGGGATTCACCTCGGCAATCTCGCGCGTGTTGGTGACGTTGACGACCTGGCCGGTTTTGGGAGAGACGAGAAAAATGTCCCACTGCTCATCGCCGTCGTAATCGGAAGTGTAGGCGATCCACTTGCCGGTGGGCGACCAGGCAGGGCTGGTCTGGCGCTGATCGCTGACGGTGAGCTGAGTGGGCCAGCCGCCCTCGGAGGGGACGAGCCAGATGTTATCGCGGCCGCTCAGATTGGTGACGAAGGCGACCGTCTTGCCATCGGGCGACCAGGTTGCGCCGCCGACCTGGCGAGTCATGTAGAGCTTTTCGATGGAGAGATTCCTCTCTACGCGGGCGTCGGGCTTGGAAGCGATCTGTTTGGAGTCGGTGAGGGCTTGGGGAGCGGGAAGGGTCTGAGATTGGGCGATGGTTGTCATCAATACGATTGTGACAAAAGAAAGAATGCGCATTCGATTCCTCGAGCGAAAGAAAAGTCTAACAAACGTGGGCGTCATACTCTGGTGCCGTGAATGTTCCTTGGCTCGGGGCCTTCTTTCACTCAAATGCCTAAGGCTTGTTTCAAAGATGGCTTTCAGGAACTTGGTCGTTGTCCCTCAGCGGCTAAAACCGCGTCAATTGCGACTTCGAGCGGCGCGGCTGAAGCCGCGCCCCTTCAAAGCTCCTGTTTTTGAAACACGCTGTAAGGCGATGGGCACCGCTAGAACAGGTCGAGTGGCGAGGCAAAGTAGGGATCCTTCGACTCCGAGGTTCGTTCGCTGCGCGAACGAACTTCTTCGCTCAGGATGACACAGGGAAAAAGTCAACAAACTCTCAGGATGACGTCGGAGTACTTGAATGGTCATCAACAGCCTCTGCGCAGCTCATTCGACCGTAACCGTGAAGTCGCGGCCTTCCCAGCGGCTGCTGTTTTTCCAATAGAAGGTGAAGACGATCTGCCGGCCTGATGACAACGTTTGGGTTGGCAGATCGAGATAGTGCAGACGCCAGCCGCTATCTTCGGTGTTGCCGTCGTGGGTGGTTTGCCATGTGTCGTAGCTCCAGTGCACCAACGCGGGCTCCATGAGGAGGATGCGAAGTTGCTTGCCGCGTGGCATGGTGCGCGGCTTGTTGTTGAAACGCCAGTTGTAATAGTTGGCGGATTTCTCTTGAACTAAGTATCGTTCGACGGTTTGTGGCGGCTGGTCGAAGATCCTGCCTTCGAGCAGCGACCGGCGCAACTTGATGTATTCCGAGTGCGCCCACACCAGCGGGCAGGCAGAGCCCGTGGCTTTGCCGGCGAAGAGCTCGCGTTCGGGAATGTCCTTCGTGTCCCAGACCTGCTCGGGAATCGGGCGGCTGGTGTCGGTCGAGTTCTCCATAACGGTCAGCAAAGCCTCGGCGGAAGCGGTTCGTCCGGCAGCCAGTTCGTAGTGCGCACGCTCTCCGGTCAGGAGCGGCCACGGACGGCCCACGCCGGTGCCGTCGAATGGAGAACCATCTTCGTGCTCGCCGTAGCCATCGCCGTTGTAGCGATACCAGGCGGGTCCTTGAGGCAGTCTCACGCGCAGCAGAGCATCAATCACTTTGATGGTGTTGAGGATTCGCGGATCATCAGAACGACGGAGCCCAAAGCGCACAAGAGCCAAAGCATCGGGGCTCACAATTTCCACGGCGGGAGCATGGGCGCCTCCGATGCGGTTCTTGATAGGAACAAATCCTTGCAGAGGCGAGGAGGCCCCGTCTCCGCTGGGAGGCGGCGTGATGCGGACGTAGTAGCCTTCGACGCCGATTTGGCGGGCGAGATCGGTGTTCGTGGCATAAGTCCGGCGATCCATGTTGAAGTTCCAGGTGTCAGCCATGTCGCGCAGGAATTCCGCGGGGCGAGGCTGGCCCATCGCCTCGGTCATATCGGCGGCGATCAGAAGGGCAGCGATTTCGGCAGACATGGTGAACGGCGAGTAGCCGCCGTCTTCTTCCCAGCGGTCCTGCTGCGTGACAGGACCGTTGGCGGCGATGAAGGCCGCGGCTTTGCGGACCATCGGCCACCATCGGTGGCACTCGCCATAGCAGCGCGGAGATTCGCGGCGGAGCAGATCCACGAGCAGAATGGGGAAGGCGGTCTCATCCATCTGCAGGCCATTCCAATAAGGACGGCCATCGAGCCACATGTTCTGCGCCCAGTGGCCGTCGGCTTCCTGCGTCGCTTCGAGGTAGTGCAGGACGCGCAGAGCGTCGTCGTGCGCGCCGGCGGCCAGCAATCCGCCCGCGTTTTCGACCAGATCGCGCGGCCAGATGAGATGGTAACCGCCCATGTCTTCGTCGCCTTTGTTGAAACCCCAGGGAATGGAGAGGCTGGCGATGATGCCGCCGAGAAAGTCCTTGGACTCATGGGTGCGCAAAACGGCAGCGCTAGCCCGGTAGAGGTCCTTTTCGCGAGGTTGGGCGTCGAGGTTCTTGAGACTTTTCTGCCAATCCTGCCAGTGAAAGACATAATCGTGGCGGATGGTTTCGTAAGTAGAGAGCAGAGAAGAAAGGGCTTGCTGGCCGGCTTCAGCCCAAATGCTACCAAAGCCGAGAGCAAAGATGAACTCACCGTCGCAGGCTTCGAGATCAACTTCGCCGGTCAAGGCGATGTTTCCGTTTTCGGCGCGGTCGTATTCCCAGGCCATCTGGAAATGCTGCGAGAGGTCCTGCCAGCCGTCGGAAAAACCGACGAACCCAACCGAACGCTTGCGCCATGGCGCCGAGCAGGCTAAGGCGAGGGCGCACGCCTCGCGATGAGCAAAAAGCATTGGCGTGCCTTTATAGTCGCCCACCCAACCCGTATTGCCGTAGCCCGAATTGGCGAGGTGGGAGGCCAGCAGGCCATAGAGGCGGTAGTCGCGCAAAGTTCCCTGGAGCGGCAGGAAGCGAATTCTCTGCAGCACAACGTTGCGCAAGGGATCGGTCAGGACTTCTTTTTCGATGCGGTAGCGGCCGCTCTTGCAGGAGTTGGTGAGTTCGTAAGCGGGGACTCCGGGCTCAAGGGGCACGTTCTCGAAGGCGCAGTGGCGTTTTTCTTCGGAGAAGAATTCGTGTCCGTCGGTGACAATCAGGCCGAAGTCGCGGGTGCAGGCCTGGTCTACGCGCGGAAAGTAGATTTCGTTGAGGATCCCGTGGCTAATCGTGAACCAGACGCGGCTGCGGAGGTTAAGGGCCGTGCCGACACCGGTTTTGGCGCTCGAAGTCCAGCGCGGTTCGATTCCGGGCCATCCCGGCGCATAGCGGATTTCATCGCTCACAGGCGGGCGTCCTCACGTCAAGTCTTCATAGCAGTTTGCCGAAAGAATCGGTCGTAAAGTCTAAAAGGACCACCGGGGCTAAAGCCCTGATTGACTCGACGTGGCTTACGCGGCCCTTCGGCAAGCGCAGGGCAAGCCCGTAAGGGCCGCTCTTCCACGGTTGATCCAAGGTTCCGGAGCTTTTCAGAAAAACTGCTTGCTAGCAGTTTGCCAGAAGTTCAAGATTCGTGCTCTGGGCTGACTCATTCGGCGTTAAGATGCATCTAAGGACGCATATGTGGGGTGGGCAAGAGATCTATTCTGGAGTTCAGCGGCGTTCGCGCAGAAGCAGGCGGCGGATAGTTCTGGCAGGTCTGAGCGCGGTGCTACTAACGCCTTTGCTGGTCCGGGCCGATCTGCGGCCCAGTGCGGAACTAGCCTCGGCCGAGCTTAATGGGGGCTTTCGAAGGCTTTACGACCTGGATTTCGCCGGCGCGCAGCAAGACTTCGAAGCCTGGGAAAACCTGCACCCCAGCGACCCGATGGGCCCGACGAGCGAGGCGGCGGGAATTCTCTTTTCCGAGTTCAACCGGTTGGGCGTGCTCGATGCACAATTTTACGAGGACAACTCGGGCTTTGCGGCGCGCAAGAAATACCAAGCCGACCCAGGCCAGCGAGCGCGTTTCGAGGAAGAGCTGAGGCGTTCCGAGGAGTTGGCGAAATCCCGGCTGGCATATGATCCGCAGGACCGCGAGGCTCTTCTTGCGATGACCTTCGCCTCCGGGCTGCGTTCCGATTACGCGGCGCTGATTGAGAAGCGCAACCTGGCTTCGCTCCACTACACGAAGGAAGCCACGGCGTGGGCGAAGCAACTGTTGGCGGCCGATCCAACCTGCTACGACGCGCATTTGGCAAGTGGGGTGAGCCGGTACATCATTGGATCCATGGCCGCGCCGGTGCGGTGGCTGCTGCGGGTAGGCGGCATACAGGGCGACAAGGCGGGCGGGATCGCCGAACTCCAGACAACCGCCGATCATGGCCGCTTGCTTGCGCCTTTTGCGCGTATTCTGCTGGCCATTGCCTACGTGCGAGAGAAAGACACGCCACGCGCGCGGGAACTGCTGCAGGGCCTGCAGCGAGAGTTTCCGGAGAATGCGCTTTTTGGAAGAGAGTTGGCGCGGCTAGATAAGATCGCGAGCCGTTAAGGGGCTTCTGGCTCTAG
>Ga0187771_10002136_pt1 | contig 13594 bp, 9 predicted proteins | sample 0116_SJ02_MP15_1_FD_133139 | JGI IMG/M metagenome (GOLD analysis project Ga0187771, IMG submission 133139) | Tropical peat soil microbial communities from peatlands in Department of Meta, Colombia - 0116_SJ02_MP15_10_MG | ecosystem: Environmental > Terrestrial > Soil > Wetlands > Peat | place... | reverse complement strand
GTTTTACTCGTTCATCCTGAGGACCATCTTCCGTCAGCTGGATCCGTCCGCGGCTGGGATCTGATTGTGGATTTCGCCCGCGCTCCTGCGTCCACATACGAGCGCTTGTCAGCGCAGGCGGCTTGTCCCGTCCTAAGCATCTACGAATTTGCCAAAGAGATCGACGATCTGCGCCTTTGCCGGAACCTGTTGCAGTTGGGGATGGGTTGCCTGGTTGATCGATACGGAGTCGATTGGTGGGACGTTTTATCGCTCGGAATCGTTCCCGATCTTCTGCAACTCAGGCTTCTGGATCGATTAGCAAATTATATCGATCACCCATGCGAGCTTCATTCAACGCGACGATCACCGCTCGCGGCGGTTCTCCAGAATTTCTTGAACTGCAATTTAAGAATTCAGCAGTTGCCATTTCAATCAATAATTACGCGATTCCGGCGCTATTCAGGTGTGCTCTCGAAACTCGATGCTGGACAACTTTCGCAAGTTATCCAGGACAAGTTTGATCGGCATCATGCGATCCGCCGCAAATTGTCGCGCCAAAAAAGCCCAGGGAATTGCCCCGCTGTTCTTCTACCGACCGCCTATTTCAATGTGTCTCGCACGGCGATTCGCTACGCAGAATCACTCCCCGACCAACAATTCCTGCTGGTGTATGCGCGCCGCAGCGGAAAACTGCAGCCACTTCCGGCCAACGTGTTCATGGTGCCCCTCCACTCGTATTTCGATGCCTCGAGCGGCAACCACCAGTACCTCTTCGATCAGTGGAAGATTTTGCGGAAGAAACTAATTCACGAGGAAAAGCTGTTTGCAGCCGCGGACCGTGCAGGAATGCTGGAGAAAGTTGAATCCGGCCTGCATTGGGGGTTGCAGGTGCGAGACGCGTGGCGGAACGTTCTCGACCGCGAGTCAATCACAGGATGTCTTTGCGCGGACGATACGAATCCTTACACGCGAATACCCCTGCTCCTGGCAAGGAACCGGGGAATTCCGACGGTTGCCTGTCATCATGGCGCGCTCGACTGCTGGATGACCCTCAAGAATTTCGCAGCCGACTCTTGTTTTGCAAAGAGCGAGATGGAACGCGATTACCTCGTTCGCACGTGTCATGTCGCGCAGGAGAAGATCGTGTTGGGTGGACCTATGCAGCCTTGTCGATTGGAATGCTCGACCGAACTCGCTGAACGTACGTGGATGGTCTTCTTCACCGAGCCGTATGAAGCCAGCGGCTGGAGAAGCGAAGCGGTTTACCGCGATCTCCTGCCAAGGCTTTGTTCTTTGGCTCAAACCTGCGGCCTGAAGCTGGTTTTCAAGCTCCACCCCTTCGAGAGTATTCGAGGGCATCGAAGAAAATTGCGGCGTATTTTGGGAGGGAAAGAACGCGAAATCAAGGTGATTGCAGGGCCGCTGAGCGATGAGCTCTGGGAGAAAACGAAGTTTGCATTAACGGTCGAGTCCTCAACTGCTCTGGAATGTACTGCGAGAAGAATCCCGGTTCTTCTGTGCACCTGGTTGCGCGATCCTTACTCGGGCTACGTTCAGCAATATGCAAAATTCGGAGTGGGGCACGCGCTTAAGTCTCCCCAGGACATTGCGGACATCCCTCATCTGCTCGAATCCCAGAATCTTTCGCTGGGAAAGATGGAGCAGACGATCGACGCCGGCATATTTCGTAGACTTTTTTCGACTGATTGCTGCCTGGCAACAGCCAGCAACGGCTAAGCAAACCCATCGCTTTTCGCAGAAACAAACAAATGGAGTTGCAACGCACGCCGATCACAATTTTCACTCCGTCCTTCGCCGACCAGGACAACACAAATGCGCAGAACCTGACGGTCAAGGAAGTTGTGGCCCGATTACCGCCTGAGTTGTTCCGCGTCATCATGATCAGTGCTGGGGAACCTGACCTGCGCATCGCTCGGCGAAGAAACACAAAGCTCTTGCCCTATTACAAACATGGGAACGCCGCACATTTATTCATGCGTTCGTTGTTTTGTCGTCCGGACATTTACTTTTATCCCCGCCACGGTCCGCTGGATCGAGCTTGGCTTGCGGCGAAAAAGCGCATAACTTGGTGCGCCAGCCTGGTCACTCACGTAGTGTCTTCGATGACCGAGGTCGACGAAAAGGACCCCGTGGTTCAATCGATCCGTCAGGCGGATGCGGTATTTGCGAACTCAACCTTTGTCGCTCAGACCGTGCGGCAAAGATTCGCGCTGAACGCAGGCACGATTTACAACGGAATCGACTCGCGGTTCTTCTTCGCCGACCGGCGATGCGGTGGTAGATCGCGTCTGAGAGTGCTATACGCCGGATCCCTTGAACCCCACAAGCGTCCCGAGATTGTAATTCGTGAGGCTGCCAGATTTCCTGAGGTTACGTTTTGCCTCGCAGGCCGTGGAAGCTGCGAAACGGCTTGCCGGGAGTTGGCGGGCCAACTCGGGTGCCAGAATGTCGTATTTCTGGGGCATCTTCCGCAGGCAGTCTTAGGCGATGAGATGCGCCACTCTGACATTTTTCTTTTCCCGAGCACAGATGAGGGACATCCGCAGGTCCTTGGGCAAGCGGCTGCGTGCGGCCTGCCAGTCATTGCCATGAATTCTTATCGCCCCGATTACGTGATCGATGGGGAAACCGGTTTCTTGCTCGACTCGGACCAGGAGATGGGCAGCAAATTGCAGTTGCTGATCTCCAAGTCCGGGTTACGCGATGAAATGGCTGCGGCTGCAATCCGGCATTCACGAAAATTCGATTGGGATCGGATTACGGAACAATGGATGGCCGTGTTCATGCAGGTCACCGGCCGAGGCGCGAATTGATATGTGCGGCATCTTCGGCATCTTCAATCCCGACCGTCCACTAGGAGACTCGGAACGGGCATGGGCCAGCGAGGCCATGCATCGTCTTCGGCACCGTGGTCCGGATGGAAGGGCCACGGCGAGCCTTATGAATGGCCGCTGCCTGCTCGGGCATGTGCGATTGGCCATCATCGATCTTGAGCGAGGTGCGCAGCCGATCGGCAACGAAGACGGCACGATTTGGGTGGTCTGCAATGGCGAGATCTACAACTACATCGAGCTTCGAATCAAGCTTCTGGAGAGAGGCCATAAATTTTCGACGGATAGCGATACCGAAGTCCTGGTTCACCTCTATGAGGAAAAGGGAACGGCACTCCTCGATGAACTTGAAGGCATGTATGCGTTCGCCATCGTGGACACGCAGAAAGAACAGATTTTTCTGGCACGCGATCGCTTCGGAGAAAAACCGTTGTATTGGACGCCAATTCGGGGCCACGGGCTTGCTTTTGCATCGGAATTAAAAGCTCTTCTCCCGCTTGCGGCTGTCGATCGAAGTCTGGACATTCCCGCCCTGGCGCAATTTTTGTCGCTAGGCTACATTCCTGCGCCCCGCACTCATCTTCAGGGAGTGAGAAAGCTTCGGGCAGGAGAGGCAATTGTCCTGGGCGCCAGCGGAGGAGGCCTGCTCAATTTCAGGTATTGGCGGCCGCAGCTCCAGCCGAAAACCGAGCATCACTGGAGAATGGAAGAAGCTCTAGAAGCGCTCCGTGAGCGGTTTCAAGCCGCGGTACAATTGCGTCTGCGCAGCGATGTCCCTATTGGAGCGTTCCTCTCTGGTGGAATCGATTCCACGCTAGTGGCAAGCACAATCAGGCAATTGCGCCCAGGGGCTCCGCTGAAGACGTTCTGTGTAGCTTTCGATGACGACAAGTTCAACGAAGCTCCTTACGCCAGGTGCATTGCTGAACAGATCGGCTCCGAGCATTGCGAGATCCGGTTCTCCTCCGCTGAACTGCTTGAAGGCTTCGATGCGCTGCTTGCCCACTATGATGAGCCTTTTGCCGATGCTTCCATGTTCCCAACCTATGCTGTGTGTCGTGCAGCCCGGCGATTCTGCACTGTAATGCTCTCCGGAGAAGGCGGTGATGAATGCTTTGGCGGCTATAGGCCTGTGTTTTCGTACTTCCGATGGCATCCCGTTCGCCGCTTTCCAGGAACAAACCGTGTAGCGGGTTCCTTGCTCCGCAACTGGCGGCCGAACTGGCGGGGCCGCAATCTGCTCACTTTCCTGCAGAGGGACGATTGGCATCTTCTGCACTCAGCCGAGGAATCGGGGGAAACTCTATCGTGGTTCCAGCCTGAGTATCGCGAAGCTGCACGTGTGGGCCTGGATGAGTTAGACGACTCGGCTACATACCATTCCCGTTTGCGATTTCCGCTGTCGGCCATGGAATTTGACGCGAGTTCCTATCTGCCAGAACAGATCCTGGTGAAGGTTGACCGTGCCAGCATGTTCTGTGGACTCGAATGCCGGACGCCCTTTCTGGATCGTCAGCTATTTTCGTTGGCCGCAAGCCTGCCGCTCGAGTATCACTTCGCAAATGGGCAAGGCAAAGCTCTTCTTCGTCGATCTCTTCCCGCCTGGGTGCCTCCGCAAATCCGCTGGCGGAACAAACAGGGCTTTACGCCGCCACTCGCGAGTTGGTTTCGCAGTAGCTTGCGTACTCAAATGGACGAGGCCATTGAAAAGCTTTCGAACGGACTCGGAGAGATGTTCGTGCCGGCCCATGTAACTGAACTGAATCGCGAGCACCTCGCTGGCGCCGATCACAGCCCGCTTCTGTTTCGCTGGCTGGTGTTAAGCAAGGTTCTTGCGGCAGCGAAACCAGAAACTCAAACGGAGTTGTCCACGGCAAGTTCCTTTTGAAAGAGAAGCACTCAAATCGGTTTCTGCGTTACAGTGGCTACGTTTTTTCTGTGGCAGGCGCGAAGACTGCCGGGATTCTCATCAGCTTTCTCACATTTCCTTATCTGGTGCGTTGCCTTGGCGTGGAGGCTTACGGACAGTGGAGCTACGTGGTCGCAGTGTGTGGCTTCCTCAATGTCATCGCTGACCCGGGTATGAATGTTTTTCTCACGCAGCACGTGGCCGCGAGAAGGGAAGCAGCATTTGAATTCATTTCAGATGTGCTTTTCCTGCGTTTGCTCAGCTCTTTAATTGCCGGATTAGCTCTGCTGGCCATTGCGTCCCTCGAAGTCCACGCCGGCGTGCACCAACTCTTCTATCTGTACGGAGTTGGGATTTTGTTTGTAAATCTGATTGCTGCCGAGCATCTGCTCAACGCTTTGGAACTATTCCATGCCCGATCACTGCTGACGGTCACGCAGCAACTTGTCTACGCCTTGATGATTTTCATTTTTGTTCGAAGCGTCCGGGACATCGCATGGGTGCCGATCAGTATTTTGGTTTCATCCGCTATGAGCGGTGTGGCCGGGTGGATCCTGCTGTTTCAGAAAGGCGTGAGGCTGCAAGGAACTTTACGCCCACATCGGTGGAAAGGCATCCTGATCCCCAGCTTTCACTACGCGGCGTCCAGCCTGATGTCGAACGTTTATCACAGAAGCGGACACGTGATGGTGCGCTGGTTCCTGGGGGATTTTGCGCTGGGCATTTACGCGGCTGCGGTGCGGTTTGTCGATATATTGCGGGGCTTCATCATCGTTGTACTTCAGGTTTTGATGCCGCGCATGGCCTTCGCCACGCAAAGCGGTGTTGGGCTGCGTCGCCTCGCACGCTTTGCTCTTGTGGCAATCGCAGTGACCAGCATTCCCCTTACCGTTGGTCTTATCGGCACATCTCACCTCCTTGTGCCTTGGGTACTGGGGACGAAGTATCTTGCCGACGTTCCGCTCTTGCGATGGATGGCGCCGTACCTGATTACTGCCCCTGCTGCTTCTCTGTTTTGCGGGACCATTCTGTTTGCCATGGGACGCCATCGCGCTTACCTGGCCTCGACGGCAGGAGGCGCAGTGGCTGGATCAGTTCTCTATCTGACGCTTATTCCTGCTTTCGGTCTGCCGGGCGCTGCATTGGCACTCATTCTCGCGGAACTGGTCGTGGCGGGTATTGCACTGATCAGCATTCCTGAAATCTCCGGCCTCTGGAAGAATCCGGTACTCGCAGTTTCACTGGGTTCCGCATCGCTCATGTTCATCGCCATTAAAGTTGCGAACGCCTGCACGTCGCAGGCGATCGTTGTGGTTTCAGTGGGAGCCTGCATCTATCTCATGAGCTGTGGATGGTTCGTGCGCAAGTGGATTGTGGAGCGCTAGAGTTCATGCGGGTTATCACGCTGACTCCCTTCTATCCCACCGCCTCCGATGATGCTGCCGGTTGTTTCGTTGCCGAACCGATTCGCGCGCTTGAGGCGTTTGCAGTCGAGTCTTGCATTGTCGCGGTTCAGCCGTTCTATAAGGAACGACCAACTCCGAATGGACATCCGGCGCAGTGGTTTCGTTATCTGGCGATTCCGGGTGGCACTGGACTGCCTTCGTCGGGTGCACTGCTATATGCAAGTCTGCGGTCCAAAATTCGCAAGCTCCACGAATCCCATCGCATTGACCTGATTCACGCCCACGCCGCCCTGCCGTGTGGGCACGCCGCGATGTTACTCAGTCAGGAGTTGAGAATTCCCTTTGTGGTCACCGTGCACGGTCTGGACGCCTTCTTTGATATGCAAGTGGGAGGTTTTGCCGGGAGGTGGTGCCGACGGGTTGCAGGTTCCGTTTATCAGGCCGCGGCGCGGGTGATCTGCATCAGTACAAAGGTTGTCGATGCATTGACGAGTAGTGGCATGTTTGCGAATGTGCGGGTCATTCATAACGGGGTGGATCCTTCGCGCTTTTCTCCGGGACAGAGTGACCCTGCGCATTCGAAGATCCTTAGCATCGGAAATCTGATCCCCACCAAAGGGCACGAAATGCTTTTGCGGGCCTTTGCGCGCTTGCACGAACAGCATCCCACCGTATCGTGCGACATCGTCGGCGACGGGCCAGAGCATTCTCGTCTGACACGGCTCGCAGAACAGCTGAACGTTGCCGCCAGAGTCCGGTTCCTGGGTCGGCTACCTCGAAAGCAGGTTGCCGATGCTCTGCAGCGCTGCACGATCTTCGCTTTGCCAAGCTCGTACGAAGGGCTGGGCTGTGTTTACCTGGAAGCGATGTCCGCGGAAAAGCCCGTCATCGCCTGTCGTGGACAAGGAATTGAAGATGTTATCCAACACCGACACAATGGCTGGCTGGTTGGTCCTGATCACTTGCAAGGTATGGCAGAGGCGCTCTCCACTCTGCTGCAGGATTGGGAGCTTCAGCGACGCATCGGGTCAGCGGCCAGGAAAAGCATTCTGGACGGACACACCTTGACACATCAAGCAGCAAGTCTCGCCCACTTGTACCGGGAGTGCGCAGCATGAGCTGCCGTCTCGTCGTAATCACAGAGATTATCGCGCCGTATCGCATACCGGTTTTTAACGCGTTGGCGCGACAGCCCGGGATCGATCTACATGTGATTTTCCTCGCCGAGGCCGACCCTACGCAGCGGCAATGGCTGGTGCATAAAGAAGAAATCCGGTTCTCGTTTGAGATTCTGCCCTCCTGGCGTCGCCGCATTCATGGACACAATTTGCTGCTGAACTGGGGCATGGATTCGGCATTGCAGCTGGCTTCGCCCGACGCGATCGTTTGCGGAGGCTACAACTATCTTGCCTCTTGGGAGGCGCTCCGCTGGGCACGCCGCAACCGTGTGCCTTTTCTGCTTTGGGTCGAGAGCACAGCCCGCGATCTCCGCAGCGGGTCAATATTCCTCGAATCTCTGAAAAGAAGATTTCTGGAACAATGTGACGGCTTTGTGGTCGCGGGCAAATCATCGTTTGAGTATCTGAACAGCTACGGAGTCCGGAACGACGCAATCTTTACCGCACCCAACGCCGTTGACACGGATTTCTTCAAGCAAGCCGCTGAGCAAGCCCGCCGCAACGAAAGCGAAAAGCGCCGGAGCCTACATCTGCCGAATCGATATTTTCTATTCGTTGGCCGATTGGTGAAGGAAAAGGGCATCCTCGATTTGCTCGAGGCGTACGCCATGCTTGCGCCGGAGTTGAGGGAACAGGTGAGCCTGGTTTTTGCAGGGGATGGTATCGCCCGAAAAGAACTCGAAAAGCAGGCTGCCGCGATTAAACCAGGTTCGGTCCAAGTCGCAGGATTTCTGCAGCGTGAGGCATTGGCAGTTATTTACGCCTTGGCAGAAACCTATGTTTTTCCCACTCACAGCGATCCCTGGGGCCTGGTGGTGAATGAAGCCATGGCTTGCGGACTGCCTGTGATCTGCAGCAGTGCCGCCGGTTGTGCTGCCGACTTGGTTGATCGGCAGAATGGTCGCGTTATTTCTGCCGGCGCGATTGACGAGCTCGCTTCCGCCTTAAACGAAGTCGCCAATGATCCTCAGCTTCGGTCATCGATGGAGCAGGCTAGCACGAGAAAGATAGGACATTACTCTCCCGAAACATGCGCCGCGGGGATGGCGAGAGCCGCGTTGTCCTGCACGGAAACGCAACATGCGTAATCGTAGATTCTTGCTCGCGCCAGGAATCGCGCTTGGCGGTATTTTGGCGCTTTATGTTGCTTTCTTCCGTCCCGGTTATTTCTGTGATCCTCGATTCTTGGGCGGTCTCGTGTTTCTGCAGTTGCTGGTGGGCATCTTGCTGAAGTATCGCGTAGTATTTTTCCCCGCGCTCCTGGTGGTGTTTCTCCTGGCGGGAACGGGCATGCCGGGGCATGATGTTTGGACGTCGACCCGTTGGATGATTCTCGCGGCCGGCGCCCTGGTCGGATTCGCGTTGTGGCTGAGGAACCATCACCTTCCGATCGGCGTCTTTCATGTGGTCGCTTTCGGTTGTGTCCTGACCGCACTGGTATCCGCGATGGTGTCGGCCTATCCGGCGGTTGCCCTGTTGAAAGGCGCTAGTCTTTTGCTGCTGTTTCTCTATGGCGCAGCAGGGGCCCGTTTAGCTTTGAGCGGGAGAGAAGAGAAATTTCTGGCAGGCTTGTTACTGGGATGCGAGATTCTTGTCTACGTGACGGCGATCGCCTATTTTGTGCTGCGTGTGGAACTGTTCGGAAATCGCAACTCGCTGGGCGTCGTCATGGGCGTGATTGCGATGCCGTTCCTGCTTTGGGGATTGTTGATCAGCGAGAGCCGCTCCATGCGTGGCCGCAGGCTTGCAGCTCTTTTGCTTTGCCAGGTGCTGCTTCTCTGCAGCTACGAGCGAGCAGGCATCGTTGCGGCTTTGATTTCTTCTACCCTGCTATGCCTCGGCTTGAGGCGCTATCGGTTATTTCTCACTGGAATCGCGCTCGTTTCGCTGGCCGCACCGATGGTTATGGCGTTTGTGCCCTTACCTGCGGCAAACCAGTCCGATGACGGCTCTCTCACCACCCGATTCGTGTACAAAGGCAAACGTGAGGCCGGGATTCTTGCCTCGCGCAAAACGGTGTGGGAGAAAACCATTTCCTCGTTGCGCGAGCATCCGTGGTTTGGCACCGGTTTCGGCACCAGCGGCCTGGCGTACGACAAAACGCAGACTGTCCAGGACTTCTCCTCGAGTGGTCAACTCACACGCGAACACGGGAACAGTTACCTGGAGATACTCGAGTGGGTCGGGCTGCTCGGCATAGCGCCGTTTGTTACCTTGTTGCTCCTGGTGGCGCTCAATATCGCCCGCGTGTTCGCCTGGATGCGCAGAAGCGGCACTCCTTTTTCTCCAGCAGTTCCCTTGGCGGTGTTTCTGGCGGGTGCGCTGGTTCACGCCGGTTTTGAAGACTGGTTATTTGCGGTCGGCTATCACACCTGTGTTCTTTTCTGGACCTTCGCTTTCTTGCTGCCAGATTTCATTCCGGTGACAGCCCTCACACCAGTTCGAAACTTTCGCGCGCGCTATCATTGTCCTGTTCCTGACAACCATCTCGGTGTAGCCGCAAACGCCCAACAATGCACATATTTCTGAACGCCCTCGGAGCTACCTGTGCCAGCGGGTGGACCTATGTCCGCAACGTTATTCCGCACCTGTCTCAGCGCGCGGATGTCCGGACCACGGTTCTCATGAAACGGCAATTGCGGCAGGGGCTTACAGACTCGGCAAATGTTTCTGTTCTCGACATCGACCCCGCGGCGAACGCGGCGTGGCGCTTCTGGTTTGAACAGACGATGATTCCCGGTCTGATTCGGAAAAGTGGCGCTGACGTTCTGGTCTCCGCCGGAAATTTCGCTTTGCGGAGTTCGCCGGTTCCGCAGATTCTGCTTTCCGGAAACTCGCTTTACACGAATTCCGATTTCTCCCGCCATCTGCGTGCGCGAAGAGAGCTCGGGCTCTGGCTGGATAACCGGATCAAGTCTTGCTTTGCTCGGCGCTCGATTCACTGGGCGGATGCCACCGTAGCCCCGAGCCGAACCTTCGCCGACGAACTTCAGAGATGGGCGGGCAAGGAAGTTGTTAGCATTCATCACGGCTTCGACCGCAACGTCTTCTTCGGTGACGCCACGCCATTACCTGATCCGCTCCAGCAAAAGCTCGACTCTCCTTCGAACGCGTTGCGTTTACTATTTGTCAGCCACTACAACTACTACCGAAATTTTGAAACCTTGCTGCGCGCCCTGCCAATTTTTCGAGAGAGACTTAGTGGCAGGAAGATTCGGTTATTCCTCACTTGCCAACTGCGTTCCAAGGACAATCCTGGCTCCTTTCGTGCCGAAGAAGCAGCCGCTCTGGTGGACCGACTGGGAATCCGTGAGGAGGTTGTGCAATTAGGAACGATTCCTTACAACCTGCTGCATCGCGTGTATAAGGCCTGCGATGTCTACGTGACTCCCGCTTACGCCGAAACGTTCGCGCACCCTCTGGTCGAGGCCATGGCCAGCGGACTGCCCGTCGTCGCTTCAGACTTGCCAGTGCACCGCGAGATTTGCGGACAAGCCGCTCTCTATTTCCGTCGCTTTTCGCCAGAGGAACTAAGCAGGCAGCTTCTTCGTGTTGCGGATTCAGCCGATTATCGCCAACAGCTAGCAGAGCGCGGCGTAATCCGGTCTCATGATTTTTCCTGGGCGAAGCACACGGACGAACTGCTTGGCTTGGCGGCAACCCTTGTGCGAACGCGCACAAGATCGCTCGAGACGTGTGTCTTAGCGTCTGGGACCAGCCGTGACGTACAGGCTGTCAGCGAAGTAGGTTAACCCAGAAAAAACGTGGCTGGCGGCACGGAGCAGTTCCGAAGCATAGATGATGGGCCGGTATCTCCGTGGAAGCAGCTGTACATCGCTGATTTGCGGATTCAGGGAGAAGAAGCCGTCCACCGAAACGCGTGCAGACCCAAAAACGTGGCGGAAAGTCGACCTCAGCTCTCTTGGCGTCCAGTACCGTACCTCAAAATCGCGGCCTTCGCGGAATCCGCGGCGAGCTTGATGATAAAGGCACCGCAGGCCAAAACGATTCGGCATCTGCACCAGGCATTCTCCGTCTCCACACATGACTCGGGCGATCTCTTGCAGAACCCGGCCGACGTTCTCGCGGGAGAGATGCTGCAGAACACTATAGGAGAAAACCTGATCGAAGCTGTTCGCAGCGAATGGCAAATGACGGCCATCGGCAACCACATAGTCCACCTCAACATTCAACTGCTGCGCGACCGTCCGCGCCGCTCGAATGCCTTTCAACGACGGGTCGATGCCAACTGCACGATATCCGGCTCGCGCCGCGGCCACGCACCATCGTCCCCAGTTGCAGCCGATCTCAAGAAACAGTTTGCCCTCGCCTCGCGGAAGCCGCAGGCTGGGTATCGGATATTCAGTCAATTTTCCAATCAGCGGAATATAGAGACAGCCGTTGGTGCCGGCAATGATCTGCTGCACGAAAGAATCGATCTCGTTACTGGCGGGTCGGCTTGGCGGAGCTGTCATCACATCCGGTGCAGTGCCAGCCTGCAGAGAGCGAACCGCCTCTGTGTGAGTCTGCTGCGCTTCCGGAATCAGAAGAATGGGAACGCCTTCCACGATCGGATAGCGATGCCCATGAGTACAAACTAAGCCGGCGTTGCTTTCGTTGAGCGGCGCGTGATCCCGCGGGCAAACCAACAGTTGCAGCAGTCTCTTCTCAACGATGGGTTCGATCGTTCGCGGTTCTGCTTTGCATGCAAGGCTCACGCATGAAAGTTTACGTTTCAGCCGCCCGGAAAAAAATAATCTCCGTGATTCGGGAGAACGATTTCATTCGAACGGACCTATGCTGAGACGCTCCATCGAACACGCCGTGGCTGCCCGGCAATGGGTGTTAACTCACTTTTCGCGCGAAACCAGCTCCGGACGGTTCATTCCCGAGATGGATGGACTGCGCTTCGTCGCCATCACCATGGTCATTCTGTTTCATCTGAATGGATATCTGGTTGCCAAGTGGCCGTTGCATCACTCTGGTTCGCTAGCACAATCCAGTTGGTTGGCACAAACGGCTCTGGTCGGCTTTCGCGGAGTCGAATTATTCTTCGTGATCAGCGGCTTCATTCTGGCGCTGCCATTCGCCACTCAGCACCTGGCCGGAGGCCGGGTCGTGAGCCTGCGCAAGTACTATCTGCGAAGACTCACTCGTCTGGAGCCGCCATATTTTGTGACCTTGTTCGCATTGTTCTTTCTTGCGGTCTGGACGCACGGAAAAACGGCCTCTGATCTGTTGCCGCACCTCGGTGCGAGCCTCTTCTATCTTCACAATCTCGCCTATGCTCAAAGCAGCCCGGTAATCGGAGTGGCGTGGTCGCTTGAAATCGAGGTGCAATTTTATTTGCTTGTGCCGCTGCTGACGCTTCTTTTCATGATCCGCAACAGCAGATGCCGACGCGGCCTTCTACTCGCGATAATCGTCAGCCTTATCGCCATGCAGTCCCTTTTCCTGACAGACGGACGTGCGGCGCTCTCGATTCTTTCTTACTTACAGTTCTTCTTGATCGGATTTCTCCTCGCGGACTTTTTCATTGCAGACTGGAAAGAAGCTCCCATCCCGGATGTTTCCTGGGACGTGATTACCCTGATTGGCTGGCCGCTGACTATTGTGCTGCTTCCATCTGAGCGGCTTACACAATGGCTGTTCCCATTTGCGATATTGCTCCTTTACTCCGCAGTGTTTCGAGGCACGCTGACGCGAAGAATATTTTCCAATCGTTGGATCGTAACCATCGGAGGCATGTGCTATTCGATTTATCTCATTCATTACGAAGTGATCTCTCTGGCAGGACGATTCACCCTGCGCCTCGGAGCCGGCCTGCCCTATTGGGCCTATTTCCTGATTCAACTTACGCTGGTTGGCGCGTCCCTCGTCGCGGTTTGTGGTCTGTACTTTCTGTTGCTTGCGAAGCCCTGCATGCGTCGGGATTGGCCGCAAAGACTACGAAATCGTTGGCAAACGCTGCTCTATCCAGGGCGGACCGCTCCTGAAATGAACACCGCTGCCTGATGTGCTGCAGGCATCTTCTCCGTCAATGACCAACGCGCAACTAGAAGATACGATAGTCCCGGTGCAGGCAATGTCGAGCATGCAGACGTTTGAAGAATCGCAGCCAGTCAACTCCGGGGAACGATTGGGTTTACTCCCGGTAAGCGTCATCATTCCTGTGCGGAATGAGTCGCAGAACCTGGCACGGTGCCTGGAGTCCGTTCGCGAAGCCGGCGAGGTTTATGTCATCGATTCTCAGAGTAGCGATAACAC
>Ga0187771_10002135_pt1 | contig 13599 bp, 14 predicted proteins | sample 0116_SJ02_MP15_1_FD_133139 | JGI IMG/M metagenome (GOLD analysis project Ga0187771, IMG submission 133139) | Tropical peat soil microbial communities from peatlands in Department of Meta, Colombia - 0116_SJ02_MP15_10_MG | ecosystem: Environmental > Terrestrial > Soil > Wetlands > Peat | place... | reverse complement strand
GGCACCGACATAGTCGGCGAGCTCCGCCGCGCGCGCGGCGTCGTGGCTGTTGAGCACGTTGCGCGCGAGCGCGCTCGCCAGCGCTTTCCGCCCCTCATCGAGAGCGGCGTCGTAGGCGGCGGTCCGGCCGTAAAACGCTTCGCCGAATTTCTTCATGCGCTTGGGAACCGTCAGGTCCCCCACTCCCATTTCCCGCAGGTTGGCGTCCATGTCGCGGCAGAACTGGTCGAACAAGGCCTGCCCGAGCGCACCTCCGGCGTCGACCGCGCGCAGGCGCCGCAGCACCAGCCAGAGGTGCAATACTACCATGTCGAATCGCGCGCTGACCGTGTCCGGGACGTTGAGTGCTTGATAAAACAAGGGTTCTCGCGCCTGCGCCACGATCATGCCATAGATCGTCTCGATGGTGCGCCGCGACGGCGTCCCGGGGTTCAAGAGGCGTTTCAGGGCCGAAAGCATCGTGGTTCCGCTGGCTTGAGGGTGGCGGTCTTTGTCACTTGCAAGCCATCCCCCTGCCCGGTACGTCAACGCCTGACCCGATGCAAGAGGAAGGGGCAAGCCCCGACATGATGGATTGGACCGCAGTGGGCTTTGGCAGCAGCCCGGCCCGCGCCGCGCCGGCGCGTCGCAAGCGCCTTGGCCTGATGGTCGCCCTTGCCCTGACGTGCGCCGCGCTCGGCGCCTGCACCTCGGAGCAGTACCAGAAGGGCTATGTGCTGCCGCAGGGCGCGCTCGAGCAGATTCCGATCGGCGCCAGCCAGGACCAGGTGCTGATCGTGCTCGGCACGCCCTCGACGGTCGCGACCCTCGATGGCGAGGTGTTCTACTACATCTCCGAGCGCGCGGAGCGCAAAGTCGCGTTCATGAAGCAGCAGGTGATCGACCAACGGGTGATCGCCGTCTATTTCGACAAGAACCGTCACGTCATCCGGCTCGCCAATTACGGCCTGCAGGACGGCAAGGTGTTCGACTTCGTCAGCCGCACGACGCCGACCAGCGGCCAGGAGCTGAGCTACATCGCGCCCTTGTTGAAGCTGAACCCGTTCCACTGAGCGTCGAAGCCGCGCGCCCGACGCGTCGGCCGCCCACACAAGAAGCCACACAAGAAGCAAAGGGCCCGCCTGAGGCGGGCCCTTTCCTGTTGTGTCCAACCGTGCGTGTCAGTGCGCGAGGATCGCGAGCAGCAGCAGCGCGACGATGTTGGTGATCTTGATCATCGGGTTCACGGCGGGACCGGCCGTGTCCTTGTAGGGATCGCCGACGGTGTCACCGGTCACCGCGGCCTTGTGGGCATCGGAGCCCTTGCCGCCGAAGTGGCCGTCCTCGATGTACTTCTTGGCGTTGTCCCAGGCGCCGCCGCCCGAGGTCATCGAGATAGCGACGAACAGACCGGTGACGATGACGCCCAGCAGCATGGCGCCGACCGCCGAGAACGCCGCCGACTTGCCGGCGGCGCCACCGCCCGCGATGGCATAGATCACGAAATACACCACGATCGGGGACAGCACCGGCAGCAGCGACGGGATGATCATTTCCTTGATCGCCGCCCTGGTCAGAAGGTCCACGGCCTTGCCGTAGTCCGGCTTGTCCTTGCCCTGCATGATGCCGGGCTTCTCGCGGAACTGGCGGCGCACCTCCTCGACGATCGCACCGGCGGCGCGGCCGACCGCGGTCATGCCCATGGCGCCGAACAGGTACGGCAAGAGGCCGCCGAACAAGAGGCCGACCACGACGTACGGGTTGTTCAGCGTGAAGTCAGGGGCGACGCCCGCGAAGTAGCTGGTCTGCGCCGAGTGGGCGATGAAGTACTTCAGGTCCTCGTTGTAGGCCGCGAACAGCACCAGGGCGCCGAGACCGGCCGAGCCGATGGCGTAGCCCTTGGTCACCGCCTTGGTGGTGTTGCCGACCGCGTCGAGCGCGTCGGTCGACTTGCGCACCTCTTTGGGCAGGCCCGCCATCTCGGCGATGCCGCCGGCGTTGTCGGTGACCGGACCGAAGGCGTCGAGCGCCACGATCATGCCCGCCAGCGCCAGCATGGTGGTGGTCGCGACCGCGATGCCGAACAGGCCGGCGAGGCTATAGGTGATCAGGATGCCGGCGATGATGACGATCGCCGGCAGCGCGGTGGCCTCCATCGAGATCGCCAGCCCCTGGATCACGTTGGTGCCGTGGCCGGTGACGGAGGCCTGGGCGATCGCCTTGACCGGCCGATAGTCGGTGCCGGTGTAGTACTCGGTGATCCAGATGATCAGGCCGGTCACCGCCAGACCGACGATCCCGCACTCGAACAGCGCGAGACCGGTGTAGTTCACGCCGGCGAGCGGGCCGAAACCGACCAGGAAGTGGATGGCGAAGCCGACGCCCACCAGCGACAGCACGCCGGTGGCGATGAGGCCCTTGTAGAGGGCGCCCATGATCGACTGGTTGGCGCCGAGCTTGACGAAGAAGGTGCCGATGATCGATGTCACGATGCAGATGCCGCCGATGGCGAGCGGCAGCAGCATCATGTTGGCGAGCAGCGGCGAGGTCGCGAAGAAGATCGCCGCGAGCACCATGGTCGCGACCGCAGTCACCGCGTAGGTCTCGAACAGGTCGGCGGCCATGCCGGCGCAGTCGCCGACATTGTCGCCGACGTTGTCGGCGATCGTCGCGGGATTGCGCGGATCGTCCTCGGGAATGCCGGCCTCGACCTTGCCGACGAGGTCACCGCCGACGTCGGCGCCCTTGGTGAAGATGCCGCCGCCGAGACGGGCGAAGATCGAGATCAGCGACGCGCCGAAGCCGAGCGCGACCAGCGCGTCGACCACTGTGCGGCTGTTGGGCTGGAGCTTGAGGACCTCGGTGAGGACGCCGAAATAGATGGTGACGCCGAGCAGTGCGAGACCGGCGACGAGCAGACCGGTGATCGCGCCCGCCTTGAACGCGAGCTCGAGGCCGCCGGCAAGCGACTTGGTCGCGGCCTGCGCGGTGCGGACATTGGCGCGCACCGACACGTTCATGCCGATGAATCCGGCCGCGCCCGACAGGATGGCGCCGATGGCGAAGCCGACTGCGACCAGAACCCCCAGGAAATAGGCCAGCACCAGGAAGATCACGACACCGACCATGCCGATCGTCGCGTACTGGCGGCGCAGATAGGCCTGCGCCCCCTCGCGCACGGCCGCCGCGATTTCCTGCATGCGGGCGTTGCCGGCATCGGCGCCAAGCACCGACGAGGTCGCCCAGATGGCGTAAACGATGGAGAGCGCTCCGGCGATCACGATCGCCCATAGAGTTGTCATGATATTGGCCTCAAATCCTGTTTTGTTTCCCCGAGTCGCCCGTTATTGCGAGGAGATGGCGGGCGCCCAAAAAGAAGGCCGGCGCCCCCAAGACGCGCCAGCTGCTTCAATTTGGCGCGGACAATGCCAAAATCGCCCCCCCGGCGCAATCTCGCCCGCCCCTTCCGTCCCGGGATTTGTCTAGCAATTGGTCTAGGTTGCCGGGGCCAACGCGCTGCGGTCGATCGCTAGAGCTGCGGTCGATGGCTAGAAATGGCTGTAGGACGGCCGCGACAGCTCCAGTTGACGCCCCTGCGCGTCGACAAAGGCCGGCGGCGCGTCTCCCGCGATCAGGCTGCCGATGGCGCTGACCGCGACCTCGGCCGCCCGTGCCGCGGCCATGAATGCAGCGCAGCGCCCCTCCGGAACGGCGCACAGGATTTCGTAGTCGTCGCCCCCGCCGAGCAGCGTCTCCAGGGTGGACGCACCGCGCGCCAGTGCCAGCCGGCTCCCGTCCGAGAGCGGCACGGCAGACGCCTCGACCCGCGCCGACGCGCCGGAGGCCGCGCATAGCTTGGCGAGGTCGCCGGCAAGACCATCGGAGACATCCATGGCGGCACTGGCATGGTCGCGCAGCACCCCGGCGAGCGCCACGCGCGGCTGCGGCAGGCGATAGCGGGCGATGAGCGCCTCGCGCAGCGCCGGCCGATCCGCCAGCGCTGCCACGACGGGGCCGCCGCGGCGCACATCGAGCCCCAGCGTCGCGTCGCCGATGGTGCCGGTGACGAACAACCGGTCGCCCACCCGCCCCCCCGACCTCCGCACCATGGCGTCGACGGGCACGCGACCGAAGGCGGTGATCGAAATCGTCACAAGTCCGGGCGTATGGTCGGTATCGCCGCCCAGCAGCGGGCAGACGTAGGCGCGCGCGTCTTCGCCGAGCGCCCGGGCGAAGGGCGCGAGCCAGGCATCGTCGGCCTGCCGCAGCGCCAGGCTGAGAACGAAGCCCGCCGGCACCGCGCCTTTCGCCGCAAGATCCGACAGATTCACCCGCAGCGCCTTGCGCGCCAGCGTGTCGGGGGGATCATCGGGAAAGAAATGAACGGTTTCGACGATGGCATCGGTGGTGACCACGATGTCGTCGCCGTGGCTCTTGAGGACGGCAGCGTCGTCGATCAGACCGAAAGCCCCGGGGTCAGTCGCCAGCGGACGAAAGTACCGCGCGATCAGCGCATCCTCAGCGGAAGCGCCAACGCGGGTTCCCGTCACGGCTGGTCACCGGCGCGCGCGAATTCGTCGGCGCGGAACCGGCGCGCGAGCTGGTCGAGCACGGCGTTGACGAGGCCGGTCTCGTCACGATCGACGAACGCGTTGGCGACGTCGACATATTCCTTGATGACGACGCGCGCCGGGACGTCCCTGCGGTGCTGAAGCTCGTAGGCGCCCGCGCGCAGCACCGCGCGCAGGATGGCGTCGATCCGCTGCAACGGCCAGCCGCGGGTCAGCGCGTCGTCGAGCAACGGATCGATCTGGGTCTGGTCGCGCACCACGCCCGACACGATGTCGCGGAAGAACGCGGCCTCGGCCGGGAGATAGGTGTCGCCCTCGATCTCGCTGCCGAGCCAGTGGCTTTCGAACTCGGCGAAGATGTCGTTGATGCCGGCGCCGCCGATCTCCATCTGGTAGAGCGCCTGCACCGCGGCGAGCCGCGCGGCGCCGCGCCGGTTGGCCTTTCTGTCGTCGACTTTCCTGGTGTCGGTCATGTTGCTCAAGCCTTCGCGACGCGACGCTTGATGCGCAGCATCGCCAGCGCGGCGCGCGCCGCGTCACCGCCCTTGTTGAGGTCGCTCTTGCGCGCCCGCTCCCAGGCCTGTTCGTCGGTGTTCACGGTGATGATGCCGTTGCCGAGCGGAAGACGGCGCGCGACCGCCAGGTCCATCAGCGCCCGCGAGGATTCCATCGATACGATCTCGAAGTGAATGGTTTCGCCGCGGATCACGCAGCCGAGCGCGATTGCCGCATCATAAGGCTTGCCGTTTTTTTCGGCGGCATCGAGCGCGATGGCGATTGCAGCGGGAATTTCCAACGCCCCGGGTACCGTCAGCAGGTCGTGCGAGACGCCGGCGGCGTCGAGTTCCGCAACTGCGCCTTGCAGCAGGGCATCCTGGATGTCGTCGTAGAAGCGCGCCTCCACGATCAGCGCGCGGGCACCGCGAACGTCGGTCTGGTCCTTGAGAGGTGCGCGGCGCGCGTCGGCCATCAGTCGATCCGTCTGTTGTCTGTTTCGCGGGGTTTTAGTCGCAGCGCCCGGCGATGCCAAGCACAATACCGGACTGCCGGTCAGCTAGCCGCCGGTCCCCGCGGTTTCCGTCAGCCGGGCAGCATAGCGCGCCATCAGATCGACCTCGATGTTGACGTCCTGGCCGGCCTGCCAACGCCCGATCGTCGTCACCGTGAGCGTATGCGGAATGATCAGCACCGTGAACAGGTCGTCGTCGACGGTATTGACGGTGAGCGACACGCCGTCGAGCGTGATCGATCCCTTCGGTGCGATGAAGCGCTCCAGCGGCCGCGGCGCCCGTAGGGTGAACCGCGCCATGTCCGGCAAGTCCTCGCGCGCGACGATGGCCGCGATGCCGTCGGCATGGCCGGCGACGATATGGCCCCCGAGCTCGTCACCGATCTTCAGCGCGCGCTCGAGGTTGAGCAAGGTGCCCCGCGACCAGTCCTTCGCCGTGGTCATGCGCAAGGTCTCCGCCGCGGTGTCGACCTCGAACCAGGTCTTGCCGTCGTCCACGCCGGACCCGACGACGGTGAGACAGACGCCATTGCAGGCGATCGACGCGCCATCGGCGATCGTCGCCCGGTCGTAGCGGCACGCGATCCTCAGCCGATGCAATTGTCCCGGCACGGTCGGCGTGAAGGCGGCGATTGCGCCGACGTCGGTGATGATCCCGGTGAACATGGAGCGGATGCTTTCGCCTAAGAGCGATCGTAGATCGTCAGGATGTCGTCGCCCAGCGTCTCCTGGGCGCGCATGCGAAAATCGGGCGCCGCAGTGATCGCCGCAAGCGGCATGCCGTGCAGGGCGGGTATGCCGCCCGCCCCGATGGCCTTCGGCCCGCGCAGCAGCCACACCTCGTCGACGAGCCCTGCCCCGACCAGCGATGCCGCGACGCGCGCGCCGCCTTCGACCATCAGCCGCGTCACGCCACGGCGCGACAACTCCCGCAACACCGCATCGAGCTGCAACTGGCCGTCGGCCGCGGCGCTGCGCACGACATGCACGCCTTCGGCGCCGAGCAGGGTCGCCCGCGCCGCCTCGGCCGACGGCGACGCCAGAACCCACGCTTCGGTCTCGCGGGCCGATTTCGCCAGCCGCCCGGTCGGCGGCAGCCGCAGGAACGAGTCCAGCACGATGCGCCGCGGCGACCGATCCGCCATGCCGGGCAACCGGCAGGTGAGCAAAGGATCATCCGCGAGCGCCGTGCCGATGCCGATCAGGATGGCGTCGCACTGCGCGCGCAGCAGATGCACGCGATCCTGTGCCATGGGCCCGGTGATGGCGACACGCCGGTGGTCGGGCCCGGCGATGCAGTCGTCCTGCGACACGGCGAGCTTGAGAATGACATGGGGACGGCCGTCACGGACCCGGCGAAAATGGCCGGCGTGGTCACGCGCCGCCGCCTCGGCGCAGATCCCAACGTCCACCGCGATCCCGGCGGCGCGCAGCCGGGCATGGCCCTGGCCGGCGACTTCCGGATTGGGATCCTCGATCGCGGTCACCACACGCTTGATCCCCGCGGCGATCACCGCGTCGGCGCAGGGCGGCGTCTTGCCATGGTGGGAACAGGGCTCGAGGGTGACATAGAGGGTCGCGCCGCGCGCGGCCTGCCCGGCCCGCTCGAGCGCCAATGGCTCGGCGTGCGGCCGGCCGCCGGGGGCGGTCCAGCCGCGCCCGATGATCACCCCGTCCTTGACCACGACGGCGCCAACCGCGGGATTTGTCGACGTGCGCCCGAGGCCGCGGCGGCCGAGCGTCAGCGCCAGCTCCATGTAGCGGCGGTCGGCGGTCCTGGCGTCGGAAAGCTCTTTTGCGACCTTGGTTTCGAGAATGCGGAAGATCATTTGCGCACGAGCAGCGGGCGCGGCTCGTCGTCACCCGACAGCTCGTCGAGCACCGCCTCGAAATCCTTGGCCTCGCGGAAGTTGCGGTACACCGACGCGAAGCGGACATAGGCGACGTCGTCGAGCTGCCGCAGATGCTCCATGACGATCTCGCCGATCGCCTCCGACGACACCTCGGCCTCGCCGCCGCTCTCCAGCTCGCGCACGATGGTGGACACCATCTTCTCCACCCGCTCGGGATCCACCGGCCGCTTGCGCAGGCTGATCTGCAGCGAGCGCACCAGCTTGTCGCGATCGAACGGCACGCGCCGCCCGTTGCGCTTGATCACCGTGAGCTCGCGCAGCTGCACGCGCTCGAAGGTGGTGAAGCGGAAGTTGCACGCCATGCACACGCGCCGGCGCCGGATCACCGCCGAATCCTCGGTCGGCCGGGAATCCTTGACCTGCGTGTCGAGGCTATTGCAACTCGGGCAGCGCATGCGTCACGCCCTGTCCTGATAGATCGGGAAACGATCGGTGAGCTCGCGCACCTTCTGCTTCACCGCAGCCTCCACCAGCGGCGCCTGGCCTTCGCCGGACTGCGCCACGGCGCTCAGCACCTCGGCGATCATCGCTCCCACCTGCTTGAATTCGGATACGCCGAAGCCGCGCGTGGTGGCCGCGGGCGTGCCGAGGCGGATGCCGGAGGTGACGAAAGGCTTCTCCGGATCGAACGGGATGCCGTTCTTGTTGCAGGTGATGCCGGCGCGCACCAGCGCCTTCTCGGAGACGTTGCCCTTGAGGCCCTTGGGCCGCAGGTCCACCAGCATCAGGTGATTGTCGGTGCCGCCGGAGACGATGTCGAAGCCGTTGGCGCGCAGGGTCTCCGCGAGCGCCTTGGCGTTCTCGACGACGTTCCTGGCATAGACCTTGAAATCCGGCCGCAGCGCTTCGCCGAAGGCCACCGCCTTGGCGGCGATCACGTGCATCAGCGGCCCGCCCTGCAGGCCGGGGAAGATCGCCGAATTGATCTTCTTGGCGATCGCCTCGTCGTTGCAGAGGATCAGGCCGCCGCGCGGCCCGCGCAGCGACTTGTGGGTCGTGGTGGTGGTGACATGGGCGTACGGAATCGGCGAGGCGTGCACGCCGCCGGCGACGAGGCCGGCGAAATGGGCCATGTCGACCATGAGATAGGCGCCGACGCTGTCGGCGATCTCGCGGAAACGCTTGAAATCCCAGGCCCGCGAATAGGCCGAGCCGCCGGCGATGATGAGCTTGGGCCGCACCTGCTCGGCCTGCCGCGCCAGCGCGTCCATGTCGATGATCTGGTCCTCGCGCCGCACGGTGTAGTGCACCGGCTTGAACCACTTGCCCGACATGTTGACCGGCGCGCCGTGGGTCAGGTGGCCGCCGGCGGCGAGGTCGAGACCCATGAAGGTATCGCCGGGCTGCAACAGCGCCAGGAACACGGCCTGGTTCATCTGGCTGCCGGAATTCGGCTGCACATTGGCGAAATTGGCCCCGAACAGCCGCTTGGCCCGCTCGATCGCCAGCGTCTCGGCGACATCGACGAACTCGCAGCCGCCGTAGTAGCGCGCGCCCGGATAGCCCTCGGCGTACTTGTTGGTCATCACCGAGCCCTGCGCTTCCAGCACCGCGCGGCTGACGATGTTTTCCGACGCGATCAGTTCGATCTCATGGCGCTGGCGACCGAGCTCGCCCTTGATGGCGGCCGCGATTTCGGGGTCGGCATCAGCCAGCGACGTCGAGAAGAAGGCGTCGATCGTCGGGGCGTTGGCGGTCTTGGCGTAGGGGCTCATGAGCGGAAACATCTCCCCGCCGCGGCCCGGGCGGGCGCGCGAACGGCTACAGGGTTTGGTCGGAAATAGAACGTGCCGCATACCATATCTGGAGCGACGGGCCAAGGTTCAGAGGCCCTGTTATCAAGATCTGGCGGTTGCCGGCGCCCTCTTCAATGGGGCCGGCCCGAGCATTATCGATGACGTTGCCCGGCGCTCCGGGCGAACCAGCTCAGGACGGCCTGAGTGCGCGCGAGATGGAGGTCTTGCCCGCGCTCGCGACATCGCGGCCGGGACGGCCCGGTTGGGTCTCGGGACCGCGGCCCGGTGCCGCCGGCAGGACAACGATGGTCTGCGAGAGCCCGCCAGCGGTATTATGAGACCCCTCGGCGATCCGGCCGGCAAAGGCCGCCAGCAACGCGATGTTGAGCGCGCAGCCGGCCAGGAGGACCATGGTCAGCAGCGCCTGGGCGCCGTCGCTCTTCAGCTTGAGAATCGCACTCATCATGGCTGCGATGATGCGAAGCGCGATGGCAAGAGTCCCGAACTATATTTTTGCCGGAACCGGCGCCGGATTCAGGTCTCGTTTACCGGGCGCGTCCCAGCCGATTCCCTCCGACGGGAATCGCCAAACGCGGCGGGCTGCGCCGCCCGGGGATCCGGCGGCGCAGCCCGTCGTGATGAAATATCCGTAGAGGCTCAGAGCCGATACAGGATCTGGTCGGTCCAGAACCGCTCGAGGCGGTGCAGCGACTTGTTGAGGCTCGCGAACTCCTCGCTCGAGATGCCGCCGACCTGCTCCACCGTCTTGACGTGCTTCTGGTACAGCGCCTCGACGACGCGGCGGATCTCCTGGCCCTGCGCGGTCAGGCGGATGCGCACGGAGCGGCGATCGACGCGCGAGCGCTGGTGATCGAGGAAGCCCATCTCGACGAGCTTCTTGAGATTGTAGGAGACGTTCGAGCCGAGATAGTAGCCGCGGGTGCGCAGCTCGCCGGCGGTCAATTCCTTGTCGCCGATATTGTAGAGCAGCAAGGCCTGGACCGAATTGATGTCGGCGCGGCCGCGACGATCGAATTCATCCTTGATGACGTCGAGCAGCCGGCGGTGCAGCCGCTCCACCAAGGTCAACGCTTCAAGATAGAGCGGCTGAACCGGATGCTTGCCGGCGTCGCGCTCGACGGTTTCCACCGCCGTAGCAACGGCTTTGATCATGACACTTCCCCTGTCGTCGTTTGTTCGACTTATGTCGACGAAACTTGTGTCCCGTCTGATGGGGGCAACCTAGGCGCCGGCCTTGAAGAACCGCTTAAACAACACCATAAAGAGATCATGAATTCGCGACAGTGAATCGCACATTAAGCTGTTGATTCCGGCGTGTTTTGTAATCACCCGTTGAGGATTTCGGCCCGCTGTTCACGCTTCGTCGCGCGAGCTGTCGCATTCCAGAACAGAGCCGCTCAAATTTGAAATGTTGCGGTAACGGCTTGTCGCCGCGCGCATTCAGGAACGACTAACTATGCCATTCGAGAGATTTCCGGATGCGCCGTTCCCGTTATGGCGGGCGCTCCTGCGCCGCCATCCACGCCAGCGCGAGATAAGCCACCAGCAGCAGCCCCTCGATCACGATCACCAGCATGCTGCCGCCGTAGATCGAGGGGAACATCAGCTCGATCACCGCCATCGAGACCACCGAGGTCAGCCACACCACCGCGCCCCACGGCGTCGCCAGCCACAGCCCGACCGCCGCGACGAGCTCGATCACGGCGAAATACACCGTCGCCGTCTGCCACGACATCGGCTGGTTCTCGAAGGCCTCGTCCTCGGTGCCGACGAAGCCCGTCACCTGGGCCCAGTGGTAGAGCCCCTTGCACATGGCGAGCACCGCCATCACCCGCAGGAAGATGACCAGCCGCCGCGTCCACACGCCGTCGCCGCTCTCGGTCGCGCCCGCGGTGATCGCGGAGGTGAACCCCGATCCCGGCCGCGCGGTCGGATCCTGCATCCCCGGTTCGGTCATGCGGGCCCCGCGACGAGGGCGGGGCAGCAAGTTGGTCTCTGCGGTATCATGAAGAAGTCGGTCGTGTCCCGTGGTGAAGGCGCGCCACCAAACCACACGGCACGCAGTTCATCAAATCCGCCTTATGGAAGGTGCCCTGCCCGATCGCGCGGCAGCCCGCAGCCCTGTGGATGACGGCGTTGGGCAGGAGTGCTAGTTTCGCGCCCCAATTTGGAAGGAGACCACGGAATGGCGATCAAGTTCGGACGGCCGATCGAATTGCGCGGCGACGCTCCGCGGGTGGTTGAATCGGTGGCACCGCGCCTTGATCTCGCGATTCGCCCGCGGCGCAATCGCAAGGCCGAGTGGGCACGGCGGCTGGTGCGCGAGAACGTGGTCACCACCGACGACCTGATCTGGCCGGTCTTCATCATCGACGGCGACAACGAGCGCCGCCCCGTCGCGTCCATGCCCGGCGTCGACCGCCTCACGGTCGACCAGGTGGTGCGCGACGCCGAGCGAGCGGTCAAGCTCGACATCCCCTGCCTCGCGCTGTTCCCCTATACCGAGCCGGGCCTGCGCGACGAGGTCGGCAGCGAGGCGCTCAATGCCGACAACCTGGTCTGCCAGGCGGTGCGCGCGGTCAAGCGCGAATTCCCCGATCTCGGCATCCTGTGCGACGTCGCGCTCGATCCCTTCACCAGCCACGGTCACGACGGCCTGGTGCGCGACGGCGTCATCCTCAACGATGAGACGGTCGAAGTGCTGGTCAAGCAGTCGCTGGTGCAGGCCGAGGCAGGCTGCGACATCATCGCCCCCTCCGACATGATGGACGGCCGCGTCGGCGCCATCCGCGCCGCGCTCGACAATGCCGGCTTCCAGGACGTCCAGATCATGGCCTATGCGGCCAAGTATGCTTCCGCGTTCTACGGTCCGTTCCGCGACGCCATCGGCTCGGCGAAGACCCTGACCGGCGACAAGCGCACCTACCAGATGGATCCCGCCAATTCCGACGAGGCGCTGCGGGAGGTCGAACTCGACATCGCCGAGGGCGCCGACATGGTGATGGTCAAGCCGGGCATGCCCTACCTCGACGTCGTGCGCCGGGTCAAAGACACCTTCGCGATGCCGACCTTCGCCTACCAGGTGTCGGGCGAATACGCGGTGATCGCCGCGGCCGCCGGCAACGGCTGGATCGACGGCGACCGGGCGATGCTGGAAAGCCTCGTCTGCTTCAAGCGCGCCGGCGCCGATGGTATCCTGACCTACTTTGCCCCGAAGGTCGCCGACATGCTCAAGGCGCATCGCTAGAATTGGCCCGCTTTCAAAGTTCCGGAAGCCGCCCCTTGCGCCCCGATTTCGCCGTGGCCACCTTTTGCCACGGCAACATCAAGGACGCCGCCATGAGCTATCCATCGAATCACGACGATCCTCGGGACCGCGGTTTTGACGACACGCGCGCAACCTGGCGCAACGGCGAGCGGCCCGATGCTTTCGATCCGGACCTCGAGCCGGAGCTGTTTCGCGGCGTGCTGCTGCGGCGTGTGTTCGCCTTCGTGATCGATCTCGTCGTGCTCGCGGTGCCGGTCCTCCTCGTGAAGGTGTTCATCGCGGTGTTCGGATTGATCACGCTCGGACTTGGCTGGGCGCTGTTCTGGCTGGTCTGGCCCTGCACCGTGGTCTGGGTGCTCGTCTATTACGGATCCACCATCGGCGGCCCCAACTCGGCGACGCTCGGCATGCGGGCGATGGACCTGCAGTTGATGACCTGGTACGGCGAGCCCGGCTACTTCATGCTCGGCGCCGCGCATGTGGTGCTGTTCTGGGTCCTGGTGTCGTTCCTGAGCCCGTTCATCCTGCTGGTCGGGCTGTTCAACCGCCGCCGGCGCCTGCTGCACGACATCCTGCTGGGAACCGTTATCATCAATCGCACGGCGCCGGCCTACCAGCCTGCGCGGCCGGCGTAGCCGGTGTCCCGCGCGGCTGAAGCATGGGCGAAACCGGAAATTTCGTTGACCGCCTGCCTTCGGGAGGCAATCATGACGCTGGTGTCCCGGCCCTGACATTCGCATTACCTTGCGTCGGGCTCTCTTGCGAATGTTAGAATTGAAGGGACGCTAGCAAATCCAAGATTTCTAGTGCGGTTTTGGATTTGACATTCGCGTGGAGAAGCCGCGGAAGTGCTGAAGCGAATGTCAAATCCACCGCACTCGTGCTCAGGTTGACGAGATTCCGTGACGCAGCATTCGCGCGATACCCCACAATTCTACCTGACGGCGCCGTCGCCTTGCCCGTATTTGCCGGGACGGTTTGAACGCAAGGTGTTCACTCACCTTGTCGGCGACAAGGCCGGCGAGCTCAACGATCTCCTCACCCACGGCGGCTTCCGGCGCAGCCAGTCGATCGCCTACCGGCCGGCCTGCGACAGCTGCCG
>Ga0187771_10002134_pt1 | contig 13601 bp, 15 predicted proteins | sample 0116_SJ02_MP15_1_FD_133139 | JGI IMG/M metagenome (GOLD analysis project Ga0187771, IMG submission 133139) | Tropical peat soil microbial communities from peatlands in Department of Meta, Colombia - 0116_SJ02_MP15_10_MG | ecosystem: Environmental > Terrestrial > Soil > Wetlands > Peat | place... | reverse complement strand
ACCTGCAATGGGGTCCCCCCTGAGTCCGTCTGCACCGCACTGCAGAATGATGAACTCGGGCTTGGCCGACCTGGCGAACTCTTCCAGCCTGGGGAGCCGTGACTCGAGGTCAGCGTCGCCGGCGCCCGGTTCCAGAGGGATATTGATCTTGGACCCCTTCGCTGGCCCGTACCCGTTCTCCCACGAAGAACCAGTTCCAGGGTATAGGTACCTGCCGTCTTCGTGAATGTCGAAGATAAAGAGCTCGGGGTCGGCCTCGTAGCTGTAGAAGACGCCATCCCCGTGGTGGACGTCGATGTCCACATAGAGTATACTCTGAACATTGTGGCGTTTGCGCAGGACCTCGACGACCACCCCGATGTCGTTAAAAACGCAGAAACCTGCTGAGGACTCTCTCGTGGCGTGGTGCAGTCCCCCAACCGGATTGAAGGCGTGGTCGACCTCACCAGCAATCACCTTCTCGACCGCGTAAACGGTGGATCCGACTGCGTACTGGGTAGCCTCGAAGACGCCTTTGTATGCAGGGGTGTCCCCCTGGTCTAGGGCGCCGTAGCCCAGCTGGGAGGCGAGCTCGACGTATCGTATGTGTTCGGCGGTGTGGAATAGGCCGAGCAATTCTTTGTCTGCTTTCTGCGGGGGCAGGCGCTCCACCTGTAGCTTCCGCTTCCGCAATTCGTCCCAGAACCTCTGTGCCCTTTCGCTGGTGAACGGGTGAGGGGGCGGAAACGAGTAAAGAAGCAGCTCCTTCCCTTCGAGGACGCCGACCCTGCAGGGCATGCGGCGGCGGTCGCTGGAGGCTATTCTTAGACTGTTGTTATTAGGCTCCCGGTGGGGCTTTCTGTCCATGGCTGGGGATCGAATGAGGGCCTTCGCCAGGGAGGTCGAGAGGCAGCCGGGCTCTCTCCTGAAGTTCTCTAAATCAAGTTTCCCGAAGGCGAGGAGGGGCTCGATATTCGTCGGGGCGGGGGATTCCTATTCTGCCGCGATGGCTGGATTCTACGCCTCTGGCGGTTCGTGCGTTGCAGTCGATCCCTACCACCTGGCGAGCACCCCAGAGATCGCGAAAGGGGCAGACGTTTTCCTGATCTCTGTTTCTGGGAGGACAGCTTCGAACCTGGCTGCGGCGAGGAAGGTGCGCACCCTGGCGAGGCGGACCACGGCAATCACATCAGACGAGAGGAGTGGCCTAGCTGGCCTTGTGAACGAAGTCGTCAGGCTTCCAATGAGGTATTCTCCTCGGACGCCGGGTCTGCTGTCGTACTCGCTCTCCCTCCTTGCAGTCTTGAATATTTCCGGTCGTGAGGGGAAGTGCGATTTCGAGGGCGCTTTCCGTGCGGCGCGCAGGGACGAAGGGAACATTCGCTGGGGGGAAGGCACCACATATTTCCTGGCCAACTCTCTGGCCTATCCGGTGGCCATGTATGCTGCAGCCAAGACCTACGAGTTCATCGGGGTCAAGGCCCATCCTCAGTTGCTCGAGGAGTTCAGCCACCTGGAGCTCTTTTCGCTTGGGCCCTCAGATGTTGTGAACATTTTCTCCGGATTCGACCCCCTCCGGACGTCTAGCAGGCTGGCGAAGACTCTGTCACACCAGGGATACGAATCGCACACGCTCCCAAGCAGAGGGGGCTCCAGAACGGAGCAACTCTTCCATGCGGTGTTCGCGTGTCAGCTTTCCGTCCTAAGAAGAGCCGGAGAGTTGAAACTGTCCAAGCCGAACTTCTTGACGGACGCCGGAAGGCTGGCGGTGAGCGATTCGATGATCTACTAGACTCCGAAGACATTCCCGATGTTCGGAATTTCTCCCAGGATTTCCCTAACGCTTAAGGCCGATGATGGCGCAAGGTAACTGTGAACCGCACGGCGCTTCTCGCGGGCATTGTCTGCGCAACTCTTGTGGTAGCGGCAGCAGGGTACTTCGCCCTGACCCCCGGTCCTTCGACGACCACCACGAGCCAGACTGAGATGAGCGCTTTCACTTCATCCAGCCGATCCGTCGTCTCAACGAGCGCCGGATGCAGCCAGGCGGACACTCGCTCTACGTCCGACTGGACCACGTACCATGGGAACAACTCAAGGTCCGGCCATGTGGCCGCTGCCGCTGTGTGTCCAGAGGAAGGATGGAAATCGTCGGCGCTTGACGGCGAAGTGTATGCGGAACCGCTCGTCTACGATGGAATGGTCTTGGCCGCTACCGAGAACGATTCCGTCTATGCCCTTAATGCTACGTCGGGCTACATACTCTGGAGGACCAATCTCGGAACCCCCATGCCGGGCTCCGCACTCCCCTGCGGGGACATCAATCCCAGCGGCATAACCGGCACCCCTGTCATAGACCCGACGACGGACACGATCTACGTGGTGGCATTTCAGACGCCCGGGGTCCATCACCTGGTGGCCATCAATGTCAAAAATGGCCAAGTCAGGTTCACTCAGCCGGCCGACCCCTCGGGGTCGGACCCGCTGGTCGAGCAGGAGAGGGGGGCGCTCCTGCTTGGAAATGGCAAGGTGTACATCCCGTACGGAGGGTTGGCCGGGGACTGCGGAGACTACCACGGATGGGTCGTAGGTCTCAACGCGGACGGCAGCGGCGGAATAATATCATATGAGGTTCCGAGCCAGAGAGAAGCGGGAATCTGGGCTCCCTCGGGCGGGGCCATGGATGACTCGGGGGACCTTTTCGTAGCCACGGGGAACAGCGCGTCCGACAGCACCTTCGATTACGGCAACTCCGTGGTGGAGCTGTCTCCATCGCTGCAACCGCTTGGCTATTTCGACCCGACAGATTGGTTGCAGTTGAACCAAGGTGACACTGATCTCGGCTCGGTCGGGCCGGCTCTCGTCAGCCAGAGCATCATTTTCCAGATAGGCAAGGAGGGAGTGGGTTACCTGCTCGACCCGGCTAGTCTCGGGGGGGTCGGAGGTCAGGAGTTCTCGGAGCAGGTCTGCTCGTCGGCCTTCGGCGGGACTGCTGTTTCAGGAAGCACTGTGTTCGTTCCATGCACCGATGGGCTTGTCGCCCTCCTCGTCTCGTCGAGCTCGTTTCAGGTCCTCTGGAAGGACTCTGGTTTCCAAGCCGGCCCTCCCATAGTCACCGGGAATGTGGTATGGGCGATGGACACTTCGATGGGGGTCCTGAACGGATACAATGCGAGCACGGGCGCTAGCCTGTTCGCCTTCAATGTCGGAGGGGTAACTAGATTCACGACGCCCTCTGTTGGGGATGGGAGCATATTTGTGGCCGCGGGGGAGTATCTGCACTCGTTCCAGCTTTCGTGAAGTCTCGGGGGCTAGGGACGGTACTTCTTCTCGCCGGCGCGAATATGGACCTCAAGCCAGTTCTCCTGTGGCGGCAGGGGGCAGACGTACTCCTCAGAATAGGCGCAGTAGGGATTGTAGGCGTAGTTGAAGTCAACCACGTATTCGTCGTTGTGCTCCACTTCTAGGTCGAGATAGCGTGCGGCTCCGTAACTCTCCTCGCCCGTGGTGGCGTCTCTGAAGGGCACGAATAGGCTCGGGTCGTCGCGCCCTGCCGGCTGATACGCGTTGATGTGCAGCTGGGCGCCGGCGATGTTCAGATCAAAGTAGCCAACGCGGTTGAAGAGCTGACGGGTCCCCCTGCTGGTCGCGACCACGACCGCCTCGGGATTAGCAAATCGCTGGAGCTTCGTCTCGAAACGGAACGAGGGGTTCGGGTCGAAGTAGTTCAGGCCATGGAAACCCTCGACATCTCCGTGCAGTGGCGAGCCGTGGCCGGTGCGGAAGAATTGGTCCTTCTCAGCCCGGAACCGCGCAAGCGCCCTCGCCCAAGTCTCCTGGTCTTCGGGTTTCATGAACGACACGAGGGGACCACGCTGCGACATGAATCTTTCTTCGGGATTATTGGCGGACTAGCTCGAACTCGACCAGCCACAGCTCGTCGTCGGCACGGAAGCCCTGCTTTGACCAGTAGGCCTTCGCCTCGGTTGAGGATGATGCGCCATCCTTCTTCGCTAGCTTGTCGTCAATCTCTTTCAGCTTTATCCTTCTCAGCAACGTGACCCTGATCCTAGCGAACTTCTGAGGAGGGTAGCCCATTCTTGTTGCATCGTAGACTTCCCCTGCCTTCACGCGTGCTTTGGGCCACCTGCGGAATGTCACCGTCTTCTTTCCTGCAATCATCTGTTCTGCGGACTTCGCCCCGAAGGTTATGGTTGCCAAGGCGACGCCCCCACGCGCCTGGAGGCGCTTATCAAAGTGTCTGGGACTCGCGCGCCAGTGCGTGAAAGGGGACGTTCGCGAGCCTTCCCAGAAACGGGTTTCGAGACAGGCTAACTTCCGGATGCGGGTGGTAGTGAGAGCACCATCTTCCATATCGAAAGCGCTGAAATATCCTGGCCCCACGTGAGGGGGTGCACTTCTCTGACGCTACGATGTCTGGGGGACCGCAGCCCCCTGCCCACCCCCTAGCAGACCTTCGATAATTTGGGCTGGACCTCGGCGGGTCGTCAGTCTAGCCGACCCCTGTGGCATCTCGGCTGGACTGAAAGAGGTCCTCGTAGGGTGGGATTTCGGGCATGCGCTCCATTCTAGTTTCGCCTGACTCTACCCCATGCCACATCACCTCGGGCTCTATTTGCTTCGATTCGAGGCCCGCAAGTATCATGCGAAGCCATGGGATGGAGATGCTGTGATAGCCGTGCCTCCCACCGTTCTCTATTGCAGTCCGCACAAGGCTCTTGTAGTAATCGGGAGCGCTAGGGTCGTCCGGTGCGTACCGTCCCGAAGCCTGGGTGGCAACCTCCGAAGCCGCTGTGTCCCCCGGCAGCTCAGCGTTGCTCTCGACCTCTGGCATCGGCCCCTCAACGGCGCCCCAAGGATCCTGGGCTGCGGTCTTGCCGAGCCTTCGCCTGATTCCATCGATCATCGCAGAGGTACTCTCCTCTTGCTTTTTGAAGCGGCACTTTTGAAAGACGGCAGGCTCATTGTTCAGGAGCCTTGAACGCCTTCTTGGAATCGAGGGAGCCAGAGATGACGAACACCACCCAGGTAACGAGAGAGAGCTGGGAAATTGGGACGAATTGGGAGGCAGATTGGAGCCACCACGCCAAATCATTGAGGACCGATGCCAGATACTGATACACGAGTCGTCAAAGAGCCGGTTCCGTATTTAGCAGGGCGGAAACTAACGTCTGGACGGAAAGTCCACACTGGGAGGAGACTTGAAAGGCCGAAGTCTTGTGACTACCCAGTGATTACGGTGTGAGCATCTTCGCAAGCAGCTCGTGCGAGACGTTCCCTCCTGACACGACCAGCACTACTCGCCTGCCAATGGACGGCGAAGAACTAGAGAGTAGCGGGGCGAGAGGCGTTGCGCCCGAAGGCTCGGCGATGATTTTCGCATCTTTAATCATTGCTTTGGTCGCGCGGAGGATGCCCTCCTCAGAGACTATGAAGGACCCATCGACGTTCCTTGAGCATGCTTCGTAGGTCAGCTTGCCCAGGGCAGAAGGGATCAGCCCGTCGGCGATCGAGACGGGCGAGGGGACCGTGACTATCTTCTTCGCCTTCAGGGCCTCCGTCAGCTTCGGGGCACTTTGCGGTTCCACTCCGTAGACCCTTGTCTTTGGCCGAATCGCCTTCAAGGCGGTCGAGACGCCGGAGATTAGCCCACCACCCCCGACAGGAACGAGGACGGCGTCGATGTCGGAGAGTTGATGCGCTATCTCGAGGCCGCACGTCCCCTGACCCGCAATCACGTCAGCGTCGTTGAAGGGATGGACGAACGCCGCCCCTGTGATATCGGCGATGCTCTTGGCCTTGGCTTCTCTTTCATTGCTGTACCTTCCGGCTTTGACGACCTCGGCACCGTATTCCGCTATTGTGTCCACCTTCTCCCGGACAGCGGTTTCGGGGACGACGACAGTGCACTTCTTCGAGAGGAGCCTCGAGCTGTATGCGACGGCGATACCATGATTCCCAGACGAGGCGGCCACAACGCTCGACTGGCTAAGGAGCGAAATCTTGTTGTAGGCGCCCCTTATCTTGAACACCTTGATGGGCTGAAAGCATTCGAGCTTGAGGTACACCTCGTGGCCTGTCAGTTTGGAGAGAGCAGGAGATTCGACTAGGGGGGTCCTGCTGGCGACTCCCGCTATCCTCTCGGCAGCATCTTCGATTTCCTTGAGGCCGGGGAGATCTTCTTTCATAGGGTTCGCGCGTTTCCTGAGAAGGTCCTGCGCCCTCCAAGAGGATTTAGGCGCTTCGGGTTCGGACCCTTGTAAGCAGAGGTGCAGATCTCAATTCGCGTGGCGCGCGACCCTCCCTACGAACAGCCGCGTGTCATAAAGCAGCCTAATCCGGCCTTCCTCCTGGAAGGTGTCGAACAGCCAGCGCACATCTCGCTCTAGCCTCCTGAGCTTCTTAGGCTGGTCCCGCGTCGGCATATGAGAGCCAGAAAGGAGCCTCCCCACGAGCCCTTCGAAACTGAGTGTCTGCTCGTTAGGGAGGATGAAAGTCGAGAATCTCCCCCCTTCGAAAAAGCGTCTGGCGTATCGCGCCCCGACATCGGGCACATCCCTCCTATTGGCTTCGTTCTTGTCAATGATGCCTCGGAATGCGCGCATGACCTTCTTTCCCCTTTTCGTCTCGTTGTAGGCGATGCACAGGCTTCCATTGGGCCTCGAAATCCGAGATAGCTCGACGGCGGTCATTTCTGGGTCAAACCAGTGCAGTGCCTGACCAACGGCCACCAGGCTTATGCTCCGCGTCCCCAGAGATGTGTGTTCCGCTGTTCCCTTGACGCTCACAAATTTGGGGAACCTCGAGAGACTCTTTTCAGCGTGGTATCTCATCCTGGAGTTTGGCTCGATACCGAACACCCGGTTCCCATTTTCGAGGAAGAGCCTCGTCAGAAGCCCGGTCCCTGAACCGACATCGGCGACGGTCTGTTTCCGCGTCAGACCAACCTCACGCTCGAGGATTCCGATTATTCCTTGCGGATAGCCTGGACGATACTTCGCATAACGGTCCGCGCGCACAGTAAAGCACCCAATCCAGTTCCGAACCATTAGCAAGTCCATCCTGCAGCCAAAAGAAAAGGTTGAGCTCCCCTCCTGCGCCTAGAAGGCATGCTGCCGTCATCTGACTGCTCCATTCTTATATCGGATCGTGCCCTCATCGCGGCCGATGTACGAGATTGAGCTGAAGTTCCAGCACAGTTGCCCATTCAGCGACCTTTCTAGGAAGTTCCCCAGCGCCAGGCTGTCGCTGTGGGACAACCTGCAGAAAGAGTTTCTGGACGTCAGGTCAAATAACAGAGGAGACTGGCCAAGTCTCAATCGAGAAATCGTGACCCTCGCGAGGGACAAAGGATCGAGAATCCTTCGGAAGAGCGCAGACGGGAGAAGCTACCAGTTCGTGATCATGACCTGTGCCTGCGAGAGGAGGGGGACAACTCTCGACTGGGTCATGGAGAGCGACTGCCTCTTCGTCCCGCCGATTCAGATTCGTGATGGGCGGGAGACGTATCACGCCGTCGGATTCGACAGGGGGGCTGCGAGGCGTCTACTGGCGCGTTTCAAGGAAAAGGGGAGGGCTGACATAGCGAGCCTGAGGGAGGTCGACCTTCGGGCTCTGGACCAGGCGTCGTTCATGCCCCTGATGGACCCGCTGTCGGGTATGACCCCCATGCAGGTGAGCGCTCTGGCCACCTCCATGACCCTGGGCTACTACAGGCTGCCCAGGAGGACTTCGACAGGGAAGATAGCGGAGTCTCTAAGGGTCCCGAGGACGACCTTCCAAGAACACAGGAAGAAGGCAGAGAGCAAGCTGATGGCCGCCCTGACACCATATGTGCTGACCTACGCTAAGAGGCGTAGCGTGCGTCTCGTCCCTTGAATGGAAGTGGACTACGTTCCCCACTGTATGGTGAAGCTGAGTGGCCCGTGCTGAGGACCAGGCGGTACGGTGAGAATCAGGATAACGGCAACGCTGGCCCCGTGCCCGACCATGCTGACAGGTAGCGGGTAATCTGCCCCTGTCGCGACAGATCCCAGCGCGGTAGGCTGTGCCAGAACCTCGAATTCGGGGAAGCCGTTATCGTTCGTTACCGACTCTACGACAATTGTGTTCGGATCTGATGGGCGCTTGAGATAGGTGAATGAGAAAGAGGCTAAAATCTTCTGGCCCGTGAAGAACACGTATCCCGGGGTCGAAAAGTTGTCAATCTGACCCCAAGTGTCGAGAGCCACTCCCCATGAGTCGGATCCGTTGAATGTGTAGTGAAGGACGGGGTCGAACCTAGATGCGACACCGGTCACCGGTGGGATGCTGTCCAGCTCGAGCCTGACCCCCGCAGGGTCAGAGTAGCTAAGCGTAGAGGGGCTCTGATTCCGCGGAAGTTCGAACACCACTTCGCCGTCAACACGTCCTCCTGCGCCCAGGTTAGAACCCGTCAGAAGAGGCGTTTCGTTGTAGTTCGGAACCCATTGATAGCCGATGGACGAGTTGCTCGTTAGCGTGAAGAGCGAGGGCTCGAAGCTCCAAACATTGGTCCCTGTGTTCGTGGCGTTGATATCGAGCAGATAATAGACCATTCCTGCCGGGGCGTCGACATCATCGGACCAGACCTTCACGACCTCGATATCTTTCGTGGGCCTCGAGGAGGAGTCGATGGCCGTAACGAGCGCAACCGCGCCCACCAGTAACGCCGATACAAGGATAACCAACAAGACCCTGGATTTGCGCGGACCGGTGCTTGTCAACAAAATGGCCAGACAAAGAACTGAGCCAAGTGGGATAAGACTTACACCGTCAGATGACGGGTTTCGCCATTTCTTCTGGCCCTTCCCCAGCCGCCCAGAGCCTCCTGAGGAAGACTACCATGGCTACATCAGCCAGAAGTGTCAGAGGGAACGCCAGTTCTGCTAGCACTCCGAAGATCATGATGGGCACGAGCAGGCCGAGGACGAGAGCTATTACGCTTCTCCTTGAATTGCCCCAGCGTCTTCTCGCCACGTAGATGAGGTAGAGAGCTTGAACCGCGATAACGAGAAGGACGTCCAAGGCAGCGGGGAGCCCTGCCCCACGCCCCAGACCCTGAGTAAGGAAGACAAAAGGGAAGAAGGACAGGCCGACGGCAATGGATTCCTTCGGCGAGGGGGCGGGCCGGCCGCCGAGGTTGTATGTGGAAAGGGAGGTGGTCCGCCTGGACAAGAATACGAGCCCGCCGATTGACAGCAAGCTCAGTACCAGTATCGGCCACCCCATCCAAAAGCCAGACACGCGCCAGACCACAACCATCAGGATGGCGACGTCGAGAGACAGAACTAAGACCGCTAAGGTGGTTCCCCTCCCAGAAAGGAGGGGCTTGAGTTTTGTCTCAGGGATGGCCATACCCAGCAGCAGTATTGGGATAGAAATGCTGTAGGCGGCGTGGAAAGGCACGATGCCGGCGGCCCAGATCCAATTGACGCCCAGCCAGTGGCCGTAGGAACCAAGGGCGCCTACAGGTCCGGCGTTGGGATCGAAAAGCGTGCTAAGAGCCACCCCCTCTTCAAGGATGCCATAGGCCGCGCCGAGAAGGAGGATCGCGGCCCATCCTTTTTTCCACCTTGTCGCAGCGTCGTGGATGAGAAGCGCCCCCGAACCATACAGGCCGAGGTTGGCCAGAAGTTGGAAAATGAACGTTGGAGGATTGAGGATGATCGCGTTAATCGGGCTGGAGCTCGAAAGATACTCCGGTATGCCTGGCGTTAGAATAAGGAGGGAGATGACAGGGTGGGCCTTCAGATAGCCGACGGCACGGGCGCCGACGGGGGTGCGAGCCTTCGCCTCCATCCAGGGTGGCTTGGTGGAAACCACTATGAAATGCTTGTTTCGAGCCACCTTGAAGGCCTCCGCTGCGATCAGAAGATTCTACTGCTGGAACTTGAACCTCATTTCATTGGAGGGCTCGAACCCGAGGCCTTCGTAGACTGACCTCCCCTCCCTCGAAGCGTGGAGGATAACTCTGTCGTAGTTCTTCTTCCTGCACCACTTCAGCGCGCCCTTCACTATGAGCGAAGCCACCCCCTGGCGCCTGAATTTCTTCACGGTGTACATGGACATCAGGTAAGGAACCACAAGGCGCACGCCCGTGGGCCTCGGCTGCTCCTCCCTCAGCCAGATGCAGCCGCTCCCGACTACTTCGCCGTCCGCACTCCTGACCACCAGGCCCACGAGACTCCCCTTGGAAAGCTGGTCCCCAATCCATTTCCTCGTCCGCTTCGCAGTAGCCCGGACCTCCCTCTCATATTCGGGGTGGATGTCGAGCCACATCTTTTTCCTGTGCTCGGCAAGGAGATCGACATCCTCCTGTCCGGCGTAGGAAAGCTTGAAAGACCGCACGCCGTGTTGTCAGCGCTGGCGTTCCCATTTGAGGATGTCGATAACTGAAGTAATCGGAGTGACCAGGAAGTTCCTGCGTGAGGACGCAGGCTACGAGAAGGTAACTATCTCCTCTGCCGTCGCCATCGAGCCTGACTCGAAGTGGAAGGTCATAGCCGAAATCGCCGGAATCGGGCCGGATAGAAAGGAAATCGTTGTCGACGACAAGGACGGGAACATAGTGTCCTACAAGCAGGCCTGAGTCCGCTGTGGAGCAGATGCCCCGGGACAGTATGAGCCTCAAGAGAGACGAGGCTCATCGCATCAATATTGGGCGCAGCCTGGCCTTGAACGAGCGCTCGGAAGGTCAGTTGCAGCTCCGTACGAGAGATGTTATTAGGCGAGTCCCCAAAGCGCCCGTTGAATGCAGGTCCCGCTGGACGTGCCCTGGTTGCTTGAATATGTCGACGTGGTGAACTCCGAGTTGCAGGAGCTCTACCCTCAGCAGGGTAACACGGCCCTAGAGCAGGCAGCGGCCGATGCCCTTTCAGTCGGGGGAAAACGGGTGAGGGCCACACTGGCCTTGCTCTGGTGCGAAGTATACTCCGGAGAGTACAAGCCCGCTGTTCCTCTTGCGGTGGCCTACGAACTAGCGCACGCCAGCGCCCTGGTGCAGGATGACATCATCGACCATTCCGAAACGCGGAGAGGGATGAAATCGATAGCTGCGAAATATGGCGTGACGACTGCCATCCTGGCCTCTGACCTCCTGCTGTTCAACGTCCCGAGAGAGGTCGCGAAGTACGGGAGCCTGGACAGCAATCGTCTTGCGAGAATCTTTGACCTCGTGGGCGAGGCGTGCAGGGCGACAACCTGGGGAGAATTCTTGGACATGGAGATGGCTGGTGGGACAGAAGGGACCGAGAAGGATTACGAAGAGATGATCAGGTTAAAGACATCGACGCTCCTTAGCGCACCCTGCGCCAGTGGCGCACTCGTCGGCGGGGCTTCGGAAGAGCAGGCTGCCCTCGCAGGGAGATTCGGCGAGGAGCTCGGCATGGCGTACCAGATACAGGATGATGCCCTCGACCTGGTCGGAGACGAGACGACTCTTGGGAAGCCGGTCTTCACGGACCTGCGAGGGGGAAAGAAGAGCGTGGTCCTCCTGCACTGCCTCAACAAATGCTCGAGGGACGATAGGAAGTTCATCCTCGGACTGCTCAACAGGTCTGGGCCCTACGAGGTCGGCGAAGTCGCGAAGTTGAAGGGGCTGATTGCTGAGAATGGGTCTCTCGAGTACGCGAAGGGAAGGGTCATGAATTACACGGACAGGGCGCGAGAAATCCTCGACTCTGCACCGGACACGGCAGCGAGGTCTCGACTTCTGGAGCTAACGGGTTATCTGGCATCTAGATACTATTAGCCGCGATTCCGTGGCGGCATGAAGACGCCTGAGACCGAGGAAGAGAAGGTCAAAGGAGATTCTTGGTTATGGTTGGGATTTTTCTTCCCAAGAAAGTGTGCTATCTGGACGCTGAGGCAAAAATGGCGATGGCGGTCGGAAGAGTGATGCCGGACCAGGCGTGGTGGCTACCCCGAGGTGAGCCCGATCAGTCTGGCCAGCTCGGACAGTCCGCCCAGCCAAAGTGCGGCGGAGACGAGGATGATTCCAATGAACAAGCCCTTCTGTGTCTTGTGATGGAACGCCACGGTTCCCAGCAGGATTCCGAAGGTGCCTCCAATGAAGGCCAGGGCGAAGAATATCCTTTCAGGAATTCGCCTGCTGGCTTCCCTTGCCTGATGCTTGTCGAAGCCCATCAGCGCGAATCCCAGCAGACCGGAGAGGGCGAGCCAGCCTAGTATGATGTCCCAGAGCGCATTCAAATCCCGCCAATGGCATCGGCTCCAGTCCTAAAAGGAGCGATGAAGGCGCCATCTTAGGAAGAGAAATGGGGCAGCCTGCTCTTTATTACCCGGAATTGCGTCAGGACGCGAGGCTAGAAGATGACTTCGGATTTTGAGTTTTCGATGGACGGAACCTACGAAGCCCCAGCGATTATGGTGGACGACGCTGTGGTGTTTCCCGAGATGGAGGTGAGCATGACGGTTCACGAGCCGAAGAGTGCTGCCGCTGCCGCCCAGGCGTTCAGGGAGCACAACTTGGTGGTTCTGATTCCCTCTCCCCGCGCCGACTCGGCGGTGGGGGCAATCGGGACACTGGTGCTGCTGAGGAGGACGGAACCTTCTCCGAGTGCGGGCGCTCAGACAGTCTGGAAGGGGCTCTGGAGGGTAAAGATCAGCGGCGTTCTGGCCGAGAACCCCTACGTCAGGGTGCGCTTCTCAAGGGCTGAGGAGGTCCGCGATTTTCATTCGGGAAGCGCGGAGCTGATGAAGGCCGTCTTTGACCAGATAGACGAGTTCGTCGAAATCGTTCCGGGCATCCCCCAGGAGATTGTGTCTTTCCTCAAGAATGTCGATACGACGGGGAAGCTTTCCGACCTGTGCGCCTACTCCCCGTTCTTCACCCGGAGCGAAAGGCTCGACCTGCTTAGGACCCTCGACCCCGATGAGAGACTGAAGAAGGTACACGACCTCTTCGAGAAACAGTTGCGCACTCTCACAAAAATGGGCAGGACGCCAACGATACTGGAGTGTCAAACGTGCATTGACCTCGCCGACAGAGCGTTTGAAGCGGGCCCGTCAGCAGGCACAAAAGTGACCCGGGAGTTCCTTGAACACCTGACAAAGGAGCATCCCGATGAGCTGCTAAGCATTATCGCCGAGAGATACGGGCCGGCGTTCATGAGACGCAGAGCGCTAAAGTGAACCCGTGAACGATTGGCCGGTGTGTGAAATTCCCGAAGCCAGCGTGAAAATTGGGTTGGGGGAGGTTGCGGCAGTAAGTACGCCGCTCAACCCCCTCCGTGCATGTGTACCGGGAACTCGCGCTTCTCTTCCTTGAGGAGAGTCCTTTCCGACGGCCTGCGCTTGATCTCGTTCGCCTTCATGAGGAGCTCAGTGCTCTCTCTGGCGCACTTGATCATGTGCACCGCTTTGTCGTAGAGCTCCTGCTTGCTGGGCTTGATTCTCGCCACACCCTGGTCGATCGACTTCAGCGCGCAGGCGACGGCCACCCTCGGGTACACCTCCCATTCGTCCATCCTTGGGGTGATGTCCCTCTCGTTGATTCCCCTGTCCTCGGCGAACTTCGCGAGCTCGTTGGCCGCAGCCACGCACATGTCGTCAGTGACGGT
>Ga0187771_10002132_pt1 | contig 13603 bp, 13 predicted proteins | sample 0116_SJ02_MP15_1_FD_133139 | JGI IMG/M metagenome (GOLD analysis project Ga0187771, IMG submission 133139) | Tropical peat soil microbial communities from peatlands in Department of Meta, Colombia - 0116_SJ02_MP15_10_MG | ecosystem: Environmental > Terrestrial > Soil > Wetlands > Peat | place... | reverse complement strand
GCAGTCCGCCGGGATTCATGCCGGACTCATGTCGGTGTACTCGCAGAAACGTCAGTGCGGCTGCGGATTTGCAGGCGCTGGTGTCGAAGCCGGCGACGCACTCGGCGACGCAGGAGCTGACGGCTTGGCCCCACCCGTCAACTGCAACAGACGGTCGCGTTCCTGCCGCGCCAGCTTTCCGGCTGCAGTGTTCTCCTGGGTCAGGTCCACCGCCCGGCTGGCTTCTTTGAGCGCTTCGGGATAGCGGTTCTGCTTATCCAGCGACAGCGCCAGGCGCAGCACCACAACCGGGTCCGGCTGCGGAAATGCATCAACGGACTTGCGAAAGGCGCTCTCCGCGTCGGCGTACTTTTCCTGGTTGAAAGCGATCGTTCCCAGAACCGAGTACGCATTCGACCTCAGCAATCCCTTGTAAGCTTCCACTTGTTCGGGGCCGACTCCGGCAGGGATATCCGTCTCCACGGTCTGAATCCCGCGCTCCGCGTCTTTGCGCGCCTCGTCGTAACGTTGGTCTTTGTCAAGATCGCTATCGTGGGTGTGCTCGGCGATCACCTCAGCGGTGTTCACCAAGGCTTCCGGATCGTCCGGGTCCACTTTCAAAACCTTCGCGGCCACCTCGGCCAGTTTGTCGCCGTTGTTCGCGCTCTGGTACCCGCGCATGGTGGCCCGGTAAAGCAGAGCTGTCAATTCGCTGTTGGGAAACTTGGCAGCGAACTCATCCGTCGCTTTCTCCAAGGCCGCGGGATCGGCTTGGTTGGCAACCGCCGCCTTGTAAGCTTCAAACTCCGCCTGGGTCTTTGCTTGAGGCGGGCGTTTTCCCTGAGGCGGCGCGGCAGCCGCTCCTTGCTGGGCTTGATTCAGATTCTTGCCGGCGGGCGCAGAGCTTTGTGCTCCCGCGCAAATTACTACTGCTAGCAGTACCACAATGATTGCTGCAAGCTTCATGATTTCTCCTTAAGTCACTCCTTAGCGATGCACCTATGCCAAATTCTATCCGTTGTTGGCTCGGCTATCTACTCTTGCGGATGTGCAGGCGGTTCGTAAGGCTGATCCAGACCGCGCTGCGCTGCTGCCTTGGCCTCCGGCAGATTCGCCCCCGCTGTGAGCGCGGCCCGGTAATGATCCAGCGCTGCGGCCCGCTCCTCCTGCAAATCGCAAATCCTGCCCAGGTAGATGTGCGACCAAGCCACCACTTTGGGCTCTTGCGCCACGCTTATCGCTTTCTCAAAATAGCCGCGCGCCCCCTTCATGTCCCGTTTCATCGCGGCGGACCGGGCCAGGATAAACAGCGCCTTGCCCGGATCGCCGCTTTTCTCATCCAAGGCCTGTTGAGCAAGCTTGCTCGCGGCGTCGGCGTCTCCTGCGGCCAGGCTTTCCTCGGCCTTCTGCAAAACCAGAGCGGGCGCTGGACGCGACAAGTGCAACAACTCCGGGTCTGCTGCCGCCGCAAATTGCGTTGCCACCGCCCGTTTCTGCTCCTTGTTGAGATCAATCGCATTCAGCATGTCGCTATACGCGTTGCGCAGACCTGCCGGATCTTTTTCGAATCGCACCAGCGCCTGGTAGAAATACGGCGTGAGAACGAATCCCTGTTTCTGCGCCCGCTCCACCAGTTGTGCCTGCTGCGCCTCCAGGTTCGCAGTGCGGGGAATCGTGCGTGCTTCAATGGCACGGATCAAACATTCCGTCACCAGCAGCGAAATGTCGTGGTGGAAGCCGCCCTCCATCGGAGCTTTCTTCACGTCATCCAGCAGCGGCTGCAGCCGCCCCACGGCCATCGGGTACTTCAAGGCCAGCGGATCAAGCAGGAAGTGCAAATAGGTATGCCGGATCTGTTCCATTTTCAGCGGAGACCCCGGCGCCGGCGATATCACCACGCTGTAATTGGTCCCGTACTCACGCGCATTGGTCTGTCCCGGATCTCCCATCGGCTCCAGATAAACCGTGAAGGTTTGCCCCAGAAACTCCGCAGACGGCAGCTTCAAATACACTTCCGTGTCAAACGTCATCTTCGCCAGGGGTTCGTGATAGCGCTCGCTCAGAGCGGAATACGCCGCTTGGTGCTTCTCCCAAATCGCGTGCAGTTCCGCATCGCCATAGAACTTTTGCACCAGCGGCACAAAACCCAAAACGTAGCTGGCGTCCGGAGGCAGATTCGCTTCTTTTTCCTTCAGCACCAGATCCGGCGGATTTCCCATGAAAAGCGCCAGCGACACATACTGCGCCAGAGTACGCGCCGCATCCGGCTGCTGATGCTCCTGGTAGAACTGGCACATCAACTTCTGAGTTTCGCCCGCTTCAGCGGACGCCTCGACCGCCTTGGCCACCTCGCCTCGTATCTCACCGCGCAAGGGATGGGAAATGTTCAGCTCGGCGTCGTAGCCGCAGGCGTTGATCGCGGTCAGCACGGTAAATATGGTTTCGCTGGTTTCCAGCGCAACTTTCGGAGGGTTATCCGCCGTGCACACTATGGCTGCAGCAGCCACCCACGCAGCCGCCAGCCAACCTCGAAGGGAAAAGCCCAGAGAACCTCCCCGCTACAGTCTGATCGATGGTTCCTGTGTCAGTGTAAGAGGTCGAGCGCGCGGAATCAAACGACCGGCACAGCGTCGGCACCCCAGCTATGGCGCTCGAGGACAAAATCCCAAAGTGCAGCGGTTGCAGGGGTGGAAAAATTTGCGGTCACTATTGTTTAGGTGTTTGGGCGGATCCTCAAGGGTCGCGTCCCTGAACTCGATCTCGTATTGCCAAGCCTGCGCGAACTCGTCACACTGGTTAGCATGAAAGCCATCGCCGTCATTCCGGCGCGGCTCGCTTCGACCCGCTTGCCGCGCAAGATGTTGCGTGAAATCGCGGGAGAGACCTTGCTCGGGAGAACGTACAACGCCGTCCGCGCCTGCTCGCAGCTTGAGCGGGTGATCATCGCCACCGATTCTGACGAGATTCTGCAGTTGGCCCAGCAAAACGGCTGGGACGCGCAAATGACCTCCGCAGCCCACCGCAATGGCACCGAGCGCGTGCACGAAATCGCCGCATCGGTCTTCGCCGACGTTTACGTGAACGTGCAGGGCGATGAGCCCCTGATCCGCCGCGAGCACATCGCCTCATTGCTCGAGTTGATGCAAGATCCCGGCGTGCAGGTCGGAACGCTCAAGACTCCGACTGCGCCTGAAGACATCTCCAATCCCAACGCCGTCAAAGTGGTAACCGATCTGTCCGGCTGGGCGCTTTATTTTTCTCGCGCCACCATCCCCTACGACCGCGACCGAACCGGTCCGCCCTACTTCACGCATCTGGGAATCTATGCTTACCGCAAAGCCGCGCTTGACCGTTATTGCGCTCTTCCCGAATCCCCGCTGGAGAGCAGTGAACGACTCGAGCAGTTGCGCTTCCTCGAAAACGGCATTTCCATCCACGTTGCTGAAGCACCCTACGGCACACTGCGAGTGGATACCGAAGAAGACCTGCGGCGAGCCGAGCGCCTCCTGCGTGAGCGCTGAGCTCAAGCCCGCGTTCAGAGGTGCATCATGGGTTACCGGCTTTGGGGCGCTGCCACGTTCACAGAAATGTATATTGAAGAAAGAATCATCGTGAAACTGCGTTCTCGAGTGCTGGCTTTGGCGCTGGCGGCAGCTTTGGCGTGGCTGCTTGCTGGTTGCAATCGTGGCCGGGGCAGAATCCTAGAGACGGACTACGTTTCCGCGCCGCAGGCCGTGCTGCGCGACCGCGTTGCCGCCGTCTTCAACAAGGCGGGCACGGTGAAGAATGGCGACCGCGTCCAGGTGCTGGAGCGCGAACGCCGCTTCGTGCGCGTGCGCACGGCGGACGGGGTCGAGGGCTGGGTCGAGCAACGCTATCTCGTCAGCCAGCAGGTGTACGAAGGATTTCAGAAGCTGGCGCTAGACTCGCAGAAGGACCCCGTTCAAGGAACCGGCACAACGCGCAATGAGACCAATCTTCACCTCGAGCCCGGCCGCGAAACCGAACATCTTTACCAGGTTGCGCAGGGAAGCAAGCTCACTTTCCTGGGCCGCGCGACGGTAGCGAAGTCTCTGCCCGGCGAGGCGCCCAAACCAGCAACCGCAAATCAGAGTGAGCCGGCCAAGCCCGTCCTCATGGAGGATTGGTGGTTGGTTCGCGACCCCCAGGGCCATGCCGGATGGGTGCTGGCGCGCATGATCGATCTCGATGTGCCTTTGGAAATCGCACAGTATGCCGAGGGCCAGCGGATTGTGGCCTTCTTCGTCTTGAACCAGGTGACGGACGCCGACCAGAAAGTGCCGCAATACCTCGTGGTGCTGAGCGAGCCAAAAGACGGCATGCCATTCGACTACAACCAGGTGCGCGTTTTCACCTGGAACGTCAAGCGTCATCGTTACGAAACGGCCTACCGCGAACACAAACTGGATGGGGTTCTTCCCGTGACGGTTTCGCAGGAGGATTTTGGCAAAGAAGGCACGCTGCCCGTGTTTGTGTTGCGCGTGAAAGACGACGAGGGGAACGTCAGCGAGCGCAAATACAAGTTGAATACCCCGATCGTGCGGCGTGTGCTGACGCCGGGAGAGGAACCGCCGCACAGGACGGCGACGAAACAACGGCGCTAGCTTCTGAGTGCCGACCGTCGGCCCTCGGTCCTCGCCTAGATGCAGAACGCTGAGTGGATTGTCATTCCGAGCGCAGCGAGAGCCTGCCCTGAGCAAGCGAAGCGCGCCGAAGGGAATCCCTATCGCATGAAAGGTGCTAGTTGGAAATAGGGATGCTTCGCTCCGCTCAGCATGACAAGTGCGGGCTTGCCGACCAACGAGTGCCGACCGAAGGCTATCGCTTAAGAAAAGAACTCTGCGATACTTTCCACTACCCAGCCTTGCTCGTCTTCCGTCAGCTCTGGAAACATGGGCAAAGCCAGCACTTCACGGGCCGCACGCTCTGACTCCGGCAAATCGCCCTGAGAGTATCCAAGATACGCGAGGCAGGGCTGCAGGTGCAGCGGAAGCGGGTAGTAAACTTCGGTGCCGATCTTTCGTTCCGTAAGGAATGCGCGCAGTTGATCGCGGCGCTCTACCCGGATGACATATTGATGAAAAACGTGATACGCACCGGGAGAGACGAGCAGCCGGCGCAGTGGGGAACTGCCGCCAGAGCCGAATCCGGCAGAAGTCAACAAGCGGTCATAGTGCGCTGCGTGCTCGCGGCGCTGCTGGTTCCAACGCTCAACGTGCGGCAGTTTGACCCGCAGAACGGCCGCCTGGATCGCGTCCATGCGGCAGTTCCATCCGATCTCTTCATGATGATAGCGACGCGGGCTGCCTTGGTTGCGCAAGTTCCTCACGCGTTGCGCCATACCGAGGTTGCTCGTCGTCACCAGTCCCGCCTCACCGTAGGCACTGAGATTCTTGGTGGGGTAAAAACTGAACGCAGCCGTTGCGCCCAGCGAGCCGGCGTTGCGATCGCGCCACTTTGCCCCGATCGCCTGGGCCGTATCTTCCACCACGGTAAGATCAAATTCATCGACGATGGGCTGCAGCGCATCCATGTCGGCACATTGCCCATAAAGATGAACCGGCAGCATAATCCGAGCTTTGTTTCTGCCAGCCGTCAGCTCTTCTCGCACGCACCGGGGATCAATGTTCAAGGTTTCGGGATCAATATCCACGAACACCGGCCGCGCGCCGGCGCGAACGACGGAACTAGCCGAAGCAAAAAAGCTGAAGGCGGTAGTGATAACCGGATCGCCGGGCTGCACTCCGGCAACCAGCAGAGCTAGCCATAGCGCATCGGTGCCGGAAGCGCACCCCACCGCAGCGGATGTGCCGATGAAAGCCGCGATCTCTCGTTCGAATGTTTCGACCTCTGCGCCCAAGGCGAATTGCTGCGTAGCGCACACCCGTTCGATAGCCGCCAGAACTTCCTCGCGAATTTGTTTGTATTGGCGCTGAAGGTCCAGCAACGGAACGGAATCGAACTTTCTGCTCGGGCCCTTGCGCGGCTTGGCTGGCGTGGCTTGAGTCACCGGAAAAGAAGATTCTAGCAGACCGGTAGAAGAAGCCTTGCAATTGTCATTCCGAGCGACCGAGGTCATCGGTAGCCCCGATTTTGGCTTGCTGGGACACCAAGCGAGGAAACCCTATCGAGCAAGCACTACCTGCTGGAAATTAGGAAAAAGGGATGCTCCGCTCCGCTCAGCATCACAATCAAATCGACCGATAACTGCTGACCGATGCGGAAGCCACTAGCCTTTACCCCAGCTTCTGTATGCGCGGCAGCGGCGGAGGCGGATTGTCACGATCCATCGCGTCTGCCCAACGAGCGAGCGACTCTAGCAGCGAGCGCACATCAATTTCGTGAAAGTCTGCCGGATAGTTTTCCAGGTTGCTCACCGCCCGCTGCAACACCGACCGCATGCCAACGAAGTTCCCCGTCGAATGGTGGTGAAAAGCAACTGCCGCTTGCGTCAGTCCCTGAAAGAACTTCTTCTCTGCCAGCGGCGCCTCGCGCCAAACATCCTCCAAAGCCTCGTGCGCGGCGAAGAACTCGGCGCGATTGAAAAGCTCAATTCCGCGCATCAAGCGGTCCACGTCCATGCGTCCCTAGCCCAGGAACGGATAGTGGCTGGCCGCACCCATGAAAAACAGCAGCGGGATCGACAGAAAAGCGTTGGTGCGCGAAGCCAGAAAGGCCATCCTCGCCATGCGCGCCGATTGCTCTGGCATTGGCGTACCGCTGGCCGCGCTTTCCTTCGTCCACTGAATGATGCGTTTCTGAATCCGCCAGATCACACCCCAGACATTCAGCATCATCACCCAGCCCAGGCCGCCGCCGATTCCGATGGCCAATGCCTGATGACTCTCCCAGCCGTGCGTGTTCAAGCTGAGGAAAAGCCACGCAGCAGCTACGACCACGATTGCATCGAGCACGGCCAGCACGGGGCCTTTGTTGAGCGCGCCCTTGCCGGGCATGAGAAACACATAGAGGATCGCCCAAGTAATGGTCCAGATGGCGAAGAAGCTGCCCATCATTGGACCCTGGGATTGGCCCGCGTTGCGCGCATCGTTCCCGATGATGAACGCGAAATAGAGCAGGCCAGCAAGCACGGTAATCACCGCCGACATGCGAAACCACCAAAGCGCGCGCGACATGAGTGGAGGAACCACTTTCCCTTTCGTGGTCGCGTCGAGCTGCTTCATCAGGGGGACATTCACCAGATTAAAGAAGTAAAGCAGTCCTAGCCAGGTGACACCCGCCAGTAGGTGGATCCAGCGGTAGAGCATCAGAATGGCAGCGCGCGTGTCCGGAAAATCGATGTGCGGGGCCAGCGCTGCCGCTAACGAACTCAGCATGACGTACCTCCTTGAATCCTTGACCTTGGGATATAGATGGGATTCAGGCTGGATTCTACAGCGAAAGCAGGGTGACGGGAGTCCGATCGTGCAAAAGAACGGGCAGTTGATTACTTCTTTGCCGCGACATCCAGCCGGGTTTCCGCGCGCTGCAAGGCATTGGCGGCGCGAGTGTAATCGACGTCAGCGCTGCCGCTGCTCAGGCGTTGCTCGGCGCGTAGCCTGGCCGCCTCCGCCCGTTTGACATCAATTTCTTCACAGCGTTCGCAAGTCTCGGCCAGAATGGTAACTTTGTCCGGCAGCACTTCCGCGAATCCCCACGCCACCGAGAGGTGATGCGTGATGTTCGCATTGCGGTAGGTGATTTCGCCGACAGCCAGCTCGCTGATCAGCGGCGCATGGCCAGGAAGAATGCCCATGTATCCGGCTTTCCCAGGGATTTGCATCTCTTCCGCCACCTCACGCACCACCATTTTTTCAGGGGTGACGATTTCGAGTTGGAAAGTGTCTGCCATGGAATCAGCTATCAGCTTTCAGCCGTTAGCTCTCAGCATCTGAAAGCTGATAGCTGAGAGCTGAAAGCTTTTACGCTGCCGCCTTCAGTTTTTCCGCCGCCTCCAGCACTTCGTCAATTGTTCCCTTCATGTAGAAGGCTTGCTCGGGAATGTCATCGTACTTGCCTTCTACGATTTCCTTGAAGCCTTTGACGGTATCGGCAATCTTTACGTAACGTCCCGCTGCGCCGGTGAACTGCTCGGCTACGTGGAACGGCTGCGACAGGAAGCGCTGCATCTTGCGGGCGCGCGCCACAGTCAACTTCTGGTCTTCGCTGAGCTCGTCAATGCCGAGAATCGCGATGATATCCTGCAGGTCTTTGTAGCTCTGCAGAGTCTTCTTGACCGCCTGGGCCACGTCATAATGATCCTGACCCACAATGCGCGGATCGAGAATCCGCGAGGTCGAAGCTAGCGGATCGACCGCCGGATAAATTCCAATCTCCGTCAACGCGCGCGAAAGCACCGTGGTCGCGTCCAGGTGCGCAAAAGTCGTGGCCGGCGCGGGATCAGTCAAGTCGTCGGCGGGTACGTAAATCGCTTGCACCGACGTGACCGAGCCTTTCTTCGTGGAAGTAATTCGCTCCTGCAGCTCACCCATTTCGGTGGCCAGGTTCGGCTGGTAACCCACGGCGCTCGGCATACGGCCTAAGAGCGCGGACACTTCCGACCCGGCTTGCGTGAAACGAAAGATGTTATCGATGAACAGCAGCGTATCCGCGCCTTCCTTGTCGCGGAAGTACTCTGCCACCGTCAGCGCGGTGAGAGCCACGCGCAAACGGGCTCCCGGCGGCTCGGTCATCTGACCGTAAATCAGCGCCGCTTTCGATTTCTCCGGATCGCCAGGCTTGATTACGCCCGACTCGCTCATTTCCAGCCACAAATCGTTGCCTTCACGCGTGCGCTCGCCGACCCCGCCAAACACCGAAAACCCTCCGTGCTGTTTGGCGACGTTGTTGATCAATTCCATGATCACGACGGTCTTGCCCACACCCGCGCCGCCGAACAAACCGATCTTGCCGCCCTTCAAGAACGGCTGGATGAGGTCGACGACCTTGACTCCCGTCTCGAACATCTCCGCGGTGGTGGACTGCTCATCGAAAAGCGGCGCTGGACGATGGATGGGCATGGTCTCGCTGTGCGCAATCGGTCCTAGTTGGTCCACGGGCTCGCCGATCACGTTCATCACGCGTCCCAGCGTGCCTGGGCCCACGGGAACCGAAATCGGCCCGCCCTGGTCAATGGCCTTCATGCCGCGCACCATGCCATCGGTCGGTTCCATGGCAACGCAGCGTACCCGCCCTTCGCCCAGATGCTGTTGCACTTCGAGAATGACTTTGATCGGAGCGGGAACGGTGAACCCATCGCTCACCACTTGCAGCGCCTGATAAATCGGCGGCATCTTGGCTTCTTCGAACTGCACGTCTACGGCAGGACCGGCAATTTGAATAACGTGTCCTATGTTTTCTGGCATAAGATTCCTAGCTCTCAGCTATCGGCCCTCAGCTTTCAGCAGTAGCATTCAGCAACCTCTTTTCGTGCGACCAACTGCTGAGGCTGAAAGCTGGCCGCTGATAGCTGACGGCTTTACTGTGCTGCTGCTCCACTCACAATCTCAATAATCTCTTTGGTGATCTTCGCCTGGCGGGCGCGGTTCATCGCCAAGGTCAGCGAATCGATCATGTCGGTCGCGTTGCTGGTAGCCGAATCCATCGCGGTCATACGGGCTGCGTGCTCGGCCGCTACTGACTCCAGCAAGCCGTGCAAAATCTGTACGCCCACGTATTTCGGCAACAACGAACGGAACAATTCCTCTGGCGCCTGCTCATAGATGTAGTCGACCGGCGCCGCCGCAAAACGGGCTGCTTCCGCATCCGCCTCGTGCGTGTCCGCCGGCCGCAAGCCCACGCCTATGCCTTTGGCCGCTTCCAGCGCTTTTTTGCGGTCTGCCTCCGACATCGCTTCCGCTTGCGCCACGCTGATCTCACCGACCTCCTCGACCGGCAGGACTTTTTCCACGACCAGCCGCTGTGAGATCACCGACTTGAACTCGTTGTACACCAGGTAAACCGAATCGATCTCCTCTTTGGAATAACGATCGATGACGCGCTCGGCAACTCCGGCAGCCAGCGCGTAATCCACTTTGTTCAGCACGCCGACCATCTCGCCGACCAGCGTCGTACACGGCGCTTCTTGCGAATCCTTGTTCCGGGGAACGGCAGCCGCAAACCGCCGGCGCAGGAAATCGCGCCCCTTGCGCCCGATCGCTTCGATCTCGATGTTCTTCCCGGCTTCGGTTTCCAGAAACCGCATCGCTGCTTTCAGAATGTTGGTGTTGAAAGCCCCGGCTAGCCCTTTATCTCCCGTGACCACGATCAACAGGACGTTCTTCTCCGGTCGCTTCGCCAGCAGCGGATGACGCGGCTCGCCCGTATCCGGGTCGTAGATCTCCGCCCGCGAGACCAGCGACTTCAGCACATTGCTCAACATCTGCGCATAAGGGCGTGCCGCGAGCGCGCGTTCCTGTGCCCGGCGGAGCTTCGCCGCCGAGACCATCTTCATGGCCTTGGTGATCTGCCGCGTGTTGGTCACGCTGCGAATGCGCCGCCGAATGTCGAGAATGTTTGCCATTCGAGTTGTCAGTACCGTGTACCGAGTACCGAGCCAAGAACGTGCTTTTCTGGGTACTCGGTACTAGGTACTCGCGACTGCCTGCCTCTGCGAAACGAATTGCTCCTTGGCCAGTTTGACCAACGTGGTCATGTCGGCCTTCATGCTGTCGTCCAGAATCTTTTTCTCCATGATGGTGCGCAGCAACCCTGGATTGGTCGCGTCGGCAAACTTGTACAACTCCGCCTCAAAGTCCTGCACCTGATCGACCGGCAAATCATCGAGAAAACCGCCGGTTCCCGCAAAGATGACCAGAATCTGTTTGGAGAAAGGCAAGGGCGAGAACTGTTTCTGCTTCAGCACTTCCACCAGCCGTTGTCCGCGATTGAGCTGATTCTGCGTCGCCTTGTCCAGATCGCTGCCGAACTGCGCAAACGCCGCCAGTTCGCGGAACTGCGCCAGCTCCAGCTTCAGGCTGCCGGCCACCTGCCGCATCGCCTTGATCTGTGCGCTGCCGCCCACGCGGCTCACCGAAAGACCCACGTTCACCGCCGGCCTCACGCCCTGGTTGAACAGATCGGTTTCCAAATAAATCTGGCCGTCAGTAATTGAAATCACGTTGGTCGGAATGTATGCCGACACGTCGCCGGCCTGAGTTTCGATAATCGGCAGCGCGGTCAGTGAGCCGCCACCTTTCTCGTCGTTCAGCTTGGCTGCGCGTTCCAGCAGTCGGGAGTGCAGATAAAACACATCCCCGGGATACGCCTCACGGCCCGGCGGACGCCGCAACAGCAGCGAGATTTCGCGGTACGAAGCAGCATGTTTCGACAAGTCGTCGTAAATCACCAGCGCGTGCCGCTTGGTATCGCGGAAATACTCGCCCATGGCGCATGCGGCGTAAGGAGCAATGTACTGCATCGGCGCCGGCTCCGAGGCTGAGGCCGCCACCACAATCGTGTAATCCATCGCGCCGTAATCGGCGAGCAGCTTGACCACCTGCGCAATCGACGAGCGCTTTTGTCCGATGGCGCAGTAGATGCAAATCAGATCGTTGCCTTTGTTATTGATGATGGTGTCGATGGCGAGTGCGGTTTTGCCGGTTTGCCGGTCGCCGATGATCAACTCACGCTGGCCGCGGCCGATCGGGATCATGCTGTCGATGGCTTTCAAACCGGTCGCCATCGGCTCACGCACTGGCCGCCGGTCAATGACACCCGGCGCCAGCCGTTCCAAGGGAATGTACTGATCGGTCGAGATCGGTCCCTTGTCGTCGACGGGCTGGCCCAGCGAATTGACCACGCGCCCGACCATCGCCTCGCCCACCGGCACGCTCATGATGCGTCCTGTGCGTTTGACCTCGTCGCCCTCGCGAATTTCGGTGTACTCGCCCAGCAGCACCACGCCCACCTGGTCTTCTTCCAGGTTCATGGCGATGCCCGCCACACCGTGCGGAAACGCCAGCAGTTCGCCGGCCATGACCTTGTCAAGGCCGTAAACTCGGGCAATCCCGTCGCCCAGGGTTAACACCGTGCCGACTTCATCGACTGCGATCTTCGACTCGTAGTTCTCGATCTGCTGCCGGATCAGTTCTGTGATCTCGTTTGCTTTGATTTGTGCCATAAAGTCGCTCTCGGGTGCCCCATCCTAACGTCGCGCCTTTTGCGACGTTAGGGTGGGAACTTTCGCTACGTTCCCGTCAACTGCTCTCGCAGCTTCTCTAACCGTCCCCTGACCGAACCGTCGTAAATCGTGCTACCAATCCGGATTACCACACCGCCCAGCACCGATTCATCGCGGAAATAGCTGGCCCGCACTTTCTTTCCAGTCAGGCTCTCCACGCGGCTTTCCAGTACGCGGCGTTCATCCTCACTTAACTCGCGGGCAGCTCGGATCTCCGCTTCCGTGAAGCCCAGCCGCTGGTTCAGTTAAATTTCAAACTGCTTGACGATCGGCGCCAAAAAACTGATGCGCCGGTGATCGATCAGCACCGCGACAAAATTCCCCACCGTGCGGGAAATCCCAGCTTTGGCCACAATGGCATCCAGTACGGCACGCTTCTGCGCCGCCGGGATCGACGGCGTTCCCCAGACTTCGCGCAGCATCTTACTGCTGGCCACTAATCGGGTCAGGTCCTTCGCTTCCTGTAGCGTTCGGGAGGCATCCTGGCGACTCTCCAGGACTGCGTCCGTCAGCGCGCGGGCATACGTACTGGTCACCGAGGCCACAGGCTACCGGCTCCCTTTCTGCTGCTCGCCGCTGTTGCCGGAGAGTTGTTGGGCAAAGTCCTTGACCAGCGCCTGGTCTGCGCTAGCATCTACATGAATCTGCTTGGCAGCCAGCGCGACCGCCAAATCCGCCGCGTATGCCGTCAATTCGCGGCGAACGGACTTCGCCGCCGCTGCGATCTCCTGCTCGGCCGACTCCACAATTTTGCGCTTATCTTCTTCCGCCGCTGCTCTGATCTTCTGCTCTTCCTCGATTGACTCTTTCTCCGCTGCCTCGCGCATCTCGCCGATTTCCTCGTCGAGTTTCGACAACCGTGCCTCAATTTCGCCCAGGCGCCGGTTGGCGTCCTCGGCAGCTTTGCGCGCTTCTTCCATAGCTTGCTGGATGAACTCGGTACGCTTGCGAAACATCGCAGGCAGACTTTTCTTCATTACCCAGAAGATGATCGCGGCAACAATCGCGAAGTTCAGCACCACGCTCAACCAGTAGGCTTTCTCCAGGCTAAGACCGGTCAGCTTTGCGACCACTCGCACTGAAGCGGAGTGCTTGAATTGCCCTTGCTCGTCCTCGCCTGCGGCTTCGCGGGATTGCTTCGCCAATTCCGCGTTCAGTTGCTCGCGCGTCGAATGTTGGGTGGATCCCTGCAAGAGGGCGAATGCTGCAGTACCAGCTACAGCCCGCGCTGGAAGAAGCCAAGCTCCGCTGAACATTACAACCAGCGCGGCATACACGGCAAGTCTAGCTGGCGGCAAGCGCAACATCTGGGCCTTCACCGGCCACCACCCGCAGGAAGCTGCCCCAGTCCGGGCCGCAGCACCATCCGGATGATTTCCGCCGCCAGCGCCTGAGCTTCTCGCTGCAATCCCACCTGCGCCG
>Ga0187771_10002131_pt1 | contig 13609 bp, 12 predicted proteins | sample 0116_SJ02_MP15_1_FD_133139 | JGI IMG/M metagenome (GOLD analysis project Ga0187771, IMG submission 133139) | Tropical peat soil microbial communities from peatlands in Department of Meta, Colombia - 0116_SJ02_MP15_10_MG | ecosystem: Environmental > Terrestrial > Soil > Wetlands > Peat | place... | reverse complement strand
TTCATAAAAGGGCGCTGCAGCAAATGTAAGACAAGGGCAAAAAATAAAACAAATGATACAGATTGATGAGGTAAAGAGTCTCTTAAACATAACCCTCTCCTTCTAATAAATTTTTTGATTTTAAGCGAATAAACTACTCTCACCCTGCCCCATCGAGGAGGAGGAGAACTTATTGTTGATTTTCATAGTTTGAAGGTAACGAACGCCCCATATAAAATTTGTTATTAATACAAACGCATTAAATAAAGTGACATCACCCCCACCCCCACCCTCCCCCCTTGAGGGGGAGGGGTGGGTGGGGGGTAAAAGGAATTATTGCGTTTGTATTAGTTTCTATCTCTCTTCCAGTTTCTCCTTTAACCGAGTAAGTAGATCTGTAAGCATTCGTTGCTCTTCAGGGGAGAGGCGACTCATCATTTGGTGTAAAAAAGGCCTATACTCACCAATCACTTTCGGAGCCAACTCTCGACCCTTCTCAGTGAGACGAATCTCTTTAACTCTCCGGTCATTCTTATTATTCACCCGCTGGACCAACCCATCTCTCTCCATACGATCAACAAGAGCGGTCAAATTGCTATTTCCACAAAAAATAAGTCTGCTAAGTTCGGATAAGGGAAGGGCTTCACGGTCATAAAGCTGAAGAATGACACCGTACTTTGGGACGCTCAGTCTCCACTGTGCCAATTTTTTTGATACTGTACGGTTGACCACATTATAAGCCCTTTGAATAGCCAAATAGGCATTGAGAGCGTCTGTTGGGGGAAAAATTGAAGAAGATCTCTTTTCAGATAGAATTTCTTTCATAGGCGAATATTTTTACAATAAAATATTCTTTAGGTCAAGGGAAAAACTAATTTTGGTTATGCCTCAGAAGGTGTGAAAAATTAGAATTTGATGAAATAAGATTACCCTGAAAGGGAAGGAATGGGGCGCTTGGAGAAACTTTAGAGCGAAACCTTACATGTCTGAAAGATAAGGCCCAAACGTATTAAATTTGTCGGCTTAATTTCCAAGGAGGGTTGGGCATAGATTAGTGTCGCAATTCTAAAGTTTAGGAAAGTGTCCCATCCCTTCCAACAAAAGTTAGAGGAGACCGATTTTTTCCCTTCTGAGGGATTTTTTCTATTGAGATCCACATGGCCTCAGGTCATAATGGACTATCCCGATCACTCAAGATACGAAGGAGGTTTGACTTCATGGATATTTTGATAAAGGGCGCATTAACAATAACGATGAATGGCCAAAACGATATCGTTGAGCATGCAGATGTTGCCACAAGAGGCGACCGAATTGTTTATGTTGGCCAGTCCAGAGATTGGGATGAACATTCTTTCGAAAAGGTCATTCATGCCGAAAAGATGATACTCATCCCTGGATTAATCAATTCGCATACCCATTCCACACAGAACCTTCTTCGGGGGATGTTTCAGAGATTACCCTTAGAGATATGGAGACAACATTACCGGGCAGCTCTTCGGACTTACGATCAAGAGGCACTTCGTATCTCTGCAATGCTCGGCTGCATCGAGATGATTCGAAATGGCATCACAACCGTATTAGACCACTTCGATAGTCCTTTAAAGACGGAATATAAGGGGGCGAGTTCCGTGATTGAAGCAATAATCAACTCAGGCATTCGAGGTGTGATCGCCTATACGATTTCAGATAGAAGATATGAGGAGACCCTTCCGATTCCTAAGAATGAAATTGACATCGATGCGTCGAGGGCAATGGACCTTATTACATCGGATGAAGCAATATCTTCAGAAGATGCTTTTGAGGAATGTAAAAAATTTATTCAGGCCTTCCATGGTTCTCATTCGAGAATTTACCCGATCATAGGCCCTTCAGCTCCCCAACGTTGTACGGACCGATTGCTCCTGGAGGCAAGACGACTGGCTCACGATCATGGGTTAATGCTTCACACGCATGTTTTGGAGACAAAGACCCAAGAGGTTCATGCACAGAAGATATTCAATGGGGAAACATTGATAGGCCATCTCCGTGAGATTGGCTTCCTCGGTCCAAGGGTAGCCATTGCTCACGCCATTTGGATCTCTGGAGAAGATATTAAGATCTTAGCTGAAGAAGGAACCTCTGTAGTCCATCTTCCTGCAAGCAACCTCAAACTCGGAAGCGGCCTGGCTCCTCTAAGATCAATGTTGGATCAAGGAGTCAATGTCTCCGTAGCCACAGATGGTGCCGCAAGCAACGACAGCCAGAATATGTTTGAAGCCATGAAGCTCGCATCATTGATCCATAACCTTACTTATAGAGATTATGACCGTTGGATATCTTCCAGAGAGGCATTAAGCATGTCAACCATCCATGCTGCAAAGGCCTGCGGATTGGAAAAGGAAATTGGCTCCATTGAGGAAGGGAAACTGGCTGACTTGGTCCTTCTGAAGAAAGATTCTTATACATGGGCCCCTTTGAACGATGTGATCAATCAATTGGTCTATTCAGAAAACGGTCGATCTGTAACAACGACAATTATCGGCGGAGAGATCGTGATGGATTCAGGCCATCTCACCTATGTAAATGAAAGCAAGATCTATGCTGAAGCAACAGCGTTACGGGATCGTTTGAATGATCATCTAAGGCATGAGTTGAAGAGGACAAGCACACTCGAACCCGTCTTAAGAAGGATGTATTTTGATATGACCAAAAAAGAGGTGGAATAAATTTCGACCACCCTCACTCTAACCCTCCCCCCTTGGAGACTGTGTCGTAATGGCAGAATAGGAAAAGACAGACAGCTTCCAAACCCTTAGAATTGCGGTTATTTGAATGTTATGGGTAACCGTCCTGATGATTGCAAGTAATGTTTATATGGTAAAAAAGCGTATGAATCTATTCGGTAAAAGGTTTCGCTCTAAAGCTTTCTCAGCCGCCTGTCTTTTCCTGGGCCAACTTAAACGCCCTGGGAGGGTAGGTTTCATTTTTCTGCGCACTCCATATTACGACACAATCTCTTGAGGGGGAGGGATGGGTGGAGGGCATTGAACTCGTTGCAATCGGAAGAAAAATTATGGTATAAAGATATTTAAGGAGGAGTCATGTTTAATATCGGATTGCCAGAATTGTTGATCATCGTAGCGATCGCTTTGATCGTCTTCGGGCCCAATAAACTTCCAGAACTGGCTAAGGCTTTTGGCAAGGCAATGAGAGAGTTCAAAAAGGCGACCGAAGAGGTAAAAGAAAGTTTTGCTGCAGAGACTAAGGATCTGGAGGAGCTGAAAAGCACCCTCGCCGAAGAGAGGGAAAACCTCATTGCCAATTTGACCGAAGAGATTTCAGGGGTTGCTGAAGAGGCCACTACCGCTCCGGAGTCTACCACTGAGACATCGGCTCCTGCTGAGTCTCCCATCTCGACAGAGACTAAGCAATGGACCCTACCACTATTTTCCAGGCCCACGGAGACCCTACCCTTCCAAGAGGTATCCACTTCCATCGAGGAAAAGAAGACCGAAGAAGAGAAGAAAAAGGAAATAGAAGGGGCGGAAGAAGGGGTCCCTTCTCATGGATGAAAAAAAAATCCCCCTGACCGCTCACCTTCAAGAGTTGAGGAAGCGCCTCATCCTCTCTTTTATCGCGGTGGGGGTTGGATTTGTTCTTTGTTACGCCTTGGCAGATACCCTTTTCAATATCCTCGCTTTCCCCCTTCTCAAAGTGATGCCCGCAGGAGGCACATTAGTCTTCACCAGTGTGGCTGAAGCCTTCTTCACCTACATGAAGGTTGCCTTCATTGCAGGTCTGATTTTGGCCTCTCCCTTCGTTCTTTACCAGGTTTGGGCTTTTATAGCCCCAGGCCTGTATCGAAATGAGAAGAGATATGTCGTCCCCTTTGTCTTCTTGGGTTCTTTCTTTTTTGCTCTTGGAATTTTCTTTGGATACTTTGTCGCCATTCCCATCGGCTTCAAGTTCCTTTTAGGATATGCCACTGACTTCATCAAGCCCATGCCGAGCATGAAAGAATATCTCTCTTTTAGCATCAAATTTTTACTTGCCTTCGGCCTCGTCTTCGAATTTCCTGTCGTCTTACTTCTTCTATCAAAGATCGGCCTCGTGGATGCAAAGAAGTTAGCTCGGCAAAGAAAATATGCCATTCTTCTGATCTTTGTCTTTGCTGCGGTCATGACCCCGCCCGACTTCATCTCTCAGGTACTCATGGCCCTTCCCCTGATGGGACTCTATGAGTTGAGCATTATCCTCTCCAAGTTTTTTGGAAAAAAGTCCATACCGGTTTCTTCTGAGGGTGATATTAAAAAGGAACAAGTCCCTGCTTCCACTTGATCCGTCATGGCTGAATTCCCTTATAAAATTACTCAGTGGCCGAAGAAAGAGAGACCCAGAGAAAGGCTTCTTCAGCACGGCCCCCAACACCTCACAGAAGCAGAGCTTTTAGGAATTTTGCTTGGAAAAGGAATGAGGAAGAAGACAGCTGTCGACTTGGCAAGAGAGCTATTAGATCGATATGGGTCTCTCCAAAAAATATCTTTCCGTTCCACTGCGGAGTTGACAGCCTTCAAGGGCATTGGATCTGCCAAGGCTGCTACCCTCTCTGCTGCCTTTGAATTGGCGAGAAGAATTCAGTCCCGAGGAGATGCAGATAAGAAATCCTTCAAGCGGTCCTCGGATGTTGCAAACCACTACCTGCCTTTGATGAGAGACCTGAGAAAAGAGGTCTTCAAAGTCCTTCTTCTCAACCGAGCCAACCGGTTGATTAAGGAGGTGACGATCTCTGAAGGGACGCTTGATGCGAGCATCGTTCACCCCAGGGATGTATTTCGGGAGGCCCTCTTGGAACCTGCGGCAGGAGTCATCCTGATCCACAATCACCCGAGTGGAAATCCAAATCCCAGCGAAGAAGATATTCGGATCACCAAACAATTGGTGGAGGCGGGTCGGCTTTTAGGGATCAGGGTTTATGATCATATCATCTTGGCAGAAGAAAGTTATCGGAGCTTGGCTGACGATGGCCTTCTCTAATTTCGGATTTCGGAATGCGGAATTCGGGATATAGAATTGAGCGTTTCCATTCCGCACTCCGCAATCTGCATTCCGCAATATGAAACGTGTGCTGGTCACGGATGGGCACTGGAGAAAGACATTGGCTGTGGTTCGATCCCTTGGTCGCAGAGGGATCCATGTCACCGTCGGGGAGAGGACCCATCTTAACACCTCCTTCTTTTCCAAATATTGCAATCGCTGTATGGTCTACCCTTCTCCACGGCGGTACGCGGATCAATTTATCCAATTTCTCTTAGAAGAAGTTAAAAGGAATCATTATGATTGCCTCCTCCCCATGGAAGAGGAGACCCTTTTATTATTAGCACGATATCAGTCTGAAATCTCTAAGTATACCTACCTTCTCATTCCCGATCTTAAGAAGATCGAATTCGTTCGTGATAAAAGAAATCTCATCCAATTTGCAGAAAAACAGGGGATTCCTGTGCCAAAGACTTTTTACTCTCCCCCCTCTCTCACCCTCCCCCCTTGGGGGGGAGGGGAGGGTGAGGGGTTCGTGATCAAACCTCGGATTAGTTCCGGATCCTTTGGCATTTCCTATCTGAAAAGAAGAGAGGATCTCATTCCTCTGTATCAAAAGGTTCACGCCAAATATCCTTATCCCTTAATTCAAGAGTGGATTCCGGATGGTGGGGGGGTTTTTGGGCTCTCCGCCCTTTTTGATGACGTTTCAAATGTTAAGGCAGCTTTTGTTCATAAGAAGTTGAGGATGTACCCAGTCCAAGGCGGTCCCAGTACGTTGCGGGAAGGCGTTCATCATCCGCAAATCATGGAGTTGGGTCTCTCTCTCCTCAAATCATTAAATTGGAGAGGAGTTGCCATGGTGGAGTTCAAACTGGATCCAAGAGATGGGATTCCAAAATTGATGGAGGTCAACCCACGTTTCTGGGGTTCGTTGGAATTGGCCATTGCCTCCGGAGTTGATTTCCCCTATCTCATCCTGAGGATGGCGCAAGGAGAAAATTTTGAACCTGTCCTTCACTATACAGTGGGGAGACGATCTCGATGGCTTCTCTTCGGCGATGTTCTCCATTTTCTCACCAATCCCCGTCGTTTCCATCTGCGACCCTCCTTCTTCCATTTTTTTGAACCCAATACGACCTATGATATAATCTCAAAACAAGATCCGCTCCCTATATTGGGAGCGATGGCAACTTTTTTTACCTTCCTCTGTGATCCAGAGATGAAGCGATTTTTGGAAAGGCGATCCCCCCACCCCACCCTCTCCCCAAAGGGGAGAGGGGAAGGGTGAGGGGGGATGATCTCATGACGATGAGAAATATACTGACAGTGGATGTCGAAGACTGGTATCACATCTGTGATATTGAGCACATTCTTCCTTCCTCTTCCTGGGATCGATGTGAAAGCAGGATTATGGTCAATGTGGAGAGAATCCTTACCCTTCTCAGCCGCTTCAAAGTCAAAGCCACATTCTTTGTCCTTGGTTATGTTGCAGAGAGGACACCAGAGCTGGTAAAGATGATCTATGGTGAGGGTCATGAGGTTGCTTCTCATGGCTATGGTCATGTTCAGGTTTACAAATTGAAGAAGGATGAATTCCTTCAGGACCTCATCCGGTCCAGAACCTTGATTGAAGAGATCATCGGGGAAAGGGGAGGGAGGGTCATCGGTTATCGTGCCCCCCAGTGGTCAATCTGTGGAGCCCTTGAACAGGCGGAACGCGCCGAAGCACACTTTGTTGCGAAGGCGGGTAAGGGAAAGAGGGACTCTTATTGGGCCCTCGATCTCTTGGCTCAGAATGGATTCCTCTATGATTCGAGCATCGCTCCCCTTCGGTTTATTGGAATTCCGAATGCCCCCCTGACCCCATACACCCTGTCCACCCCCTATGGTGAGATAAGGGAATTCCCGCCGCTGGTCATGCGTTCACCCCTCGGAAACCTTCCCATCGGAGGCGGATGGGGATTGAGGATATTCTCCTATCGAAGTATCAAGAGAACGATCGAAGGATTGAACCGCCTTGGTCATCCTGTGCTCATCTTCTGTCATCCTTCGGATTTTGATACCCTTTCTCCTCGGATCTCTCTTCCTTTAGTTAAACGATTTGTCTGCTACGGCAAGATTAGAACGACAGAAGAACGAATGACTCGGCTCCTCGGCGATTTTGAGTTCTCGGCGATTGGGAGGGCTCTTGAGACTTTAGATTGCAGATTGAAAAATCTGAAGCCTGTTCCTAACAGGTTCAGGAATCTAAAATCTGAAATTTGAAATTGTTTGGATGTTCCTATGCAACATTCAGAAAAAATTTGTGTCCTCATCCCCGCCTATAATGCCCAACGGACCTTAGATTCTGTTCTGCAGAAGATTCGAGCCCTCGAGATCGAGACAATCATTGTTGACGATGGTTCTTCGGATGAAACGAAAAAAATTGCCTCCGCCAGTGGAGTTCATCTCTTAGAACACCCCTTTAATCGGGGAAAGGGGGCTGCCCTCCGAACGGGATTTCAATATGTACTCCAGAAGGACTATAAGGTCGTCATCACCCTCGATGCCGATGGTCAACATGATCCTTCAGAGATCCCATCTCTTCTCAAGATATTTCGAAGCGTCAATCCGGATATCCTTATCGTCTCACGGGCTGCAGAATTTGCCAAGATGACCTTCCTCCGCCGATTCTGGAATCGCTTGGGGGTCAAGGCGGTTGCCCGGCTTTGCCACTCAGATATCACAGATAGCCAGTCTGGTTTCCGGCTGATTCGGACGGATGTTCTGAGGGAGATCAGCCTCTCCACCTACCGGTTCGAGACGGAGCTGGAACTCTTGATCAAGGCTTGCAAAAAAGGGTTCAGTGTGTTATCTGTTCCTATCAGTAGCCAAAAAATCGATGGAACTGGTTCCAGCCATTTTAGGCCAGTGGTCGACACGTGGTCGGTCTGTAAACTTTTTCTTCGAAGTCTGTTTTGGTGAACAACGGGATGGATTGCTACCAACGGGCAAAACGATATTCCATACAAAAATTTACAACGAGTGCCCTTTCTCTCTTGGCCGATGCCTCCAAAGAAAATTTGATTCGTCTGACCTATCTGGCGGAGAAGATCCCCCAAAAAGAATGCTATCGTGAAAAGATCCGATGGATTCGCACCCTCTTCCAAACCGACCATCCGAGCTTGGTCATCGCGAGGAGGGTTCTCAGGGGAACGCATCCCCACCATCGAAGAAAGATCATCTCCAACTTTATTGTCAGCCAACTCTTGGTGGGCACAAATCGTCGGAAGAACTTTGAGACAAAGGAAGGATATTATCCACCGGATGCCATGCTGATTAGTCCAACGATGCGATGCAATCTCAATTGTTATGGATGTTATGCAGGCGTCTATCCCCAGGAAGACCTTCCCTATGAGGTGATCGATCGGCTGGTGGAAGAATGCAAGGAGATGGGTATCCATCTGGTGTTGATGACGGGTGGGGAGCCGTTTCTAAGGAAGGATCTTTTTGATCTCTTTGAGAAACATGAAGATACCATGTTTCAAATCTATACCAATGCCACGCTGATCGACAAAGAGATGGTCGACCGTTTTGTCGTTCTGGGTAATGTCGTGCCAGCGATCAGTTTAGAAGGTTTCAGGGAAGAGACGGATGCGAGAAGAGGGAAAGGTCAATTCGATCGAATCGTAAAAGTCATGGATTGGCTCAGAGAGGCCGGGATCTTCTTTGCTGTCTCCACCACTCAGACCTCCAGAAATACAGATGTTCTCACCAGCGATGCCTTCATCAATTTTCTTGTGGAGAAAGGGTGTATCCTCCTCTGGAACTTCCATTATGTCCCGATTGGGAGAGATCCTGATCTCGGGCTCATGGCGACCCCTGAGCAGAGGAACCGAGCGAGGGAACGGCTTGCCCATTTTCGGGCCACCAAACCCATGCTCTTCGTCGACTTCTGGAATGATGGCTGTCTCACCCAAGGATGTATTGCTGCGGGAAGGAAATACTTTCATGTCAATTCCTGTGGGGATGTCGAGCCCTGTGTTTTTTGTCATTTCGCTTCCGACAATATTAAAGAGAAGCCTCTCCTCGAAGCTCTCAATTCACCTCTCTTTCGAGAGATTCGATCCCGCCTGCCTTTTTCGGAAAACTACTTCCGGCCCTGTCTTCTGATCGACCACCCTGAGCAGGGGAAGGAAATTGCCTTTCGGCATGCCAAATACTTCACCCATGGAGGAGCGGAGAGGCTGTTCACAGATTTGGCTCCTGCTATTGATGCCTATGCCAAGGCCTATGGAGAGATTGCAGAAGCTGCGTGGAAGGAGAGAATGGAAAACCAAAGTCGTCGGTTTCTTTCAGCTGAAAAAAAGGCAGTGGGTACACCCCGTTGATGAATGGATATAAATTAAATGGAGTCTTTTCCTCTATGAAAAAAGGGCTAAAAACCTCGAGTGCAGAATTTAATACAACAACGGGGTAGACATGGATGAAGGTCACTTTTCCTCACCTGGGCTCGATGCACATCTTCTGCAAAGCCATTGCAGAGACCGCCGGGATCCCTTATCTTGTTCCCCCTGAAACCAGCCGAAAAACCCTGACCCTGGGTGTGCTCCATTCCAATGAGTGCATCTGTCTTCCTTTCAAAATCATCTTGGGAAATTTCATCGAGGCACTCGAGAGAGGAGCAGATACCATTGTGATGGTAGGGAGTGGACCTCCCTGTCGTTTAGGTCTTTACGACCTCGTTCAGAAAGTGATCCTCGAAGACCTGGGCCTCCATTACCGATGGCTGACCATCCCGCCGGCACTGACCTGGAAGGCGATCTGGAAAAATTACGAGGAGACGAAGGAACTGAAGAAGGAATTGAGTGCGAAGAACATCCTACTCTTTCCCTATGGGCTTTGGATGGGATGGAAGAAGATGATGGCCTGCGAAGCATTGGAGAGGCTGGCCATGAAGGTGAGACCGAGGGAAATGAAAAAAGCCGAAACCCAGAAGCGGTTAAAGAAAACCCTCTTCTGGGTGGATGAGGCTAAAAGCCCAAAGGCGCTCGAGGAAGCGGTTCGAAAGGGAAAAGCCTTTCTCCAAGAGACAGAGCAGGATCCTTCTCGGATCCCTTTTAGGGTTGCCATCGTGGGTGAACTCTATACAGTCATGGATCCCCATATCAACCGTGGAGTGGAACAGAAATTGGGGGAATTGGGAGCTGAGGTGACACGTACCTCTTGGTTCTCCACCCATATCATGAGAAGCCTTCGCAAAAATAAAGCGGATCGAGCCGCAGAACGGACGCGTTTCTTTGAAGCCTCAAAGGCCTATCTCGGTTACGATGTGGGGGCAGAGTGTAACGTCTCCATCGGTGAAGCGATCCTGAGATCTCGGGAAGGATATGATGGCATCGTCCATCTCATGCCGTTTGCCTGTATGCCGGAGACCACTGCCTCGGGTATCCTAACAAAGGTAGGAAAGGACTGTGACATCCCTATCCTCACCCTTATCTTAGACGAACAGGAGATCGAAGGAAGAATTCAGACACTCCTTGAGGCTTTTGTTGAGATGTTGGAATGGAAGAGAAAGGTCGCATAGGCATTCCCAGGGCCTTGATGTTTTATCGTTACTTTCAACTCTGGCGAACATTTTTCGAGGAATTGGGCTGGAGGGTGACGACGTCTAATGGGTTGGGGAAAAAGGGAAAGATCATCTATTTCGAGGATAGTTGTTTTCCAATGAAACTCCTCGTCACCCACGCCGTCTTTTTGAAGGACAAAGTAGATTACCTCTTTATTCCTCGATTGGTGAGCCTCGATCGGACTTATATCATGTGTCCTAAATTCCGGGGCGCTCCAGATATTGTCCGACTTGCCACAGAAGGCAGTGTCTCTATCATCGATGAGGTGATCGATCTCAGGATCAGAGGAAGTTCCCTCCTCCAATCGTTTTTGAAGATTGGCGAGAAGCTGGGGGCTTCGAAAAAAGAGAGCAAGCGAGCTTTCTCCAACGCCGAAAGATCTTTCTCAAAATTCAAAAAAGAATGGCCAGACCGGATAAACCGACTTTCATCCAGGCAACTTTTCCAGATGGATATCCCAACCCCTTTACTACGTAGGGTGCAGGGCTGCCCTGAACCTAACATGGTTCAGGGCGCCCCCTCCCCTGTCAAAGGGGGAGGGAAAGAAATTGGATTGCCCTTGCGGGTTGCGTTGATCGGCCATGCCTACAACCTTTTCGATACGGATATCAATAAAGATATTCTTACATTAATTAAGAATTTGGGAATGGAGATTCTCACCTCTGATCTTCTCTCTGAAGAAGAGATCAATCGACAGGTTTCCGACCTTTCCAAAGAGATTTACTGGTCTTCAGGAAGAGAGATCGTGGGGTCCTTGTTTCACTTTCTCTCAAGGGGTGTGGATGGAGCGGTCTTTCTCACCTCCTTTAAATGCGGAATCGATGCACTCCTTCAGGAGTTTGTAAAAAGGAGGCTGAAGGTTCTGGACAAGGCCGCAGTCCCTCTCCTCATTCTATCCTTTGATGAACATACAGGAAGGGAAGGTTTGGCAACAAGATTGGAAGCCTTCCGGGATGTGATAGAACAGAGAAAATATTTAGGTTAAGGGTGAGGTTAAGATTTTATTTTTTCCAATGTGCTATGCTCTATGCCCTTTGCCTTTTACATTGTGAGATTTAAATGATGGGAAGCTATTTGGGTATTGATGTCGGATCGATCACCACAAAGTTAGTGGTCCTTGACGAGGGAGATCAGGTTATAGCCAAAGTCTACCTTCGGAACAGCGGCCGTCCCCTTGAGGCCATCCAACAAGGAATGGAGACGATTTTCACTCAATTGGGCCATTCGGTTCCAATCGCGGGGGTGGCTACGACAGGCAGTGCCCGACATCTTGCTGCTTATTTGGTAGGAGCGGATCTCATCAAGAATGAGATCACGGCCCATTCCATTGCTGTGATCGATATGTTTCCTGAGACGAAGACCATCATCGAAATTGGAGGCCAAGACTCCAAGGTCATCGTGCTGAGGAAAGGGGTCGTTGTTGACTTCGCCATGAATACAGTCTGTGCAGCAGGGACAGGCTCTTTTTTAGACCAGCAGGCAACAAGGCTGGGGATCTCTATTGAGGAATTTGGAGCCCTCGCCTTGAGGGCCAACCACCCTGTTCGAATTGCCGGTCGATGTACGGTCTTTGCCGAGACCGATATGATCCATAAACAGCAGATAGGCCACTCGGTCGAGGATATCGTAGCAGGTCTTTGTGATTCCTTGGTCAAAAATTACCTTAATAATGTCTGTCGGGGCAAAGAGATCCTTTCTCCCCTCGTTTTTCAGGGAGGAGTAGCCGCCAATCGAGGCATCCAGAAAGCGATCGAAAGAGAACTTGATACCTTTCTTATCATTCCAGAACATTTCGATGTCATGGGTGCCATCGGTGCAGCCAAACTGGTGAAGAGAGCTAAGCCTTTGAAAACCCAGTTCAGAGGTTTTGATCTATGCCAAAAATCCTGTTCCACCCGGGGATTTGAGTGCGGTGAGTGCGGAAACCAATGTGAGGTAGTCCAACTTTTGGTGGATCATCAAGTCGTGGCCTGTTGGGGTGATCTCTGCGAACGCTATCGACAATCAATAAATGGCATAGCGCATGGAGAGGAAAAGCGCCAAATAGCAAATAAGCACTAAGGGACCGAATTCCAAATTCAAAGCCTAATAGGTTTCGGTCATTCGAGATCGAGGATTGGAGTTTATTTTGGATTTGGAATTTGTGATTTGGGATTTTGACCGCTATGCGCTTTGCTCTATGCCCTTTGCTATTTTGAGAGGTTTTCCGTTGAACATCCTCTTGATCAATCCTGCGCCCTCAGGGACCCTTAAAGCAGTAGGTGTTCTCTTTCCCCCTTTGGGCCTTCTCTATCTCGCTGCCTATACGGAGAAAGAAGGCCATCAGGTCATCGTCCAGGATTTGGCTGCTCAGAAAAGGAGAGGAGAGATCGATTTTAAGAGATTTGATATCGTGGGCATCTCTACAGATACAACCCGTCATGATCAGGCCCTCCGCTTAGCCAAAAAGGCAAAGGACAATGGTTGCACGGTGGTCATGGGAGGTCCCCATCCATCCTATGTTGATGAGGAGATCCTTTTGACCGGAAGAGTGGACTTCATCGTTCGTGGAGAAGGGGAGATCACATTTTCAGAATTAACGGCTTCCTTAGAAAAGAACAATGGGAAATTCCATTCTATCCAGGGGATGAGTTTCCTTTCAAATGGCAAACTTGTACGGACCCCTCCGAGGCCTTTTATCGAGGATCTCGACACTTTTCCCTTCCCGGCCAGGCATCTCATTAATATGGACGATTATCGAAGGACCAAATTGGGAGGTAGGGAGATCACTCCTTTGATCACCACACGTGGATGTCCATACCAATGCGCTTTCTGTTCTTCCTCTCATTTTTTTGGAACGAGAGTAAGGGCGAGAAGCGTGGGTTCGGTCTTAAATGAGCTCCAAGAGATTCATGATCGGTACCATTTTAGTGCTGTTGCCTTTATGGATGACACCTTTAACCTCTCCCCAAAGAGGGTGATTGAGCTTTGTCGTGGAATCGTCGAAAGAAAGCTCGATCTCTGGT
>Ga0187771_10002130_pt1 | contig 13615 bp, 11 predicted proteins | sample 0116_SJ02_MP15_1_FD_133139 | JGI IMG/M metagenome (GOLD analysis project Ga0187771, IMG submission 133139) | Tropical peat soil microbial communities from peatlands in Department of Meta, Colombia - 0116_SJ02_MP15_10_MG | ecosystem: Environmental > Terrestrial > Soil > Wetlands > Peat | place... | reverse complement strand
ACATCCCGCAGCGATTTCGCCCACAATTCCAGCGTCGTCTCAATCGATGCCCCTGCCATCCATGATCCTCCGAATCATGGTGGCTCATGGATTCAGAACCTCAAGTAAATTGCAACTGTAATGCTAGTATAGGGAGATCCACGCGAGACATCTCGTCGATACAGATCCCCCTACGCGCCAATCCGAACGCTCATCACACTTATGCCAACCCTGTTGACGCGACCGAAACATCTTTGGCAGCGAGCCCTACGGCAGCGCTTTCTCAGTTAGCAAAATCTACAAACCAAAAATCCGCTCGGCATTCTTTCCGGCGATGCGCTTTGCCTGCTCACCCGGAAGCGCGTTGACGCGCGCCAAACAGCCGGCCATGTCGCCGATGTTGTGCGGATAGTCCGAACCATACAGCACGTTGTCGGCAGAGCCAGCAACCTTGATGCACAATTCCAGTGCGCTCTGTTCGTACACGACCGTGTCGTAATAGATTCGACGCAGGTAGCTGCTCGGTTTGTCTTTGATCGCGCCAGCGCAGGCGGGAATCTTTTCGTGGCATATGTCGAAGCGCCCGGCGAGATAAGGCAGGGTCGCTCCTCCATGCGCCGCAATCAACTTCAAATTCGGATACTTGTCGAAGAAACCGGAGAAAATCATATGCGCGAAAGCCAACGTCGTATCGAACATGAAGCCAACCGGTGGAACGAGGTTGAACGTTTCCATCTGCATGTCACGAACTCCCGGCGGGGCGGTCGGATGGACCAGCACCGGCAGCCCGAGGCGATCGATTTCCTGCCAGATGGGAGCAAATTGCGGTTCGACGAGCTGATGGCCGTCAATTGAACCGAGGGCCATCACGCCGACTGCGCCAGCTGTTACGCACCACGCCAGTTCACTCTTGGCATCATCGGCGTATTGCCAGGGTAGCGATGCAAACCAGCGGATGCGGTCCGGCCGGGCACGCTGTTGCTCGGCCATCGAGTCGTTGACGATCCTCGCAGCCTTGAGACTTACCTCGCATCCACCCCAAAACACATTTGGACAGGTCAGTGATACGATAGCGAGATCGACTCCGGCTTTATCCATGTTTTTGATGCGCAAGTCATAATCCCACATGCCAGGCATCAACGTCATAAACGGTGCGTCATAGAGATGAATTGCCTCCTGCTGCGCGCGCGTCTTTTTGACGCTGTATTTTCCGCCGCCATTTGCACGCAAAAGCTCGATCCACTCGAGCGTGAGCATGTGGGTATGGATGTCGATAACGGTCATGACGATCTCTATTCAATGACAGCGCCAGATTTTTTGACGACTGCGCCCCAGCGATTGATTTCTGATTGGATGTAGCTCTTCATTTCCACGACCGATGGCGTATCGAGCGGAATCATACCGACACGGCTGATCTGCTGCTTGATCCGTGGCTCGGCCTCAATCTGCTTCAGCGCATCATGCAGTTTGTCGACCACGTCTTTCGGGGTTCCCGATGGGGCGACCAGCATCTGCCAAGCCACAGCTTCGAAGCCAGACACGGCGTCAGCTACAGGGGGCACGCCCGGTAATGCGCCAATGCGCGTCTTCGATGATATGCCGAGGGCCCGCACGCGCCCATCGCGGATGAGGTTGAGCGAGGGACCCAGATCGACAAACATGACCTGAATTTCATCGCTCATGATATCGGTCAGCGCTGGCACGCTGCCTTTGTATGGCACATGGACCATGTCAATGCCGGTCATGGCCTTGAACAGCTCCATATAGAGATGATGGGGCGAACCGGGACCAGAGGTGCCGAAGGAGAGTTTGCCAGGATTGGCTTTAGCGTAATTCACGAAATCCGCAGTTGTCTTTATCGGCAGCGACGGATTGACTACCAGCACGAAGGGTACGTTTGCGACCAAAGCAAGCGGCACGAAATCCCTGGCCGGATTGTATGGCAGCTTCCTGTGTAAGGTCGCGTTAATGGCAAGCGGGGTGCTGGTCCCCATCAAGAGCGTGTATCCATCGGGAGCTGCCTTGGCCACGGTGTTCGCGGCGAGCAGTGTTCCGGCCCCCGAATGATTTTCTACGATGAAGGGCTTGCCCAAACGCTCCGACAACGCTTGAGCAAATATCCGTGCCAAAATATCGGTGCCACCACCAGCCGCGTACGGACAAATGACGGTGACCGGTCGGACCGGATAATCATCCGCAGCTCGCGCTAGGGTCGATTGCAACAAGCCAAAACAGGTAACCAGAACGGCCGCCCACCTCATAAGAGCTGAATGTTGCACGTTTCCTCCGCATATTTTCATCGCAGCCGTCTACTGCGGCTGACGGTACAGTAATGCAGAATTAGGCCCAGGCTTGCTTGACCAACGTCAAGGCAAGAGTCTCAGAAACCGACGCAATTTTTGCGATATTCCGCGATGGTTGGGAGAATGTCTCGCGTCTTCCGCGACCCAAAAAACACTGTGTGTCAGGCGAGCGTTTGTAAGGCCTACTTTTGTGGCTATCACTTTTTTAGCACATGCAAATGTGATGGGACGGTTTGAAGCCGCTGCGGCTCTATAATCTACAATTAGGTAAAAATTCCAAGTGTGTGTGACTGGCCTACTTTTGCAGCTATCACTATACTCCCCACACTACTAACACGGAGTTATTTTAGCTGAAACAGGGAATTGTGCCTCACAAACAGGGAAAGTCCGTCCCCCTTTGCGAGTCTCGGTGCCGAAAGGCCGAATTGAAGCAGCAGCGGCACGAATGCGCCGCGTAGCGGCCGCTCGCGCCGCCATGACGCAATGAATTTACAGTTATCGCGCGTGGTCGCGATTATAGAGAACCTATTCATTACCGTCAGCACGCTGGTGTTTGCACCAGATGTAAGAGCGCAAGCACTATCGCAGGCTCCACTCGCCGATCGTCAGATTCTCTTAAGGCGATGATCGCCTGGCGTCTTTAACTCTAATCATGGCATCACCCATCGGCTTCTTTCATGTAACTACATCTGGCTGTTTAAGCTCGCCGTGGCACAAGAAAGAGGTCCAGCAAAAGCAAGCTGACCGTTACTGCGCCTTCTGCAGCTCCGGATGCTTCGCCAAGCGCGCACTATTGAGCTGGTGAACGATGAAGCACACGACGGCTGCAACCAGGAACGGCACGGCACCCCACACATAGAGATGCTGGACCGGCCAGCCGATCAACAGCCCACCCGCAAGCGGCCCAACGATCGAGCCAATGCGGCCAATGCCGAGTTGCCAGCCGGAACCGTTCGCGCGCAACGAGGTCGGATAGATCATTGCGCCGACGCCATTGAGGCCAGTCTGGATGCCGAGCACGAGGAATCCGGCGAAGAATGTCGCCACCAACAGCATGCGTCCCGAAGTTACGCTGGCATAGCCGATCGACGCGACCACTGGCACCGCAAATCCGAATAGAACAGCAAGCGCCAAGAAGCGATGGCGCTGGAACCACCAGCATAGGCCGATGGCAGCGACGGTGCCGCCAACTTGCAGCAGCGCGCCCGCCAAGGCCGCAGTCGCTGGCGGCAGCTTCGCGGCGTTCATCACGACCGGCGTCCAGCTGATGAGGAAGAAGTAGCCCATCAGGTTCAGGGCGAACAGTAGCCAGACTAGTGGCGTGATCAGCGCTAAGCCATCGTGGAAAAGGTAAGCCGGATTGAAACCGGGAAACTGCTTCTCGTCCTCGATAATGAACTTGGCATTGGCCGGCATCGCATAGTCAGGCTGGATTGATCTGATGGCCGCTTCCATCTTGCTGCGCAGATTCTCGTGCAGTGCCATATATTTTATCGATTCCGGTAGGCCGACCCAGGCCACCAACGCAATGACGATCGGCACGATGCCCCCGATGTAGAACAGAATTTGCCAGCCATGGGTCGGCACCAGCACGGCGGTGACGAAGCCGGGAATGGCACCGCCCAGCGGAACGCAACTGACCGCGAGGATCGCGAGCGTTGCGCGCATCTGGCGCGGGGCGGACTCGGCATTGATGGCAACCGCGTTAGGAATTACGCCGCCGATCCCGAGACCGGCGAGCAGCCGCAACCAAAACATCTGCGTGAGATCGGTTGAATAGCCGGCCGCCAATGTAAAGACGCCGAACACGATATTTGACCAGACCAGCGCCGTCTTGCGGCCGTAGCGGTCGCCAACCCAGCCGAACACGGCCGAGCCGAACAGGATGCCGATAAGGCTTGCGGAAAAGACCGGAGCGAGCGCACCGGGCTTCAGACCCCACTCCTTCACCAGACTCGGCGCGGCGAAGGCGATTGCCGTGATGTCGTAGCCGTCGATCAAGACCATGAAAAAAGACCAGATCAGCAACTTGATCTGGAATGAACTCAGTCCCCGCTGGTCGAGCAGACGCGAGACTTGGACAATGGCGACATCCGACATGATTGTTGCCTCCCGGAGATATCTTTGTTGTTTGTTGCGGATCTTTGCGACCCATAGCGAATGTTATGCCGACGCTGGCGTCTGGAAAAGCCGAGTGTCCCGCCTGTCAGGACGGAGAAATCGGCAGGATCAGCTCGGAGGGATGCGCCGCATCATGATGGATGGTGTCGCTGCCGATCTTGTCGGGCCGGTAGTAGTGCGGCCAGAGCTGTTCGCTAATGGGCGAGTCGCCATTGACGACTTCCAGCCGCAATCGGTGGCCCTTCTGGATGAGGTAGGCCATCGGCTCTAGGCTGATGTCGAACTTGTAAATCTCATTTGGCGTCAGCGGCCGCGGATCGCTGTGCGTGTGATAGGGCACCATGTCGGTTGAGTGCTTGGTATCGAGCGCGCGATGTGAGGCGCGTAGCCAGCCGCGCGTGATCAGCTCGGCAAACGGGTTGAGACCCTTGGCACGGTCCTCCAGCGCCTGCGGGAACTGGTCGGAGAGCTTGATGAAGAAGTCGGTGTCGCGCGCCGTCGAGGAGGCATAGAGCACGAGCTTGATCGGACCGCAGATTTCCAAATCACGCTCAAGTGGCGCGCTTGTGAAGGTCAGTACCCGCCGCACGGGATCGAAGCCGCTTGCCGGTCCCCCAGGCCCAAAGCCGACGACCCCAGCGACCCACCCCGGCACCGGATATTTGTAAGTGGTCGACGGCACACCGCTCGGCGCCCGTTCATCGATGCTGCCGTCATTGAGGGACGTGACGCTGCCCGAGTTCGCAGCGTTAAGGTACCAGCGTGTATATCGAATCCCCGGCGGCGGCCAGCTTTCGGCGCTGCGCATGAGCATGCTGCCACGCACTTGATACTGCACGTTCGCGCGCGCCAGATAGTCGGTTCTCTTGCCCTTGAGGTAGTGATCGTAGAACGGCAGCAACACGTTTTTGTGGAATTCGACACTAGAGAATTCCGCCGCCGCGGCCCAAGCGTTGGGCACACCCGACATGCGCAGCTTCTTCGGCCCGCTAGCGCGCAGATACCCATCGATGTTGCCGCGCGTGTGCAGCTGCATCTTGCCCCAGACGCCGCTTGAATAGAGCGGCACTTTGATCTTGTCGAGCACTTCCCAGGCGCTGCGTTCGCGCCAGAATTCGTCGTAGGTCGGATGCGCGGCGAGCATACCGGTCAGGTCGGCGTCCTGCTCGCGCGAGGGCCCGCTTGCCGGAAAGCGGTTGATGAAGCGGTTTTGATACCACCAGTAGCCGGGGAAAAAATCGCAGGGGATGCCGCCGTGGTAGCAGCCGGCGCGGTAGGCATCGGCGAGGCCATCATGCGCGGCGAGGCAGGAGAGCGACGGAGGCGCCAGCACGCCCATGAACCATTGCACCATGCAGAAGTAAGACTGGCCAATGCCGCCGACCTTGCCACTACACCATGGCTGGGCGCCGATCCACTCGATGACGTCGTAAAGGTCGTTCTGTTCGTTGCGGCCGAGAAATTCGAAGGTGCCGCCGGAGCGGCCGCTGCCGCGCACGTCCATGTGCACATAGGCGTAGCCTTGCTCAACATACCATTCGATCGGCCCGGTTTCGCGCCAAAGGAATTGCGGGCTCGCCGGCAGCTTGTTGTTATCGAAGCGGTACGGCGAGGCTCCGAGCAGAGCAGGATAAGGACCGCTGCCGTCCAACCGGTAGATGCGGGCACCGATCGACGTCCCGTCACGGGCTGTGATCTGGACAATCTCGTCGATCATGCGGATGGTTCCAATATTGAGGCGTTGGTCGCGATCATAAGCGACTGGCCGTATATGCAGCTACACTAGGATTACGACATGGCCGACTGGTTGCGCGCGTTTCTCTTTGACCGTTTTGCATTGCGGTAGCTGCGGCGCACCCGACATGCTGCCTGCCAACTGCTGTTAACGCCGGCGCCTTCGGCCCGCAGAGGAGCATTTTGATAAACTGCGTCCGATGCGCGCCCTCAATTTGAACTGTTCCGCTTCGACGGCGGGACGGCCGTTGCTTGCTTCTAGCTGCGCAGGTGGACATTTTAATCAGCTTGCTCGCAGTGTTAGTTGACGAAGTGATTGAAGAAACATCTTCTTGTTGGAAATCGGCTTAGGACATCGCCCTTTTTTTGGAGTCAATCTGGGCAGGGGCCTCGCAATGGAGACGTGGCATGTACGAACGCCGGAAATACGTTCGCTCCCGCGTGGGGAAGAACGTTCAGCTCATTTTCGAGGAATCCTCGGTAGTTTAGTGTACCGTGCGCGATCTTACGAGCGTCGGAGCAGGGCTTGAGATCCCCAACACATTCGGTTTTCCGAAATTCTTTAATTTGAGCTTGGACGGATGTCATTCGCTGCGGCGCTGCCGACTTGTGTGGCGTAATTCGAATCGGGCAGGCGTGGAATTTGTTTGAGCGCCACGCGGCGGCGATGGGCGCGGCGTCAGCGCTGCAAATAGGTCAATATTGCTGTATGATTCATGTCAATGACAACCACCGGCTTTTGCCATTTCAGAATTTAGGTGAAAGAGTACCCCGAAAAGCGAGTGACCAGTATATGTTAGGCAACGTGCAACATCGGGCAGAATGCCCGCGCTGCGGGATAAGGTTGATTTGCCCTGAATGGTCGGAAAGGGTGAGCGCCAATGAAACAGTCAATTTGTGGTGCTGCACTATTTGCGGAAACGAATATCAAACAACCGACAACATTGCTCCGCCAACGCTATCTGAATCCGAATTGGCGGAAGAATTGTTACCAGAGCTTTTGGTCGCGTGATTGGCATTTGTCCGCTTGTGCGTAACTGGCGGCGGGCGGCGGCGCAGGAAGTGAGTTAACGAGTCGGGCTCCAGAGCGAGAGGCCGTGCCATGACAGATGCCACCTTGAGCCACCATGAATTTAGTGTTCGATCAGTGCTGTTGATTGTTGTTTTCATAGTTGCACTCGTCGCTTCTGTTTGTTCCGCCGTTTCCGGACTGCTGCAGTACTCGGGACTCGTCGGAGCGTTGCCAGCCGCGGGCTTGGAATTAGCGGCCGCCATAACTGGCGCAACTGTGTTCCCAATGCTTGCAATGGGGATGTCGATCTCCGCGGATTTGAACCGCAACAAACAGCCGATGAGTTGAAAAAGAAAGCCGGATCAGGCCGAGGACGACGCCCGAGCGACCCGCCGCTGAGGAGCGTTGATCATTGGGATAGACCGATACCCCTTCAGCTGCCCAAGTGCATGATCCCCGACATCGAGATCGGCGAAGCGCGGCTGCCAGTCGAGCACCGCGCGAATGCGCGTCACGTCGGCCACCAGGGCGAGCGGGTCGCCCGGGCGCTGCGCGGCGATCTCCACCGGCAACTCGCGCCCGCTCACGCGCTTGACCGCCGCGATCACCTCGAGCACGGAGGACGCCATGGCCGTTAGCCGCAATTGAAAGTAGCGCTAGCGCTATGGTGTGGTAATGTATTTCAAATTCTGAGACTGATGGAACCGCGACGAAGCCGTTCATGCGGACGATCAGACGACGCTCTTTTATCAAAGGTGCTGGCAGCCTGACGCTTGCGGGCGGGTTTCTGCCCGCGGTGGCACAGACACCATGGCCGACCAAACCAGTTCGCTTCATCGTACCGCTAGCTGCGGGCGGCGCCCTGGACTTTGCCGCACGGCAATGCAGCGCGGTGCTGTCGCTCAGCCTCAGTCAACAGGTCCTTGTCGAGAACCGCACAGGAGCGGGTGGCACCATCAGCATGGACGTGGCCATGAAGGCAACGCCCGACGGCTACACGTTCCTTGTCACCAACGACAATGCAGCGATTGCACCCCATATCCTCAAGTTATCCTATGATTACACCAAAGAGCTGCTGCCGGTGATAACCATCACGCAGCAGCCAATTGCCTTCGCAGTAAATCCGTCTCTCGGCGTCAAATCGGTCGCTGAATTGGTGTCCTATGCAAAAAAGAATCCTGGCCTCGGTTTTGCTAGTTCCGGTGTCGGCTCCAACCAGCATGTGCTTGGCGCGTGGTTTGCCAAAGAAGCCGGCATCAAGCTCGAACACGTGCCGTATCGCGGTGCCGGACAGGCGGTCACTGATTTGCTCGCCGGCCATGTGAAGTTCGGAATTCTCGGGCCGGCAGCGCTGGTACCGCACGCGCGTGTTGGAAGCATTACGATCATTGCGCAGACCGGCGAAAAGCGCAGTGCGGCTTTGTCACATGTCCCAACTTTGATCGAGGCTGGCTACAAGCACATGGTGCTAGATTCTTGGTCCGGTCTGTTCGCCCCAGTAGGCACGCCGGCCGAGACGATCAAGGCGCTTAACTTTGCGACCGCGAAAGCACTCAATGATCCAACATTGCGCGAGAATTTCGCCAAGGCCTCGTTGGACGTAGCCGGTGGTACGCCGGAGCAACTGGGCAGGCTGGCGCGTTCTGACTCGGATAAATACGCGCGGCTGGTGAAAGAGCTGAATATTACAGCGGGTTAAGCTACCGCTTTTGCTGTCCAGCCGCAGACATGCCGCGCCGGACCACTTCCGCCGTGTCACTTCAGTACGAGCCCTTTCGTAGGCGGACGCCGGGGCCGCCGCTGTTTGCGTCGATGAACTCGACCCCAGCGAATGCCTCTAAAGTAGAGGCAAATAGAGGCAAAATCGGGCGACGCTCTTTCCGTCATTAGGGCATGAAAAAGGCGCGGGCCAGCCCGACGTCACCGGGCTCTCCCGATCATTCGCTTGAGGTTGTTGCTGGTAGCGACTGCGGCTTAGCTCAGTCGCAGTTGGTCATGAGGCCATAGCGTCTAAGTTGTAACTGGTTGCCGCCACGAGGCGGGCAAACGCCCCGGCCGCCGCATCGACCTGATCCTTGTACGTGCCGTTGGGGTAGCTTTCATGTTCATTAAGAAAGTCGGCGTGCCAAGTGCCGGCGACCAAATACACGTTGCCGCCCTGCACCTGCGCCGCATAGGGGCTCGGCGCGAACTTCCTTCGAGCCGGTCACTTTATCGGCGTAGACGCGGTAACTAGCAAGGTTGCGAATCGTGTTCTCTGCGCTCTCCTTGCCGCCCGAACCCGGCTCCTGCTCAATGCCGATCTCGTAGGCATATCCGCATTTCACGCGATCCTGCTTGGCCCAGAACTTGATGTGCTCCTCGCGATCGAGAGCAGACCATTGACCACGCACGACATGCTCAATCAGGAATCGGCCATCTTTGAGCTTGTGCATCAATACGCCGGCAGTGTAGGCACCGCCATTTTGGGTTCCCGCACTGTCCCAATTGCGGACGCTGTTGGTGATCTTGGTGCGATCCAAGGATGGCAGGGTCTGAAATTTTTCGATCGGGAAGGTGCCGCCGCCGACCACGATGGGCGACTGCTGGTAAATTGAGGCCCAGCTTGCTTCGGTTAATTCGGCTCTCCGCGCAAGCAGGAAATCGAGAGGCTTGAGTTCGGGGAATAATGGATCGCCAACTTGGCGATACGCATCGGCTGTCTCAGCTATTGCTGGATAGCGGACAACTTGAACAGTCGAGTCCTGCGCGATGAGGCGACCAACCAAATCATCCGTATGCCATCGAGTCATGATAATCAGCAATGCGCCATTGGCAGCGAACCGTGAACGGAAATCGTTCGTAAACCACTCCCAAGTGCTATCGCGAATTTGCTTACTTGATGCCTCGGCACGCCCTTTTGATTGGATCGTCGATGATACCGAGGTGCAATCCATGACCGTTGATCGTTACAAACAAATAGCGCGGAAAAAACGGCGCACTCACGCTGCGCAGCATACGCGCGTGCCGCACGGTCTTAGAGTAGCGCGGAAAGAAGGTGCGGAACCCTTGTGTTTCAAGCTGACCCTCGGCACCAACCTAGCGGCGTGACAGTGTTTGCACCACGTACCAGCTCGCCTAGCCGAAGGGTGCGTGCAGCACTCGCTGGTTCGCTCGCTCCATTCCGTTTTGCCGCTGCGGCCTGCCCGGCTATGCTTTTGTTATGTAGCACTGCTGTTCCTTCCCGTCCGCATTATCGAAAATACACCAGTAAATGTGACAATCAACGCAGCCGAACTCACGCTTTTCAAATATACAGCGATTATAAATATTTTCGGGGATTATAAAGATTTTTCGGGACAACACTTAATCGGGATTATTCTCGTTAATATTAATATGCGCTGAGCCTGATCGAACGATGACATGGCAATGACAAACGTCGCTCAAATAAATTTCCGATCCGAATTGACCGCCGGTGCGTCACCGGGGGGCGACCACATGAATCTTGCTGGTTAACCCGCCCTGTGACCGGCCCAAAAAGTATCTCGCCTGGATTCGATAATTCTAAAATCCAATCTCACAATTCTAATTTGGATACTTTTTCGACAGCATCGACCCGCAGCCGCCCGTCTGTCACTTAGATCAAAAGCAGGTTCTGCGCAGCAACGGCAGTGTTGATGCCGAGGATCGCGGCCGTGACCGTCCCAGGATCCGATGTCACCGGCTGAATGACTGTGACCGCCGCGTTATAGGCTGCGTCTCCGACACTATGTGCATCAAGAATTCCGCCGCCGCCTGCTGCGAGGCGTTTAAGTACGCCACCGACACAGCAATCTTGTCGTTAATGGCGGCTTGGCGCGTCAATGCGTCTTGATATTGTGCCGCAATCAATCCCAGCGCCGCGGCACCGGGCGTAAGATCGATGCCAATCAAATCGTGGACAAACTGTCCGACAAGGCCAGCCCGTGCCGCCAGTACGTTTGTGCCGGCCGCCTCGGCCTGTAGCAATAAGTTTGTCCAATAGGCGACCCCGCCCGGATCACCGGCGTTGCCGCCGATATTGACGTAAAGCGCATTGATGAATGCGTTGTCGCTCAAATTGCCATAGATTGCATTGAAGAACGTAGCCTGTGTGTTGACAAAAGCTTGTCCCAGCACCCCCGCGTCGTTGAGTGTGACTGCGGTAATGCCGGCATTGGCTCCTATTTCGATGTCCGCGCTGTCGTTGCAACCGAATGCGCAGTGAGATATTCATACGTTGAAATGCATGGGGATGGGGTTCCCCAAAACCGCTCGTCTTCGAGCTGATGACCCCTACCGTATTCGATGCGGTAGGGCTTATTCGCGACCCGCCGCAGAGCGGGTTTTTTTGTGCCGCGTCTTGGCACAACGAAGAGGACAATGGTGATGGACAACATTTGGCTGCAGTCGGCCCTATGGATGGCGTTAGCCTTCGTCGCGGCGCTAGGTTCACTTTGGATTACGATTTCAGCGGCACTTTTTGAGATTATCGTCGGCGCCATTGCGGGCAACACAGTCGGGTTGCCGTTAACGCCTTGGATCAATTACATCGCCAGCTTTGGTGCCGTTGTCCTAACGTTTCTCGCTGGCACGGACATTGATCCTCACGTCGTCAAGAAGCATTTCGGGTCAAGCGTCACAATCGGGCTGATGGGCTTTTTTGCCCCTTATTTCGGCTGCCTGCTTTTGGCTCACTATGGGCTTGGCTGGCCGTGGCCCCAGGCGCAGATCGGCGGCATCGCACTGTCAACGACATCGGTGGCAGTCGTATATGCGGTCATGGTCGAGACCGGATATAACCGCACCGAACTCGGCAAGATCATCTTGGCAGCCTGCTTCATCAATGACATCGGCACAGTGCTGGCGCTTGGTCTTATCTTCGCCAATTACAATCTTTACCTCTTGCTGTTTGCCGTCATTACGATTGTCGTGGTCGGGTTACTCCCTTGGATCGTTCCGCGACTGTTTGCGATGATTGGCAAACGGGCGAGTGAACCTGAAATCAAGTTTCTTTTCTTGGTTCTTTTTTTCCTTGGTGGTCTCGCAAACCTCGGAAAGAGCGAGGCCGTGTTGCCAGCGTATCTTGTCGGGATGGCGCTGGCGCCGTTCTTCATGGGACAACGAGAACTTCAGCGCCGTATGCGTGCGATCTGCTTTGCGTTCCTTACACCATTCTATTTCCTCAATGCTGGCTCGTTGATCGAAGCAAAGGAACTCGTCACAGGCGCCGGGCTTATCGTTCTCTTCCTCGGCATGAAGATGGCAACCAAGTTCTTCGGTATCCTTCCCTTGACTCGCTACTTCAAATTCAAGCCGGGTGAGGGAATGTACACCACGTTGATGATGTCAACAGGTCTGACCTTTGGATCAATCTCCGCCTTATTTGGCCTGACCAACCACATCATCGACCAAACTCAATACACCGTATTGCTGACGGCAGTCATCGGCAGTGCCGTGGTGCCCACGCTGATCGCGCAGGTGTGGTTTCAACCACATTTCGAGCCATTGGAGGAAGACGCCTAGCGAGTGTTGGGCCGTCGAGGCCCAATAAAATTATTGGGAGGATGCCATGCAGGTACCGAAAGACGCCGTTCTGTTGCGGATTTTTTTCGGTGAGACCGACCGCTTTCAAGGCCAGCCTCTCCATGAAGCCATTGTTCTGAAAGCCCGCGAATTACATCTGGCGGGTGCGACTGTTCTACGGGGACCAATGGGGTTCGGACATTCCAGCCGTATTCATACCGCAAAAATTCTGAGGCTCTCATTTGACCTACCGATGGTGATCAAAATCGTCGACACCAAGGCGAAGGTCATGGAATTTCTGCCAGTACTCGACACGATGATGACGAGCGGCTTGGTCACGTTGGAAAAGGTTCAGATCCTTCAATATGGACCGGAGGGCCTAAGACAGCGTGCGGGACTGTCCGGATAGCCGATAAGACCGGCTTCCGCACTACGCCTGTTTAACCCCCGAAAGCGGAAGTCCTGTCGTGGCGTTTCGCGCCCACGATTGGCGCGAATAGTCGGCCTCCACGCCGTCTCCTTCAGGTCCCATATCGGACATTCGTCAGTCCGATTGAAACGTCTCCTAAGGGCCGATTGCGTTGAAAAAGTCGGCAGTTGCGACCCGTAGGATTTACTGATTCAGTTTTGGCTATAGCCAGGACTGAAGATCATGATGGGACATCGGAACGTCGAACAGGCTGCATTGTTCTATGAGTTCTCGCTCGAAAAACACGTTCCCTCAGATCACCTTTTGAGGTTTATCGATAGGTTCGTCGAGCTAGGAAAGGTCCGCCGGGAGTTGGCGCCGTTCTACAGCGCGTTGGGTAGGCCTTCGGTCGATCCCGAGCTGATGATCCGGATGCTGATCGTCGGCTACTGCTTCGGCATCCGCTCGGAGCGGCGGCTCTGCGAGGAGGTCCACCTCAACCTCGCGTACAGATGGTTCTGCCGGCTCGGGCTT
>Ga0187771_10002129_pt1 | contig 13616 bp, 14 predicted proteins | sample 0116_SJ02_MP15_1_FD_133139 | JGI IMG/M metagenome (GOLD analysis project Ga0187771, IMG submission 133139) | Tropical peat soil microbial communities from peatlands in Department of Meta, Colombia - 0116_SJ02_MP15_10_MG | ecosystem: Environmental > Terrestrial > Soil > Wetlands > Peat | place... | reverse complement strand
TTTGCCAGCTCATGTACCCTGATCACGGTCATAAAATCTAATCCCCCCGGCGGTTCTCAGCACTTAACGGCACTATTCAGTAAATTGCCATATAAATTAATATGATATTTTACTCTACTCATTGAGAATTATCAAGCCTTTTAATCTTTGTGTCTCAATCCAGAGCGCGTCTGCAAGCCCTTTATCGAGAATTGCTATGACTCCAACGAGATCGCGGTAGAGAATGCTCCCCAATTCATCGCGCGTAAAAAGCGTTGTGCTGCGGATAGACTTCGACTCTGGTATAGTAATTTTCTCCCTGGTTCCTGTCGACAGGTCTCGGGCAAACAGCAGGAGTTCCACCCGCCCTTTTTCGAGAGCATCCTGCACGGCTGAATATCCCGCTGCAAGTTTCCCGGCCTTCAGTGAGATAGCGAGCAGCGACTTGATCTTTTCCGTGATGCAGATCGTCAGCTTGGCGAAAAAATCTTCTGTTTCCGGTGGACGAAGATTACTATGCAGGGATCGACCCAAAACTTCTTTCGTGAGTGCTTTTTTTATGCACTCCGTCTTCGGGCACACGTAAGCAGCGCGGCCATTTAATTTTTCGCGATAGTCAATTATAACGCCGGCAGGGCCGGCGATGATTCTTACAACGTCGTCTTTAGGGAGAACCTTTTTGCAGCCTATGCAGGTTCGCTCCGGCTGATGTTTCATATTCCCGTTGCCATGATAGCCTTTATTTCCCGAGCAAGGCGCGGGCGGATACGAGGATTTTCTGTGCAGTTTTTTCACCGATGCCAGGTACCGCAAGTATTTCCTCATCAGACATGGCAGCGATCTTTTCCACGGTGTCATAACCAGCCGCTATGAGCTGTTCTGCGGTCTTGTGTCCGACTCCTTCAAGAGCAGTCAAGTCAGTGCTCGCCACCTCGCCATGCGCACTGCCTTCTGCTGCTTCGGTTTCTTCGGCCATCTTACGCGTCTCTTCTACAATGGCTGCCTCGATCTCTTGTTCGCGTTCTTTTTGGCGCTCCTGATCATATTCGGATTCGCTCAGGATGTCGATCTTCCAACCCGTAAGTTTTGCAGCGAGTCTCACATTCTGCCCTTTTTTGCCAATTGCGAGGGAAAGCTGGGTATCAGCTACGACAGCAAGAGCGGAGCGGTCTTCCTCGGTAACGCCGACCTTTTCGACAACGGCAGGGCTTAACGCCTTTGCGATAAAGATACGGGGGTCTTCTGACCAGGGAATGATGTCGATCTTCTCTCCCCGCAGTTCACGGACGACAGCCTGTACACGCGAACCTTTCATGCCAACGCAGGCCCCGACCGGATCGACCTGAGATTCCTTGGAGGAGACAGCGATTTTTGTGCGGTCACCGGCCTCACGGACAACGCCTTTTACCTCGACAATGTTCTCGTAGATTTCCGGCACTTCCATCTCGAACAGACGTGCGACGAAATCCGGATGAGCGCGGGAGAGTACGACTTGCGGCCCCTTCGACGTATCTCGTACTTCGAGCACGTATGCGCGGACACGATCTCCTCGCCGATAGCTCTCGCGTGGTACCTGTTCGCGTGCAGGCAGCACTGCCTCGGTCTTTCCGAGGTCGATGTAGTATGCGCCCTTCTCATGGCGCAGCACTATGCCATTCACAAGCTGGCCGATTTTATCGTTAAACTCCTTAAATATAACGTCGCGTTCCGCTTCACGCACCTTCTGCACGATGACCTGGCGTGCAGTCTGTGCCGCGATCCTGCCGAACCCCTGGAACTCAACCTGGAGGGGAACCTCGCCGTCCATCTGCGCTTCCGGATAGAGCGTCTGGGCCTCTTCCAAGGTGATCTCCTCGTCTGGGTTCACAACGTCCTGCACGACTTTTTTGTAGGCGTACATGACGATATCGCCCCGCTTAGGATCGATCTGCACTGCGATTCGCTGAGCCCCATATTTTTTCTTGGCAGCGCTCACGAGTGCCGATTCAACGGCTTCGATTACCATTTCCTTGGATATTCCCTTTTCCTTGCTGATTTGGTCAATCACATGAATCAATTCCTGACTCATAGGCATATCTCCTCCTGGTAAAAATCCTCATGGATAGACTAGCGCAGCCCCGCGCTGGTGAATTTTCTGCTCACAGCAACAGCGGGCGCGACTATAAATTAATAATAATACTAAAAAACCACCTCAAGAGAGGCCTTCGCGATTAAAGGGAGCGGAATCTCCATTATCGCTCCCGTTTCCAGCTCTACTTTTACTGTTTCGTTGGCTAGACCTAGCAGCTTGCCATGGAACACTTTCTGCCCATTGATCTGCTGATACGTCTTCACTTTGACTGCACTGCCCGAGAAACGGATGTAGTGATCCGGTTTTGACAATGTTCGATCCAGCCCGGGTGAGGAGACTTCCAGCGTGTAAGCATGAGGGATGACGTCTTCCACATCTAAGACCATGCTCAAATCCCTGCTCACAGACTCGCAATCATTCAGCGTAACACCTGAAGACTCACGATCAATGTAGACCCTCAGCAGCCATTTCGGTCCCTGCTTATGGAATTCCATCTCCCACAGGGTGAGTCCGAGCGATTCCAGAATCGGTTCAAGAAGCAGCCGGATCTGCTCAGCCATATCGGCCATGATGTCCCCCAAATAAAAAGAGTGGGCAAATAAAAATGCCCACTCCCAAAGGAATTTCCCAGAGTGTTAATATATATTTAACACAGAGAAGATAGGAATGCAAGAAAAAAGTGCATGGACTTCTGTCTTATTGAAAGCTTGTCAATCGCCTCAGTTGATGAGGGTGGTCCCAGTAACCCCTATACTCTCGGCGATGATGACAGGTATCCCTTGAGCATCCTGCCAGGTTTATATCATGATTTGATAATCAACACAACTACATATCATAAAGTGTATAATCAGAGTGTATCTGAAGAGCATCGGGCGCAAAAAGGGAACTATTCTTTCGAGAAAAATTCTTAATTCACTTGAGCGGCATAAGGATTAAAACGGGAAGTGAAGGTTTTCCCTGTCAGTCTGAATCAGGCAACATTACGGTAAAGGATACGAGTCGCTATCCGTTGAGCATCGCTGCTGCTTCTTTGGCAAAATAGGTAAGGATGATATCAGCGCCAGCCCGCTTCATAGCGATGAGCGACTCCATCATGACACGGTCACCGTCGATCCAGCCCAGTTTGGCCGCTGCTTTGACCATGGAGAATTCACCACTCACGTTGTAGGCGGCAACAGGAAGATTGAAGTTTTGCTTAACCTGATAGATGATGTCCAGATAAGCGAGCGCCGGTTTCACCATTATGATATCTGCCCCCTCCTCGACGTCCAGGGCAACTTCACGCAGAGCCTCGCGGCTGTTCGGGGAGTCCATTTGGTACGAACGGCGGTCTCCGAAGAGTGGCGTAGACTCTGCTGCTTCGCGGAAAGGACCGTAAAAGCTCGATGCATACTTGGCGGCATAAGCCATGATTGGTGTATCGTGATACCCTTCGTTGTCAAGAACATGCCGGATGGCGCCAACTCGGCCATCCATCATGTCCGAGGGCGCGACCAGGTCTGCGCCTGCTTTAGCGTGCGAAAGCGCCTCCTTAGCCAAGAGTTCGAGCGTGGCATCGTTCTGGACCACTCCGTTTTTAATTATCCCGCAGTGTCCATGGCTGGTATATTCGCATAGACATACATCGGTAATGACTATCAGTTCCGGAATTTTGTTCTTAATTGCCTTTATTGCATTCTGGACGATGCCATCGTCGGAATATGCCTCGCTTCCGACCTCATCCTTATGTTCAGGAATGCCGAAAAGGATTACAGCCGGAATGCCGAGTTTCTTGATTTCTTCGCAATCCTTAAGGAGATTGTCGATGGACTGCTGGTAGTTGCCAGGCATGGAGCTAATCTCTTTCTTGATGCCTTTGCCGTGAGTCACAAACAGCGGATAAATGAAATCGTCCGGGGAAAGCTTCGTCTCCCGCACCATGCGGCGGAGGTTCTCATTGGCTCTGAGCCTCCTCGGTCGGTATAAAGGCTGATACATGAAATCTCCTGAAATAAAAAAGGTAACAACTTTTGAACACGGGTACGATCAATGAAAAGTAGAGCTACTATCTGGACCATGAATGTGCAAAGGACGCACTTTTCTTGAAGTTCAATTGGCAGCCAAAATATTTTCTTCGTGACCTTGTTGTAATCTAGGTAAAATTCTACCTTCCTCGTTGGCTGGGAGGGAGCCTTAACTGCAGCCGCAACCTCCGGATCCACAGCCACCGCCTTGATTACGGCCGTGATTCGACTCTTCCCCGCTGCATCCGCAACTGCCGCCAGCCGGTGCGCCGTTCGGAAAGCCGATCACAAAGCCTTCGCCGCGTTCGTCGCTGATGAACCCCAGTTCGGCACCATCAAGAGTTTTTGACGTCGATTCATCGATGAAGAGCCTGGCGCCGTTCTTTTCGACCACGGTATCGAAATCACCCGTCTTGTCGTCAATCATGATCTCGTAGGAAGGACCGCAGCATCCGCTGCTCGTTGCGGATACACGTAAGGCATGATTCGGAACTCCTTCCACTTTGAGGATCTCTTTTATTTTGTCTGCTGCAACGTCTGAAATGGTGATCATATTGTCTCCTTTTTTTACGACCAAGACACGTAGGTGGCGTTGTCGTGAACGCGCTATTGTTTCTTAAAGAAATCAGCCAGCTCATTAACAAGTGCGGGAATCGTATAATCCTTTGGCATTATCGTTGTCTTCAGATCATATTCTTCTGCGGTCTTTGCCGTCACGGGCCCGATGCATGCGACTATAACGCCGTTTAAAAGTGTTTTATACTCTTTTTTGCCAAGTATTTCAACAAAATTATGGACCGTGGAAGAGCTCGTGAAAGTGATTGCCGCAATCTTTTTCTCTTCCAGCAGCCTCCTGACACGGGCAACATCAGTCGTCGGCTTAATGTTTTCATAGGCTGTGGCCACCGTAACTTCCGCACCGAGTTCACGCAACTTGTCCGGAAGGATTTCCCGGGCAACCCTTGCTCTGGGAATGAGGAATTTGAGACCTCGCAGGTTTACGCTTCCGAGGGCATCTATTATGCCTTCCGCCTTGAACTCTGCAGGTATAAGATCAGCTCTAAGACCATAAGACTCCAAGGATTCCGAAGTTTTCGGCCCGACCGTGCAGATATTCACACCCTTGAGAATGCGCAGGTCCTTGTTAAGACAGCGGAGGCGTTCCATAAAAAACCGGACGGCATTCGAGCTCGTGAAGACCAGCCAGCTGAATGATTCTACTTTTTGGATAGCGCTATCAAGCTCATCCCAGCTTCCAGGCGGGACAACGTCAATGGTCGGAAATTCAATAGTCGTTGCGCCGCGGTCAATCAGCATTTCAGCGAAGACGCTAGACTGGTCGCGTGAACGCGTCACAATAATACGTTTGCCGAAGAATGGCTTCGTTTCATACCAATTCAGCTTTTGCCTGAGCCGAACCACTTCTCCAACGACAATGATGGCCGGTGGGCCAAGCTTTGCTTCCCTGACTTTATGAACGATATCATTAAGAATGCCCGTCGCAACCCGCTGATCTGTTCGCGTGCCCCACTGAATGAGTGCTATCGGCGTATCCGGACTTCTCCCATGGGAAATGAGGTTGTCGACGATATTCTGGAGATTCTTCATGCCCATGAAAAACACGAGTGTTCCGATGCCGGTCGATATCTTGTCCCAATGCACTTTTGATTCTGGTTTGTTAGGATCTTCATGGCCGGTTACAAAAGCCACGCTTGCCGTATGTTCTCGGTGCGTCAGTGGGATGCCCGCATAAGTGGGCGCCGAAATAGCTGATGTCACGCCGGGAACAACCTCAAAAGGGATGCCGTTGTCCACCAGCTCTTCAGCTTCTTCCCCTCCGCGCCCGAAAATAAAAGGGTCTCCACCTTTTAACCGCGCGACGACCTTTCCTTCGCGGGCTTTTTTGATGATAAGTGTATTGATCTCGTCCTGGGGAAGCGTATGTCGGCTTCCCTGCTTACCCACGTATATGAGTTCTGCGTCGGGACGACGTTGGTCAAGCAGTCGCTCGTTCGCGAGATAGTCATAAATGATGACGTCAGCCTTTTTTACGCACTCGAGACCCTTGACGGTTATGAGTCCTGGATCACCTGGACCGGCGCCAACTAAGTATACTTTCCCGATTGTGTGGGTCATAGTAAATAAGAAACCACAGATCTGTAGGGAAAACACAGATATAGAATTCTTTAAAAAATCAGGTCTCTATCCGTGTCAGTACGTGCTGATCTGTGGTTACAAAGTCATATTCTCAGGTATTTAATTTTCCAGAAGATTGTTTCCGCTAAAATCGGAGTTATTCCCATATACTTCCCGCAAGATCACGTCCGCTCCCTGAGACAAGAGTTTCTCCGCCAGAGTAACGCCCAGTTTTTCCGCGTTATTCGGAGCTCCCTCAATGCTATCCTTAATGATCTGCTTTCCGTCCACACTTCCAACGAGCCCGGTGAGATGCAAATTACCATTCTTCACCTGGCCGTAACATGCAATCGGAACCTGGCAACCGCCTTCCAGCCGTCGTAGAAGCGCACGTTCTCCTGTAACGCAGGTGCGGCTGTCATCATGATTGAAAAAGGCTATCAGGGCGTTCAATTCACGGTCATCTACGCGACACTCGATGCCCAGGGCTCCTTGCCCGATTGCCGGCAGGCTGATCTCGGGATCAATATATTCCGAGACGTTATCTGCCAGGCCGAGACGCTTGACCCCGGCCGCAGCAAGAATAATGGCATCGTATTGTCCTTCCTTGAGTTTGCGAAGTCTCGTATCCACATTACCGCGGAGCTGGTGGATCACGAAATCCGGGCGGACGTTCATGAGTTGGGCTTGGCGCCTCAGGCTGCTTGTACCCACATGCGCACCTTTTGGCAAGTCTTTAAAGGATATTTTGTTACGGGTAAGCAGCGCATCCCTGGGGTCCTCTCGCTTGGTAATCGCCCCGAGGTGGAGCCCATCCGGAAAGAACGTCGGTACGTCTTTCATGCTGTGGACTGCGATGTCAATCTCATTCACCAGCATCGCTTCCTCAATCTCCTTTACGAAGAGCCCCTTTCCGCCAACTTTTGCAAGCGGGACGTCAAGGATCTTATCTCCGGTTGTCTTTATTTTGGTGAGCGACGCCTCTATTCCGGGATATTTTTTCTCTAGCTCCGACTTCACCCACTCCGCCTGCCAAAGTGCCAGCGCGCTGCTTCGCGTACCGATCCTGATTTCTTTTCGCAATGGTAAGCTCCTTAAGGCAATTTAGTCATGCACCCGGATAAGCGCAGATAAATCAATCTTGTTCACCGATATCAATCCGCGCACATCAGTGGCAGAGGTTCTTTGGTGCTCATTTTGTTTAACTGTGCTCTGAATCCGCCATGATATGTTACCGGCATTCGCTCTTCTTCTTTTTCGTGTGGATGGTTTCACTCGTATTTTCCAATGTTCCCTCGTTCATATCGACTCGATGATGCCCTGGCCGCTTGAGTTCCTTGTCCAGATTGAAAAGTTTACGAGCAACCGCGATGGTGTTATCGCTGCCATCCTGCGTTGAAGCTGCCTGCTTGAGAACGACGAGGGGAGCATGGAGCAGTTTGTTAACGATGGACTGCGACATGATATCTATTGCTCTTTTCCCATCCTCACTGATCCCGTTTAAGGACCCCAGAGTTTTGTCTAACTCGTGCTTTCTGATGTCCTCAACTTTTTCACGAAGGTCCACGATGGTCGGTACGGCGTCAAGAGCCCTTTCCCATTGAAGGTAGGTGTCCACCTCCTGGCTCACGATTTCCTCAGCCTTTTCCGCTTCCCGTGCCCTTCCCTCGGTGTTAACGTCAACCTTGCTCTGGAGGTCGTCGATGTCATAGAGGTAAACGTTGTCGATCTTGTCAACATCGGGGTCGATATTTCTTGGGTTCGATATATCGATCATAAAGATCGGGTTGTTGCGTCGTTGTTTGAGAGCCTTCATGACCATGTCGCGGTTGACGACATAGTGCATGGCGCCAGTTGCACAAATCAGGATGTCAGCCATGACAAGGGCGTCGGGAAAATGCTCGAACCGGATGGCGTCACCCTTGAATTCTTTAGCGAGTTCTTCCGCGCGTTCGAAAGTCCGATTCGCCACCATAATATTCTTTACGCCGTTGCCGAGGAGGTGTTGGGCGGCTAGTTCGGCCATCTCGCCTGCGCCAAGAAGCATAACGTTTTTCTCCTCCAAGGTACCGAATATCTTCTTGGCGAGTTCCACCGCGGCGGAGCTGATAGATACCGCTCCTTCCGCAAGCCGGGTCTCGGTACGGACCCGTTTGGCGACGGATATTGCCTTCTTTATCAGTTTGTTCATGATCGCGCTGGTAGTTTTGGTCTTGAGGGCGACGTCGAAAGCGTCTTTCATTTGACCCAGGATTTGAGCTTCTCCCAGCACGAGGGAATCGAGGCTCGAAGCGACGCGAAACGTATGGCGCACCCCTTGCGCCTCAGGATAAACATAGAGCGACTTCTCAAGGGATTCCCGAGAGAGGCCATGATATTCAGAAATGAACTGTTTAATTCGTTCGACCCCCGTGGCGCTTTCCTGCACTGATGCATAGATCTCCACCCGGTTGCAGGTGGAGACGATCATACTCTCTTTCACCCCATCGTAAGCCATGAGCTTTGTGAGCGCATCAGGAAGCGTGTCTTCCGGGAAGTTCAGCTTCTCGCGGACTTCGATGGGCGCTGTTTTATGACTGAGGCCGACTACGACAATTCCCATACTGATATCACCTTAAAACAAATGTTTTCCGATATTTACGCGACTCACGACAAAAAAGCTTAGGAGAACGAACACAAAGCCGACAATCGTGAGGACAGCCATTTTTCTGCCTCGCCAGCCGATGGTGCGAAGGTGAAGGAGCGCAAGATAGATTACCCAGGTTATGAGCGACCACGTCTCCTTGGGATCCCAGCTCCAATAAGACCCCCATGCACTATTCGCCCAGATAGAACCGGTAATCATGCCAAGAGTGAAGAGAGGCCAGCCGAGTGTCAGCGCCTTATAGGCGAGTGTGTCCATGATGTCAAGCGATGGCAAGCGATGGAATATCGCGCCTAATTGTTTTGCTTTCAATTGTCGTTCCTGGACAAGATACATGATCGAAACAATACTCGCGAATGCAAAAGAGGCATCTCCGAGAACGGCCAGTGTCGTATGCACTCCCAGCCAGCCACTCTTTAAGACGGGATTAAGCTCCTTAATTTCACTGGATAAAAGAAATACGGGTATCATGAGCAGGACAACGAGAGGCAACATGAACGAGCCTAGCGCAGCAATCTTGAAACGAAACTCCATGATTAAAAAAACGAGGATGATGCCCATGCCGAGGAAATTGGCCGCTTCAAAAAAACTCGTGATCGGAATGCGCCCGGCTTCTGACCAGCGCAGTGAAAAATAGATCAGGTGAAGGAGGAAGCCTGCAACCGTTGCCCACAGCGATGCCTCTCCAGCCCATTTCCGATCAGGTTTGAAGATATAGGAAATATACCCAACAGCGGCGAGCACATAGGCGCCCGTAGCTGCTTGAAAAAAAAGGAGGTTCATAAAGTCTTTTCCCCGGTTAGAGATATGATTTACGGAGCCTTTTATTTTACTTTTTACTGCCTTTGAAAGTCAAGGGAAAATATGGTTACAACTTCGTTTGTTTAGCTGGCGGGAGCGATCAGGACAGGAAATCCTTCGAATGAGCTGAAGCCGCATTAGAAATTATGGGTATCTGTAAGCTTGCCATCTGCCATCCGGAGCACTCGATCAGCGCGTATAGCGAGCTTATCATTGTGTGTTACGATCACGAAGGTGATTCCCATCTGATGGTTGATGGAACGCAGCAGATCGTGGATTGACTCCCCCGTATGCGTATCAAGGTTTCCCGTTGGTTCATCTGCCAAGACCACGTCGGGTTTGAGCACGAGCGCCCGTGCAACTGCCACGCGCTGCTGTTCCCCGCCCGACAGTTCGCCGGGACGATGATGCAGCCTGTTGCCAAGTCCAACCTCCGCAAGGATCTTTGTTGCCGTTTCGGCCGCAACCTTCGGGTCGGCCCGTCTGATGAGCGCAGGTATCATGACATTCTCAATTGCCGAAAACTCAGGCAACAGATGATGGAACTGGAAAATAAAGCCTACCCTCTCGTTTCTAAACCGGGCGAGTTCCCCGGATGCAAGAGAAAAGATGTCCACCTCTCCGTATAAAACCTTGCCTGCTGTCGGCCGGTCAAGTCCGCCCAGAATATGGAGAAAGGTGCTCTTTCCAACTCCTGATGCACCCACAATTGCGAGCATTTCCCCCCCGCGAATTTCGATATCGATTCCATCGAGCACACGTAGTTCTTGCGGGCCGCTCATGAACGTTTTAATAAGGTTGTGTATATGTATACGGTGCTGTGTTATTTCTTTTCTCCCGGCTTTTCGCCTTCCTTCAGATTCTCTACTGTTTTCTCTATCGTCGTAGCTTTCTGCTCGATCGTTTGCTTCACATCCTCAGCTTTCTTTCCAATGCCTCCTATCCATTTCCCCGTAGATTTCAGAAGGTTACCGCCCCCCAGGAGGACAAAAACAATAGCTAAAAGTGCAATCAGTACTAATGAAAAAAACAACCTCTTCAGCTTTCCCCCTTTTTGTGCCATACTTGTCTCCTTACGTAGTGGAATTTACAAACAATGAATTCTGTGTTATTCGTATCTGAGCACTTCAACCGGATCCTGCTTTGCCGCCTGCCACGACGGGTACAGTGTCGCTAGAAAGCTTATCCCGAGCGCGGTCAGCGAAATAAATAAAATGTCGAACCCCGAAATAGCAAGTGGCAGGTGGCTGACCTGGTAAACATCCTTCGGCAGCATGATGACATCTGTTTTTGTAATTACTGTTACCGCACCATAACCGATCAGAACACCGATAGCTGTTCCGACGATTCCTATGGCAAGGCCGGCGAACATAAATATTTTCACGATGCTCTGAGATGAGGAGCCCATGGATTTCAGGATCGCGATTTCCCGATTCTTTTCCATGACGATCATCGTCAGAGTGCCGATGATATTAAATGAAGCAACGATAATAATGACAAAAAGAATGAGAGACATCCCAATTTTCTCGAGCAGCAAGGCCGAAAAAAAGTTTTTGTTCTGCTCCATCCAGTTACGGGTAATAAACGGATAACCTGCTGCTTTTTGAATAATCGATGAAATAGCATTCGCACGGTAAACGTCGTCAATGCGCACTTGGATGCCGCTAATGCGTCCTTCCATATCGAAAAATTTTTGTGCATCGGGGATTGCGATATAAACGAAACTCATGTTATAGTCGTACATACCAGCGTCAAAAAGGCCGACAACTATGAATTTCTTCATTTTGGGAATGAGCCCCATGGGCGTTTCCTCTCCCAGGGGATTGACCATGGTAACTGTGTCTCCAACCGACGCTCCAAGTTTACGCGCTAAGTCCTCCCCAATGATGATGCCCGGAAGTATTCTTTTGCTGTCTTCCAGCCCTTTCAGCGTTCCGGCTATCATGTTTTTTGCTAGGTCGGTGACCTTGGGTTCGGTATCCGGATCGATCCCACGGACAACCACGCCCTGCATCCTATCCTCTGCTGTAAGCATGGACTGGCCGTAAATAAATGGGGTAGTCGCCAGGACATGCGGCACGTTCTCGACTTTGCTCTGCAGCGTCTGCTGATCTTTGACACCAGCACCAGTAAAATCCATGACCACAATGTGCGGCATGGCGGAAAGTATCTTGTCGCGAAAATAACCCTGGAAACCTGTCATTACAGCAAGTGTGATTATGGACGTCGCAACGCCGATGACGACACCAGCAATCGAAATGAACGTATTAAGCGATACCGTACCGTATCGCTTTTTCGTTTTCAGATAGCGCAAGCTGATAAATATTTCATAGGGGAGTTTCATGCCATTCGATTTGTAACGTAGGATGAATGCGGATAAGACTGCACAGGAATACTTATTATTTGTTCCCCATCACATTCCACACTCTGCATCACTATTTTTCCTTCTTCATCTGCGGAAAGAGTATGACGTCACGTATAGAACTTGCGCCTGTGAGCAGCATCGCAAGACGGTCGATGCCGATTCCTTCACCGGCTGCGGGTGGCATGCCATATTCCAGCGCGCGGATGAAGTCATCATCCATCTGATGAGCCTCTTCATCGCCCGCTTCACGTTCCGCTACTTGCTTTTGAAACCGCGCTTTCTGGTCAATGGGGTCATTCAACTCTGAGAAGGCGTTCGCGAGTTCCCTGCCTACGACGAACAACTCGAACCGCTCAACAAAATCAGGATTATCTTCACATTTCTTCGAAAGCGGTGATATATCTGTAGGGTAGTCCATGATAAAGGTGGGCTGGACGAGTTTGGGCTCAACCAAGGTTTCGAATATCTCGTTCAAAATCTTTCCGAGGGGTTCGCCGCCCTTGAAGCTTACACCCAATTTCTGAGCGTACTCCTTTGCTTTAGCAGTATTCGTAAGAACGTTGTCCGGTACTCCTGCCTGACGCAAAGAATCGACAAAGGTGACACGCTTCCATGGCGGTGCGAGGCTTATTTTATGGCTTTCATACTCGACGTCCGTTGTGCCAAGCACTTCAGATGCCACGTTGCTGAGCATCTGTTCGGTTAGATCCATGAGGAATTTATAGTCTGCATAGGCGGTGTAAAATTCGAGCATTGTAAATTCTGGGTTATGGCGCGTAGAAATGCCCTCGTTCCGGAAGTTCCGATTGATCTCATAAACACGCTCGAAGCCGCCTACGAGAAGCCTCTTAAGATAAAGCTCCGGAGCGATGCGGAGATAAAGGTCCATGTCCAATGCGTTATGATGAGTCTTGAACGGTTTGGCAGTAGCCCCGCCCGGCACGGACTGCATCATGGGCGTTTCCACTTCGAGATAGCCCCGCGCATTCAGGAAGTTCCTGATCGCCTGGACAATTTTCGTACGAAGGATAAAGACGTTTTTCACTTCTGGATTTACGATGAGGTCTACATACCGCTGTCGGTACCGCAGTTCCACATCGGTAAGCCCGTGCCATTTCTCTGGTAGCGGCCTGAGTGATTTTGAGAGAAGGGTAAAATCCTCGGCTTCCACCGTCAGTTCATTCGTCTTCGTGCGGAAAAGAAAGCCTCTTACACCGATAAAATCGCCGATGTCGATTTTCCTAAAGAGTGCATATGCGTCATCTCCGAGCGTGTTCTTCTGAAAATAGGCTTGGACCCGTCCCGATCCGTCCTGGATGTGACTGAAGCATGCCTTGCCGAAGACTCGCATAGCGATGACCCTTCCCGCCACCGTGACTTCAACCCGATTCGAATCAAGTGCCTCTTTTGTTGAGTTGCCGTATGTGCTGAGGATTGCCTGAGCCGTCGTCGAAACATCGAACTTGCCCGCATAGGGCTTTTTCCCCATCGCACTGATCTCATCGAGCTTTTTAAATCTCTGCTGGATCAGTTCGTTATAGTCATCCATACGAATCCCCTTAGTTTTAACGAACTTCCGCACATGTCAATGAACAAGCTTCATGTTCATTCTTTTAC
>Ga0187771_10002128_pt1 | contig 13618 bp, 12 predicted proteins | sample 0116_SJ02_MP15_1_FD_133139 | JGI IMG/M metagenome (GOLD analysis project Ga0187771, IMG submission 133139) | Tropical peat soil microbial communities from peatlands in Department of Meta, Colombia - 0116_SJ02_MP15_10_MG | ecosystem: Environmental > Terrestrial > Soil > Wetlands > Peat | place... | reverse complement strand
GATCTCCGGGTTGATCGGGCCGAATGGCGCTGGGAAGACGACCCTCTTCAATGTTCTGTCCGGGTTTATCAAACCGGACCGGGGTCGGGTTCTGTTCAAAAATCGGGATATACGCGGGGAAGACCCGTATCAGGTTGTCCATCTGGGGGTAGCCAGATCATGGCAGGGACTTAGGCTGTTCGAGAATCTCACGGTCCTGCAAAATGTGGTCATGTCCCTTCCCCGGGAGGAGGAAGAGGGTGCCCTGAAGATTATTCTGGGGTCTTGGTCTAAGAACCGGAGGAAAGTCCAAAGGGCGATGGAAATCCTGGAGCTGGTCCAGATCAAAAATCGAGCCGCTGCCCTGGTTAAAGAATTATCCTATGCCGAGCAGAAATTGGTGGCCATTGCCCGATTGCTGGCCACGGAGGCGGAGGTCCTCCTACTCGACGAGCCCACCAGCGGCTTGGATGAAAAGACAGTGAACCTGGTGATCGCGCCGCTTTTGAAGGAACTGGTCGTCCAAAGAGGGAAGACCATCTGCCTGGTGGAGCACAGTATTAAATTGGTGTTCCATATGTGCGACTGGGTATTCTGTTTGAACGAAGGGAAAATCGCCGCCTCTGGACACCCTCTCGATCTTCGTGAGGATAAAGAGCTGAACCGAGCCTTTTTCCTGACCATTTAAAGAGGAGCAGTCGTGTTACTCAAAGTAAGCGATGTGGAGGCCGGATACAAGAACAAGCAGGTTCTTTTCGGGGTCTCCCTGGAGGTGGCTCCGGAGGAAATCGTGAGCCTGCTGGGTCACAACGGGGCCGGGAAAAGTACTCTCCTCAGTGCGATCTACGGCCTGATCGGCATTTCCCGTGGTCAGGTAGAATTTCTGGGGGAGAAGATTGCCGGAAATGCCATCCGGGCCAACGTGCGCAAGGGGCTCGCTTTCGTGGCCGGCGGACATCAGGTCTTCAACGACCTGTCGGTGATGGAGAATTGCAAGATCATCAAGTACCTCCACAGGCAGGAAGATTTCGACGCCCGACTGGAAACGGTCTTTGGCATCTTCCCTCGCCTGAAGGAACGGAGGGGGCAGATCGCCAGAACCATGAGCGGGGGGGAACAGCAGATGCTGGCCATCTCCCTAGGACTGCTGATGAACCCCAGGCTGCTCATCCTGGATGAACCTTCTTTGGGGCTAGCTCCCCTCCTGGTCGCCAATATCATGGAGGCGGTCCAATTCATCAACCGGGAATACAAAGTGAGCATCCTTCTGGTGGAACAGAATATTAAATATGCAGTGGACATCTCTTCGCGGATTTATGTCCTGCGGCTGGGAAAAGTCTTGTTGCACAGCCCGGCGGAGGAGTTCAAGAAGAGGGAGAGTTACGTGGATTTATTTTAGGGGATTCAGGCGAGGGTTACCAAGCGAGATGTGAGGCTGGATCAGCCGTCAAGCTTGAAAAAAATTATGGCGAGGAGGAACAAATGAGGCAAGATGGAAGGTTGAAAGTTTGCATCGTTTTTTTCGTGATTACCCTGACCCTACTTCCGATGGCCGGCAGGGCGGCGGAGCCAATTAAGATGGTGGAGATCAACCCCCAATCGGGGGTGATGAAAGACGTGGGAGATCGCCATCAGTTGGGCATCAAATTTGCGGTGGACGAGATCAACTCGGCGGGAGGACTCCTAGGGCGGCCGATTAAAATGTTTTATGAAGACAGCCAGTTAAAACCGGACGTGGCCACCCGCAAGGCCGAACGGTATATCTCCGAGGAAAAGATTGAGTTCATCATCAGCGGAGTCGGGACGCATGTTTCCAAAGCATTGGCTCCGGTAGCGGAAAAAAACAAGGTCATTTTTCTCAACGATGGGGCGGCCGGGGATGAGCTCACCGGCAAGGATTTTACCCCCTACCAATTTCGAGTGTGCCTGAGCACTTCCCAGCAATCGGGCGCCCTAGCCGCCTATTTTTCTACCAAGCCCTTCAAGAAGTTCTACATTCTCAACCAGGATTATGCCTTCGGTCATGACGTTGCCGAGGCATTTAAAAAGGCCATGAACCGATTGAAACCAGATTGGCAGTTAGTGGGAGAAGACTATCATCCCATTGGCGCCAAGGACATGGGACCTTACATCAGTAAAGTCATTTCCTCGGGAGCAGAAGTTATGATCACGGGCAATTATGGCGCCGATTTGCGAGTGCTGCTTAAACAAGCCTCCGGCTTAGCGTTAAAAGCCAAGGTTGGAAGCTATTATCTGGTGGATCCTTATGCCCTGCAGGAAATCGGTGAGGCTGCCGTCGGTGCGGTCACCGTGGAGATCTATATGCTGACGGAAGACACTCCCCAGAACAAAGCCTTTGTGGAACGCTGGAAGAAGAGGAAGATCGACCCAGACCAGCCCTACCCAACCTGGCTGATGGGAAAGGCTTACCAGGGCTTTATGTTCATGGCTGAAGCCATCAAGAAAGCCAACTCGACTAAAGCCGAGGACGTCATCAAGGCCTGGGAAGGGTTGAGTTTTGATGCCCCGGTGGGCCGGATGACCATGCGCGCCTGTGATCACCAGGTAATCACCCCTATCTCTGTTGGGGAAATTGTTGCCGGCCCGGGTCCTTTTTACAAGTTCCCTTTCGTGGGCACTCCGATCATCATTCCCGCCGAGAAGGCTGCAGTCCCCCCGGAAGAGACTGGCAACCCACGATGTAAAAAATAGTGGGGAAAGGGCGAAAGACGAATCATCCTCCCCCCTTTCGGAGAGCTTATAGCTGCCCTAGACTGCCATATCCTGCTCTACAATGTACTTCCACGATGGCCAAACTAGGAGGGGCGGAAGCCCCTCCCATCGCTCCCCCCGGCCCAGGCCCAAAAGGAGAAAACTGGGGGTGGGCAATTGCCAGGGCACCAAAATTCTTGACCTTTTAGCCGGAAAATATTAATCTTGGCGCGAATGGGCTTTAAGCACGGCCCCCCAGAAAGTATTTAACTTGGGCTTGAAGCAGGATCATATTTTTTCATACGCCTTGGGGAGATGATGATGGATTTTGATCTAAGTGAAGAACAGTCGGCCATGGAACAGATGGCTAGGAATTTTGCGGAGAAGGAAATAACCCCCAATTTGAAGAAAGAAGAGTTCAACCGCGAGTTAGTAAGGGAAATGGGAGAACTGGGATTGTTTGGCTGCGCTTTCCCCGATGAAATGGGGGGTTCGGCATCCGGCTTCCTCGCCCACTCGGTGGTTTGCGAACAGATCTCCACCTATGATTCAGGTTTGCGCTCCCTCTTCAACCTTCAGGCCATGACCGTGCCCTATACTATGATGGAGTGGGGTACCGAGGCGGTACGTAAGAAATACGTCAAACCGCTGGTTACCGCTGAGAAGCTGGGATGTACGTGCTTCTCTGAGCCCAATGCAGGGTCAGACATTGCCGCCATTGAAACTAAAGTCGTGGACAAGGGCGATCATTTTTTGATTAATGGATCCAAGACTTGGATCTCCAACGGAACCGTTGCCGACTATGCCTTGGTCTATTGCACCTTCGACCGGTCCCTCAAGCACAAAGGCCTTTGCGCCATCGTGGTGGAAACCGACCAGCCCGGCTGGCAACCCCACGAGATTCCCAAACTGGGAGACAAGGCCTCTCCTATCGCGGAAATCGGCCTCGAAGACGTGGCCGCGCCCAAGGAAAACCTCCTGGGTGCATGGGGAGGGGGTTTCAAGGTGGCCATGACCGCCTTGGACCGGGGCCGGATCAGCGTAGGCAGCGGCGCGCTGGGCCTCTGCCAGGCCTGTCTCAATGCTTCGGTGAAATACGCCAACGAACGAGTGCAGTTTGGACGCCCCATCCGAGATTACCAGATGGTCAAGCACCTCATCGCGGACATGGTGACTTACACTGAAGCCGCCCGCTTCCTGGTCCGCCGGGGAGCCTGGCTGAATGATCAGGGTAGGCCTTTTACGCGAGAGATCGCCATTGGTAAGTACTTTGCCGGAGAAGCGGCGGTCCGCGCGGCCGGTTGGGCCATGGAGATTCATGGAGGAATGGGATACTCCCTGGAGCTTCCAGTGGAGAAATACTATCGCGACTCCAAGCTCTACCAGATCGGAGAAGGAACGGCCAATATCATGCGGCTGCTTATTGCCGACGACGCCCTGGGAGTGAAGAAGGCGAACCGCCCCCGTTTAAAGATTCCCCCCGATTTTGGGGACTTGAACTGACTTCGCCCGGAAAAAATTTTCTAGGAAAAAATCATGGAATTGAAAACTCTTCTTTTCGAGAAAAGAGAACACTTCTGCTGGATCAAGCTCAACCGGCCAGAGGCCATGAATGCCCTCAACACCCAGATGGCCCAGGATTTGATGGCCGCCCTTCAGGAAGCGGCGTTCGACCGGGATACCTGGGTTGTAGGACTCACGACCACAACGGACAAGGCTTTTGGAGTGGGCGCCGACTTAAAAGAGCGAAAGAATATGTCCGTTGAGGAGATCCAGAGTCAAAGGTCGCTGTTTGTCAGAATCCCTGCCGCGTTCCGGGCCCTGCCCCAGCCTTTCATTGCCGGGGTAAAAGGGTTCGCCCTGGGAGGAGGCTTCGAAATGGCTCTCCTGGCCGACATCATCATTGCCGGGGATAATGCCCAATTCGGCCTCCCCGAAGTGCGCGTCGGCCTGATTCCGGGAAATGGTGGAACGCAAACTCTTTCCCGGGCCGTTGGAAAAATGCGGGCCAAGGAAATGATCTTTACCGGCAAAAGAATCAGCGCATCGGAGGCGCTGACCATGGGCATCGTCCATAGGGTGGTCCCGGTCGATAAAGTGGAAGAGGCGGTGTCCGACCTGGCCAGGGAGATTTGCGCCAATGCGCCCATCGCCGTCCGTCAGGCTAAGAGGGCCATTGAGTTGGGGATGGAGGTCGATCTAAGCACCGGCCTCCAAGTCGAAATTGAGGCCTATAATGTCAATGTCGGCACCGAGGACCGGCAAGAAGGCATCCGGGCTTTCAATGAAAAGCGACCGCCGAAATGGAATAACCGGTAAATACCAGAGCGAGGCCCGGGGCGAGGCATGAGTTAAGAGAATGACCGGGCTCTCCCGGGGCAATAGCCGGATGACCGGCAAAAATTCGAAACCCGAAATCCAAAACGAATATGAATGGTCAAAATTTATGATTTGGGCGGCTATATAACTCCAAGGCGGAGTGGGCTGGAAAGAGGCGGGAAGATAGCGATGGCGACCTTGAAATATCCGAAAAGAGTCGTTCTGGGAGATATCACCGTACGTGACGGGTTTCAACATGAGGAGAAGACCATTCCTGTCCGGGCCAAGCTCTGGGCGGTAGAACAACTTATCTTGGCAGGATTCAAGCGCCTGGAAATCACCAACCTGGGGACCCCCATCGGCATGCCTCAGTTTGCCGATGCCGACCAGTTGCTGCAGGGCATCCACCAGAGTAAGGCTTTGAAGGGTAAGCTCAAAGATGTGGAGCTGAGCGCCGTAACCATCCGGGAGAGGGCAGCGGAAAGGGCTTTCGACGCCCGGCAGAAGGGCTGGGGCCCGGACCGGATCGTCTTTATGGTCTCCACCAGTGAATCTCACCACCGGAGAAATTCCGGGATTTCTCTGGAGGAGTATTGGAAGATGTGCGAAAAATACATAAAAATGGCTCACGAAAACGGAATCAAGGTCTGCGGCACTGTTTCCACCATCTGGGGATGCCCCATCGAAGGACCCACCGACTTGAAGAAGGCCATCGAGTTTACCCGGCGGTACTTGGATATCGGAGCCGATGACATCGAACACGCTGACCATGACGGTTCGGCACCCCCCAATAGAGTTTTTGAGTATTTCTCCATGGCCCTGGACGCCATTCCCAACCCCAGGTTGCATGTTGCTCATTTCCATGTAACCCGCGGGTGGGGCTTGGCCAATGTTCTGGCCTCCTTGCAGGCGGGGATCACCCACTTCGAATCGACCCTCGGCGGAATCGGGGGACAGCCGGCCAACTTCGTGGATGGATGCCCGGTGCCCGGAACCGGAAAGTATTATTACTCCGACCCCAACATTGTCGGATTGGTTTGCACTGAGGACCTGGTGGTGATGATGGACGAAATGGGGATCGACACCGGGATCAACGTCGATCACCTACTGGAAACCGGCCGGACGATAGAACGGGTCGTTGGGCGCCGCCTGCGTTCCGAATGTGTCCACACGGGTCGGATTCCCAAAAAACCCACGGGGCGTTGACCATTTTTCACTGGAGAGATCGCCAGGATAAAAAATTCGAGACTTAAACCAGGAAATTTAAAACCACAGCCCATGATCAGAATACGAATGTTCGGAAGCAAGAGTCTGAAATGCTGTAATTGGGATTTTGGGTTCGTTTCCCATTTCGATATTCAAATCTGGGTTTTATCTATTCTTTCTACGGGCACTCTCTGCGGGCTCTAGGGCGAAAGGTCTTCCCCGGAAAGGGTCTCTAAATGGAAATTGCTGACCGCGACAAATACGGGCTTTGTTTTGCCTGCGGCAAGGACAATCCCATCGGTTTGAAGCTGAACTTCCGATTCGAGGACGGAAAGGCCAAAGCGGAGTTTACTCCCGGCCTCTACCACCAGAGCTGGAATGGCGTTTTCCATGGAGGGCTCCTGGCCCTTTGCCTGGATGAGGCTTTTGGTTATGTCCTTTACTTTCAGGGGATTAAAGGGATGACCGCCAAGATGGAAATGCGCATCCGCCAGACAATTCGGACCGGCCAGAAAATCCTCATTACCGGGGAGGTGAAGAAAAAGACCCGAAAGCTGATAGAGACTTATGCCCGGGCTGAATTCGAAGGCGGCACTCTGGCCGCTGAAGCCAGCGCTTCTATGTACGTGACGGATCAGGATATCTAACCGGGTGCGGAAAAACCCCAAGGCACGGTCACTCCTGCGAAAGCGGGAACCCAGAAGGCCTTGAAGAAACTGAATTCCTGGTTTCGCCGGAATGGCGACCGAAGGCTTGAAAAGATTTTTTTAGCATATTTTTCTGATGGAAGGCCATAAAAAGCTTGGTTGGTAAGGAGTAGAGTCGATATAATGGCAAGGCAGGATCACGAGGGCGGCAACTCAAGAAATTGCCCTTGGCCCCCGGGTCAATTGGCCCAGATGAAAAATCTACCTCTCCCCTCTTATAGAGGAGGAGACTTGAGAATTGAGAGCGCCGACAAAGGCGAGGTAATGTGAGAAAAGAAAAATGAGCTCCTGGGAGGATCCCTTCGTTTGGATTTTGTGGGTCTGAATTTTAAAGAGAAGGTAATCGAATTTTTTTTGATGGTGAGCGGGAGTCTTTTTTACCACCTTGTTCTTCGTCCCGTAAATTATTTCCGTTCGCGGAAGAAAAAAAACGAAATTCGAAGCCGGAAAAAACAGCCCGCTTGAAAAATCCTGGCAGCTGAAAGCCCATTCCTGGGTCCGCCCGAAAGATTGGCCAGGGAAGGCTCTTTCAGAGTTGGAAATGGCCCGGGGCTTAACCCAGGCATCTCTAGAATATCCCTTTTGAGAGACCCGTGAAGGCCCAGTTCATTATCAATTCCTCTTCGGGCGGCGGTAAAGGGCAAAGGCTTTTCCCCCGCCTGAAGAAAGAAAGCGAAGGCTTTGGTCTTTCAGCGGATTTTGCCCTGTCTTCCAGTCCCCAGGAAGCGCTGGGAATCGCGCTGGACGCTCAGGAAAAAGGTCGGGAACTTATCGTAGCCTGCGGGGGGGATGGCACGATTCACTCTCTTCTTCCGGCCCTGACTCACCGCCCAGCAATCCTGGGGGTCATCCCTATCGGAACCGCGAATGATTTGGCCCGAAATTGGAATATTCCTTCCCGACTGACCGGGGCTCTGAAAGTTCTTGCCCAAGGCCGACCAAGGGCGGTGGATGTGATCCAGACTCATTCTGGCGGATACATTGCCGGGGCTGCGGGAATCGGGTTTGACACGACTGTTGTGGAACAGGCCGAGCAATTAAGGAGGGTCTACAAAGGCATACTTCCTTTTTCCATCGCTTTTTTATCCGAATTCTACAGATACCTCCCCTCTTCGGTTTTTCTTCGGGCCGGGGACTGGGAATATCATGGACCTGCCTGGCAAATCCTGATCACCAAGATCCCGCGGTATGCTTATATTTTCAAGATTACCTCCTCGGTCAAGGCCGATAACGGATTGATGGGAATTTGCTTGTTGCCGGAACCCCCCAAAATAGGGGTCTTAAGGGCCTTGCCCAAGCTACCCTTTCTGGGGCTCAGAAAGCTGCCCGGGGCTATTTTCCGGACTGCCTCGAACTTAGAAGTCGAATCTTCCCCTCCGGTGAATTTCCACGGGGATGGAGACCTGATGGGGCAAACTCCAGCCTCTTTCCGCGTCTTGCCCCGGGCTCTCCGAGTCATGATGCCCGTCCCCTAAACCTGTGATCAGAGACCTGGATTTTCTAGAGAAGAACCTCGAAGGCAGCGGGGAAAAGCGGTTTTGCCTGCGACCCCTCTTCCCAAAGAGAATGGGTTGCAATGAAAAAAGGAAGGGTCCAATCCGGCATCCCTATTGAAATTCCATTGTTGAAATTCCATTTGACATTGAAACCCATTTCAATTATAGAAAATCAGTCCTTTGAAAAATTGAACCTAGACCCAAACACGGAGGCGAAAATGGATAAGCTGATCATCACTGTGGCCCTCATTGGAGGGATCACTACCCGGGAAAAGACTTCCTTCCCCCCCATGACCCCGAAGGAGATTGCGGATAGCGCCATCGAAAGCTATCATGCCGGGGCATCGGTCTGCCATGTTCACGTCCGGGACCCGATTACCCACCAACCTTCCATGAGATTTGAGCTTTACAAAGAAGTCTATGATCGGATCCGGGAGAAGTGCGACATGATCATCAACCTTTCCACCGGTTCCGGTGGACGTCTGCTTTACAATCCTAAGGCGGCGAATGCCTGGGATACTTCGGAATTAAAAAGCCCAGAAGAGCGTGTTGAGCATGTGGTAAAGCTAAAACCCGAGCTTTGTTCGCTCGATGTAGGATCTTTAAACTTCGGCCCTCGCGCTTTCATCAATTTGACATCGGTAGTTGAGAAGATGGCCAAGATCATCAAAGAAGCGGGCACCAAGCCGGAATTGGAAGTCTTCGACATCGGCCATATCCGGATCGCCAAACACCTGATCCGGCAGGGCCTGGTGGAAGATCCTCCCCTATTCCAGCTCTGTCTGGGCATTCCCTGGGGAATTGAAGCCACAACGGAGAACATGGTTTATATGCGCAACAATCTGCCCCCCGGAGCCCTGTGGTACGCCTTTGGCATCGGGGCTCAGCATTTCTCCATGGCCGCGACTTCCATGATCAACGGAGGCCATGCCCGGGTAGGTTTTGAAGATAATCTGTACATCAAGAAGAATGTGCTTGCCACCGCCAATGAGGAGATGGTCAAGAAGGTCGTGGAGATTGCCAATCTGATGGACCGGGAAGTGGCAACTCCCAAAGAGGCTCGGCAGATTTTGAAATTGAAGAGCTGAAATCAAAGGCGGAGGGCAAGGTGCGGGTAAGAAATACCTTTCCTTAGCACCCACTCCGAGGGCCGAACTCCGAACTCAGGTTTCTTCTCGGTCGGTTCGTAAACCTAGCGGCTGATTTTCTTGTTTGGTCAGGAGATATGCGAAATGAAAAAATGTCTGGGGAAGGAACGATCCATTAACCCAGGGGTGGAGGTGGCAATCCCCTGGTTTGTGTCTTGAATCGACCGGGGGGCCTATCGATCTGCTGTTCCGCGCTCTCCAGGTCCGATCCTACCTTTCCAGTCATCCTCGGGCTTCCCCCTTGCGCCTTTTGGACGATTTTTTGCCCTTCCTTGCGCCGAGAAAGCCGTAGAATGGGACTAGCTGGAAGGGACCATTGAAATCTTTAAGACTTTAATCTTCGTTCCCTTTTCCAGAAATTATGGGAGTAGGAGGGAAATATGGCTGACGAGATTAAATTAGAAATCTGGTCCGATTACCTTTGACCCTATGCCTATGAAGCAGCAGTTTGGCTGCAGCAGGTGAGGCAAGAATATGGAGATCGGCTGCGTATCGGGTGGTATAGCTTCCCTCTGGAGCAGGTAAACAGCACCCAGGGGCCCGAGTGGAAGCTGTGGGAACAGCCTGACGAGTACAAAAGTAGGGGTCTATGGGCGTTTCGAGGGGGTGAAGCGGCAAGACAACAGGGGCAAACGGCTTTCGAGCGTTTTCACATATCCCTGCTTTGGGCTCGGCATGTAAAGAATCGGGACATAGCCGATCGTGGGGTCTTGATCGAGGTAGCCAGGGAGACAGGGCTGGATGTGGATCGGTTCCGACAGGACCTTTCTAATCGGAGTCTAATGAAGAGGATTGGCGAGGACTACACGCGAGGTGTGGAGGAGCATGGCATATGGGGGACACCCACCCTGGTGTTCAACGGCCAGCATGCCGCCTACCTGAAGGTGAGACCGGCCCCGCCGCCCGAGGAATCGGTAAAGCTGTTCGAGGAACTTTTCGACATAATCGCCTGTCAGCCTTACCTCATAGAAATAAAGAGGCCGAGGCTTCCTTCAAACCTTAGTGTGGTATCATCAAGACCTCCCGGCGTTTGATCTAGAAGAAAATCTTTGAACGCGGGTAAGCGAGAATGAAATGCCAGCCGAATTTCCATCGGCTTGACCCAAATGTTGGGCAATGGTTTTGCTGCTAACTCTCTCCTTTTTCAATGGCAGATCCCTTTGCCGCTCCTGTCATCAGTGCAATCTTTCTGCCTGCAACCTTGGTCCGCATCTATTCACTTCTTAAGGGAGGAGGGTGAAGAGTTCCTCTCTTAGAACCCCGCAACCACAGGATTTCTTATGGAACCTAGCCGCTCAATCGTGATGCATACCGTATCGCCCGGTTTCAGATAAACCCCTCGGCCATGACCGACACCGGGTGGCGTTCCTGTGGCAATGACATCTCCCGGCAACAGGGTGAATAACTCGCTTAGATATTCTATTTGTTCGGGGATATTGAAATACATATCTCGACTGGATGAATCTTGCATGAGTTCATCGTTGACCCGCAACTGAATGGAGAGATCATGGGGATCTTTGATGAACTCCTTCGGCGTTATCCATGGCCCCATGGGGGCCGAGGTCTCGAACGACTTACCCCCCAACCAATCGAATTTGAAATGCCAGTCTTTTCTGAAGTTCCTGGCACGATCCGAAAGGTCGTTCAGGATGATGTAGCCTGCGACGTATTTCATAGCCTCGGAGACGGACACTTTCCTGCACCGGCGACCGATGACCACTCCGATCTCCGCCTCCCAGTCGATTCGAGCTTCCGGATAGGGAATTTTAATGGGTTCATCGGGTCCGATAACGGTTTGTCGCGTCAGCTTGGTGAAAAAGAAGGGTCGCCCCTGAGATTTTTCAGGTAGATTTCCACTTTTCATCTCTTTTAGGTGATCGACGTAATTAGCCGCGGCACAGTAAATGTTCGGTGGATACAGGATGGGCGCCGCGAGTCGGATTTCGGCCAGGAGTTGAGCAAAACCATAGCACACCTCCCTGTTCCTTCTTACCCCCTCTCCCAGCCGCGGTGAAACCATGTCCCAGTTTTCTAAAATGGACAGAACGGACGTTGGAGAAAGTCCCCCCACCTCCCCTCCAAGCGCTTTAAGAACCCTTTCAACATCCAGTACCGTCTGATCCTCGACAAGGAGTCCAGCGCGAGGAGCCGCACTTTCCTTCACATAGCTCAGCAACCTGAATTCCATGAGTGACCCTCTCCCCTTCCCTTGTGATGTTATTGAAAGCAATGAAGCGCAAGGAGTTTCAAGTCAGACTCCCGCAGAGCGGATGGCTTGATGAGTGGGGCCGCCTCAAAGGCGGTCGACCCTTATCCCAACGCCAGGTTTATATCAAATTCTTTCCCTATTTTACAATAGAAGGAATGCTTTGCATATTTCCTAAGTTATTCCCCAAGTATGCCTCATTTTTCGGCAAAGCCAGAGATTAGCAGCCAGGCCAATCTCTTGCTATGGGACGAATAAAATTTTTCGGCAGACCCTCCCTTTTTCTAAAATCGAAGAAATTTCCCTGGGAGTCACGAATCGAATGCGGGGGGGAAGGACCCAATCTCCGGGTTTTCGCTTTGGATCGTCCCCCCGGCCCCTTCCGATCCACTTTCTGGCATCTGCTGTTCGATCCTACCGCTCAGGCCATTCCTCGGACTTCCTCCTTGCGCCGAGAAATCCGTAGAACAGGACTTTTGGTCGACAAGGTATGGGAAAGAGAGGAAGGCCTGAAATGTGAAAGAATTCCCGTAGGCCTCCCTCCTTTGAAAAGCCTTGAAAGGTGGATTTGAGCGGAATCCCGTCATTTAGCCCACCCTGTCAAAATGGGAAGGCTGAGACTCAAACATTTCTTCGTGAAATCGAGTTTTTGTCATTTCCCGCCAGGGTGCACTATTTCTCCTGAAAATTCTCCTTTGTGCCGACTCGGCGGCATGAAGGTTTCAAACGGAAATCATCAATTTTGGCCGCAAAATAGGGCGATTTTCGGGAGGCAAACTCCCTCTTGACTTCCCATTCCCAAAAGAGTACTTTTCGGGCCATCAGATTTCGTCTTTTCCCGATTAACCCAGCAAGCTAACCTCTGACCTTCTGGAGGATTTATGAAAGGCATTTTCCAGAACGATCTAATATAAAGGCTCCAAGGGGATTCGGAATTTCCCTTTGGGGCCTTTTCTATTTCCGACTTTATAAATTTCAAGAAAGGAGGAATGATTATGGTAACAAAAAGGATAAAGAAAAATGTGGTTATCAGCCTGGGTCTTGTAATCTTTGCAATATGGCTCGTAGGGTCTTCAGCATTTGCTGCAGAGAACGTTTCATTCAAGGGAACAATGAAATTAGCAAGTGGTGATTTCGTAACTTTGACAGGGAAATTAACGAAGCCACAGGGGGATGGACCATTTCCTGCTGTGGTGCTGATGCATGGTTGTGGTGGGATTAGCAAGGCTACCGATACCTGGGCGGATAGGTTGGCAATCTGGGGCTACGTTGCTATTGAATTAGACAGTTTTGGGCCGCGTGGTGAAAAGGAGATCTGTGCAAAGACTATGTCTATCCCTTTTAACGTTCGCAGCCATGATGCTTATGATGCCAAATCCTACCTTAGCAGGCTACCATTCGTAGATCGCAACCGGATAGCAGCGATGGGATTCTCGCATGGGGGCGTTTCAACTCTTTGCGTAGTTAGTGATTCAAATTACGCTGCTGTGGCCGTGAATGCCAAAATGAACCCTTCTCGGAAGATAGAAGATCCGTTTCGGGCAGTCATCGCTTTTTATCCATACTGTTTCGCGAAGCTTGAGGATTCCAATGCGCCTCTTTTGATTTTGTCCGGGGAGTTGGATGACTGGTGTCCTCCAGCCTTGTGCCAGAAGAATATGCCATCAGGAAAGGCTGCCCAAGAAATTGCTTTAAAGGTTTACCCTGGTGCCTACCATGGTTTTGACATGGAGGGTATAGATTTAGTTAGGGAAGGACACCGCGTACGTTATAACCCACAAGCTTCGGCCGACTCGATCGTCAAAGTGAAAGAATTTTTGGCGAAACACTTGAAATAGAAAGAGT
>Ga0187771_10002126_pt1 | contig 13622 bp, 9 predicted proteins | sample 0116_SJ02_MP15_1_FD_133139 | JGI IMG/M metagenome (GOLD analysis project Ga0187771, IMG submission 133139) | Tropical peat soil microbial communities from peatlands in Department of Meta, Colombia - 0116_SJ02_MP15_10_MG | ecosystem: Environmental > Terrestrial > Soil > Wetlands > Peat | place... | reverse complement strand
TTGCTCTGCAAACCGAACCGCGCAACGTATTTCTATATACGCCTTGCGATTCGGTTTTTGAGCGCCTTGCACCTAATCATTTTTGAACAGTCCCCATAGAAGGAGGTTTTTCACCAACCCCGCTATTGCTCTTTTGTTTTAATTCGATCATGTCCGGATCCGGTTTTAAGCAGACCCGGTATTTCGATTTACTTTTTTGCCTTGACTATTACTTTTACGGCAGGCTCCCTTCCGCCTTCGAAGTGAACATCCGGGGGTACACTGAGCTTTGGCGACAGTGTTGTAGTTGAAGTTATCTGCCTCAAGTCAATCGGTGCTGTCTGTATCTTCATTTTGTCTCGATACAACTTGTTGGGTATAAGAACCCTGACGGATGAGGGGGTTACTGTTATTTTTTGGATAGTAACTTCGGGGGCTGGTGCATTTTCAGTTACAATCTCGATGGGAACGGTAACACGGATAAACCGTGACGCATTGACCGTAATCCGGCTGGGCTTGATTCCCACGACGGTTAAGTTCGATGGGGTATTTATCATTTCTTTCGTAAGCATGATTTCCTGTCTTCCCTCTTGAAGCTGCGACAGATTCAGGGATATCTTGAGTGTGTCCGCGTTCAGAAGTTGAAATGCCTGTGAGGGACCGGCCATCATAACCTTAGCATCCGTAATTTTGGGCTCCTCTATGACCCATGCCGCAGGTACATTAAGGTATTCAACAGGTACGGTAAAATCCTTCTGTATAGATTCTCTCTGGTATCCGAAAATCATCCAGAGGATGCAGGCAAGAAGAATGGCGATGACCTTCTCTTTTGTGTTTTCCTTCAGCCACAGCGAAATTGGTCCTGGCTTTTTCACGGGCGCTTTGCTGTTGTAGAAGGATTCCAAAATACCTTTGAGGGCCGACGCGCTTGCCAGCTCTTTGAGTTGTTCCCCCTGGGCGATTGAGATAGTCCCCCGTTCCTCGGAAACAACAATGCAGATGGCATCAGAACGTTCGGAAAGGCCAAGGGCTGCCGTATGGCGGAGACCCCAGAAACCGTACCGGTTGATATTCTGCGATAGCGGCAGATGACACCCGAAACGGACTACCGTATTCCCGTCAACGACAACGGCGCCGTCGTGCCCGATGGAATGAGGATCGAAAATACTTTCAAGGAGTGGTTCGCTTAGAAGGCCATTCAACTCGGTCCCCCCGCTCAGGTGTCTGCCAAGAGGATCGTTACCCTGGATAACAATCAGGGCGCCAATATGCTTCCGGGCAAGGCTTGCCGCGGTCTGGGCAATGATTTCGGCAGTTTGTCCATAAGGAGTGGTGTTCTGGAATTTTTTTCTGATTATGCCCATGATGGCCAGGCGTTCAAAAAATCTCCTGAGGTCTTCCTGGAAGATGACGACAAGAACAAAGAGGAGGATGGCAAAAAACCCCTGGAGTACGACCGTAGTAAGATATAGTTGGAAAAATTTGGCGACAACGTAGATAAAGCCTAAGAGGCTGATGCCCAACAAAACAAAACGGGATGCCCTATCCTTGAACCATATCAAGAGTGCGGATATCATGACAGAAATGATTGCAATGTCGAAAATATCCTGAATGCGCAGGCTGAGCATCATTGTCCAGATACTGTCTATCATGTTATCGTCCCTTCCATTAGGAAAATCAATTACGTAATGATTATATAGAACACGGTGATATAATTTTTGCAATAGGCAATATTGAAAATACGTAAATTTTTTCTTGACAATGGTCCGGAGTTATGGTTTTATCCCCTGAACTGAGGTAAGTTATTGATGGACAGAATGAACAGCAGTGGGATCGTAAAGTTTTTTTATTTTTGGAGCTATTATTATTTCCCATTGGTCTGCCCATCGCTCAGGAGGAATTGACACCGATTAAATGAAACATAAAAGCCATGGGTAGACCGAAAGAAGCCGCCCATGGCTTTTTTATTTTCTTGAGGCCATGGCAGCAAAATTTGCCATGGCCTTTTTGATTTTTTTGAGGAGGGTAAATTGTGATTATCGTCATGAAAAAAAAGGCAACAGAAGGGCAGATCGAGAAAGTTATCCGGTGGATAGAGTCAGTGGGATACAACGCCCATCCTTCCCGGGGAGTGGAACGAACCATTATAGGCGCTGTCGGGGATGAACGGGGTAAGGCCTATTTGAAGTTCGCCGAATCTTTATCCGGGGTGGAAAAGGTCATGCCCATCCTTAAACCGTACAAGCTGACCAGCCGGGAATCCAGGGAAGAAACCACTGTTATTACCGTAGGGGATGTGCAGATAGGCGGCCCCCGGTTTGTAGTCATGGCCGGTCCATGTGCTGTTGAGAGTGAAGAGCAGATGCTGGAGAGCGCCTACGTCGTTAAAAAGGGAGGGGCACAGGTCCTCAGAGGCGGGGCATTCAAGCCGAGGACATCTCCATACAGCTTTCAGGGCATGGAGGAGGAAGGTCTCAAGCTGTTAGTGAAGGCCCGTGAAAAGACAGGTCTGCCTATTGTTACAGAGGTTGTCAATCCGGCAGACGTCGATCTGGTGGAGGCTTATGCCGATATCCTGCAGATCGGGGCGAGGAACGTCCAGAACTTTCCTCTTCTTAAAACGGTGGGGCAGTCGAAAAAGCCGGTCCTTCTGAAACGCGGGATGATGACCACCATTGAGGAGCTTCTCATGTCGGCGGAATACATCCTATCTTCGGGAAACAATCAGGTCATTCTCTGCGAGAGGGGCATCCGTACCTTTGAGACGGCAACCCGCAACACCCTCGACATCAGCGCGGTCCCTGTTTTGAAGGAATTGACTCACCTACCCGTCATTGTCGATCCCAGCCATGCATCGGGTAACTGGAAATATGTCATTCCCCTCAGCAGGGCGGCAATAGTGGTTGGAGCTGACGGACTTCTCGTGGAGGTTCATCCTGAACCGGAAAAGGCCGTCTCCGATGGAATGCAATCACTCAAACCGGAAAAATTCTACCAGTTAATGGACGAAATCAATGCTCTTGAAAGTGTCATGCATAAAACCAAATAGGTGCTGCGATGAAAAAGATAAAGGTTAATCTCGATAAAAAAATATACGCCTCCTATGAGATTTGCATAGGGTACGATATTCTTGATCGTATCGGGTTGATTATTGCAAAAAATCTGCCCGCCCTTCATTACATCGTTATTACGGATTCTCACGTATCTTCTCTCCATGGAGGGCCACTTCTGGAAAGGCTCAGGGGAATGAAGCTTCCGGCCGATATGATAGAATTCCCGGCGGGAGAGGATTCGAAAAATATCGGCTCGGCACTGGTCATAGTCGAGAATCTGTTGAAGCTGGGTGCAGACAGAAAATCAGCCCTGCTTGCGCTGGGAGGCGGGGTTGTCGGCGATATGACGGGTTTTATCGCATCCACGTTCATGAGGTCAGTTCCTTACATACAAGTCCCGACTACGCTTATGGCGCAGGTTGACAGCAGTATCGGGGGAAAGACTGCTATTGACCTCCCGGAAGGGAAAAATCTCTTAGGGACATTTTACCAGCCGAAAAGTGTGTTTATCGACGTAAAATTTCTGGATACACTTCCAGATGTAGAATTTAATAACGGCCTTGTGGAGGTGGTAAAATACGGCATTATCGATGATACTGCGTTCTTTCATTTCCTCGAAGAAAACATGACAGCGATCAAAAAGAAGGATAGGTCGGTTCTTGAAAAGATCGTTGAAAACTCATGCAGGATAAAAAAGGGGATAGTCGAGATTGACGAGAGGGAGAACGGACTTCGCCGTGTCCTCAACTTTGGTCACACAATCGGACATGCCATTGAGGCGGAATCGGGCTATACAATTTCTCATGGTACTGCCGTTTCCCTGGGTATGGTTGCTGCGGTCAGGATCTCGGAGAAATTGTATGATCTTCCCGGAGGGGATCGGGAGAGGATTGAGCGTCTGATAGAAAAAGTGGGGCTTTCCCGCCACATCCCTCAAACGATTACTGCGGATGGAATTCTCTCCAGGTTAAAGTCAGACAAGAAAAAAGAAGGTGATGTGATTCGTTTCGTCTTGCTTAAAAAGATGGGGATGCCCTTTGTCAACGGGGGCGTGCCTGAAGCAATTCTACGGGAAACGATGGAGGACCTGACAAAATGACACTAACAAGACTTGAACGCCTCCGGCGTGATCTGATGGCAACTGATCGGAAGATTGTAAAACTTCTCAATGAGAGGGCTGAATTATCTCTGAAGATAGGCATGATTAAGGCAAAAAATGGGCTGGATGTCTATGACGCCTCGCAGGAAGCCAAAATTTTTAAAAACCTGGCAAAGGTAAATGATGGAATGCTGCCGGAGAAATACCTGAAGGCTATTTTCAGGGAGATTGTTTCAGCGTCGCGGGCACTGCAAAAGCCGGTAACTGTGGGCTTTCTGGGGCCTGAGGCGACCTTCAGCCATCTGGCCGCTCAATCCTATTTCGGCACGAGTACCACCTTTATCCCGCAGGCGACAATTTTTAATGTCTTTGATGAGGTGGAAAAAGGAAAGTTGCAGTGGGGGGTTGTGCCCGTGGAAAACTCCCTTGAGGGTTCCATCAACTTGACACTTGATCGATTAATATTGACTCCGCTCGCGATTCGTGCTGAGATTTTTCTCAGGATCAGCCACTGTCTTCTTTCACCTGTAGAGCGGATGGACGGGATAACGAGGGTCTATTCAATTCCGCAGGTACTGGCCCAATGCCAGGGATGGCTGCGCGCCAATCTCCCCCGGTGTGTTCTTGTTGAGGCGGAAAGCACCGCCGCCGCGGCACGCCTGGTACAGAAAGATAAAAAAGGCGCCGCCATAGGGAGCCGTCTTGCTGCATCTGCATACGGGTTGAATATACTTTCGGAAGGTATTGAAGATAATCCGTCGAACACAACAAGGTTCCTGGTCATCGGGGAAGGTGAAAGCAAGATGACCGGCAGTGATAAGACATCGATCCTCTTCGGGACGCCCCATATACCGGGTTCCCTGTATCATGCGTTGGAACCGTTTGTAGAACGAAATATCAACCTGACAAAGATTGAATCTTATCCCGTAAAGGAAAGGCTTTGGGAGTATCTTTTTTTTGTTGATTTTGCGGGGCATGTAGATGACAAGGAAATCAAACAATGCATGGAAGACATGAAGGCGAAGACCACGTTTTTAAAGATACTGGGTTCCTATCCAAAAGGCGAGGAGGCACGATGATCTGTATACCAGTCACGGCAAAAACACAGGCAGATGCTTTGCAGCAGATAGAAAGCAGCATTTTGCGCGCCGATGTCTTAGAGCTGAGAATGGATTTGATATCGGATGGAGACTTGAAGAAATTGATTAATAGCTGCAGGTCATACAAAATTCCTGTTAAAATCATAGTCACAAACAGAAGGAAAGAATCTTCCGCGGTGGAAGAACCTTCAAGCGAAGCACAGAGGATCTCTCTACTGAAAGAGGCCATCGCTCTTGGTGCGGATTATGTAGACATTGAAACAGATACGCCGGGGCCGCTATTGAAAGAGGTGCTTTCCATGGTAGCGGCTCATGGCAATCGGACGAGTGTTATTATTTCCCATCACGATTTCAAAGGTACGCCGTCTATCGAGTCATTAAAAAACATTTTCCATAACTGTGCTAATTTTGGCGGTAGCATTGTTAAAATAGTTACGTTCGCTAACAGTCCGGAAGACAATCTCACGACCCTCAGCTTAATTCCCTATGCCCGGAAAAAAAATCAGGACATTATTGCTTTCTGTATGGGAGAGCAGGGAAGGGTAAGCAGGATAATGGCCCCCATCCTGGGCTCTTATCTCAGCTTCGCCTCACTGAGCCGGGGGGGTGAGTCGGCGCCGGGGCAGCTCACCGTCGATGATATGAACAAGGTCATGAGTATTGCCACCGGCAGCGGTGGCGAAGACAATAAATTATCCTTATCTTCTGAAATCCAGATTTTTGGCCTTTTTGGCAATCCTGTGAAGCAGAGCCTTTCGCCGCTTATGCATGATACTGCGCTTGCTGAGATGAAGATTAACGGAAGGTATTTGCCTTTTTGCATCCGAGATCTGGCTCCTGCCATGAGCGGCATAAGGGGAATGGGCATCCAGGGAGTCAGCATAACAATTCCTTTTAAGGTTACGATAATGGCACATCTGGATGAGATTGACCGGGATGCCATAGATATAGGTGCCGTAAATACCGTCGTGAATAATAAGGGCATATTGAAGGGCTTCAATACCGACTGGATCGGTCTTGTTCTGGCCCTTAAAGAGGCTATAGACATTAAGGGGAAGGTGTTCGCCATCTTAGGGGCTGGCGGAACTGCGCGGGCAACTGTTTTTGGCATTTATAGAGAAGGCGGCATCCCTGTTATTGTCAATAGAAACGTCGGAAGAGGGAGGCACATGGCGCAAGAGATGGGATGCACTTTTTATCCTCTCAAGGATATCGGAAAGGTCAGAGCAGACTGTCTGATAAATACAACACCTGTCGGCATGGTGCCGGAGATAGACGCATCACCCGTTAGTGATACAATCCTGGGTAACTACCGATGCGTCATGGACGTGATCTATAATCCTTTTAAGACAAAAATGCTGAGGGATGCTGAAAAGGCCGGCTGTATTACCGTTTCCGGCCTCGATATGTTTGTTCATCAGGGTGCGGAACAGATCAAACTATGGACAGGGTTAGAGCCTCCGAGGAAGTTAATGAAACAGGTGGTCAGGGAGCGTCTTTTGTATGGAAATTAAACCGGTTCATCATTTAGATGCAACGGTCAAGGTTCCCGGTTCCAAGAGCTATACACAGAGGGCCCTTGTTATCGCGTCTCTGGCAAGGGGGAGGTCGATCCTCAGCAATGTGCTAATTTCGGAGGACACGCAGTATCTGTTGGAGGCGCTGCGTGTCCTTGGCGCCAAGATTCTTAGCTCCGGCAGCGATTTTATTGTCACGGGAACAGAGGGACGAATCCGTAATCCCGGACGGATGGTCTTTCTAGGGAACAATGGTACTGCGTTGAGATTCCTTACGACACTGGTCTCTCTCGGGAGAGGGGAGTTTACCCTCGACGGAAGCAGCCGTCTTCGTGAAAGACCGGTTAAACCGCTTCTGGATGTCCTGAAAACCATCGGAGTTACATCTCATAGCAAGAATAACAGGGGCTATCCCCCGCTGCGGATCGACGCAGATGGTATCAGTGGAGGTTCAGTAACATTTGCGGATGTGGAAAGCAGTCAGTATATCTCTTCTCTCCTCATCGGCGCTCCTTACGCCAGGGAAGATATAGAGATAAGGCTCGAAGGCAAGACAGTCTCCGAGCCCTATATAGAAATGACCCTGAATGTTATGGAGAACTTTGGCGCAGAAATCATCAGAAGCAAGACAAACACATTCCTGGTAAAAAGCGGTCTGCGTTATTCAGGAAAGAAATACATCGTCGAGGGAGACGCCTCCAGCGCTTCCTATTTTTTCTTGGCTGCAGTCCTGTGCCATGGGCGGGTCAGGGTTATGAACATCAACCCAGACAGCATACAAGGGGACATTAAACTCCTGGGTATAATGGAAAGTCTGGGATGTTCGGTGGTGCGCGGCGGGACATGGGTTGAGGTTATCGGTGGGCCACTAAATGAAGGAGATGCCAGCTTCGATATGGGGGACATGCCGGACATGGTGCCGACGCTGGCTGTCCTCGCGGCATTCAGAAAAGGACAAACAACCATCACAAATGTCGCTCATCTGCGGATTAAGGAAAGTGATCGCATTGCCGCGGTGGTAAATGAGTTGAACAGAATCGGCGTTATCGCGAAAGAAAAGGATGACGGACTTGTCGTTGTCGGGGGGAAACCGCATGGTGCGGATATTGAGACATATAACGATCACCGAATTGCCATGAGTTTTGCCATTGCAGGACTTGCCGTGCCGGGGATGAGGATTAAAGACAGGCTCTGTGTCCGGAAATCCTTTCCCGGTTTCTGGGATGAGCTGAAAAAATTATATATTGGATGATGCTTTCACTCCCATCCTCCCTCACCATCGAGAGGGAAGGGACAAAGGGAGGGGGACATTTTCGGTTGAACGGGGGTTAAGTGCACGTTATATTGATTGGATATCGTGGGACAGGCAAATCCGCGGTCGGGAAGAGACTTGCTGAAAAGCTGCAGATGCCGTTTTATGATACTGATGAACTCATCGAAGCTGCAACCGGGAGATCGATCAAGGAAATAGTTGCGGAAAACGGCTGGGCATATTTCCGTGAGAAAGAGCGGGAGACTGTACAAGGACTGGCAGTTTTGCATAGAAGTGTTATTGCGACAGGCGGCGGAGTGGTCATGGACGAAGGCAATGCCGCTATTCTGAAAAAGCATGGAGTACTGATCTGGCTCAATGCCGATGTGAATACAATTGTCGAAAGAATTCAGGACGACCTTAACAGCGACAAACGGAGGCCTTCTTTTTCACAGGAAGACATCATGAAGGAAACCGAAGATGTTCTCAAGAAACGGATACCGGTGTACAGCCGGCTTGCGGATTATTCTATAGATACGGCAAAAAAAAATGTAGACGAAATTGTCGATAGTATCTGTCAATTTCTAAGAGGAACTGATAGATTTGGCAAAAAGGAGTCAGCATGTCAGGAAGTTCCATAGGCGTCCTCTTCAAAGTGACAACCTGGGGCGAATCTCACGGTCCGGCCATTGGCGCAATCGTGGAAGGGTGCCCTTCCGGTATTGATCTTATAGCAGAAGACATTCAGAAGGCACTGGATAGAAGAAGACCGGGCAGGATTGCCTCAAGCTCCCCCCGGAAGGAGGAAGATGCCGTTAAGATACTCTCGGGGACATTTCAGGGCAAGACAACCGGTACCCCCATTTCTCTGATCATAGAGAACAGGGATGTCAACAGCAGTGCCTATGAAGACATTAAAGACATCTTCAGGCCGGGCCAGGGGGATTATACCTATTTTAAAAAATACGGGATCCGTGATTACCGGGGCGGCGGACGCGCCTCAGGACGGGAAACGGCAGCCCGTGTGGCTGCCGGGGCGATTGCCGGAAAAATCATATCCAAGGAAGGCATGGAGGTCATTGCCTATACAAAGGCACTGGGTGGTATAGCCATAAAGCTGAAAGGTGATGCAGCTAAAAAGATATCCCATAAAAATATTGCTGGGAGTACTTTGATGTGTCCCGATCCGGATGCCGCAAAAGAAATGGAAGCAAAGCTGGAGAAAGCGAGGCGCTCCGGCGATTCCCTCGGAGGCATTGTCGAGATCATCGTCAGGGGCTGCCCTCCGGGTCTGGGAGAACCCGTGTTTGATAAGATGGATGCCGATCTTGCCGGAGCCCTTATGGGTATCGGGACGGTGAAGGGAGTAGAAATAGGGGCCGGTTTCAAGGTTGCTGAAATGACCGGGTCTCAGGCAAATGACCCCATCACACCGGAGGGATTTCTTTCCAATCATGCCGGCGGCATACTTGCCGGTATTACTACAGGTCAGGACATCGTTATACGGGTAGCCTGCAAGCCTATTTCATCCATTGCGAAGGTTCAGCAGACTATCGATGTACAGGGGAAGCCTGTGGAGTTGTCCATTAAGGGAAGGCATGATGTATCGGTAATACCCCGGATCATTACCGTTTGTGAGGCGATGGTTAGTATTATTCTTGCGGATCATTTATTGAGACAGAAAGCAACAGCTCATGAGTGACTTTCAGATAGGTGTCATCGGTGGTACCCGCGGCATGGGCAGTTGGTTTGCCCGCTTCCTTGAAGCAGAAGGGTACGGCGTCCGGGTGTTCGGAAGAAATATGGAGACAGCGGATGTGACTGAAATGGCCCGTGCCTGCCAGGTGGTTGTCGTGAGCGTCCCCATCGGCGTGACTTGTGAGGTCATTGAGAAGGTTGGCCCTCATATGCCAAAAAACTCACTCCTTATGGATCTCACATCCTTGAAGTGTGAACCCGTTAAAGCCATGCTGGAATCGTCAGTGTCAGAGGTTATCGGATGCCATCCCCTCTTTGGTCCTCAGATTGATTCCATGGCGGGACAGCGTGTAGTTCTCTGTCCAGCAAGGGTAAAGAAGTGGCTTCCCTGGCTGAAGGATATCCTTGAAAGGAATGGCGTGCTTGTTGTGGAAGCAACACCGGAAAAACATGACCGAATGATGGCCATCGTCCAGGGGCTGAACCATTTTAACACAATTATGATGGGTCTGGTCTTAAGCAGGACAGGGGTGGACATTTCAGAATTGATGAAGTTTACTACCCCGGTCTTTAAAACCAAGATAGAGATTATTGAAAAGGTCTTTTGTCAAAATCCCGGGCTGTATACTGAAATCATAGCGATGAATCCTGATGTCCGTCAGCTTATTGAGATGTACGAAAAAAGTGTAGCTGAACTGAAAAATTTAATTGAGCAGGGAAATGCCGCAGATATTGCGGATGTGATTCAGAATCATGCTGCATGCTTCAAAAACATCTTATCATGGGATGCAGGTTAAAAAATTTTTCACACCTAAATCCATCTACATTGATCCTTTTACCCGGTAATCCACAATGCTGATTCAATCAAATTCGAATCGTACTGTAAATTGGTTCGCCTATTTATCAATGTCTCCAATCTTCGTCAGATATTATCGATAATTTATTGTCATTGAGACGCCCGGTCTACACGGATTTGACGTGCTTTCTACCCGGACTGTGCAGGTAGGGTCAAGGCATAAAAAATTGTGGATACTAACTTAGCAGATATGGATATAAAGGCAGGAGAAAGTTTAAAAATTAGATTAAGTCAAATTTTCAAAACAAAAGGCATGTCAAAGACATTACTTTTTTTAATTGTACTCAATATCAATACATTTCCGCTTCAAGCTAACACCTTCCGGATGGTTTTGGTGAGATTCATTAATACATAAGGCTTCATAACAAGCTCTCGAATCCCTGCCTCCTTAATCTTCTTTTCATTAGTCAGTTCGCTAAACCCCGTACATAAGATTATTGGTATATCAGACCGGATAGCCATCATTTCCGTTGCCAACTCCAAACCCGTCATGCCGGGCATTGTTGTATCGGTAATCACCAGATCGAATACATAAGGATCTGCCCGGAATGTCTCCAGTGCAGCGAGGCTGCTGGTCCTGGTAGTTACATCGTAACCTATAGATTCCAACATCTCTTTACCAAGGTTAGCCAAAATTTCTTCATCGTCTATAAACAATATACGCTCATTCCCCATAGAAAGAAATTCAGCAGCTCCCGCGTCTGACGAGACCCCTCTTTCAATCGCCGGGAAAAAGACATTGAAAGTCGTCCCTTTGCCCATTTCACTGCGAACAGTTATAGCTCCACCATGGCTTTTAACTATACCTTGAACCACTGAAAGACCAAGGCCTGTTCCTTCTCCCGCTTCTTTTGTGGTGAAATACGGGTCAAATATCCGTTCAGAAATCGCAGTTGGCATACCATAACCTGTATCGTCCACCGATAGTCTCACGTATCGACCGGGATTCAAGTCAGGATGGCGCAGCGTAAAAGTGGCGTTGATATCGACCTCTGACACGCCGACACTCAATACGCCCCCTTTGTCCCGCATCGCATGCGCCGCATTGGTGCAAAGATTCATCAATACTTGTTGTATCTGAGTAGAATCAGCCAGAATAATACCCCTGTCATTGCCAACGGAGATATTCTGGCGAATCTCGATAGTAGTCGGCAGTGAAGAACGCAATAGCTTGAGTGTTTCCTCAACAATAAAGACTACCTGCAGGGGTTTCCGTTCCAACTCGGTCTGTCTGCTGAATGCGAGGACCTGCCTTACAAGATCTTTTGCGCGAGAGCTGGCCTTTAATACCTGCTCTAGGTCGCGTCGTAATGGATTTTCTTTTGGAACTTTGTACAGGGCCATTTCCGTATACCCGATAATAGCCGTCAGGATATTATTAAAGTCATGGGCTATTCCTCCAGCTAGAGTACCAATGGCCTCCATCTTTTGGGCCTGGCGGAGTTGGGCTTCAAGGCGTTTTTTTTCCTCCTCTGCAATCTTTCGCTTCGTTATATCTTCCACAAAACCACTGTAATAAACCTTGCCTGTTTCATCATGCAGCAGGCGCGAGGTAATTGAAACCCAAATCTTTTCTCCGGTTTTATTATAATGCTGAACTTGAAATCCTTCCACCATGCCCCACTTTTCAAGGATTTCTTTGAATTTTTCTCGATCTTCAGGATCGGCATAGAGCTGATGTTTGATGTCGGCAATGCTGTTCATCATTTCCTGAGGAGATTCATGGCCATACATCCTGGCAAAGGACGGGTTGACATCGAGAAGGCGTCCATCCGGTGTGGTCTGGAAAATACCTTCCAGTGCATTTTCAAAAATGCTGCGGTATTTTTCCTCACTTTCCCGTAAAGCCTCTTCCGCAAGCTTACGGTAAGTAATGTCTCTGACAAGAGCCTGGATCAGGACTTCATCGCCAATCTTGATGCTGTTGAGGCTAACTTCAGCATCAAAAGCGGTCCTGTCATACTTACAATGTTTCCACTCAAAAAACTGTGGTTCCCCCGCGATGGCCTTATTTATTTTCTCCAAGGCCTTTTCTGTTGAGTCCCTGCCGTCGGGCTGAAAAGGCGGTGAGAACACGTAGGGATAACTTCCGACTATTTGTTCTCTGGTACAGCCGAACATTCTCAGGGTAACCGCATTGCAGTCAATAAACTTATCATCTCTCAATATAAAAATGGCGTCATTGGCATTATCAAAGAGAGTCCTGTATCTCACTTCACTCTCTTTCAGTTGTTCTTCGGCCTTCTTGCGCTCGGTGATATCGCTAATTACTGCGAAGCTTCCTGTGAATATGCCGTCAACGTTGAATAGCGGCGTGGCGGTCATCAAGGTAGAAACATTACTTCCATTTTTCCTCGTCCAGGAAAGCTCGTAAGAGGCATGCTTTCCTTTCCGTCGTTCGGATAACTGCCCTTCCAATATTTTCCTGTTTGTTGCGCCCATGAAATTACCAATATAACAGCCGATTAATTCATCATCCGCATAACCGAGCATCTCTCGCAGCCTTGGATTGGTATAGATCAGTATTCCATCTGGGTCTACCGATGCCAGACCGTCATCCATATTTTCCACCAGTAGCCTGTAACGCCCCTCGCTTTCCAGAAGCGCCCTCTCAAAGTGCCTGCGCTCCTCGCGCGTACGCAGCACTGTTATGCCAAACGCCAAATCGTCTGCCAACTCTTCAAGGAGCTTCACTTCCTCCGTACTGAACGATCCGGGACTGTCTGCATAAAGGTTGAGTACCGCGAAAGCCTGCCCCCTAACGGTCAAGGGAATCGAGATCGAGGATCGATAGTTTCTTTTCAGGGCCTCCTCACGCCAGGGACCGTAAAAGGCGTCTGTCAAAATGTCCTCTGCAAAAACAGGCTTGCCGGTCCGTATGGATCGCCCGATGGGCCCTTGCCCAAGCTCATTATTCGCCCAAGAAATCTTCACAGACGCAAGATAGCCGTTATCATATCCGGCATGGGCAATGGGCCGAATCGTCCTTTCTCCATCATGCTCGGCAAAGCCGACCCAGGCCATACGGTAACCCCCGATCTCCACGATGGTCCGGCAAATGTCGCGCA
>Ga0187771_10002125_pt1 | contig 13623 bp, 12 predicted proteins | sample 0116_SJ02_MP15_1_FD_133139 | JGI IMG/M metagenome (GOLD analysis project Ga0187771, IMG submission 133139) | Tropical peat soil microbial communities from peatlands in Department of Meta, Colombia - 0116_SJ02_MP15_10_MG | ecosystem: Environmental > Terrestrial > Soil > Wetlands > Peat | place... | reverse complement strand
GTCGGTTATCTATTAGCCTTTTGGGAAGGGATACCCTTAGCCACGCATTGGATCATCATGCCACTTTCTCTCTTTGTGCGGAGACTTCCTTACTTTCTGAGGATGGCTCATGCCTCCTACTTACAGCTTGACGTTTCCCTTGAAGAGGCATCGGAGATGTCAGGGGCGAGTAAATTCAGAACCTTCATAAATATATCCTTTCCCTTATTGTTGAAAGGAGTATTCGTCGGCATTGTGATGTTTTTTATCATGGCCTTTCAGGAGATCTCCACGGCCATTTTTCTTTACAGGGGAGGATGGGAGACCTTACCCATCGGCATCTTCTTGAATTGGCATCGTGGCATGGAATTCGGAATCGCCGCAGCGATGGCCTTCTTCATGATCGTGATCATCTTCATCCTGTTACTGATCGTGTCACGAGTGGGGGGAGGGATCATTGGAGCGGCGTGGGGGTCTTCAGGCGGGAGATATTAAATGGCATTCATCAAGATTGAGAACCTCTTCAAGAAATTTGGCAGCGTGGCAGCAGTAAATCACATATGGCTTGAGGTGAGTCAGGGGGAAATTCTAACCCTCCTTGGACCCAGCGGGTGCGGCAAGACAACAACGCTCCGGTGCATCGCAGGATTGGAAAAACCGGATGAAGGTGACGTGATCATAGATGGTAAATCGATGTTTGCCCATGGGTTTGTTCCGCCTTCAAAAAGAGGAATCGGCATGGTGTTCCAAAATTATGCCGTCTGGCCCCACATGAAGGTGTTCGATAACGTCGCTTACGGCTTGAAGATCCAGAAATTATCCAGAAACGTTATAAAGAAAAGAGTTACAGAGACTTTAGAATCCTTGGGTTTGACGGGCCTGGGAGGAAGGTTTCCTGGGCAGCTAAGCGGCGGCCAGCAACAGCGGGTGGCCCTTGCAAGGGCCCTTGTGGGAAGTCCGAAAGTACTCCTTTTGGACGAGCCCCTCAGCAACCTCGACGCGAAGCTCAGAGAAAAAATGAGATTTGAGATCAAAAGCCTGGTAAAAAGGATGGGCATCACATCGGTCTACGTCACCCATGACCAGGCCGAGGCGATGGTGATCTCCGACCGTGTATCGGTCATGAATTCGGGAGATATCGTGCAGGTCGACATCCCTGAGGAGATATACAGGAGGCCTGCCAACAGGTTTGTTGCTGATTTCATCGGGACGACGAACTTCATCTCCGGGGAAATCACGGAAGTTCTGGAGGACCGAGATTTGGCATGTGTTCATACCGAATTTGGCCAGAAAATGTTTTGTAAGATTTTTGGCTCTAAAATGGCAACTGCAAACAAAAAAGTAAATGTCTCCATACGCCCTGAAGACGTCGAGGTGTTCATAAAGCCACCGGATAATCGGGATAACCTGTTCAAAGGGATCGTTATGCACAGAGCCTATTTGGGTAACTTTCTCTACTTCTTTGTGAATATAGACAGCACGATGATTAGAGTGCAGGCCCCCTCTGGCATGATTCAAAAGGAAGGAGAGGAACTCTTCCTGTTTCTGAATCCAGAGAAATGCATGATCCTTTTATGACGAAAGGCTGATAGGGTTGGGATGACAGGAGTGTTTTGATAATGTGGCTGATCGTTGTTGTCGTATCGCTTGCTCTTGTATTCGCGTTCTCCAACGGTTTTCATGATGCTGCAAATGTCGTGTCCACCATCATCATGACCCGGGCTATCTCTCCGAGAAAAGCTCTGCTGATCGCTGGCCTCTGTGAATTCATCGCCCCCTTCTTTCTGGGTGCTGCCGTGGCCAGAACCATTGGTGAAAATATCATCCACATCTCTGTCCGGACTCCGAACACGCTCATGATCTCTGCTTCTTTCCTCATTGCTGCTCTCTTGGGTGCCATCCTGTGGAACCTGGTCACCTGGTTTTTTGGTCTCCCCTCGAGTTCTTCTCATGCACTGATTGGGGGAATGGTCGGTGCTGTGCTGGTCGCTTATGGGCCGAGTAAGATTCTGTGGGGAGGACTCCTTTACGTCGTGGCTTCTCTTGTGATTTCCCCTTTGTTAGGACTGATTTTCGGCATGCTTTTTCTAAGGATCACCTTCCGTATCTTTCGAAACGCTACCCCGAAGGTCAATTATTTGTTCAATTGGATGCAGATTCCTTCTTCCATTGCTCTCGCCCTCAGCCATGGTTCCAATGATGTTCAGAAATCGATTGGGCTGATTGCGATGGCGTCTATTCTGCTTGGCTTTTCAACGGGCTTTCATGCTCCCCTCTGGGTGATTGCGAGTTGTGGTGCGGCGACAGCACTCGGGACCGCCAGCGGAGGATGGAGGATTATCAAGACCGTGGGATCAGGGATTTATCGTTTGAGATCCGTTCACGCATTTTGCGCCCAAACTTCCTCAGCGGTTGTCATCTTGGGAGCGGCCCTGGTAGGAGGTCCGGTATCCACGACACATGTGGTTTCTTCAAGCATCATGGGTGTTGGAGCGGGTCAGAGGATCTCTGCGGTCCGTTGGGGAGTTGCGAAGCATATCATGCTGGCTTGGGTGGTTACGATTCCGGCTTCAGCCGTGATGGCGGGGTTAAGTTTTTTAGCGATCCGGTGGTTGCTTTCCTATGCGTATGGTTTGTGAGGCTTGGAGGAAGTGCTGATGTTCAAGGGTTTCATCTTCGATTTGGACGGAACGGTGTATCTCGGGGATTCGCTCATCGCTGGAGCAGATCGGGTGATTCGTCTTCTTCGGGAGAAGGGGAAGAAGGTTGTTTTTCTTTCGAATGATCCACTTCTGACTCATGAAGGTTATGCATCGAAACTGACCCGTCTCGGGATCCCCACGAAGCCTGAAGAAGTAGTCAACTCAACCCTTGTCATGACGAACTATCTGAGGAAGAATGCTCCCGAGGCGAGACTTTTTGTGGTAGGAGAGAAGCCGTTTATCGAAGAATTGAAAACGGCTGGTTTCACGATCACTGAGGAACCGAAAAAGATCAATTGCGTGGTTGCCGCTTTTGATCGAACCTTTGATTACCACAAACTCAATATTGCCCTTCAAGCTATTAAGAAATTCGGAGCCCATTTTGTTGCTACGAATCCCGACCGGACTTGTCCGGTGGAAGGCGGCGAAATCCCAGACTGTGCCGGAATGATTGCAGCCATCGAAGCTGTCACGGAAAAGAAAGTGGAGGTCGTCGTGGGAAAGCCTTCTCCCATCATGATTCAGGCTGTACTGGACGTGCTTGGTTTAAGGCCTGAAGATTGCATCCTCATTGGAGATCGTCTTGAGACGGACATCAAGATGGGGAAGGATTCTGGGATTGCCACAGGGATTGTCCTCACAGGAGTGACCGACGAAGAGACGCTCAAAACAATCAAACACACTTCAGATCAGCCTGATTTTGTTTTTCAAAGCATTGCCGACGTCGCGAATTTATTGATAGGGTGATGGGGAAACACGAGGAGAGAGTGACCCGGAGAAACGGTGACACGGAGACAGGAAGATAAAGAAATAGGGAAACTTAAATCACCCGAACGATACTTTATTTGTAGATGGTGATCACACCTACAAAGGGTGAAGACGGGCTTTCTATATGATCTGAAGATTTCCGATTGAAAGTCACACCACTCTGTTTCTATAGCCATCAGAGCTAATCATAGCGAGATTGCTTTTCGAGAGAGTAAGGACGCCTGGGCACAGATTGTCCAATACCAAGTTTCATGACCTATGCGGTGATTTCTTTAAGCCAGTGGAGTTTTCTTCTTCCTCAAGCATCTTAATATATTTCAGCAGTCTTTCCCGGCTATACAAAGCCATTTTCAAAATATACATTCCATATCTATACCCTTTCCAGTCCTGTTCTCGATGGGGAGTTCTCCAAATGATCCTGCCGGTTCCTTCAATACTGTCAAATTGAGACTCCCCCCTCGATAGGTAAACCCTGATTCCCAAGTCAGCGCTGATCTGAAATTCGTGAATCGAACGGAATCCCAGGCCTACCTCAGTCATGTCGGTCACAACCCCTGCTTGAACTACGTGCGGTGTCTGCCAAAGGTCAATCGGCAATTTGACCGAATACCGGAGATGTTGCCTTCTTTCTATAAAAGAGCTCGACTCCAAATTTTATTCTTCCTAAATGATTGCACTCCGTAAGATAATTATCATTAAACTGTTCAATAGGTCAATCAATAAAAGTTTTTTGAAAACTATCTTTTTGAGAATTATCCTACGAATCCTTAGGCTGAGATGACGCTGAGGGCCAACGATTACGGATGGGAATGTGCATGATCAAATGAAAGACATTTCATAGCAACTCACTCATATCCCACGAGAAAATCAAGAGCAAAATAAAGAGGTCCACTCATGTGAGCCTCTGAATAAGACATTCACAGGATCAAAGCATAGTCATTTCGTGGCGACCGAGCCACCATTTCCCCCGGGCATGTCAGGACGATACAGATCAATCATAATACTACCCAACTTTGCAAGATCACCTTGATCAAAAGGAGGGGGCAGTTTGTACTGGTATTGTCCCGGAGTTAATTCGAAAGTAAATGGAAAAACAACTTCGTTACTTTCATTCCCACTTTTGTCGAAAACTGAAACCCTTAAGGTTATCGGTGTCCACTCCTGCATGTACCCTGCCTTTGTGCTGTAGGTGTTCCATTGGATGAACCCCTTAAAGTGCTTTTGATATTGGGGTTTAAGATAGATCCAATCGGTCGGGTAACGACCAGTACCCGCCTCATCCACTACAGAGGCAATCCTCAGCATCTGCCCGTCCGGATCTTCCGCCTCAAGATAAATTTTCCAGATATAACCGTACCGACCCTTTTCTACAGCAAAGGCATGCGTAATAATGGGCCCTCCCCTCTCTGGTTTGGGTTGAGCCCAATCCTGAGACGCACTAAGTAGAAGGACCCCCAAAACAATGCTCAATAGCCATGAAATTCTATTAGTTTTCATTTCTTAGCACCTCACTTTGCGAAAATTAACCTTTGGTTTGTATAAAATAACTCCTCTAACCTTTTTTGACGTATTATTTAGGCTTTTTATTCAAGACTCTTTATCGTTGTAAAGGGTTAGCGTCTATATTCCATCCGAAGCGAAACGTCACATCTGGCGAGAAGGATACTGTAACCCTTTCATCGTGTCCTTCGCCCACTAAATGATCCAAACAGTCTATTTAAGCCATTCGGGATCGGCTTTCGCGTCTTCCGCCTCCTTCGCAATCTTGCTCAACATCTCGTTCGCTTCCCTGACTTGAGCCTCGTATTTCGACCTCTCGTCAATCAATTCTCTCCTATAAGCTCTGTCCATATTCCACTGGGTACGGCTTAAAGTTTTGTCAGCCTCTTCTTCAACCCTCTCGTTCATTTTTCTGTTTATCTTTTCGATATTCTCTTTGGCCTCCTGCAGCTGTTTCTTCCACGGCTGAACCTCAGCCTTCCAATAATCCTCCCCTTTGCCGTAAATATCTACCTTTGCCCCTCCGCTCCCCCGGGCGGAAGCAGGGGGAGGAACAGGGGTTTCGACTTTTTGTGATTCTCCCAATTCCTCCATCTGTATCTGGTTACGATATTGAGGAGGTATTTGATTGTAGTCATCAGTAAAGTTTACCACACCATCCTTATCCGTCCATTTGTAAACAGTGCCCCCATACCCACTTGAAACAAGCACCCACAGAACAAAAACGCTCATCAAGGCTTTCTTCATCTTAATCCCTCCTTACAATGGTTGAGTGTACTAGACCTGAAAAGGAGTGTCAATCGGAATTGACCAGTTCGGTTTACCGATTATGGATTGAGATGTTCAAACATAGGACGAAGGTCTAAAAACAAAGGGGGGAAGATACGTAGCCTTTTTTCACAGAAGGAAACACCAAAGTTTTAATTGGCACATTGCCCTTTCTCAAAAGTGCGGTCGCTTCCCATCCCTTCTTCTTGGAGGGGTAGTTTCCTCACACAAGCCAACTTTGACCTGGATAAGAATGTGTGAGACTCAGGATTTCAAGCAGCAATTGGATAAAAAAGAAGGACCGCATGGGTCCTTCTCCCGACCTAATGCTTTTAGTTTAGCGGTGGCCTCCTCCATGGCCTCCCCCGCGACCTCCACCATGACCCCCTCCGTGAGAGCTGCCGCCGCCACTCCCATGGGAGTTTCCAGAGTAACCACCACTGCGAAAGCCACCAAAGGAACTTTGCCCGCCCCGAGAAGCTGCACTGAAAGACCTGCTCGATGACCTACCGAAGCTTCTGCTAAAAAACCTACCGGAGCCAGTGGATGGGTTTTGGAAGCCTCCATACTGTCTACCCGTGCTGCCAGGCTGGCTCAATGTCTTCCCGCTCGCACTTCGGCTGAAGATTGATATAGCACCTTTTTTGGCTTCCGGGGACGCAAACCCAGGCGAACCTGTTCCCCCAGAGGCGCGTGCTGTAGCCGTTCCGGTCACCCTCGTTCTTGGGTCAATCCTAAGTGTGGCGTGAGTCTTCGGGTCGATAAAATGATTGCTAATAAAATGATGATGGTGGTGATGGATATGAAAATCATTCAGGATGAAAAAACCAGGAAAGAAGAAACCAGAACACCAGAATGGGTATGGGACCCATGCATACAGGTAGTTGTAATCCCAGGGGGGAGGATAGTAAGTTACAACCGGTGGACCTTCGGTGTAGTAATAATTGTTGACGATTTCGGACTCCTCGTAATCTCGCGGCGGTTCAATAGGATTCTGCCTTTTTTCGTCGGCTTTAACTGGCAGGCCCTGTTGAGCAGCAAGATCCTGGAACGCCTTGACCGCCTCATCTCTGCTCATTCTCAATTTGCCAGCGTCCGCTGCTCCCCCAATAGCGCTTTGCAACTCTCCGATAATATCAGGCGTCACGGGGTAATCAGCAATCCATCCGTTTTTTGGTGCGATACCAACCGTGGCCAACATATTCTCAGCTTCCGCCTCATTTTTGGTCTGTCCTATCTTGAGTACCTCAGCCAGTTTGACCGCAAAATCTCCTTCCCGAATCAAAGGCTGGGCAATTGGAGGGGCGTCTCTCGCTGTCTGCCTTGGTTCTACACTAACCGCCATCTTTCCAGGAGGGGTTTGGGAAGTGATTGAAGGTCCCATTTTGGCTATATTCACCTCTTCAACCTTATCCCGATAAGTAGGGGGGACCTTGCTATAGTCGTCCGCAAAGTTCAGTACTCCTTTTTCGTCCACCCATTTGTAAACAGTAGCCGATGCAGAAGAAGCGAAAATGAACGACATTAGAAGTATAATAAGCTTCTTCATTTTTCCCTCCCGCCTACATTGAAAATAAGTATTGGCTTACTTTGCCTGGATCTCGCGCCCCACCTGCACATCCCTCTAAATGCTCGGACGTGCTATTCATGTTTCTATTCAACATCCTACACATTCGTCCCTCATAGGTCAGAGGCGACAGTCGCGGTATAGTATCAAAGATTCGAATTTGTGCCATTTGTTGGCAATCACTGATATTTTGCTCTCAAGCACCTTTGCCAAACCAAAGCCCCTACCTTTCCTCACCTCTCCCCATCTCCTAAGATTGTCGCAAACAAAAAACCGAGCCAACCGTTGTTCGTCCTTCGGCAGCTCGGCCATCTTTTTCCTTAAAAGACCCGCCGCTTTCCGCCCCCTTCTCACGAAGGGTTTGGCTTTATCGGGTACGTTATTTCATAAAATGAATATCATGCAATCTCCAAGATGTCAAACGAAAATACGACCTATTAAATTATCTTTTAGGGATTACCCATTGAAATCTGCACCATCGAGGCAAACCCTTTCTCTGAAGACTTCAGGAACGAGACCTCGGAAAGGGGGATGTAATTTCAAAGTTTGACAGCATTACATATCCGAGAGGGTGCAACGGGGAAGGATTCTCACCCGACAATTCCGATTCGCATCAAGAAACCTGTAAACATCATAAGTTGGATTCTTGGAGCAATACTCCGTCTCGCAGGCCATATCCCTATAAATGATTAGTGTATCTTCCGCTTTGATATTTAGGATGTGACCGCGCACCCATATGGTGCAGGGCCCACCATTCCGTTTATACCACAGATCACGCATAGTCTGATTCCCGATGTAAATACCCTTTTCATGGCAGAGGTCTTCGTCTGCTGAGGCCAATACTGGAGATAGAGTTAGAACAATTACCATAAGAGCGGGAACTATTCTCTGAAATGGAATTCTTTTAATGGCACCCTTGTATCGAAGCACTTTTGCTATTTTGAACCTCCTCTTACGGATTACTGGTTAAAATCTACACATTTTAGCGAAACCTGTCAATCCTCTCTCTTAGGAGGAAAATGCTATGGGCTTTACCATGTCGGTTAGCTGTCAGATCATTGTCAATTTTTTGTCTCCGCGTCTCCGCGTCACCCCATCACCGTGTCTACAGAAGTGCGTCTCTCAATATCTGAATCGGATGAAGTACCTTTAAGCTGGTGAGGTGGCGGATCTGCATGCGGCAACCTTCGCAATCGGAGAGGATGATCTCTGGTTTTAGACGATCGATCGCCTCCGCCAGATCTTTTCCGATCTCTTGAGAGATCTCATATTTCTCTTTTTTGAAACCAAATGTTCCTCCCATTCCACAACAATCTGCTTCGATATTATCAATCTTAAGACCCGGGATGAGTCGAAGAATATCGAGGGCAGGGAGCCCAATACCTAAGGCTCTTAAGTGACAGGGAGCGAAATAACCCACCTTCAGGGGAAGTTCTCTAAAATTTGTGTTGAAGCCGTTTGATTCTCTCAGATTCCTCAGAAATTCGAAAAGATCACGAAGATGCTGTGAGACTTCTTCTGCTCTGGGGATTGAGAGCAATCGACTATATTCATATTTCATCATGTAACCACAACTGGTTGAGGAAAAAATAATATCAGACCCGGAACGGATAGTATCGAGAAATGATGGGACGTTGTAAAGCCCCATCTTCCTGGCTCCTTTGAAATCTCCATTGCCAAGCATGGGAATTCCGCAGCACCGCTGAGGGGGGAGGGTGACCTCAAACTCGTTGGCCTCAAGGACCTGAACCGTTGCTTTCCCGACATCGACTTCATTGCTATTGACATAGCAGCCGTAAAAATAAGCAACCTTTTTTGCATCTTGGGGATGAGGCTCAAATCCCCCCTTCCCCCCTTTGCTAAAGGGGGGTGAGGGGGGATTACACTGAGGCTTGTGTTTTCTAAACCATTGTCTGAAAGTTTGAGACTCATAACTGGGGATTTTTCTTTTTCCTTCTATTCTCAGTAAGACCTCACCGATCCGTTTGACCACAGAGTTTTTAATAAGAAGATTGACAAAAGAAGAAAAAAAGGATCCGATGCGGCCAAACAGATAGGAGTGGGTCAGGAGCCAGTCCCGAAAAGGCCTTCCCTTTTCATCCAGGTATTTTGCCTTGGCGATGAGGTTTAGCTCAGAGATGTTGACGCCAGCGGAACAGACCATATCGCAGAGGTGGCATCCAATGCAGAGGTCGATCCATTCATCAACAGAAGGTTCTCCCGGTCTGCGAAATCGTTCAACCCCAGGGCCGGCCTGCTTCGGCCCTGGAAATTTTGGGGTCACCCGCGACACAGGGCAGACTGCCATGCAGGTCGAACAGCGAATGCAAACATCGGAATTATTCTGAGGCCAACTTTGTCTTTTCATCGCATGATTTAACTTGGGCGTAAGCAAAAATGCTATCGAGAATCCGAAATCCGAATGTCCAAATTCCTCGAAACTGATATTATTTCCACGCCTTTAGTTTCGAATTTTGGTGATTCGAATTTGTTTCGAATTTCGTATTTCGTGCTTCGATATTAAGAAGTCTCCTCTGGTGAAAGACGTTGATTCAAGTTCAAACCCGATTTCATTCTAGGTCCCCAATGCATATATTGTGGCAGCGTACCCCGTGGCGATCTCAATCCCTTCTTTCGATTTTTCATCAATGGCGTGATGATGGGCTAAGATCGTGCCCGGCACCCACACATTTTCTAACATGTGATCTCCTCGCTCATCCACCGGTCGAAAGGATGAATCAGTTAAAATGCCAGCCTGATAAATCGGATGGAAAAGGTCGCTAAAGAAAGACTTTCTGAACCAACCTTCGCGTGATTCGGGTTGAGGAAGGGGTAAATTGAAGATCGGTTCGAAGATTCTTTCATCATTCGCCTTCAGACCTCCACCCACGAAACGTCCTGTGGCAAGGATATAACGATCAGCAGAATAGGAACTGATCAGAGGCGGACGAAACACTTCAATGCCTTCGCATCTTCTTCCTTTCAGGATCGAATTTGAAACCGAGTTGCCGAGGAGAAAAGTGACTCCCTTTTGAATAAGCCATTCTTTAAAACGATCAAAGATTCTCTTCCCCGGAATCGATGGAGGGAGAATAGGAATTTCGTAGACCGTGGCACCAGTGATCTTCTCTAAACCATCTTTTACTTGAACCGAGTTATGAATTCCCAAGATAGCCGGGAAGCCGACATGGGTTTCACCATGAAGTTGCTTTTTAATCTCCGTTCCGATGGTTTCTCTAAAGGATTCTCTTTCCATTAGCCTCGCCAGGGCAGAAGCACTCAGCTCCCGAAAAGAGTCATATGGAAGTTGAAGGCTGATTCCCCGGCACTTTAGCTGGTCGGCGACGTGATGAGCGTAGAAGTCCTTAAAGCCCCTAAATCCGACAATGAGTGTATTCTCTTTAGGGAGAGAGATTCCTCCGACCATGGTTGTTGGGATAAGATAGGTAGGTCGAAGCGTTCCAGCACCAGTTGGAAGGAGACAATTCTTGTTGTCAACGGTTTGAAAAGAATAGGGAGGTGGAAACAGAGAAATAAAGGAGGAGAGGGCCTCCTCAATTTTCTCTATACCGATTTTTGAATAAGGATGATTTGGATGACCACTTATCCAACGGGAGAGACCCTCATTCATCTCAATCCCATCTGGAACTTTCCCTAAGACATCAATCGTATTCGAAAAGAGACAGAGAGAGCCCATCCCTTTTCCGATAATGAGGACTTTTTTGCCGGCTTCTACAGCCGTTTTGGCTGCCATCAGGCCCGAGAGCCCCATTCCTATAACGATTACGTCGTAATGCATCGCTTCTAATCTTCGTCGGCAATACCTGCCTGCCGGCAGGCAGGAATGCCGACGCTACGGAATTTTTATTGTGGCGCCCTCATTTATGTGAGCGTTCAAAGGTTAAAGATTCCTTTATAAATCGATTCAATCAATTCCTCTTCTTTCAATGCCGTTCCCCAGGCAATCGGGCGGATGCCCTTCCATCGCTCCTCCAGAAATGCCTTCAATTTCTTGTTCGAGTCTCTTTCTATCATTCCCAAATCGTGTAACATTCCAAAGAGGCGATAGACACAAAAGCCTCCCTGACATGTCCCTTTGGCGAGACGTGTCCGGCGAAGGATGTCTTGAAAATCGCTTAATTTCTCCTTTCCTAAAAACTCTTCGACCTCTTTCCTTTGAACTAATTCACAGTCGCAGAGGACCTCTCCTCCGTCCACTGAGAATCGTTTGAGCCGTTCCTTTAGGCCGGTAGGTCTGTTTGCACCGGGAAGAGGTTTCAAATGAGTGGAGCACGGCGTATCTCTCCCCATCTTTTTACAGATGAGGTCAGCAGTTTTTTCCGCCATCAACCGATAGGACGACAACTTCCCGCCTGTGATGGTGATCAGATTCTTCATTCTGTCTCTTTCTTCATGATCAATGAGAACGAATCCCCGGCTGATGGCGCGATCATCTCCTTTTTCTTCGGACATGAATAAAGGCCTGATGCCTGCATAAGCACGGATAAGCCGGGCTTCTCGGAGGGCGGGGATCATTCTCGATGTCTGCCGGATCAAGAGGTCGACCTCCTGAGAAGTGACCTCAAAATCTTCAACGTCTTCCGAACGGACGGAGGTAGTTCCCAAAATGGATACGGTATGGTTTGGGACGACGATGTCGCCATCTGAAGGAGGTCTGCAATGATTGATGACGCGATGATTCAACCTCTGGTTGGTGATCAGCATCGATCCTTTTGATAGTGCTATGCCGATTCGCAGGCCGGCCCGCCTCAGAAATTGATTTGCCCAGGCACCCGTAGCATTGACGATATAAGAGGCTTCAAAGGTATGTTCTTCGCCCCGGATGACGTCTTTTCCCCTTGCCCCTTTTACTTCGTCTCCGTCCAGAATCAGAGAAGTGATTTCCGTGTGAAGAAGGATCTTGGCTCCATGTTCTTCTGCATCTCTGGCATTTTCCAAAATTAAAGTGAAAGGGTCAATCGCTCCGTCCGGAACCTTCACGGCACTGAGAAGATCGGGATTGAGTTCAGGTTCTAATACAAGGGCTTCGTCCCGGGCGAGAAGGGACGTCGGAATTTCTGCCTCTTCGCACGCCCGAAGGAATCGATCTCTAAAATCGAGGCCGTCTTCAGGAAGTGAAACGAAGAAACCATCCGTCTCCTCGATGCAGTGGCGTGCAATCTTTCGGAGAATCCTATTTTCGGCGATGCATTCGCGGGCGGCTTCCGGGTCGGAGACGGCATATCTTCCACCGCTGTGGAGGAGCCCATGATTTCGGCCCGAGGCCCCCGAGGCAAAATCACCCTTTTCAATCAAGAGAGAAGGGATTCCTCTGAGCGCAAGATCCCTCAAAATCCCAACCCCTGTTGCGCCGCCTCCGATGATCAATGTCTCTGTCCGAAACTTCATTCAGAATTCCAGTAGATTTCTTTTGTTAGATAACCAATCATTCAATTTTCTAACGAGATTACGCGAAATTGTCAAGAACTGCTCCTCATTGTCCACACTGAGTTTTTTTGCGTAGGGCTGCAGGAAAATTTCTTCGGGAGTTCATAAAGCCCGCGCTGAAGCACCAAATCCTTTTTCAATGCTCAAGCAGACCGAATTCTTTTTATTGCTTTTTTTGGAGGATATAATAAAATGGGGTCACTTTCAGGACGTGCGCTTAAGGCTGAAGCTGGGAATTTAAGCTCCACTCTTTTTCCACTAACGGAAGGAGTCAACGATGATTGAAATCCTAAAAAGCAGGCACCATTTGCTCGACCTGGTTCAAGTGGCCTTTATCCTTACCGATGCTCACTCAAAGATCGTTTATACCAACCGGTATACCGAACGGCTCTTTGGGTATTCAAGGGAAGAGATGGAAGGGGAGCGCATCAGGGTGCTCTTCTTGGAAGAAGATCTGACCTATTTTCTCCCAAATATTATCTATCTCACACTTTATAAGAACGGATTCGAAGGGGAAGCCCTTTTGAGGCAGAAGAACGGAGCAAAGATTTTTGTTCACCTTTACACGACGACTTTCAAAGAAGAAGGAGAAGTTTTTATTTCTTTCTCCTTTCAAGAAATACAGCGGTTGAAGAAGTTGGAAAGAGAAAGGCTGGAGATGGAGCGTTGGGCAAGTCTGGGCATGATGGTGGAAGAAATTGCTCATCAGGTTCGGAATCCCGTCGTTTCAATCGGAGGGTATGCCCAACGTCTTGTCAAGACCCTACCGCCTTCTCCCAAAGGGAAATCCTATCTTCAGCAAATTCTTCAGGAGACGAAGAGACTCGAAACGATTATTCAGCGGGTGGAGGAATATGTCCTGATCCCGAAGCCAACTTTTCAAAAGGAAAG
>Ga0187771_10002124_pt1 | contig 13623 bp, 9 predicted proteins | sample 0116_SJ02_MP15_1_FD_133139 | JGI IMG/M metagenome (GOLD analysis project Ga0187771, IMG submission 133139) | Tropical peat soil microbial communities from peatlands in Department of Meta, Colombia - 0116_SJ02_MP15_10_MG | ecosystem: Environmental > Terrestrial > Soil > Wetlands > Peat | place... | reverse complement strand
TCGCCGAACTCCGCGACGCCCAGCGGCGTGCCCACGAAAGCGCGCTCGCCGTCCACCGCCACGGAGAGGACCCGCGGATCGGGCAGGCCCTCCGCTTCTCCGAACTGGTCCACCTGCCCGGCGTGCCAGTGCAGCACGCCCTCGTTGATCGTCCCCACCCAGAAGTCCGCCTCATCCCCGGCGAGCGCGGTCACATGCGCGCGGGAGAGCAAGGGATGATAGGGGGCAAGATGCTTGCCATCGTAGACGAGCACGCCGCTCTTCTCGGTGCCCAGCAACAGGCGGCCGGTGGAAAGCGGAAGCACTGCCGTCAAGTGTCGGTACGGCTCCTTTTCCGGAAGCGCTTGCCGCAGGCTCTTTTCACCGAGCGCCAGCAGCCCCGCGCCCGCCGTGGCAATGTAGAGTTCCGGCTCCGTGGCGTCAGCCGCCATACCGGCTGCGAGGCCCATGAGCGGCGCGGGAGGCAACTCCAGTCCGACGTGGTAGCGCGCCGTCAGCTTGCCGTCCGGCGCGTACGCGAACAGCCCGGTCGGCCCGCCGAGGTAGAGCCGGTCGTGAAAAAAGGCGGCATCATTGAACGCCGCTGTTGCGCCGACGGCCTCGACACCCGCGGGGAGGACCGTGGTGAGCCTTCGCGCGGTGAAGCGCAGCTCGTTCTCCTCCTGCACGGCAATGCTGGCGCGCTGCAAGGCGCGGCGGGCGCTCCAAATCGCCAGCCCGGCGAACACGCCAAGCGCCAACCCGGCCCCGGCCAACGCCAGGCATACCTTTCCTCTAGATGGGAACCCCATGGGACTTCAGCAGTATAAATCATACTATCCCCGAAAATGCAATCATCAAGTCGTGCGCTGGAATTTCGAGAACCTGCCACAAGCTTCAGGCAGCCGTTTGCGCCTTCGCGCCTTGGCGAGAGATTGTTGTACCTTGGGGACAGGTGGAAACACCTTCGCGCAAAGACGCCAACCATCCGACGATGGCATTGTCTTGTTTTATTGGGGTATGGCGACTGGTATTCCCAGGAGGGTTTTGACTTCGATCGGCTCGCCGTTGAGCTCAGCGGGCCGGAAGGCCCACTTGCCCAAAGCTTCCATCACCGGTCCATTCAGCAGGCCGTTGGGGCTTTGCTTCACCATCATCTGCTCGAATTTCCCCTCTTTGTTGATGACGGCATAAATAACGATTAGCCTGTTTTGATACTTCTGAACCAGCTCCGGGGGCCATTGCGGCTGCGCCTTGGCCAGGGGGAGCGGGGGCACCAGGCCTTGCGCAGGAGCCCGCAGGGCGATGCGCGTCGCGGCCGGATTGTCGGCCACTGCCGACGGCTCTGCCCTCCGCAGCGTGGCATATTGAAGGGTCCATGTGGGGGAGGGATCCTGGACGGTCTCTCTCATATCGAGGTAAACGGTGTAGACCTGCTCGTTGCGGAAGACGCCAAAATCGGCCAGCCCGCCGCCGCTGTTCGATGTCGAGACGATGGTCACGCTATACGGATTCCGCAAGGGTCCTGGAGAGGCGGCATGAATCGGGGACCTGCCGGCCATGCCACCCTGCAAGCTCCCACCTTGGATGGAGATTCCAGGGAAGGGGCCCCCGCCGTTGCCAATGCCCGCGCCGCTGCCCGATCCGGACCCGGTGCCGGTGCCCGTACCTGTTCCAGAGCCAGTGCCCGACCCGGAGCCGGTGCCGGTTCCGGTGCCGGAGCTTGTCCCCGAGCCAAGACCGATCCCAACGCCTGCTCCTCCCGTGCCTAACCCTGATCCAACCCCGGCGCCGCTTGCGCCGCCGGAGCCCAATCCCGCGCCCGCGGGACCAGTGCCTGACCCAGCCGCGCCCGATCCCGGAGCGTTTCCGCCGCCGATTCCCGCCGCAGTACCCGTTGGAGACCCTGCGCTACCCGAACCGAGGCCGATACCAACCGCCAATGAGGATGCGTCCCCCACTCCCGAGCCCGGCTGTCCCTTGGCGTTCGTCTGGCCAGGTTCTGGTGAAATCGCGAAGCGCCCGCGCGACTCGCCCCTAGGGATGCTCACCGAATCCCCAGGAGGCGCGGGCATGGGGCTCAGCGCCAGGAGGCTATGAGCGTCTTTGCCTTCGGCGGGCAAGAACGGCGCTGGCGCTGGCGCCGCGGGCGCCTGCGCCACCTCTTGAGGCTTCGGTGTGGAATCAGCAGGTTTCTCCGCCTTCTGCACGATTGGCTCAGGCGGCTTGGCGGCCGGCATCACAGGGAAACTCTTAACCGTGGTTGCAGGCAACTCGAGCTTGGGCGCTTCCAGGGGCTTCTCGGGCGCAAGTTTAATCACCGGCACAACCACCGGGATAGGAGGCGCCTTAGCCTCCGGCATGGTGGGAAGATTCTGGGCGACCAACTTGGGCAGCTTAAGCCTGGGCGCCTCGGGCGGCTTCTCGGCCGCAAGATGGACCGTGGGCACCACTATTCGCAAAGGCGCGGGCGGGGTGGGAGCAATCTGGACGATGTTGGGTAATGGGACAAATGATTTCAAGATGGGCAGGTTCTTCAGCTCAGGCTGGAGGACCGTCTGAACGGTGCTCGTCGGTTTGGGCACATCTGAGACGACCCGTTGCGGCCCAGCATACGTAAACCCCGGCGCAGCCTTGACAGGAGCGGCCGTCGCTGCTTTGGGTTGAGTGGCGGATTTGGGCCCAGGCTTCGCCGACGCGTGGCCCCCGCCCCGCGAGCCTCCGCCGAGCGTGGGAAGGTAAAGGACCGTGGCGGTATCGCGGAGGTTCACCATCTGTAGTTCTTCGGGGGATTGACGCGGGGCAATCAGAGCCCGATAGCCAAGGAAGGCGAGGCCAAAAATAGCGAGTTCATGGACGAGGAAAGAGTAGAGAAGCCCTCGGCCGGGCCAGGAGCCGCGGCTCACGTTCGTGCTGCTGAACGCGATGCGGATGCCCGTCGTGGCCCCCTTGGGCCGAACAGCGACGGGTTCCTCCATATAGATTAAATCCAGGCCCATTCGTCAGTCTCTATCCATACACTGTAGCGGCGGTCTGTGACCGCCGTCTTTTGTAATGCCGCCCAGAAGGGCGGCGCTACCACTACTGGAGCAACGACGCCTTCAGAAGATAGTACGCGGCGGCAGGGTTGAGATCCATATTAAGGCACGGGTTCCCGTGCAGGTAGAGCTGATCCACAGTGATATTCCCGAGGACGTACGTACCGCTGCAAGAGCCTCCACCTAATTCCAATAAGTCGGTATAGCCGCTGGTGGCATTGCAATTCTCGCCTGACAGCAAGGTGCTTGAATCGCAATAGTGGAAATACATCGTGCCAGCCAACGTAAAGGCGCCGCCGCCACCCCATTGAGGGCTGGCGCTGACGCTGCGGTCCTGGAAAAAGAGGATGCCGCGCTGCTCGCCCCCCGGATCGTTCGCACCCAGCGGATCGCCGTAATACCCGGTACAGGGCGCAAGCAGGATGTTCCCCGCCAGCAATTGTGTCGCCGCCATGTTGCCGGGCAAAGTCGAGGCGCCCGAGCACCGGATGTCGTTGCCTGTCAAAGCGGTCCCCGCGCTGTTCGTACACTGGCCGCTGCCCGAGTTGGCCACCACAGAAACTGAATTCCCATCCGCGAAGTAGAAAGTGACTCCCTTGCTGCCGTCCCCTACATAGGGCGCGACCCCGGTCCCAGTGCAGACTAGCGAGTTTGCCTGCAAGGCCATTCCGCCCGTCACATAGTAGAGGCCGGGGTCAAATACCGCGGTGTTGTTCTTTACGCTGATGCCGCCGGCATAGGATCCGGCCTGGTAGTGCTGGCAATTGCCGCCGCCTGTAGGGCATCCGTCCACCCCTGGTCCGACAGAACCCACAGCCGGCGCCGCTGCCGGGATGCCCGGCGCGGTGGAGCCGTTGTTGCTGGTTGTGATGCAGCCAGCGGTCTCACCCGGCGCGCACATCGTCGCCAAGGGGTCGGAGAGTGGACTGTCGGGCGCCGTGTACTGGCCCGTGGTCCCTAGCGTAAGATCCGAGACGCTGGCTTGTGCGCCCGTAACCCCAAAACTGCTACCGGTGTTGGTGGGACCTCCCTTGGATAGGTCGATGTTACCCGCAGCTCCGCTAATCCCGACTGCGCTGGTGCTGATGGAGTTGACTTGAATGCTCTTTTGCGGACCTCCGTAAATATCAATGGTGAACGCTCCCTTGTTGGTCACACTGGTCTCGTTCCTGGGATCGAGCACCAGCAGCGGGACCGGAGACTGCACTTCCACAACACCACAGATCGCCATAGCGCTGACGTTGAGCGTCCTTTGTCCGGTCATCATTCCCGCAAAGATCACTCTTACCGCTTCCCCGACGTTGACCTGAATGAGCGGATACGGCATGAAGCTGGGAATAAACATCGTCGTGCCGGCCGGAGGAGAGCTGCCGGAGGGAATGGCGGGAAGCGCGCTGGCGGCGGGAAAGCTGAACTTCACGCTGTTTGAGCCCGTCCCCGCCACGATGCCCGAGCCGTTGTAGCCATTCAGCGCAGCGTATTGGCAGGGGGCCGCGCTCGCCACCTTAGCGCAGTCGAATGTCCCCGTACCGGGCGTTAAGCCTCCCCAGGCGGTTTCAGTCCCCGGAACCGGAACGGATTCCGCGGCGAAGAGCAGGTCCATGGCTGAAGCCGTGCACGCGGCGTCTGCGGCGTTCTGGACGGCCTGCCGATGGAACCACAAATTGGCGATGTCCACCGTGAAGCCCACCGCGCCAATCAAGAACAGGCCGAGGGCCAGCAGGATAAAAATCATGGTCTGCCCGCGGTCATCTCGACGCCGCCAACCTCCGGCCCTCGCACGGGCGGAATCTGGCAACTGGCGACTGGCAACTGACGACTTGGAATCTACGCGCATATGGATAGCCTCACCTCGTCAAAATACGATCCGTCCCTCGGCGGCCGCGTTGATCGTCGGGGTACCCAGTCCGAGGGCAGAAATATAGGGCACGTACTGATAATTGACGACCACACGAACCCTGTTCGCCGCCAGGGCCGAGCCATCCGGATAGGTCACTGAGACCGTCATGCCAGAAACGTCGTGGAATGACAACTTGGCAAAACCGGTCACCTGGGCAGTCACGTTGCTTGTGGGATTCGCACAGGCCGGGGAGCAGGTCCCGCTGCAATAACTCGAGCCGAGACTGCACCCGTGCACGATGGCGTAGCGGACCCCTTCCTTTGCCGCGTCCGCCATCACGCTGTAGGTATAAACCATCATGATGACCTCAAGGCTCGCGAAAATGGTGAGCGTGACAAAAAGAATGGTGAGCAGGAACTCGACCATCGCCTGGCCCTTGGCCTCCGGCAGACCTTTTCTCCTTTTGATTCGCATTGGCGTCCTCAGTTCATTGCTCGCATGGAAACCTGGCGGTGAAACGTGCAAGTGACCGACCCTGAACTGGAGCTGCACACGGATGCCGCCACCAAGGGAGCGTTAAAGACCGTCCCCTGCACGAGGGGGCTAAAGGTGTAGCTCACATCCACGCGGTGCAAAATGAAGTAAGGCGATTCCGGGTCCGAAGCGGGGGTCCACGATGTGCCCGAACCGAAACTCGAACACTTGGCGGTCTGGTTCGAAGCGCCGGCGTTGTTCAGCCCCAGGGTTTCCGAGCAGACCTGAACCGTCGCGCCAGTGGGGTTGAACAACGCGCCCGTCATGTCCTGATAAACCAGGTAGCTGACCGATGTCGTTGTGGTGGAAGGCCCGGCAGACGGCAAAGTCAGGTTCCCTGGGGTCGCCGACCCCAGCATGGCGTATTCCACCCCGCTGCGTGGCGCGGCGGCCAGATTCAAAGCCACCAGGAAGAAATAGCCGAAGTTGATGGCGTTGAGGACCAGGAAGATCAGCATGGGGAGCATCAAAGCGGTCTCCACCAAGCTTTGCCCCGAAACGCAGCGTGCCCACGAAGGTCTTCGCATTCGCATGACCATCACCCTCGAACTCGTAGGGGCGGCCCTCGTGGCCGCCCTAGCGGAACCATCCGTCGGCTGACGGATTGCCCCCACTAGTACCGTTCCAACTTATCGCGCCTGAACGGATGGCGGGCGGTGCCTCGCCAAAACCCCTTCTGCGCACCGGTAGAGCTAGAGCCAAAAAGTTGGAACGGCATTAGCCACTAACCACAGCAGTCTCCTGCTGCCTTACTTCTTCTGACGCTTCTCCCACCCCTGGCGCTTCCTCGATCTTAAGTTGGTTGAGCAAGCGATGCAAGTAACATCGGCTGATGCGCAGTTCCCGAGCCGTGCGCAGCTTGTTTCCACCCTGCCGTAGCAACGCCAGGCGGACCAGTTCCCGCTTGAAGTTGCGGACGGCTTCGTGGAACGAGGCGTTCATGGCCTGACCTGAGGCCGCCACGCCTCTCAACTCCGGCGGCAAGTCTTCGACCCCCAACTGCCCGGCGCCCTTGGCTTGACCCAGGCTGCGCTCGATCACATTCTGCAGCTCGCGCACGTTACCGGGCCAATTGTGGCTGGCCAGCGCGCCCAGAAATCCCGGCGTCAGCCCCCGAACGTCCCGGCTATGCGCTTTGGCAAGCTGTCGCAGGAGATTTTCCGCCAGGAGCGCAACGTCTTCACCCCTTTCGCGAAGGGGCGGCAGATGGACCCTCACCAGGGCGATACGGAAATACAAGTCTTCCCGGAAGGCCCCCACTTCCACCATCTTTTCAAGATTTCGGCCACTGGCGCAGATGACCCGAACGTCGACGGGGACCGGGACGTCCGATCCCAGGCGCTCCAGCGCCCGCTCCCGCAAAACGCGCAAAAGCTTGGCTTGCAAAGCCAGCGGCAGGTCCCCAATCTCATCCAGGAAGATCGTGCCCCCCTTGGCTTCTTCGAGCAATCCGCGATGGCTCTGCGTCGCCCCCGGAAAGGCGCCCTTCTCGTGCCCGAAGATTTCAGCCTCGAACATCGCCCCCGCCGATCCGTTGGGCGAGAAGGTCACAAAGGGTTTTCTCGCCCTCGGGCTGAGGTGATGAATGGCGCGCGCGACCAGGTTTTTCCCTGTGCCGGCCTCACCGGTGATGAGCACGGGAGTCAGAACTCCGGCGGCTTTGCGCACCATCTCGCGCACCTGCACCATGGCCCTGCTGTTCCCCAGCAGCTCGTCCACGGGAAGAGGAGGAGGCACTCTCTGAGCGGCCGCGAGGTCGCGGACTAGGGCGGTGCGGCGGCATGCCCGGTCTAACGCGAATTTCAGGGCTCGAATGTCGAGCGGCTGGTCGAAATAGTCCAGGGCACCCTGCCGGATGACTTCCATGGTAGTCTCGCGTCGGGTGTCCCAACTGTAAACAATCAGCGACGCAGCCACGGCCCGATCCGAAACGGCGGTCAAGAGATCGCGCGGGCCTTGCCCGGGAGACCTGGAACTCGGCAAATCCAGATTGAGCAGGATCGCGTCTATGCCGTCGGTATCCAGTTGGCCGATGGCGCTCCCCACGTCGGCTACACGGCGGAGTGTGTAGCTAGGGCCCAGCACTTTCACCAGGGCCCGGCTGAATGCTTCGTCGGAATCGATCAGCAAAATGTTCCTTACAGAAGTCTCAAGTTCTCGCAAAGGACCGCCTCTCTCGGCCATCGAACCGGGGCTCCAATCAAGAATTGATTAACAGCACAAATCCTTCAAGAGTACTTTCGTACCAAAGGCCACTTTGTCGCGTATCTGAACGCTACCATAAGTATACCGGAGTATACACCGGAGCAGCCAGAGGGCCAAATAGGTTCAAGGGAAGTTCTTTAAAATCTTCATATTGTTTCCCCAAGGAGAAATAAAAGCTGAAGAGTTTTGCAGTTCTTGGGAAGGGCTCTGCCAAGGTTCAATTGACCGCCAAGGCTGGCGAAGGCTGGGAGGTCAGTTTGTCGCAACGAAGATCTAAGGTGTGTCGGCTATCGCAAACGACTAATAACCCCTTTGTTTTCAATCTTAACCTTGTACGTGTGCGCTGGTCTATTGAAACGTCCTGATTTTAAACGGGATAGTTGATTGATCCATCTAGGGATTGCCGGACAGTGGCTCGATCCCCGTGGATTAACCCTCACAGGCAGACCCAAGCCGTTCACTTAAGCCAGGGAAGAGCAAGCTTTTGCTGACTCTTGCGCCCGGATTGATACTGGGAGACAATGCGAGCGACAGGACACCTTCCGCGTCCTGGAGGTACATTCGGAAAGAGGGCCAAAGGTCAACTTGGCTGAACCGCACACACCTTTTCGGATTAGGCAGTCGGTGCCAGCTCGGTTTGCTGAGCCCAACGCAGCTTCCCCGCGTGATGAAGACCTCCCACAAACGCCGGAGTCAGGCCTAAGCTACAAAGTCGGCATGGCATTTTCATTCCTCGCCATGCTGGCGGGCGGCCTCATGACCGTCGTGTTTATCATGACGCGTCGAGCGATCGCCGACCCGGACATCTGGTGGCACCTCCGCAACGCTGAATACCTTTTCAAATTCGGGCAGCTTCCGCGGCACGACCTCTACTCTTTTACGGTCAGCGGCCATCCCTGGATGAACCACGAATGGCTGGCGGAGATCCCTTACTATCTGGTTTGGCAGGCGTGGGGGCTGACGGGGATCAGGACCTTGGTTTTCGTGCTGGTGGAAGGTATTTTTCTGGGTCTGCTCTACCTCTGCTACAAGGAAAGCGGCAACTTCAAGGCTGCGGTACTGGCTTGTTGCTACTCGGTTTTCCTGGCCACCGTTTCCTTCGGTCCGCGCACCATCCTGTTTGGTTACGCCTACCTGGTGGTCTTGTTGATCATTCTTCAGCGTTTCCGCCGCGCCGGACGCGGGCCCTTGTGGCTCATCCCGCCCTTATTCTGTCTTTGGGCCAACACGCACGGGTCGTGGCTTCTTGGCCTGATTATTTTCTCCATCATTGCCGCGACCGGCTTCGTGGACGGGAAATGGGGGCGGGTGGAAGCCGAGCCTTGGAGCCGGCCTCAGCGGCTGAAGCTCGCGTTCACCGGGCTTGCCAGCGTGGCGGCGCTTTTCATCAATCCCTTCACCTATCATCTGGTTTTTTACCCCTTCGACCTTGCCTTTCGGCAGAAACTCAACATCAGCCACATTGCGGAATGGGTGTCGGTGGATTTCCACGACACGCGAGGGAAGTTGGTGCTGATCCTCCTGGTCGTCCTGCTCTTGAGCGCCTTACTGCGGGACTCCCGTTGGACTCTGGGGGAACTGGGATTGATACTCTTCGGCCTGTACAGCGGCCTTACCTACATCCGCTTCCTGTTTCTGCTGGGAATCGTGGTTGCGCCCTTAATCGCGAAAGTCCTGGATTTCATGCCCCCCTACCAGCCGGAGATCGACAAGCGTCTGCTCAACGGCTTCCTGATGCTATTGATGATGGGGGGCATGGTTTACTACTGGCCGAGCGCCGCCGAGCTGCAGGACGCCGTCGACCGGGGTTACCCGACGAAGGCGCTCGCCTATTTGAAGGCCCACCCGCCGGCCGCGCCGATGATGAATTTTTACTTGTGGGGCGGCTTTTTGGAGTGGAACGACAGGAGCGTGAAGGTGTTTGTCGATAGCCGGGTGGACATTTTCGAGTACGCCGGCGTCTTCCAGGACTACATCGATTTGTTGGGGCTGAATGAACCCAAGAAGATACTGGACAAGTATGGAATTCGTTCGGTCCTCTTCCCTCCCGATGAACCTCTGACATATGCGCTTGAACACGATCCGGGGTGGAGGGTACTCTACCGTGACAGCGTGAGTGTCTTGCTGGAAAGGACAGACACGGGAAATGCGACGAATGAAATTCGCAAATCGAAACCCGAAGGTGAGCACGCCTCCCGTCTCTGACTTCCGGTTTCATGTTTCCGATTTCGATATTCGTAGCACATAGATGGCGAAGGACTACAGGTATCCTCGCTGGTTGTTAGTCATTGTCCCGGCGGTAGTGTTCATTTACTTTTCCTACCAGCCCGTCACCGAACTGCGATCTGAGATGCCGGCGCAGTTCGTGGACGTGCGGCCAAATGCCGGCGCGGCGGAGCGGGCCGCGGAAGAACGCATCGCCCAGGCATACTGGGACTTGGCTCGAAGTGATATTCAGTGGAAGTATGCGCATGGCGTCGCCTTGCCGGATTCGCCCCCCGAGCGATTCCGGATCAGCCTGAGCGAGCCTCCCGGCCCGGAAGTGCTTGCTGCATCCCGCCTCCCCTACTGGCGTCGCCTGCAACGCGTCTGGCTCCAGCCCTCCTCCTGGGTGACGGCGAGAACCTGGAGCGTCGATTGGCTGACCAGTCCGGTCATCAGCGTCATCGAGTGGATTCGGAGCTTCTTTAAGAGCAAAACCTTGTGAAGGGCGGTAGCAAGGGCGCGGCATGCAAGTGAGGGGTTCTCGGCAGGACCGCGAAGTGGTCGCGGACCACTGACGAACTGTAGCTTTTGTAATAACAACAGATTACGACAACCCCCGCAGGGCAGCCCACAGCCCGCCAGGTCCGAATCGCCATCCTGTCGGCGATAACGCGGCTGCCCACGTAACAGTCTTTCCGACGCGCCACGCGGCGGCTTCGAAGGATCGCGATGCTTGACATCGTTCAGACCCTATGATCAACGGGAAGCGGGTAGCGGTGGTGATGCCCGCCTACAACTCGGAGAAGACACTGGCGCAGACGGTGCGGGAGATGCCGGAGGCGGTGGATATCCGGATCCTGGTCGACGACGGCAGCACGGACAGCACCGTTCCCACGGCGGAGAGCCTGGGGCTGAAGGTATTTACCCACGATCGCAACTACGGGTATGGCCGCAACCAGCAGACCTGTTACCGCGAGGCCCTGGCCGCCGGCGCCGACGTGGTGGTGATGGTCCACCCCGACTATCAATACACGCCCTTGCTGGTAACCGCTATGGCGGGCATGGTGGCCTCCGGGGTCTACGACGTGGTGCTCGGCTCAAGAATCCTCGGGGGCGGGGCGCTGAGGGGCGGGATGCCCTTTTATAAATACCTCGCCAACCGCTTCCTCACCGCTTTTGAAAACCTTTTCACGGGCGCCAAGCTCTCCGAATACCATACGGGGTTCCGGGCCTTCACCCGCGAAGTGCTGCGCGCCCTGCCGCTGCTCGAAAATTCGGATGATTTCGTCTTTGACAACGAGATGCTGGCGCAGTGCATATATTTCGAATTTCGGATCGGGGAAATTTCCTGCCCGACCAAGTATTTTGCAGGGGCTTCCTCGATCAACTTCGGCCGGAGCGTGAAATACGGCCTCGGCGTTCTTGCCACGACCCTGAAGCTCTGGCTGCAGCGCCGCGGCTTCGTGCACCTGCGACTCTTCAATCCCAAGGGCCGAAAGCTGGAAACGAACTATTACCAGGAACGCAACAACGCATCCGCAGCGAAGGGCGCATGAGGCGCAAGCATGACCCCGCAAGGCGCGAGCCGCGTGCACGGCGACGGTGCCGGAAAGAGCAGAGATAGTGACGACTGACGAGCCAGCGCGACAGCCCGCACCTCACGGGGTCCGAATTGATCCGTCGGCCCTGCGCAGGATCTTCTCCTTCCCGGTATTTCTAGCGGCGGTGTTGGCTGCCGGAGCGATGGCCGTCACAGTTTGGGAAAAGGCGCCCATTCCGGGCGGCAAACTGTTTGTCGAAGGGGACACCTGGTGGCACTTGACGGTCGGGGAACTGATTCTTGCCACCCACACCTGGCCCACCCACGATATCTATTCGCTTACGGCTTACGGCGTTCCCTGGATCGCTTACGAATGGCTGGGCGAAGTGGTGATGGCCCTCGCGCACCGGCTGGCAGGATTGCGGGGCTTGGCTGGGCTCCTGGTGTTGCTGGCCATCCTCTACGCGCTCCTGGTGTACTTCTATGCCTGGCTGGTGAGCCGGCATCACCTGGCGTCGGCATGCGCGGCGGGGCTGCTCCTGCCCGTGGGGGCGGCGTCATTCACGCTGCGACCCCAGGTCATCGGCTACATCTTTTTCCTAATCACGCTGATCTGCCTGGAGCGATACCGGCAAGGCAAGCGGAGAGCCCTGTGGGTCCTGCCGGGCCTTTTCCTGATCTGGGCCAACATCCATGGCAGCTTTCCTCTGGGCTTCTTCGTGCTGGGACTTTACTGGCTCAGCGGCTTGGTCAGTTTCCGATCGGGCGCCCTGGTGGCGGAGCGCCTCGACACAGATCGCCGGCGGCAGGTCCTTTGGATCACGCTCTTGTGTCTCGTGGCCACAATGATTACGCCTTACGGGACGCGCCTGGCGGCTTACCCTTTGGAATATATGTCGGCACAGCCGGTGAACCTGGGTTTGACGATCGAGTGGCTCCCCCTCGACTTCGTGCAGCCTTACGCGCAGATGTTTTTGCTGATCCTTCTGATAGCCCTGGCCGCCCAGGTCGCAGCTCCGGTGACTTATCGGCTCGATACGCTGGCGCTCGTGCTGCTCATGATTGGCGAGAGTTGCCGGCACGCGCGTTTCCTGATCGTCTTCGCGGCGGTTATTGCGCCCGTCCTGGCAACGCTCTTCGCGCGCTGGCTGCCTCCCTACCAGCCGGAGAAGGACCATCCGGTTTTGAACGCGGTACTGATCGCGGGGATGGTAGGGGGCATGGTTGCTCTCTTTCCTTCTCAGTCCAAGTTGGAGCGGACGCTGGCGGAAATCTTCCCGGTGCGGGCTGTGGAGTACTTGCGCCAGCACCCTTTAGCCGACCAACGGATGTTCAACGATGGCCTGTGGGGCGGATACTTGATTTGGGCGACCGGCCCCCAGCGCCGCGTTTTTATCGATGGCCGGTTCGATATCTATGAATACCGCGGGGTTCTCATCGACTATTACAACGTGATCACCCTTCACGACAACCCCGAGGTCATCTTCACCAAGTACAATGTTGACTCCGCGCTGGTTCCGCGTGGCCCGGCCATCGAAGTCTACATGGCTTCCTCACCGCATTGGAAGCATGTCTACAAGGACGATGTGAGCGTAATCTTCGAACGCAACAAGGACGCGGCGATAACACTCGCCGCAGAGACACCGAGACAGAGATAGAACGAAGGGGAAAAGGGAAAACGCAAGGTGGAAAATCAACTGGCTTTCGGTTTTCAATGATGGATTCTTGACTTGAGGGCCCGCAGACCTTGCAAGGCTGGCCTGCGCTAAGCGCCTTAACTCGCAGTTCTGTGAGAATCGACGAAATAATACGTACCGGCGAGCCCAGCCCCCGCGAGGTTCGCATCGCCCTGGTCCTCACTGCGGCGGCGCTCCTCGCGGTGGTCCTTTTGAAGGCTGCCAACCTCAGCGATGCGAGCGCCTACGACTTCAGCGTTCGTTATGCTTCCGGATATATTCTGCGTCAGGGAAACGGTGCAAAGATCTACGATGTGCAGGAGCAGGTCAAGGTTCAAAGGGAACTCTTCAATCGGACGGGCCCTGTCATCATGGAGCTTCACCCGCCTTTTGAAGCCCTGCTCTGGGCCCCGCTGACGAAACTCTCCTACACGCAAGCCTACGCCCTCTGGGGCGCGATCAATATCGCCTTGCTGATGTGGTTCGTTCACTTCATTCGGCCCCACGTGCCCGTTCCCAAGCAGACATTCCAGTACTTCATTTTATGTTTCGCTTTTTTCCCGGTTTGGACCAACCTCCTCCACGGGCAGACCGCCATGCTTTTGC
>Ga0187771_10002123_pt1 | contig 13623 bp, 9 predicted proteins | sample 0116_SJ02_MP15_1_FD_133139 | JGI IMG/M metagenome (GOLD analysis project Ga0187771, IMG submission 133139) | Tropical peat soil microbial communities from peatlands in Department of Meta, Colombia - 0116_SJ02_MP15_10_MG | ecosystem: Environmental > Terrestrial > Soil > Wetlands > Peat | place... | reverse complement strand
CTGCCGCGGCTGCCCACGACATTGCCGTAACGGGCACAACTGAATCGCGTATCCTGCGCACCGGCGTAAGCATTCGCTTGCACGAACATCTTTTCCGCACAAAGCTTGGTAGCGCCGTACAAGTTGACGGGGTTCACCGCTTTATCGGTGCTTAACGCCAGAATCCGCCGCACTCCGCAGTTGATCGCGGCGTCGATGACGTTGCGTCCACCCATCACGTTGGTTTGAATCGCTTCGAACGGGTTGTACTCGCAGGCCGGAACTTGCTTCATCGCCGCGGCGTGAACCACCACCGTGACTCCGGCGAATGCGCGCTGCAAACGCTGGTCATCGCGAACATCGCCAATGAAGTAGCGCAGGCTCGGATGATCGAAGCCGGAAGTCTGCATGTCGTGCTGCTTGAGTTCGTCGCGGCTGATGATGATCAGCTTCTTCGGGTGATATTCCCGCAGCATCAAGTCGACAAACTTGCGGCCAAAGGAGCCGGTTCCACCGGTGATCAGCACGACCTGTTCCGACCAGTTCATCCGCTTCGCCTTCCAGTCCGCACGCATGATCCGGACACACCTCCGGCCGGTCACATACATGCCGATAAATCCCGGTTGCAGCGCCAGTATAAGCGGGGCAGGTGTGGATCAATCGCGCAGGAACCCGCATTAACACTAGGGAACCAGCAAGATTAAGACGCACGCATTCATTCCTTTGCGATACTGAAAAATGCCAGCTCACGGCACGGGTCGTGAGCGTGCGAAGAACTATGTCCGCAAGCAAACTGTCCAAAACTGTTGCTGTGTCCTCCCCGTCAATTCCGTTTGAGGAGCACTGATGGAATCGGGACCGTTGTTGCCCGTAAACGGCAATCTTGTGCGCGAGCTTCCCAGCAATTCTCATTTCGAGTTGCATCCGGGGAACGGTGTTTACCCAACGGTGGATGTTCAAGACTCGGTCCTCCGTGAATACTTGCGCATCCTCATCAAACGCAGGTGGGTGGTCATCAGCAGCGTTGTGCTCATCATCGCAATCGTGGCCATCTCCACGCTGCGAAGCACTCCGATTTATGACGCCGTGGGAAGCATTGCCATCAACAAGATGGATCCGGTGGTGTTCAACTTCAAGGATTCCACGGGCGGAGGCGCTGACTATTACGATCCCACCGAACTCGATACGGAAGTGAGGATTCTGAAGAGTGATCTGCTGGCGTTGCAGGTGATTCGGCAACTTGGGTTAGATAAGGCCACGGCTCCTGGCGGTCACAGGCCATCGAATTCTGGCTTGCAATTGACGACCGATGTTCTGCAACCGGACTCGCCGGGTATTTCCGCCGTGCTCGCCGGTTTCAAAGGCAGCTTGCAAGTCTCGCTCGTTCCGAACACGCGGATTATCGAAATCCACTATCGCAGCCCTGACCCGAATCTTGCCCCACGCGTGGTGAATGCGCTGGCTAACACGTACGTCGAGCAGAACTTCAAGACGCGCTTCGAGTCGACCATGCAGGCCTCCGAGTGGCTTTCCAAACAATTGGTCGACCTGCAGATGAAAGTCGAAACTTCCCAGGAGAAGCTGGTCAAATACCAGAAAGAGCATGAAATTCTCGGCATGGATGAGAAGCAGAACATCACCACAGCCAAGCTCGATGAACTGAACCGCGAGTTGACCGTGGCCGAGTCGGCCCGGATGGATAAAGAATCCATCTATCGCCTGGTGCAGTCCGGGGACTCAGATTCCGTCATTGCAGCCGCCCACGCCGAGAGCACGTTGAAAGGATCTGCAGGCAGCTCGGCACTGCTTGATCGATTGCGCGAGCAGGAAGCCGATCTCAAAATCCAGCTCGCTCAGCTTAGCGTGCAGTTCGGGCCCGCTTATCCAAAACTGGCCCAGGTCCGAGGCCAACTGCAGGAAGTCCAGGCGCAAATGCAAGTCGAAATGACCAAAGTGACGGCGCGTCTGCGAGGCGACTACCAGGCCGCGTTGCAGCGTGAGAACATGCTGCGCGCCGCGCTCGAACAGCAGAAGCAGGAAGCCAACAAGCTTAACGAAAGTGCGATCGAATACAACCTGTTGAAACGCGATGTCGATACCAACCGCACGCTCTATGACAATCTGCTGGAAAAACTCAAAGAGGCCGGCGTGATGGCGGGCCTGCGCTCAAACAACTTTCGCATCGTGGATACCGCACGCGTGCCCACGTCGCCATCGGAACCGAACTTACCTCGGAATCTCGCCTTCGCGTTAGCCTTGGGCCTTACGACAGGTGTAGGCCTTGCCTTTCTCCTGGAAGGAATGGACAACACGGTGCGGACCCCGGAACAGGCACAGGCGCTCTCCGCCTTGCCATCGCTCGGGATGATTCCTCTAGGTTCGCGAACCACGACCGAAATCGGTGCACGGCGGCTTTCGCTGGCAGCTTCCAAAGAAGCAGTCGAGCTGGTAACGCAGTCGCGGCCCAAGTCGCAGATGGCGGAGTCCTACCGGGCTCTGCGCACGTCGCTCCTTCTTACATCTGTCGGTGGACCACCACGAATAATTCTGGTGACCAGCGCTCTTCCCCAGGAAGGCAAGACGACCACCAGCATCAACGTTGCCATCGTGCTGGCGCAGAAAGGCACGCGCGTCTTGCTCGTGGACGCCGACCTGCGCCGTCCCAGTATTCACAAGACACTCGGCATGGGCCCCAGAAGCGGGCTTAGTAACGTTCTCACGGGCAGCACCACCCTGGAGCAAGCGATTGTTCGTTCTGCGATTCTTCCGAACCTGTTCCTGCTGCCGGCCGGCACACCGCCGCCGAATCCGGCTGAACTCCTGGCTTCGAGCAACATGAAAGATGTGCTTGCGCAATTGCGCGAACAGTATGACCACATTGTGATCGATACGCCGCCAACTCTGTCGGTGACCGATGCCGTGGTCATGTCAAGCAAAGCGGACCGTGTCATCCTGGTGATCCGCTCCGGGCAAACTACAAGGCAGGCATTGCGTCGGGCGCGTGATCTTCTACTGCAGGTGAATGCCAGGCTCTGCGGCGTGCTGATGAACGCCGTGGATCTCAACTCGCCTGACTACTATTACTACTACGAGTACCAGGGAAAATATGGCCACGGATATTACGAGGAAGATGATGAAACGAAGAATATGGGTTCTGAAGTGAGATCCACGGGAGCGTAGTTTCTTCGCAGGCAAAATGTTCGCATGCAGATCGCGCTTCACAACCCAAAGCGAAAAGTATTGTTCTTAGGAATATGCCTGCTTCTCTGCACCACGTATCTAAGTTTCTGCAGTAGGGAGTTTCTGGCCGCCTACTTCTCCGAAAAACCACTGCTAGCCAGCCTGCAACGTGCTGTGTTCCTCGAGCCCGCCAATGCAGCTTACTGGCACCTTCTGGGCCGCTATCACTTGTTCGTGCTTCAGGAACCAGAAGCTGCGCTGCCGTTCCTCAGGTCCGCAGTTGCTTTGAATCCGCATAGAGCAGGTTACTGGCTTGATCTCTCGACCGCATATCAGTTGCTTGGGAAAAAAGAAGAGCAGAGCGGTGCATTGGAGAAAGCCACCGTCACCGATCCCACTACGCCGGAAGTCGCCTGGCAGGCGGCGAATCTTTACTGGGTTCAAGGCAAACCTGAGAAGGCGTTACAAGAATTCCGTGTTGTCGCTGAGAATGATCCCTACCTTGCGACAGTTGCAATTGAAAAGTGCTGGCAAATCCGGCCCGACGCGGACGCACTGTTGAAAACCGTGCTGCCGCGAAGAGCAGGGGTCTATTCCCTCTTTCTGGAGTTCTTGATCTCGAAGAACGACGCCCCATCGGCTGCGCAAGTCTGGGCCGAGATAGCACAGTTACAAGCACCCATAGACACACGTTATGTTTTCGGCTATGTCCGCTATCTGATCGGGCAGAATCAGATCGAGCAAGCGAGCCGGGTGTGGAGCGATGCTGGCAGTCTTGCTCATCTCGCCGCTTATCAGCCTTCGCCTATGAATCTGCTGGTGAATGGTGACTTCAGTTTGCCTATGCTCAACGGCGGATTCGACTGGACGTACGAAAGCGTTCCTGGCGTCTCGCTTGCCCTTGATCCGACTGAATCGCATTCCGGCCACCGCTCCCTTTCGATCGTCTTCGATGGCGCCGGAATGCAAGATGCAGGTATTCGCCAACGGGTTCCTGTCAAACCGAACACAGCTTACGAGTTTTCCGGGTATTTCAAGTCGGAAAATCTCGAGGGTGCCGGAGGGCCGATTTTTGTGGCGCAGGACGGTTTCACCGGTGCGACTTACTTCACCAGTGATGAACTGAAGGGGGCAGACTTCTGGAAACAGGCCAGCGGAACGTTCACCACAGGCCCCGATACCAGATCGCTGCTTGTACGCATCGCGCATATTCCCGCAGCGAATGCTATCCGCGGCAGATTATGGATTGACGGCCTGCGTCTGACCAAGGAAGTGCATCACGAGGGTACCGAATGAGTTCTGCCGTAGCGGTTGCGCCCGCGGTCCAGAATCAGGCTATACAACGGCCTCGGCAGAGCCCGCTTGACTCTGTCGTTTTGTTTGGAGCGTTCGGCTTGCTGTGTCTTGCGCCAATGGCATTCGGCGCTGTGGAACCGTGGGCAATATTTGTACTGGAAGCAGGGTCCGCAGCATTGTTTGCGCTCTGGGCGATCCGGCAGGCGGTAGCTCGTGAACTGCAAATTGTGGGGAATGCAGTATTCCCGGTGATGTTGGCGTTCGGAGCCTTGATTATTTTTCAGATCGTTTGGAAGCAGACAGCATATCGTGCCGCGACCGTGTCAGCTTTTCTGTTGCTATGTTCTTATGGCTTGCTTTGTTTCCTCGTGGTGCAATGTTTGCGACGAACCTGGCACGTCCAAGCGGCGGCCACGGCGTTTTCAACATACGGGTTGGTCCTCGCAACGTTCTCGCTGATCCAGGGCCTTGCCCCAAATGGAAAGCTGTACTGGATACGGACTCCGAAATTCGGCGGTTGGATTTATGGTCCCTACGTGAATCACAACCACTATGCCGGTTTAATGGAGATGCTGTTTCCGATCCCTCTGGTCATCTTTCTCTCTCCCGGCGTGCAGCGATTACACAAAGCGATGGCAGGCATCGCCTCCGCTGTGATGGTCAGCACGATATTTCTTTGTGGATCACGTGGAGGCATGCTTGCCTTCGCAGTGGAAATCGCACTGCTGGCTGTAGTTCTCATCAGCCGACGGGAACGCGCCAAGACGGCGATGGCCTTCGGAGGATTTCTTGTCGTTGGATTCGCAGTCCTGGCATGGATTGGAAGCGGAGAACTGGTTCAGCGAATGACGAGCATTCCGATCGAGATGCGGACTGAGCTATCCGGGGGAATGCGTTTGAGCATCGATCGAGACTGCCTGAAAATGTTGGCACAAAAGCCGATTACGGGCTGGGGATTGGGCGTTTTTCCCGAGGTCTATCCGCAATTTCGCAGCTTCTACACCAATCTCACGATCGACAAAGCTCACAATGACTACCTGCAGTTTTTGGTCGAGACTGGGGCCGTCGGACTCGGGATCATTGGTTGGTTTCTGTTCTCGGTTTATCGCGCTGCCATCAGGAAGCTCAGAGCCTCCCCGAGCCTTCTAAATGCGGAAATCGCGTTAGCCGCACTACTCGGGGTTACTGGGATCCTGGTTCACAGCTTTGTAGATTTCAACCTGCAGATTCCGGCCAATGCGGCTTTGTTTTTTGTACTATGCATGATCGCCGCTATGGAACCGGGATTCAGCTCACATCATCGGAGTCACCGCCGGCCGCTGTAAACAAATGTTACGGCTGCGAGGCGCTAACCGGCTGCTTTGGATGCGGCCATAACAACCAAATCAAAGTTCCGCCGCCGGCAGCGGCCCCGACGTATTTCAGGTAGGGTGAGTTCAGGATATCGCCATCGGCAGGCGGATACGCGCCGCTTCTTCTCCTTCTCCTGCATTTCCCCGAGGTGTCGCCGATGGCCTCCATTCCATCAGAAATCGCGGTGGTCTCTTTTCCGCAGTTCACGCTCAGATTCCCTTTACGGGCGAGCACATCCACCACTCCATTTACATCCGTGACTTCGTATTCCGTCCACGTGCTGGATGCGGGAGTTATGGTTGCCATTCCGGCGGAGGTGACCAGCGCATTGGAGGTGCCTACGCTGATGCTTCCCTGTTCAAGCGAAAGAGTACTGCTTGCGAATTTGACCACAGATTCCGGCTGAACAATCACGCTGGAGCCGGTTGCGCTGATGGTAGCCACGGAATCTTTTGTCGTCTGCACCATGTCGCCAGACAGAATCCCGGAAGAGTCTGGCAGAGGATTGCCATTCAACCAGACGGTGCCCTTGCAATAGACGATGGCGGCGGCAGCTTCATCGGCTGCCATCAGAGACGTGGGAGTGATGGCGAGCATCCCCCAACAAACAAATCTCCGCAGTGTAGACACACTCATGGGCACAATCCGTCAGTTTGAGGTTAGCTACCATGGAATGGGTGGTCAATTACCTTCGGTGATGACCAATTCAATAAGTTCTGATGTGGTTAACGCCATCGTTCAATAAGTTCCCACCAGATCAGCCGCAGCCATTCATCGAAGTTCACTTTCGCCCACTGGCGCCTCTGCCACCACTTGGCACCGAACTCGCGTTCATCGACAGCTGCTGCCACACTGAACCCGTACTGAGGCAGCATGTGCCTGAACGTGCTCAAGGTTCGGCGGGTGTGGAAATCGGATGTTACCAGCAGCGCTCGGTGCGCGCCGATTGCGGTAAGGCAGCGAGACATATCTTGTGCTTCTCCCCTGGTGGATCGCGCATGGATCGGGCACAGACTGATTGCGGCTGCCTGTGGCAAGCCTTGTATGTACCTCGCGGCAAGCTCAAGCTGATTCCACTGGTAAATCCGGGTGTCGGCGGGAACGTCGAGGATAAGGCGAGGGGCCAGCCCCTGGCCGAGCAATTCCAAGCCGCGCTCGGGTCGCCGCTCTGTTTCTCCGGCCAGAACGACGATTACATCTGATTTCTGGGGATGGTTAATGACCAGGAATCGGCCCGAAGTGGTCAGCAGCGCCAGGGCAAGAAGCGCGATCATGACGACGGTTATTCGAGCTATCTTCATTCCTTCCAGCCAAGTACGAGCAAGAGATTTTTTCAGATCAGCAGAACACGCCGTTGTGAGCCGGATCACAGTGCCCGGTGGTCGACCATGCTAAAATTTTTTCTGCCTTATGACCATTCCGCCATCGGTTTCATCCACGTTATTTTCTGAACTAAAGACCAAGATTGAAGAGAGACGAGCGCGGGTCGGTGTAATTGGACTGGGGTACGTTGGTCTTCCCCTCGCGCTGCTCTATTCCGAGCAGAAGTTTCCGGTCACCGGGTTTGACATCGATCCGCACAAGGTTTCGACCTTGCAAGCCGGCGGCTCTTATATTTTTCGTATTCCTCCCACCGAGATTCAGTCGGCACAAACTCACGGGTTCAGCGCTACCACCGATTATTCCCGGTTGGATGAGATGGATGCGATTATTATCTGTGTACCCACGCCCCTGGACGAGTATCACGATCCCGATCTGAGTTACATCACGAATACCGCGAAGGCCATCGCTCCCCATTTGCGCGCCGGTCAGTTAGTAGTTCTCGAAAGCACGACCTATCCAGGTACGACCGAAGAAGTGCTGCTTCCCATTCTGGAGAAAGAAAATAAAAGGATGCTGACCGCTTCCCGCGGCGTCAGCGCCGATCAGCAGCAGTTTTATGTCACGTTTTCTCCCGAGCGTGAAGACCCCGGCAATCAAACTGTCGCGAGGCGCGACATACCGAAAGTGGTTGGAGGGCTCGACGCCCAGGCATCAGAGTTGGCAGCGGCGCTCTACGGCTCAATTTTCAATCGCGTTGTGCGGGTCTCCTCTCCCGCGGCTGCAGAAATGACCAAGCTGCTGGAAAACATTTATCGCTGCGTGAATATTGCTCTGGTGAATGAACTCAAGCTGTTGTCGCTGCGGATGGGAATCGATATCTGGGAAGTGATTGAAGCAGCGGCGACCAAGCCGTTTGGATTTCAGCCGTTTTATCCTGGACCGGGCCTTGGCGGGCACTGCATTCCCGTCGATCCGTTTTATCTGTCCTGGAAAGCGCGAGAATGGGATTTTCGCACGCGGTTCATTGAGCTGGCTGGCGAGATTAATATCAACATGCCTTACCACGTGCTGGAGTTTGTGGCTAAGGCGCTCAACCAGCAGAAGAAGGCACTCAACGGCGCCAAAGTTCTCGTGCTGGGAGTGGCGTATAAGAGGGACATAGATGACCTGCGCGAGTCGCCCTCTCTGACCATCATTGAATTGCTGCAAAAAGAAGGCGCGCACGTTTGTTACAACGATCCTTACTTCCCCACGGTCGGCAAAGGACGGAAATACGATCTGCAGATGAAGTGCACGCCGCTCGAGAACCTGGGTCAGTACGATTGTGTGCTGATCGTGACCGATCACTCCGATTACGATTACGAACGCATTGTGCGCGAATCGCAGCTGGTAGTGGACACGCGGGACGCGACGCGCGGAATCAGCAGCCCAAAAATCGTGCGCTGTTGACGCTCACGGCGAGGCGCGAGTTGAGCGGGACCGGAACCTCAGCAGTAGCTGAACCTGGGCAAGATCCGTGGCGAACTGAGTAGAATCCCTATTGCGTGATTGAGCTGGCGACCGAGGAAAAGACGTTGTTGGCGTTTCCGCCGATGAGACGGATGGTCCCGACCACAATCACCAGAATAACGGCCAGCATGACCGCGTATTCAGCCACATCCTGACCCTTTTCTTCCGACCAGAGTCGATGTAAGAGACTGCGCAAAATAACCTCCCGGCGCTACTGATCACACTCCAGCCTCGGGACGCAACCCCGAGCGCAAATCACAGGGCGAGGTCTGACATTGTGATCTGTTACATTCATGTTAATTCCTCCATCTTTTAGCAGCAATAGCTCCAATGGGTCTGGCAATAGCACGAAAGTGCTATGCCGGTCGGACTCAAGAGATGGGCTTGAGCGGCAAGTTTTGATTGACTGCAAACAGCGCCAGCTCCAAACGGGTGGAGACGCCTAGCTTATCGAAGATGTTGCTTAGATGATGCTTGACCGTATCCTCACTGATCTTGAAGTACTCCGCGATTTCCTTGTTCGAGTATCCGGCAACCACCGCTGAGACAATCTCCAGTTCCCGCGGTGTCAGGCCGAACTTCTTTTGCCGCGCCTCTTCCCCGGAAGATTGAATAAGGCTGCGAAGATACAACACCAGGTTCGAGACGCTCTCCCGCCCGACCCAGTATTCTCCCGACATGACGGTGTGAATGCTTCGGAGCAGAAGCTGTGTCGCGGAGTCCTTCAGCACCACGCCGCGGGCGCCGAGTTGCAGCGCTTCGACGATTTGGTTCTTCTCGGCGGCGGCAGTGAGCAAAATGACTCGCACGCCGTTCGAGCCTGCACTCGTGCTCATTTCCCGCAAGGCTTCGAGTCCGGGATGGCGAGGCATGGCAAGATCGAGCAACAGAATATCGGGTTTCAGCTGACGCGCGAGTTTAACAGCTTCCGCCCCATCGCAAGCTTCGCCAATGACTTTGAGATCAGGCTCGGTTTCCAGCAATCGCCGCAAGCCATCGCGAAAAATCGGATGGTCATCGGCAATCACGATGCGGATTGGTTGCAACCTACGGTTATCCATGCATTGCCCCTTGGGGCTGCGGCACTGTGATCTCTAATCGGGAGCCACGTCCCGGATTTGATTCTATCGTGAGTTCTCCTTCAATTAAACGTACACGTTCTTTAATCACCAAGGGGCCTTTTCCCGTGCTTTCGAGTTCGTGCTGGGATAATCGTCCCGCGAACGGGAAGCCGCAGCCGTCGTCCTCGATTTCTACTTTCCAATTACCGTTTTTCGCACCGAGGCGCACAAGGACCTGCCGCGCCTGACTGTGCTTGCGCACGTTGACCAGCGCCTCTTGCACGATCCGAGTTAACTCGCGGCAAACTGGCTGCGGCATGTGCAGCTCCTGCAGGTCAGACACGAACCGGGCCGCAATGCCGGTTTCGCGTTGAAACCGCTCAACGGTATCGTGGATCACACCAAGAAGCCGTTTTGAATCGACGTCCAGGGTTTTCATCTGCTGCATGAGTTCGCGCAGCTTGAGTACTTCCTCCCTTAGCAGACCCTGGATCCGGCCCAATTCTGTGGTCACAATATCCGGCTTGCTGGCCGATTGGCGGCGCAAGACGTCCACCTGCATCTCCACCGCGATCAGGGACTGCACCGCGCCATCATGCAATTCGCGGGCGAACCTGGCGCGCTCGACGGCTCCTGCCCGCAAGCGCAAACGCCGCAACAGCAGTACGTTGTAGACCGCTGGAGCAATCTGCCGCACTAATTCCTGCAAGAAGTGCACTTCTTCTTCAGTTTCGTTGGTCAGCTTTGGATCGAGCAGAAATATCCGGCCGCGCCATTCCTGCCCAAACGCAAACGAGGCCACCAAGGCACCGTGAAACTCATATATCTTGGCGAAAGCGCTCAGAAATTCTGGATTGGGTTCTTCTATGTGGGTTCCCTCTTGATCCAGCGCCAGCAAAGAGAAGGGCTCCCGTCCCTTGCCGTCGTTGCGGTCCACGTAACAAGTCGCTGCCTGGGATTCGCGCACGTAGATCTCGCGGTCATTGCGAGAAGGCTCACGCCACCGAAACGAGGGAGGTTGACTGGCGGCGCTGAGCTCCGCCACAAAAACTCGGTGACTGTCGACTTCATGGGAGGCAATCAGGAGACGCTGAGCGCCATACATGGAAAGAAACTCGCCGGCGATGTCCTGCAACGTTCCTGAAACCCCGGCCTCAACCCGAGCCTTCCCCAGAATGCGGTTGATCACGACTTTTTCCGCGCGCAGCTGCTTTTGTTGCTCGGCTAGATAACCGAGAAGTAATCCCAGTACTAGCAGGGAAATCGAGCGCATGAAGAGGCTCTTTGGCTCGAAATACGTCGCGTCGACGCGCAAGCCTGGCAGACTGTAGCGAAGCAGGACAGCATCAAGCCAGGCGATCAAACCCCAGTACACGGCAAAGCTCTCCACCCACAACAACGCGACTTCGGCTATTGCCGTGCCCAGCGTTTCCCACAAACCCCACCGGTAGGCAGCCGCTGCCAACACGAATACGAAGAACAGAAAGAACGGGTTACTTCCACCTGTAGCAAAAATGGAAATAACGGCCGGCCAGATGATGTCGCCAGCATGAACCAGCAAGCGGAAGTTTGAGGTTGACTGCTGCCGCCGGCGCAAGAAAATGATGATGATCATTCCCTGCGCAATGTAGAAAGCCAATAGTCCAAACGCCCAGATGGAGTAATGCACTATTGCGGGATCCATCCAGATGGCGACCAAGGCGGAGACGGCCAGGAAGACCCTGGCGGAGGCCAGCCATCTTTCCACTCGGCGGACCTCGCCGGGGCTCATGGGGGCCCGCAGTCTCCACAGGAAGCGCTCTCGAACCGCTCGGATTGGCAAGTGACTACTTCCCTGAAATGGCAATCAGTGTGCCAACGGATGATATTAACTCCCCGACCCTCAGAGCAAGCGAAACTTGGGCCGCCTCGGCACTCTCAAGTGTTGCCGATGCAGACTCATCCGTTAGTTATGTTACGCCAGTAACTTTCGCTGCGCGTGTCCTTGCCTACAATGAGAGAGATAGCTCATGTCCCGGCGCTCCAAGCTCTGGCTTTTGGCTGCCTGCGGCCTGGTGTGTGCCCAGGTCCTGGCCTCCCTCACTCTACACGGTTTTGCTCTTGTAACTGCGAGCGATCTGGCGCAACTTTTGCTTCTGCTCTCCGGCACCCTGGCCCTGATCCCGTTGGTGCGAGCCAGCGAGGGTCGCGCTCGGATCTTCTGGGCGCTCATGACGCTAGGCATGGCATTCTGGTTCTCGTATCAAAGCTTGTGGTGTTACTTCGAAGTATTTCTGCGGCAGAACGTGCCTAACCTGTTCGTGGGCGACGTGGTGCTCTTTATTCATCTAGTTCCCATGATCGCCGCCCTGGCGGTACAACCGCATGTGCAGCAAGATCAACGCAATGCGCGTTTGGGGTCGCTCGACTTTGCGATGCTGCTGATCTGGTGGCTCTATGTTTATTTGGTTACCCTGATCCCCTGGCAGTACGTTTACCCCGACCCGGCAACTTATCAACACAATTTGAACGTTATTTACCTGATGGAAAAACTGGTGCTGCTATCGGGGCTCGCCGTGCTCTGGCGTCGCAGCACGGGATATTGGCAGGGAGTTTATGCAAACTGGTTTGGATGCACGCTGATTTACGGCTTGAGTTCGTATGTTGCGAATTGGGCAATCGAAAGAAACGCCTATTTTTCCGGCAGCTTGTACGACGTACCTTTGGCCGCCTCGATGGTGTGGGTCACCTGGATCGGACTAAGAGCGCTCGATGCCGCTCCCCAGCAAAAGCCGACGCGGAATGCCAGCGGTTATGGAGTCTGGGTGGCGAGACTGGGGATGGTCACCGTCTTCTCTCTACCGTTATTCGCGGCGTGGTCAGCTTTTGATTTCGCCACTCCGCAAAACGTGCGAAGGTTTCGCCTCCTGGTAACACTTTGCGCGATGATGGTCCTTGGCGGCATGGTTTTCCTGAAGCAGCATTTGCTGGACCGTGAGCTTCTACATTTGTTGAAGACATCGCAAGAAGGCTTTGAAAACCTGACCCGGCTGCAAGCGCAACTGGTACAGTCGGAAAAGCTGGCTTCCCTCGGACAACTGGTAGGCGGTGCCGCGCACGAATTGAACAATCCACTGACTGCCATGCTCGGCTATTCCGAGCTGCTCACAACCACGCAGCTCAACCATGAGCAACGAACCCTCATTCAGAAGATCGAACAGCAGGTTCGCCGGACCCGCACCCTGGTTTCCAGCCTCCTCAGTTTCGCCAAGCAAGTCCCGGGAGAAAAGATTCCGATTGATGTCAATGCCTTGGTGCAGACCGCAGTCAAGCTCTATCCTCCGCAACTGCATGGCGCTTCTGTTCAGGTCCGCACCGACTTGGCCAGGAATTTGCCGCGCGTGCTTGGGGATTCGAATCAACTTTTGCAGGTCTGTCTGCACATCACCAACAACGCGTTTCACGCGATGGCGGAAAAGGGCGGAATTTTGCAGGTAGTCACGAAAGCCAAGGACGATCTGGTTCTCGTCGAGTTCTCTGACGAGGGATCCGGCGTACAGGAACCGGCACGAGTTTTTGATCCTTTTTACACCACCCGTCCCGTCGGCCAAGGCGCGGGCTTAGGTCTCAGCGTTTGCTATGGCATCATTCAGGAGCACAAAGGAAAGATTGTCTGCCAGAATCGTCCCGAGGGCGGAGCCATCTTCCGCCTCGAGCTCCCCGCCCTCACAGATGCAGCCCAACGCCGTTCTGTGCCACAGTTCGATGAATACCCCGAAGCAGAAACCGCAAAGAGCCACCAGGGCTGATTTCACTGGTTCTTCTCCGCGTTCTCTGCGACTTAAGATTTTTTCCTCGTCCGAGAAGGTTGGAAATCCTATGGTGCCTGCAGCTCCACTGTCCGTTTCAACTGGCCGCAAGCCGCGAAGATATCGCGCCCCCG
>Ga0187771_10002122_pt1 | contig 13623 bp, 14 predicted proteins | sample 0116_SJ02_MP15_1_FD_133139 | JGI IMG/M metagenome (GOLD analysis project Ga0187771, IMG submission 133139) | Tropical peat soil microbial communities from peatlands in Department of Meta, Colombia - 0116_SJ02_MP15_10_MG | ecosystem: Environmental > Terrestrial > Soil > Wetlands > Peat | place... | reverse complement strand
TTCGTGAAGATGTTCCTCATCTCGCGCGGAACCCCAGGGAGGCAGTAGACGACCGTCCCCTTCCCGGCGGTGAGCCGGACGCCGGGGGCGGTGCCGACGTCGTTCCTGAGTGGCGTTGAGCCCTCGGGCAGTATCGCCATCTTGCGCCTTGCGGGCGTCAATTCGAACTCCCTGCCAACCTTCTCCAGGTGGTCCTTGATCAGCGCTATGGCCGCATCGTCGAACTTGAGCTTCTTCCCGAGCGCGAGCGCTACGCCCCTGAGGGTCATGTCGTCCGGGGTCGGCCCTAGCCCGCCGACGACGATGATGAAGTCAGGCCGCGACGCGAGGAGCTCATTGAGCCCGGCGGAGATCTCCTCGAGGGAGTCTGTGACTGTCAGGACCCTCTCGAGCATCCCTCCCATCTTGTAGAGCCGGCCTCCTATCCAGTAGGCGTTCGAGTTCATGGTCCTGCCGATGAGGAGCTCCTTACCGACGGCGAAGTTGACCACCGAGACCAATGCCCCATCCGCGTGAATCCCGCTATTCAAAGCCTGCGCGGTTGCAGAGTCTACACTGAGGCCCGCGCGCCCTATCCTTTTCTTCTTCTACTGCTTGTTCTTGTTGCCGCTTAGCCACCAGTCGAGATAGTCAGCCTGCTGCCTCGATTTCTTCCTTCGTTCGTCGTCGGGCAGCGTCTTCAGCTTGTATCTGATGTCGGAAAGTTGGTCTCTGGTCAAAAACAGTCCGCAGCTCTTGCAAGAGAATCTCTTGTTGACTGCGTCGAAGACTAGGGCCCCGCCGCATTCGGGACAGAATTGGTCTACCATGAGAGTCTTGGAATAGTCTCGACCTCGGTGTTCCTTAAGGTTTTGGTGCGCCTCTGTCTCGTTTCTTTGAAAACTCGTTAAATAGTCAAGGAGTGGTGACGGCCCGATTTTCAGTGACAAATTGGCGAGTCATGGTAGGTCCCTCGTCTCAGGAGTTCGGGACCAAGCTCGCCAAGAGGATGGGCCTGCCGCTCCTCGCTGTGACGACGACCGAGTTCCCGGATGGGGAGATCAAGTACAAGTTCGAAGAGGCGCTGAGCGGCCTCGAGGTCCTCCTGGTCCAGTCGGCGTATCCGCCATCCGACAAGCACTACATGCAGCTGTTCCTCGCCTCCCACCACATGAGCCAGGAGGGGGCTCGGGTCCACGCCGTGATTCCCTACCTGGGGTATGCCCGACAGGCCAAGGCCTTCCTCCCGGGAGAGATAGTGAGCCTCGGGATAATCGCCCACCTCTTGCGTTCCGTCGGAGTGAACCGGGTCAGCACGGTCGACATGCACTCCGCCGAGGGGCTGGCTCTCTTCTCCATGCCAGTCTACAGCGTCTCAGCAGTCCCGGCACTCGCCCAATACGTAAAGACGCACGTCAAGCTAGAAGACCCGGTCATCGTGGCGCCTGACGCGGGCTCTGTCAAGAGGACGCAGGCCTTCGCGTCCTTGTACGGGGCCAAGTCCATCCAGTTCAAGAAGAGCAGAGACAGGGTCACGGGCAGGATAAAGATGGAGGCGGGCAAGGTCTCCGTGAAGGGCAAGGACTGTGTGATAGTCGACGACGTGATAACTACCGGCGGGACGGTAGCCGCCTCGACCGAGCTCCTGAGGAAGTCGGGGGCGAGGAAGGTGGTGAGCGCGTGCGTCCACGCCGTCCTCCTCGGAGAGACCTACGACAAGCTCATCAAAGCGGGAGTCGATGAAATAATAGGGACGAATACGGTGCCCAGCAGAGTAAGCAAGGTTGACGCAACAGAGCCTATGGCGGCCTATCTCAGGACTATCGTCGCCGAGAAGAGATAGGGCCGGCATTCTGTTCATGCTCTCAGGGGAGTCCACCGGGATACCCGAGGCAGAGGCGCGCGCCCTCGTGACCGACCTAGATCCTTCTGCTGAGATCGAGCTCCCTGAGAAGGGGCTTCTTGTAGCGCAGACGACCGCAGACCCTTCCGCGCTCGAGGCCAGGGTCGCGTTCTCGAGGAGGGTCGGGCGTCTCGTCCCGGACGCCTGCCTGGACGACCTGCACCTCTCGCTCCTGAGGAGCGGGACCTACAGGGTGCGCGTCTACGGGGCGCCCGGCAAGGACGATGAGGAGACCGTATCCTCGATTGCGGAGAAGGTCGGAGGGAGGGTGTCCCTGGACGACCCCGACAGGGAGGTGTCGGTCTACCTTGGCGAAGGCGGCGCGACGACCTACATCGCGATAACCTCGCCCCGCACCATGAGGCAGGGGTGGGTGACGAGAAGGCCCCGCAGCCGCGCGTTCTTCCACCCTTCGGCCATATTCCCCAAGCTGTCTCGGGCGCTGGTCAACCTCTCAGGGGTCCAGCCCGGAGAGGCGTTCCTCGACCCGTTCTGCGGTACCGGCAGCCTGCTCATAGAGGCGAGCATAGTCGGGGCGGAGCCAATCGGCATAGACCTCGCGCGGAAGATGGTCAGGGGAGCGAGGAGGAACTCGATAAAGTATGGACAGCCCTGGCTGGGGATAATCCGCGGGGATTCCAGAAGGCTCCCCCTAAGGTGTGTGGCAGCTGCAGCCACGGACATCCCCTACGGGAGGGCGTCTAGCGCAGGAGGGTCCAAGTCGATAGACATCCTCAGGTCGCTCATCGAGGGAGCCGCCGACGTCTTGTCGGATGGCAGGAAGCTGGTGGTCATGCACCCCAAGAGCCTTGAGGTCCGGCCGATGGCGAAGGGCGGCCGCATGCGGGTCGAGCAGGAGCTCCACATCTACATCCACAGGACGCTCACGCGGACGGTCACGGTCATGAGGAGGGAAGCCGCGAGCTGACCAAGCTGGAGGTGGTCTTCCTGGGGACGAGCTCGGCGACCCCGACGAAAGGGAGGAACCTGCCCTCAGTCGCGATAAGGCGCGAGGGCGAGGTCGTCTTGATGGACTGCGGAGAAGGCACACAGAAGAGCTTCGTCGAGTACGGGCTAGGGATCAACCGGGAGATGGTGGTGCTCATCACGCACCTCCACGGCGACCACGTCAACGGCCTTCTCGGCCTCCTCCAAACCATGAGCATGTCGGGGCGGGGGAAGAAGCTGACCTTGGTCGGGCCCGGAGGCCTCTACCAGTGGGTGAAGGCGAGCATGGAGATGCTCAGCATCGGCCTCTCGTTCGACCTGACATTCGTGGCGGCCAAACCAGGCGTGATCCTGAGCAGGGGCGCGTACAGGGTGAGGTGCTCGCGAGCGAACCACTCCGTCGAGGCTTGGTCCTACGTCTTCGAGGAGACGCCCCGGCCCGGGGTCTTCGACAAGAGCAAGGCGGTCGCGCTCGGAGTCCCGGAGGGAAGGAAGTGGTCGACCCTGCAGCACGGAAGGAGCGTGACCGTGGGCGGCAGAAAGATACGCCCGGCCGAGGTCCTCGGGCCGAAGAGGCCGGGGAGGAGCGTGGGCTACTCCGGCGACACGAGGCCTTCCGCGAGCCTGGCCAGGTTCTTCAGGGGGGTTGACCTGCTCATCTTCGACTCGACGTTCGCAGCGGGAGACAAAGACAAGGCGGTGGAGAGGAAGCACTCGACCTGCGTGGAGGCGGCCGAGGTCGCCAAGAAGGCGGGAGCGAGGAGGCTCGCACTGACCCACTTCAGCGCAAGGTACAGGAACGTCGCGCCCTTGGTCAAGGAGGCCCGCGAGGTCTTCCCCGAGTCATTCGCGGCGAGCGACGGAATGTCCGTGGACGTGCCCGGACGAACTCAGTGAGCGGTCAGCCAGTCGATCAGCTGCTGCGGGTCTTCCGTCTCGATCTCTAGGTTGAGAGGGCCGAGCGGAGACTCGACGGCGCTGGAGCACAGCGACAGGACCCCCGCAGCGGCGGCCTGCCTGTTCAGCCTCAGAGGGAGCACCCTGCCCTCGAGGCTCGCGAGCATGAGCCTTCTCGCCGTGTCCCGCACCCGCCGGTCCCTGAGCTGGTCGTGGAGCTTCTGGAGGCAGCGGCTTGAGGTCGAGCTCAGGCGGACAGAAGCGGGCCCTTGCTCGACGGAGCAGTCGCATTCCCCGAACACGTTTAGCATGGCGGCGAGGACCTTCTTCGGGTCCTCCGAAGCGGAGACGGTCGCCCTGAGCTCGAGCTTGACCGTCGGAGGCGGCGAGCTGAGGCGCTCAGCCAGTTGCGCCCACCCACGATTCCACCAGGGAGGTCGCGGCCCTGCCCAGCTCTTCCTTTGTGCCCTCTTCGTTGGAGAGGCAGGCGTCCGCAAGGGCGACGGCGTCTCCGACGCCCACGGAGAGTTCCCGGCGGTCCCTTTCGTCGAAGCTGGCCTTGCTCAAGGGGGCGTCCGCCCTCCCCCTCTGGGTGAGCATCTTGAACCTCCTCGCCCGCGAAGCGTGGACGGCGAGCAGCTTTACCTCTCCGGCCCTAGCGAAGGCCTGCACCTCAGCGTAGGAGCGGACGCCGTCGACGACGACCACCTTGTCCTTGACGCCCTCCAACGACTTTAGGCAGGCCTCCGCGACGGCGCCCGGCCCGTGCTTCTCCCGCAGCTGGAGCATGACCTTCGCGGTGTTCTTCGCGTCCGGCTCTAGGCCCCGCCTGCGGGTCTCCTCTCGGATGACGTCGCCCATGACCACCTTTCTGTAGCCCTTAGCCTCGAGAGCCTTGGCTACGGTCGACTTCCCCGCTCCGGGCATCCCCGTGATCCCGACGATGAGCAACTTCCCCGCACACCAGACCGGGCCGTTATAATAACAAGCATCGCCACAGGAGGGTGGTTGAGGGCCTTCCTGGCGTTAGAGACCTCGGCGGAGGTCATAGAGAACCTGCTCTCGGCGGAGCAGGAGCTCAAGGCGACGGGGGCGGACGTCAGGCTGGTGGAGAAGGACAACCTTCACTTCACCATCAAGTTCCTCGGCGAGATTCCTGAGGACCTGGTGGCGGAGGTGGACAGGAGGATCGGGGGGCTCCTGCTTCCCAAGATGGAAGTGGACGTCAAAGGGCTCGGAGCGTTTCCGGACGCCAGACACCCGCGGGTGATCTGGGCAGGGGTGGATGCAAGGGACGAGCCCGCCGTCTCCAAGGCCGCCAAGCAGGTGATAGACGCGCTCGAAGGGGTCGGAGAGAGCGACGAAAGGCCATACCACCCGCACATCACGGTCGCAAGGGTCAGGTCCCCGAGGAACCATGAGGCGCTGACAGCCGCGATAAGGGCGAACTCCGGAAAGGAATTCGGGAGGACCATGCTGACCGCCCTGAAGCTGAAATCGAGCACGCTCACTCCGAAAGGTCCGATTTATAGAGACGTGAGGGAGTATCCTCTCCAGTGACCGGCAGCCTTGACGCGGTCTTGGCCCAGGCAAGGAAGCTAGTGGTCCCGGACAGAAGGGCCTACGCCGAGCTCCGAAGAGTCGCAGAGAGCGTCCACTCAAAGGTAGACGCCGCCGTGGAGGGGAAGGCCGGCATCACAGGCGTGTTCCTCGGAGGGTCCTACGCGAAGGACACGTGGCTTCAAGGCGACGTCGACATCGACATCTTCGTGGGGTTCTCGCCAGAGGTGGAGATCAAGCGGTTCGAGGAAGTGGGGCTGAGCGTGGGGAGGGAGGCGGTCCGCGGGCACAAGCCAGGGAAGAAGTACGCGCAGCACCCCTACACCGAGGCGGTCGTCGACGGCTTCAAGGTCAACATCGTTCCGTATTACAACGTCGAGCCTGGCTACTGGAAGAGCGCAGCGGACAGGTCCGTCCACCACGTGGTCTTCGTCAGGGAGAACCTGGACGACGAGGCGCGGGTCCAGGTGAGGCTGCTCAAGAGGTTCATGAAGACGGTCGGCGTCTACGGCGCGGAGATAGAGAACGAGGGGTTCAGCGGGTACGCGACCGAGGCGCTGATCAACCGCCACAAGACCTTCGAGGCAACGCTTCGCTCTTTCGCAGAGTTCAGGCCCGGAGAGAAAGAGTACTTCTCCCTCCTCGACCCTATAGACAGCAAGAGGGAGCTCGCCAAGGCCATCTCAAAAGAGACAGTGGCGAGGATGGTCCTGGCCTCGAGGGCCTTCCTAGAAAGACCCCGCATCGACTTCTTCAAGAAGCTGAGGCGCGTCACCAGGCCGCAGCTCCTTGGACGCGTCTATGTGGTAGCTTTCGAGCACAAGAAGCTGAGCGAAGACACGCTCTGGGGCGAGCTGAAAAGGAGCGCCCGCCAGGTCGCCAAACACACCGAGGAAGGCGGGTTCAAGCTCGCGAGATACGGCGCTGCCTCCGACAAGGAAGAGTCCAGCGCCATCATCCTGCTCCCCGAGGTCGACAACCTCCCCGAGTTGGAGGAGAGGCTCGGGCCCGGGGTAGAGCTGGCGGAAGGAGCGAAGAGGTTCTTGGCCACGAACAAGTCCAAGGCAAGACTGGTGTGGGTGGGGGAGGAGGGCCGCCTGAGGCTCTTGAGGGAAAGGAGCTTCACGACGCTCCAGGCTTTCCTCGAGGATTTCACCGGACGCCATCTACGAGAATCCGGAATCTCGAAGGAGGTGGCCGACGGCATAAGAAGGAGCGGGCGGATCTTGCAGGGAGACAAGTTGAGGAGAGAGGCGGTGAAGAGAGGGTGGCTCGTCGAAGGCATCAACTCACTCCTCTCTGACGACGTTGGGGCATGAAGCCGCAACCCGAACGGCAACCTCCAGAGACCGTCGACGTCGAGCAGCTGGACAGGATGCCCTACCTGACGATCCTAACCTACCCGAGACCAAACCTGAGGGCGGCGAAGTCGAGGATCAAGCAGCTGAAGCAACTCGAGGTCAAGAAGGTGACCTTCGAAGGGAGGCCGAGGATCGGGAGGCTCGGCCTGGTCGGGGTCGGGACGGTCGGGCTGGTGGTCAAGGCGACAGGGAAGGACGGGAAGCTCTTCGCCCTCAAGATCAGGAGGACCGACGCCAACAGGGATAGCATGGGAGAGGAGTTCAGGCTCACCAGGCTGGCGAACAGGGTGGGCGTTGGCGCAGAGGCCGTCCGGCAGTCGAAGGACTTCATGCTGATGCAGTATCTGCGGGGCCCGGAGCTGGAAGACTACGTGGAGGGTGCGTCCGGGAAGGGGACCGCCAAGAAGGTGAGGGAGGCCGCGCATTCGGTGCTCAACCAATGTAGGAAGCTGGACTTGATTGGTCTGGACCACGGGGAGTTGAGCAACCTCAGGAAGCACGTGATAATGGACGACGGCAGGCCTTACATCATCGACTTCGAGTCTGCGAGCCAGAAGAGGGCGGTGAGGAACGTGACGTCCGCGGCGCAGCACCTCTTCGTGGGGAGCAGTCTCTCGCCTAGGGTGAGGAGGCTGCTGAGCATCAGGGACCTGGCGCCCATCCTCGAGTCGCTGAGGCGGTACAAGAAGGACATGTCAGACGAGAACTACGTCAGGATCCTTGCGACTTTCGGGGTAGTCATCTAGGCGACGGGCGTCGGGGCTTCGCCCGACTGCTCGAGCGTGAGCTTGTTGGCGTTCTTCCCCATCACCTCTTGGGCAAAGGAGGAGATCACCAGGGTCACGGCGAACCCGACAATCGCGATGTAGTATGCGTAGTGGAACGCCGTCGGAGTCGGAAGAGAGACCGTCTGCCCGGCTATGACGTAGGAAACCACGAAGGTCGACATCAGCGACCCCGCCACGGGCGCTCCGAGGCTCGAGCCGATGTTGCGGAAGACCGTGTTGAGTGAAGTCGTGAGGCCCATCTCCCTCCTCCTGACAGAGAGGACCAGGAGGTTCTGGGAGGCGACCAACAGCATCCCCAATCCGGCCGACGCGACTACCAAGTATGCGGCTATGAGACCGGCCGTAGTCGCGGTTGAAATGAGATAGAAGCCGACTGCCCCCAAGACGCAACCTAGGTAGAGGAAGGGCTTTGCGCCGTACTTCGGGGTGAGGCGCCCGACCGGGATTGCCACGATGATTATCGCCACCGCGAGTGGAAGCAGGTAGAGTCCGGTGGTCAGGATGTCGAAGCCGTACCCGGTAGGGGGCGCCAGCTCCAGCTGGAACGTTATCGCCTGAAAGGCGATGAAGAGCGCGGCTCCCGACGCGAGCCCGATCACATTTGAGACCATGACGTTTCTCACCGCCAGCAGCCTGAGATTCAGGATCGGCTCTGCGACTCTCCTTTCGTAGACCACGAGGGGGACGAGGACCGCGAGGCCGCCGAAGATGAGACCCAACACCGAGACCGACGTCCAACCCCAGGTCGACCCTTCTGAGAGGCCGAACACCACCGCACCGAGCGCCGCTCCGAGCCAGACCGCGCCGACATAGTCCAGCTTCGCACCGGGGTCGGTGACCTTCGACTCCTTGACCGTGAAGTAGATGAGGACCGTCAGAACCGCGATGAGCGGGAGGGCGATGTGGTAGTTGGCCTGCCAACCGTATGAGTTGGCGATCCATGCGCCGATCGGGAGACCGAAGGCCGCTCCCGCCCCGAACATGGCGCTGAGTATCCCCTGGGCCCTGGGGACCCTCTCGCGGGGGAACTCTTCTCTGACAAGGCTGAAGGCGAGCGGGAATATGCCGAGCCCGATGCCCTGGACGGTCCTCGAGATTAGCAAGAGGGTGAAGTTCGTCGCGAACGAGGTGACCGCGACCATGATGCAGTAGATTATCAGGACGACGATGAGGACGCGCTTCTTTCCCGCGATGTCCCCGAGTTTCCCTACGATGGGGTTGACTGCCGTCCCGAAGACCGTGTAGAGCGAGATGACGAGACTTACCTCCGAGATCGTCACGTTGTAGTCGGAGGCGATCCTGGGGAGGGAAGGCGTCAGCATTATGTCAACATAGAGGACGAACGCCGCGAGCATCGAGAACAGGACGATGACCCTGTTCGCGTAGGATTCGTCGAAGGCGGGACTCTGTAGGTTTGACATGGTGTCACCCGGTTCGGGCCGTCGCGCCCTGCAGGGCGAAGACTGTGCCGAAGAGAATCAGGAGGAGACCTACGATGACGGTCGCCCACTTACTAGTCATTCGTTCAAGAACCTCTTGATCCCGAACCCGAACTGCAGCATCATGAGCCAGAACCCGGCGAGCATGGCCACGAGAGCCCAGCTGCTGTAGAGGTTCAGCGCAATCAATCCGGCGACGATTATCGTCGCCATCACGAAGTTGGACAACCCCCACAGGACGTTGGTCTTAGGGGACGACCTTTGCCCAAACGGGCTCCGGAAGATTTTGCCGGCCGCGCCGAAGACGAAGTGGGGGACCCCGTTCCCGAGGAGGAAGCCCAGCACGAAGTACCAGAAGAGGAAGAACTGGAGGGCCAACCCGACTAGGCGGCCCAGGGGAGGTTTATACGCGCAATGTCGCGTTCGAAATATCCCGGTCGACCCTCGGAAGACGATTGGGCGTCGGAAATTTTTATAGCCCCGGGAAGCCCTCAAGCGATCACGATGACCGAAGAGGAAGGCGTCTGCGGGATGCAGGTGTGAGGACGGAGACTTCATGATTGCTTCCCCGATCTCGTCCAAAGACGACTCCTTCGAAGTGCCAGCCCTGATGGCGGAGGACGCGGTCCTCTTCCCAGAGATGGAGGTCTCCATGGTCCTGAGGGACTCGAAGAACATCACAGCGGCTTCGCAGGCTTTCAAGGAGCGCAAGCTCGCTGTCCTGATCCCGGTTCCCGGGCCCGAAGGCGCCGTCGGCACGATAGGGACGCTGGTGCTCCTCAGGGGGATGTCCCCGGTGACGGCGGGCGGGACGAGCCTAGTCTCGAAGGGCCTGTGGCGAGTGCGCATAAAGGAGGTCCGTGACGAGAAGAGCTACACCAGGGTCAGGTTCACAAAAGCGGGCGAGACCGAAGACGTCGCATCCGGCCGGACCGATACGATGAAGACCGTGTTCGGCCAGATAGACCAGTTCGAGACTCTGATGCCGGGGATCCCCAGCGAAATAATCGCCTTCCTGAAGGCCATCGACTCCCCGGGGAAGCTCGCGGACATGTGCGCGTATTCGCCCTTCTTCACGCTCGAGGAGAAGCTTGACCTCCTAAGGACCTTGGACGCCGAGAAGCGGCTCGCCAAGGTGAGCAAGCTCTTCGACAATCAGCTCGCGCAGTTGAGGAGCGCCCCCCAGACGACCTCCATAACCGAGTGCCCGACCTGCAACGACCTTGCGGACAAGGCCTTCGAGATGGGCGCGGCAAGGGGCCGCGAGGTCGCGCGTGAGTTCCTTGCCCACGTGGTCAAGGCGCACTCCGACGAGCTGCTCGCCGTCCTAGCGGAAGAGTACGGGCCCGCCTTCTTGAGAAAGAGAGCGCTCAGGTAGCCGACTCGGGAAGGGTCGGCATCTCCTCAGTCCAGACCGAACAGTGCCCTTCCGAAGGCGCTCAGGCAGTCTCGAAGCGAGACGGCGAGGGTGTGGGAGACCTTGTTCTTGGCCTGCGAGATCCTGTTGAGTCGGCTGACCCTGAAGTACATCGGAGGGTGAGGGTCGAACCTGAACCAGTCCATTATCCGTGCCCCCGCAGAGTACTTCTCAAAGTAGAGCTGCGTGAAGCCGATCTTGGTGAGGGCTTCCGCTAGGGTCCCGGGCTCGCCGATGACCCTCGCCGACTCCGTGTCGGCCCTCGTCTCGAGGACCTTCCCGACGGAGTAGATGGCGCCGAACGCCACAAAGAAATAGAATATTCCCAGGTCCAGGAGGAGGGGATACCAGAGATAGAACCCCCCGAGGTAGACAAGGCAGTTGACGCAGAACAGGACGATTGGGTCCCTCCCCTTGACGTGGCCGAACTCGTGCCCCACCACGGACTCGAGCTGGCCGGCGTCGAGGTCTTCGATCGCCCCTGCCGTGATGGTGATCGCCGAGCGGGAGGCCGACACGCCCGTGGCTGACGCGTTGTCAAGTGGGGTGTTGTCGATTGTAATCTTCGGGACCGGCATGCCGAACTTGTCGGCAGCCGACTTCACAGTGGAGTAGACGTCCCTGGTCACCACGTGGATGTCCTCGGGGGCGCAGGCTATGCCCTGGGTCTTGAAGGACTCCTGTATCAGCGGCGCAGGGTCGCCCCCGCCGGCCAGCGCCCTCAAGCGCTCGGCGACCTTCGGGAGGAGCGACTTGCCGTGCTTCTTGATCTCGGCGGCCGTCTGGGGAGAGGTGGCGACGCTGACCAGGGTGACCGTGGGGCTCGCGCCGGTCGGGTGCACGTCGCCGGCGCCCATCGAGAGACGGTCGGCGTAGAACAGGACGACCCCCTGCACCGCGAGTATGCCGATGATTGCGAAGTTGCCGAGGAAGAGCATGAAGATGAAGGCGAAGACCAAGAGGAAGAGGTACAGGTTCATGCTGTTTCCCTTGAACACCCGCCTGAGCACCTCCCTCCGCACGTCGCTGCCTGGCGGAGAGTGGCCTTCTTCCTGGTCTCCTGCGGAGAAGACGAAATACACGTTAGTCCTCTTTGACTTGGCGGCGAACGCGTCGACCACGAACTCGACGCCGTCGGCGACCCGGTCGAAGATCTCGCCTATCCGCGGGTCTTCAATCGGAGGGGCAGCCGCGGCGACCTCGACGGAGGAGGGCACCAGTGTGAGATGGAAGACGACCCTGTCTCCTGAGCGGAGGCCGCCCATCTCCGACAGCGGCACCTTGAAGTCGAACTCGTACTGACCGGCGCCCTCCTTGTAGACGACGTCCTGGAAGGACTTGTTCGGCCTGATGTAGTAGGTCCTCATGTAGTCGGCCAGCCTCTTCAAAGCAGAAGGCGGCGTGTCTACTAGCGGGACTACTCGCTTGGGAGGGTCCATGGCGGGCGACGACGCCGTCGAGGCGGCCCCGTAAAGTCTCTTCGTGTCTGCCGGGACGCGGCTCGGGGCGGGCTGTCAGAAGAGGTTAACTCTGCGAAGACCTGTCCGGATGACGATGAGCGCCCCACCGGCCACCCTCGGGCTTGGCAAAGGGAGAATCGAGGCCCTTAGCGACGGGATATTCGCCACGGTCATGACCGTGCTGGTGCTGAGCCTCAGCATCCCCACCATAACCGGCTCGACGAACTCTGCCATTGCCACGTACGTCGCGGCCCTGTGGCCAATCATCCTCAGCTACGTGATGAGCTTTCTCATCCTAGCGGTGTACTGGGTCAGGCACCACAACATATTCCACTTCATCGCACGGTTGGACAACACGCTGGTCTGGATCAACATGATCTTTCTGCTAACCGTGGGATTCGTTCCCTTCTCGACGGAGCTCATCGGCAGGTACTGGGACACCCAGGTCTCCACGATAATCTACGGGTCGAACCTGATCGCATCGGGCATCACGATGCAAGTCATGTGGCAGTACGCATACACAAGGAAGCTCATGATTGTGGACAATCTCGACGAGCGAGTGATGGCCCGCGTCAACAGGAGGCTTCTGGGCGGACCGGTCCTTTACCTCGTAGCCATTCTGTTCTCTTTGGCAGTCCCGGACGGCACGGAGATTGCTGTCGGGATATACGTGCTCACCCTGGCATACTATGTGTCCGTGAGCAGCCTAGGGCGGGGCCGTCCGTGGCAACTGCCGCAGGGCGCGCCGACCGGGGCAAGATGACGACGATAAGCATGTATACGGCATTGGGAGGTCGGGGATTTGGGGGGTCGTAGTCTAGATTGGTTAAGATTCTTGCTTGGGGTGCAAGAGACCGTGGGTTCAAATCCCACCGACCCCACCAATACTTCACGGAATAGGTAGACCATTGAGGGCGGTGTCAGGTCGACTCTCTATGCGCTCTTTTTCATCCCGACTCAGTCGGACGTCCAATGCGCTTTTATCGGCACCAAGAAAGGAGTCGAATTCTGTGGCTGAGGCTTTGACGGTGCCCGCCGAGCCTTCGGGACCCTCCGACGCGGCCTCAGCGGCCCTATCTCCCAGGTTGGAGCTGCTGATCACAGTGGGCATTCTGCTCGCGCTCCTGATGGGCGCCCTCGACAACTTCGTCGCCCTCACCGCGCTGCCGACGATCTTGTCGCAGTTCGGCCAGCCCAACAGCGGCACCTTCGTGATCAGCGCCTACGTTATCGCGTCGACTGCGAGCATCCCGATCTTTGCGAAGCTCTCGGACCTTTGGAGCAGGCGAAACGTCTTCCTCGGCAGGCTCGCGGTCTTCATGGTGGGTTCGGCGCTCTCAGGTCAGAGCCAGAACCTCACCGAGCTCATCGTCTTCAGGGCGATTCAGGGGTTCGGAAGCGGAGGCTTCTTCCCGGTCGGGATAGCGATAGTCGCGGTAGTCTTTCCGCCGAAGACTCGGGCCAGGGTGATCGGCGCGCTTTCAGGGGTGTTCGGAATAGCGGTAGTCGCGGGGCCGCTCATCGGCAGTGCCATCGTCCAGTACACTACGTGGCGCTGGGTGTTCTACGTCAACATCCCCGTGGGAATAGCCGGGTTTGCGCTCATCCTCGCCACACTGGGTCCGCTCCGGCCTGAGCTGCGGCGGAAGTTCGACGTCCTCGGCGCGGCGTTGCTAGTAGGATGGGTGGCCGCGATCATGTATCCTCTCTATCAGATAGTGGACAGTGGCTGGGCGTGGACCGACTCGCGGGCTCTGGGGCTCTTCGGGGCGGGTGGCATACTGATAGTGGCGTTCATCGCCTGGGAGCTGCGGGCAGGCAACCCGCTTGTCCCCGTCAGGCTGTTCAGCCACCGCGTGATAGCCGCGGGG
>Ga0187771_10002121_pt1 | contig 13625 bp, 13 predicted proteins | sample 0116_SJ02_MP15_1_FD_133139 | JGI IMG/M metagenome (GOLD analysis project Ga0187771, IMG submission 133139) | Tropical peat soil microbial communities from peatlands in Department of Meta, Colombia - 0116_SJ02_MP15_10_MG | ecosystem: Environmental > Terrestrial > Soil > Wetlands > Peat | place... | reverse complement strand
CGGCATCCGGCAGCTTAGACGAAAGCTCTGCCGGTTCAATACCTTCCCGTACCGCAAAAAGACATGGCTGGGCATTTGTCCCCAGGCGGCGGCCAGGAGAATTTTATCTCGCACTGCAGCATGAAATGCACTAGCTTTCGCCTGCGGCCCGCCGGGGCCGCCAGGGAGTAGATGCTTTATCAGGTTTATCAGGCGCATGCGGACATCATGGCGCCCGTGCGCGCGCTTGCCGGCATGGCCGCGGAGACCATTGGCCAGCGGCTGAATGGCTCGGCGCGGCCGTCGCCGCTGAGCAATCTGACCGCCGCCTATGAGCTGATCGCGCGCAGCACCCTAACGCATGCGCGCCCGCCTTACGCCATCGACAGCGTCACGGTCGGCAACCGCGAGGTGGCGGTAAGCGAGGAAGCCGCCGACGTCACGCCGTTCGGCACGCTGTTGCATTTCAAGAAGGACGTCGAGCAGGCGCAGCCGCGCGTGCTCTTGATCGCGCCATTGTCCGGCCATTTCGCCACGCTGTTGCGTGCCACCGTGCGCACCATGCTGCCAGAGCATGACGTCTACATCACCGATTGGCACAATGCGCGCGACATTTATGTCGACGCCGGCCGCTTCGGCTTCGACCACTACATCGCGCACCTGATCCGCTTCATGGAGAAGATCGGGCCCGGCGCGCATCTGGTCGCCGTGTGCCAGCCTTGCGTCGCCGCGCTGGTGGCGGCGAGCGTGATGGCGCAGGGCGACAATCCGGCGCAGCCGCGCTCGATGACACTGATGGCGGGGCCGATCGACACCCGCATCAACCCGACCAAGGTGAACGAACTCGCCAAGTCGAAATCGATCGAGTGGTTCGAGCAGAACCTGATCGCCACCGTGCCCTATCGTTATGGCGGCGGCGGCCGCAAGGTCTATCCCGGGTTCGTGCAGCTCGCCGCCTTCATGAGCATGAATATCGAGCGCCACATCAAAGCGCATCAGGAGCTCTACGAGAATCTGGCCAAGGGCGATGCGGCCAAGGCGGCGCAGACCAAGGCGTTCTACGACGAATATTTCGCCGTGCTCGATCTCACCGCCGAGTTCTATCTGGAGACGGTGAGGCTGGTGTTCCAGGAGCACGCACTGCCGCTGCATGCCCTCACCTACGACAACCAGAAGGTCGAGCCGAAGGCGATCCGCCGCACCATGCTGTTCACCGTGGAGGGCGAAAAGGACGACATCTGCGCGGTCGGGCAGACGCTCGCCGCGCACGACCTGTGCACGAGCCTGCGCCCGTATCGCAAGCGCCACCACATGCAGGCGGGCGTTGGCCATTACGGCGTGTTCGCCGGCCGCACCTGGCAGCAGCAGATCTATCCGATGGTGAAGAACGTCATCCTGCAGAGCGATTGACGCACAGAATCATCAGCGCGCGCCGAGCAGGCGCTGGAAAATCGTGCCGCCGAGATAGCGGCGGAAGATGATGAAGTAGAGGATGACGATCGCGAACAACAGCAGCGCCGGCCCGCCCTTGAGGTTGAAGCCCTCCTCGGTGAGGTTGCCGGTGAGGGCGGCGATCACATAGCCGCCGACGCCGAACACGAAGATGAAGTCGAGGATGGCGGCCACGACCCTGCGCCAGGTGGCCACGGGCCTGATTCCGGATTTGGGCTCGGATGCGGCAGGCTGCGACATGGGATGCGTCCTATGTTCGGCGGCGCGAGGTTACTTTTCGTTCGGCGGCTTCACGTTCACGTTTAACTTGAGCGGCTTCAATTCCCCTTCGGAAGGAACGAAATCGAGCTCGTAGCTCAGGCGGCTCGGCTTGGTGTCGAAATAGCCGCGCAGCTGCAAGGCGCCGCGGCTGTCAATCTTGGCCTCGCTGGTGGGGATCGGCGGCTTGGTCGCGATCAGGCCCCAGTCGACCTTCTGATCGGCGAAGGTTTTGAACGCCTGCTTCAACTGGTCCGGTGTGAACTGGTCGCGGAACGGCTTGGCCAGTTTGGCATGCAGCACGGCGTAATTGCCGGTGATGTTGGCGTCGTTGAGCGTGAGCAGCGAGGTCTTGATCAGGATTTCCTGGTATTGCGCGTTCGGCAGTGTGTCTTCCGCGCGTGCCGGCAGTACCAGCAGCAATGCGGCGATGATCGCTGCCACCAAATGCGATCGCATGGGTGCCCCTATGAGCTCGGGTGACCAGGGTTCACATCTTCCGGCGACATGCATTGCGCTGGATCAACGGTCTAGACCAGATCTGCAGCCGGTTTGAAACTATAGGGCATAGATCGCCGCGGCGATTATGCCCAACAGCGATAGCGCCAGCAGCATGAAGGCTGGGCGGCGGGCGGCGGCGCCGCCGAAGCCGATGGCATAGGCGGCCTTGGCCACATTGTTAGAGGAGGCGGCGATCAGCACGGCGGCGCTCAAGCTCGCGACCGACATGCCGGCGACGCCGCCCTGCGCGATGTTGAGTACGAAGGGATCGATGTCGGTTAAGCCCACCACCGCCGACAGCACGAGAATGCCGCTTTCGCCGAAGACGCCTTTCACCCAAGCCGAGATGATCGAGATCGCGACGATGAGCATGGCGAAGATGAGCGCGGCCGGTATCTGCAGCGGATTCTTTGGCAGAACGGCAAGGCTGCTCTTGGCGCCACGCGGGCGCGGCCGCCGCCATTCGTAGAGTGCCAGGCCTGCGCCGATCGCGCTCAGCGCCAATAGGCCGGGGGCGAGCTTGAGCGCGAAGGTCAAATCGAACACGGCGACCACGATGCCGAGCCGGATATACATGATGGCGCTCGCTACCACGATGCCGGCCGAGATATCCGCCGCGACTTGCTTGGCCTCGCGCAGGCGCTTGGCCAGAACCACGGTGGTGGCGGTCGAGGAATAGGCGCCGCCGAGCACCGCCGGCAGCAGGGCGACGTCCTTAATCGGCGCGTAGCGCTGCAGCAGGTAACTGAAGTACGACAGCGTGCACACCGTCACCACCGCAAGCCACACGCCGTAGGGCGTCAGCGGCGTGATACGGGTGACCTGCACGTGCGGCACCAGCGGCAGGATGATGCCGACCAGGATGAGGAACATGCCGGCGGTCAAAAGTTCGTCGCGCGGCACCACGTGGACGAGCTGGTGCAGTCGCTCGCGCGCGCCGAGCAGCAGCACGGCGGCGACGGTGAGCGCGACCGCAAGCCAGGGCGCCTCGATCAAGGCGATCGGCCCCATCACATAGGCGAGCAGGTTGGAGGCCGGGATCATGAAGGTTGGCGGCTCGCGCGCCGCCGGCGCGTTGCGCAAGTAAGCGTGCAGCCAGGAGGCGAGCGCGACCAGCCCAGCGACGAAAGCGATCGCATGCGCCGGGTCGATCAGATACAGCGTGGCACCCGCCATGGTGAGCATGGGGAAGGTGCGGATGCCGCCGGGGATGGTGCGCTCCTCGGTCTTGTAGACCTCCTCGAAGGCGAGCCCCATGAACACCGCAAGCCCGACCGCGAGCGCGAGCCGTCCAGCCAGTTCCCAGGGCGCCAATCCTTGCATGGACGCTCTCGCACTCCGCCGCCCGGCGCGGCATCTACCATTTCCACCGCGCCATCCTACATGGAGGGCCGCAGCAACACATCCCCTGAGCCATCCATGCTCGATTTTGCTTCGTCGTCCGATGTCGAGGACATCGGCGGGACGGGCCCTTCGTCCGACGCCGAATTGCTCGACGCCTATTCCAATGCGGTGATCAGCGTGGCCGACAAGGTCGGCCCGGCGGTCGTGCGCGTGCAGACGCGCAGCGGCAATGGCCGGCCCGGCGGCGTCGGCTCCGGCGTTGTCATCGCGCCGGACGGCCTCGTCCTCACCAACAGCCACGTGGTCAACGGCGCCAAGGAGGTTCGGCTTGCCGACGCCGAAGGCCGCCTGATGCAGGCGCGCACGCTGGGCGAAGACTGCGACACCGATCTCGCGCTGTTGCGCGCCGATTCGGCGCGCGATTTGCCTAGCGCGTCGCTCGGCGATTCCAAACAGCTCAAGCGCGGCCAGCTGGTGGTCGCCATCGGCAATCCGCTCGGTTTCGAATCGACCGTCACCGCCGGCGTCATCTCGGCGCTCGGGCGCAGTTTGCGCGCGCGCACCGGCCGGCTGATCGAGGACGTGATCCAGACCGACGCCGCACTCAATCCCGGCAATTCCGGCGGCCCGCTTGTCTCTTCGCGCGGAGAGGTGATCGGCATCAACACCGCGGTCATCATGGGTGCGCAGGGCATCTGCTTTGCGGTCGCCTCGAACACCGCGCAATTCGTGCTGAGCGAACTGATCCAGCACGGGCGCGTGCGGCGCGGCTATATCGGCGTATCTGGACAGACCGCGGCGGTACCGCGGCGGATCGCGCGCGCGGCCGAGATCGACAATGCCGCGGGCGCCATGATTACCGCGCTCGAGCCGGACGGCCCGGCCGCGCGTGCCGGTCTGATGACGCTCGACATCATCGTGCGGGCCGGCGGCGAGCCAGTGACCGGCGTCGACGATCTAATCCGCCTGCTCAACAGCGAGCGGATCGGCCGCAAGCTCGCCATCGACGTGCTGCGCCGCGGCGCCCTGCGCCGCTTCGCGGTGACGCCATCGGAGCAGCCCGCCGCGCGGGCGGCCTGAGGCGTTATTTGCCCAGCCGCTTCAGTTCGACGCCGGCGGCGAGATAATAGACAGTGTGGATGTTGCAGGACGCGCGCGCGCTGGTGAGCCGCTGCGTCGCCTCCGCATTGTCGTGCTTGGCGGCCGCCTGCTCGCCGGCGAAAAAGGCCAGCGCGCATTCGCGCGAGTGCCCCATGGCGCCGTGGCTCGACGGCGGCAACAGGTCGTCGACTTCGGCCTGGCCGAGGAAATAGGCGATCAGCGTGCCGGGCCACTGCTTCACGTTGATCTTGCCGGCATTGCGCGCGAGCTCCTCGGCGTCGTTCTCGCCGGCGCGGGCGCGGGCGATATGCAGCCAGGCCGTCTGATAGGGCAGCCACAGCACGTCGGCGCCGCGCGAGGCCGCGCCGAGCATTAGCGCCTTGTCGAAATCGGCGGCGGCGGCCGCATAGCGCGCGGCGATGAATTGCGCGTAGCCGCGCTCGCTGTAGATGTCCAAGGCGTCGATGCCGGCGCCCGCACTGTCCTTGCTGACGAGCTCGATCGCCACGTCGAAGTCCGCCACCGCAGCATCGTAATCGCCCTTGGCGCTCTCGCTATTGGCACGCTGCACCAGCGTGAGCGGCGCATTCTTCAGCTTGAGCGCGGCGCTGAAATCGGCGATGGCGTCGTCGTGCCGCCCGTTCAAGTCGTAGGCCTGGCCGCGCGCGACATAGACGGCGGGATCGTCGCTTTTGGCTTTGAGCGCGGCGGTGAAATCGGCAATCGCGTTGTCGCGCAAGGTGCGCGCCTGATCGAGCCGCTCGAAGGCGTCGGCGATCAGGCTCTGCGAGGTGTAGCCGCTGCCGCGGCCTTTCAGCGCGGCGAGCTGATCGGCTGGCGCAAGGTCGCCGGCCGAAAGCGCCTGCGTGAACAGCCGCACTGCCTCGTTGGTCTGTCCTTGTTCCGCCGCCGCCATCGCGGCCTTGACGTCGTCGGCGCCGCCCGCCTGCGCGGTTGCGGCAAGAAGCGTGAAGCCCGCTGCCGCCAAGAAAATTCTGATCATGACTACCCCAGTACGTCGTTTGCCCCGGACCGATGGCCGCGCACGCCGTCCCTGCATGCGTGCCGCGGATTGCAGCGCGATGTCACAGGCGGCCTTGGCGAAGTCAAGTCCGCATTGTTGCGCCGAGCGGTGAGCACTTGGCGTCTCCGGATACCGTCATAACCGAAAGTGCGGCGGTGAAGACGAGGCGGCGATGACACGGCTCGCGCAGGGAATCGGCGGGCCTCGCAGCGCGAAACGCGCGACATTACTGCACCGACGAAGCTCGACAAACGCGATCGCTAACTAACGCTTCAAGCCTGCCCCTCGTCTTTTGGTTGCTTTGTAAACGATTGGCAAGAGGGGCGCGCATAATCTGCAATAATTGCAGTGGTACTGCTCCTCGCAACCGAAGGCCTTGAGTGAAGCGTCATGTCGTGGCGCGCGCCGATGAAAGCGCTGTACACGCTCCTGTTCGGATCATGGATCAGTTTGGACGATCTGACGAACCGGCGCGCCGCCGCGTCCGCGCGGCGCAGATCGACGCCGTGGTTCAGCTCGTGCCACTGACCATGACGATCAACATTCTCAACGCCAGCGTCGTCATCTACGTCTATTGGGACACCGGCTTCAAGGCGTTTCTCATGATCTGGGGCGGGCTGATCGCTTTTGCCGCCGGTGCCGCATTTTGTCGTGGAGCCGCACGCGGCGGAGGAACCCGCGTGGCACCTCGTCGCACGGCATCCAGCGCACGATCATGCACGCCGCCTATCTCGGCCTCGTCTGGGGCGCGGCGCCCTTCGTGCTGTTCCCCGCCTCCGACACGATCTATCAGTTGTAGCTGGCTGCCACCATGGCCGGCATGATTTCCGGCGGCGCATTCTGCCTGTCGACCGTGCCGGCCGCCGGTCTCGTCTATACCCGGACTATCGTGCTCGCCTCGGTGACCGCGCTGCTCGAGGCCTCGTACGAGGTGTTTATTTACCCCGCGGTGCTGCTGATTATTTACGCGGTGTTCCTCACGCGCAATTTGGTCGCGCACGGCGCCTTGTTCGTTCGTCACCTACGCGACCAACTCAAGCTCGAAGCGCAGAGCGAGGTGATCGGTCTCCTGCTCTATGATTTCGAACAGTACGCCAGCGATTGGCTGTGGGAGACCGACGCGAAGGGATATCTCGTGCACGTGTCGGATCGCTTTGCCGAGGCGGCCGGCAAGACCGCGACCGAACTGGAGGGCGCGCTGCTCTCCGACGTGACCTGCGGCCAGGCGGGATATCGGCCGCAGCTCGCGGAGATTCTCAAACGCATCGGCAAGCGCGAAGCGTTTCGCGATCTTGCCCTGCCGGTTCCCGTCGGCAGCGATCTGCGTTACTGGCGACTGTCCGGCAAGCCGATGTTCGACGCCGCCGGCGCCTTCGCCGGCTATCGCGGCGTCGGCGCCGACGTGACGGAGAGGCGGCTCGCCGATGAGCGCATCTTACATCTCGTCCGCTACGACACTTTGACGCAACTGCCGAACCGTTCGTATTTTCAGGAGACCACCGACGTCACGCTGGCCGAGGCGGGCGCCAAGGGCTGCCCGATTGCGCTGCTGTGCTTCAATCTCGACCAGTTCAAATCGGTCAACGACACGCTCGGTCACGTCGTCGGCGACGCCCTGCTCAAGCAGGTCGGCCGGCGGCTGCGCGCTTGCGCGCGCGACCGAGATCTGGTGGCCCGCCTCGGCGGCGACGAATTCGCCACCCTGCAGACCTGTCCCGAGCGGCCCACCGGTCCGATGGTGCTGGCGCGGCAGATTATCGATGCGTTCAAGTCGCCGTTCAAACTCGACTGCGGCGACATCCTGATCGACGCCAGCCTCGGCATCGCCGTCGCCCGGCTGACGGTTGGAAGTCGGACATGCTGCTGAAGAAGGCGATTCTCGCGCTCTATGCCGCCAAGGGCGAGGGCGCGGGGAAATATCGCTTCTTCGAGCCGGAGATGGAGGCGGGTGCGCAGCGTCGCCGCGCCCTGGAGATCGGCCTGCGCTCCGCGATCGAGAATCGCGAGATCGAGCTGGTGTTCCAGCCCGTGGTCGAGCTCGACAGCGGCGCGTGGCCGCTGCGAGGCGCCGGTGCGCCGGAAATCGGCAGTGTGGGGCTACGTGTCGCCGGCGGAGTTTATTCCGGTCGCAGAATCGACCGGACTGATCGAGCCGATCGGCGAATACGTGCTGCGCGAGGCGGTTAAGGCGGCGTAGCAATGGGCGGCCGACAAGATGGTCGCCGTGAAACTGTCGCCGGTGCAGTTCAAGAACCGGAAGCTTTTGGCCGCTGTGGTGCCCGCCCTGGCGGAGAGCGGCCTGCCGCCGACCCGCCGAGTTGGAAGTGACCCGAGTCGCTGTTCATCGACGGCAGCGAGCACGCCTATGGCATGCTGCAGAATTTGCGCGTGCTCGGCGTGCGCGCCTCGCTCGACGATTTCGGCACCGGCTATTCCTCGCTCAGCTATCTGCGTCGCTTCCCCTTCGACAAGATCAAGATCGACAAGAGCTTCATCGACGACGTGGCGGCGCGCGAGGAGAGCGCGGCGATCATCCGTGCCATCGTCGCGCTCGCCGACGCGCTCGGGTTGACGACGACGGCGGAAGGCGCGGAGTCGCATGAGCAGGTCGCCAAGCCGCGCGAGGCCGGTTGCACGCAGATCCAGGGCTACGTGGTCTCGCGGCCGCGGCCGGCGGAGGAGATCGCCGCCATGTTCGCCCGCAGGCTGGACGTGGGCGAGGCGGCGGCCGTGCCGGCCGCCAAGGTGCACGCGCTCGCCGGGTGAAGCGCGCCGGCAGCCGCGTGCGGGCGATTGTGCTTGCGTTCAGGCAGGCCTACATCTTGATCGACCGTGCATCGAGGGAGGTCTCGTTCATGCGAGCTTCGTCATTGCTCCGCTTCGCTGCCGTGCTCGGGCTTGCGATGGCGGCGATGCCCGGTCGGACGGACGCCTTCACCGCGGCGTTTTCCTGGGCCGGGATTGCTGCCTGCGAGAAAATTTCACCGGGCTTCACGCTGACTGGCGTGCCGGCCGGCACGCAGCGACTGCGCTTCGAGATGCACGATCTCGACGTGCCGGGCTTTCATCACGGCGGCTCGATCATCGCCTATCGGGGCGACACGGTGGCGCAGGGCGCTATCCGCTATATCGGCCCATGCCCGCCGCGCGGCGTGCATCATCGCTATCGCTGGGTGATTGAGGCGCTCGACGCCGCGGGCAAGGTCCTGGCCACGGCCACGGCGACAGCCACGTTCCCGCCCTGAGCGGGCTCTAGCCCTAGCTCTTCAGGTCGTTGAACAGCGCGAAGGCCTGTTTCGGCGGCATGTTCTTGTGCACCACCGCGTTGACCGCGGCGATCATCGCTTTCGGTGCCTCCGACTGGAAAATATTGCGGCCCATATCGACGCCGGCGGCGCCTTGACTCACGGCGTTGTAGGCCATGGTCAGTGCGTCGAACTCGGGCAGCTTCTTGCCGCCGGCCATGACTACCGGCACCGGGCAGGAGGCGGTCACCGTCTCGAAATCCTTCTCCACGTAATAGGTCTTTACGTATTGCGCGCCGAGCTCGGCGATGATGCGGCAGGCGAGCCGGAAATATTGCGCGTCACGCACCATGTTCTTGCCGACTGCGGTGACGCCCATCACCGGCGTGCCGGCGCGCAAGCCGGCGTCGACCAGCCGTGTCATGTTATGGATCGAGCGCGTCTCGTGCTCGCCGCCGATGAACACCTGGATGCCGACGCCGGCGGCGTTGAGCCTGACCGCGTCGTCCATGTCCATGGCGATCTGTTCGTCGGACAATTCCTCGCGCAGGATCGAGGGCCCGCCGCTCGCGCGCAGCACCATCGGCTTTTGGCAATCGGCCGGGATCACGCTGCGCAAAATGCCGCGCGTGCAGAACAGCGCGTCGCATTGCGGCAACAGCGGCACGATGGACAGATCGATGCGCTCAAGGCCGGAGGTCGGGCCCTGGAAATAGCCGTGGTCGACGGCCAGCATCACCGTGCGCCCGCTTGCTGGATTGAAGGTGCGGGCCAGGCGGTTCTTCATACCCCAGTCGAGCTGGTGCGAGCCTTTGAGGAAAAAGCCGGGCGCCGCCTGCGGCTTGTCGGCCTGGTAGCGTTCGCCTGCTTTGTCGGCTTCCGGCATGTCTTTAACCTTCTCGCTTACGCTCACGCCTCCGCGCGGCCGCAACGGCGGCGCACGCGACTTGATCGGTTGGTCCTATTGCTTCGGCGGCGGATTGGCCGGCGGCTGCGCGGCGGCCGGCTGCTGCTGCGGCGCGGCGTTCTTGGTCTTCTTCTTCACCGCGGGCTTCTTGGCCGTTTTGCGCGCGGGCGGCTCGTAATTGCCCTTGGCCATGCAGCGCTTGATGAAGGCATCGCGCTTGGCGCCCGTGAGCTCCTGGCTGTCGGCGCCGACCTTGCAGGTTTCCTGCTTTTCCTGGGCCGTCACGGCGAGCGCAGGGCTTGCCGAGGCGAAGAGGGGGACGAGCGCGATGAGGGCAAGTTTACGCAGCATGGTCGTGGCTCCTTCCGCGGATCTTTGAGCGACTCAAGATAGCACTTTATCGCAACGCCGCCGCAATATTCCCGCCGTCGACGGTGGTGACGTCGGCGGTAGTCTTCAGCGCCAGCGCCTGGGAGAGGAAGGCCTGCGCCACGTCGTCGGCGGTGACCTCGCGGCCCAACAGATTGCCGCTCATGTAATCCTTCTCGCTCACCCCGCGCGCCTTGGCGCGCTGCTTGATGAAATCGGCGGTGAGCAGGCCGGAGCGGATGCGGTCGGCGTTGACCGCGTTGGCGCGGATGCCGTCGGCGCCATAGTCGAGCGCGTATTGCCGCACCAGGAACAGGGTCGCCGCCTTGGGCAGGCCATAAGGCCCGAAATTGGCGCCCGGGTTCACCGCCTGTTTCGACACGTTGAACAACAAGCAGCCTCCGGTGCCTTGCGCCAGCATGATCTTGACCGCCGCTTGCGCCACCTTCTGGTGGGCGAAGAAATTGAGCTCGAAGCTCTTGCGCAAGATGGCCTCGTCGACTTCGCCGATCTTGCCCTGCCAGGCGGCGCCGGCATTGGAGATGGCGATGTCCACGCCGCCGAACGCACCGACCACGCGATCGAAGGCGCGGCGCACTGAAGCGGCATCGGTCACGTCGCAGGAAAGCGCGAGCGCGCGGCCGCCGATCGCCTTGGCTTTCTCTTGCGCGGCCTTCTCGTCGACATCGAGCAGGGCGACTTCGGCGCCGGCCTCAGCGAAAGCGCGCGCGGTTGCCGCGCCGATGGCGCCGCCGGCGCCGGTGATGACGGCGACCTGGCCGGCAAGCGGCAGATGGCGCTGCGCTCCGAGCTTGGCGAGCTCCAGCGGCCAATATTCCACGTCGAACATGTCGGCTGCGCCAATCGACTTGAAGCGGCCGATCGCCTCCGCACCGGTGATGCCTTCAGCCGCGGCTTGCGCGATATCGGCGGCGATCGCCGCATCCTTGGCGCTTTCGCCAAGCCCGAATAGGCCGAGGCCCGGCACCAGCACGACGCGCGGCATGGGATCGTGCATCACCGCGCCGTTCGTCCGCGCCTGGTGGCGGGCGAAATACGCGCTGTAGGCGGCCCTGAATTGTTGCATCGCCTTGTGTGCGGCGGTCTTGAACGCGTCGAGCTTGCCGGCCTGCGGCGCCGGCACGATCAGTGGCCACGGCTTAGTGCGAACGACATGGTCGGGCGTGATCACGCCGGCGCGCGTGTAGCGTGCGAGCCCCTTGCCGTTGACGTAATTGAGAATGGTTTCGCCGCCGCGAAAATCGAGGATCGGCCGCTTGTGCGCTCCTTCGCCTTGCGCATCGCGCAAGGTGCAAGCGCCGCGCAAGATCGGCGCAACCTCGATGGCAGACGCGCGCGCCGCCGGCAGCTTGGCTCTGGCCAGGACCTTGCGGCCTTTGTTCAGCCGGCTCTCCGCGCAGCTGACGAACTCGACCATGCGCTCGTAAGCCTCGCGCGCGTTATCGCCGAAGGTGAAGACGCCGTGCTTGTCGAGGATCAGGCCTTCGACCTTCGGATTCTTGTCGAACACCTCGGCGGCTTTTTTGGCGAGGCCGAAGCCCGGCCTGCGATAGGGCACGAAGCCGAGCCTTGCGCCGAACGTCTCGGCGCAAAGATCCTCCGCATTCGGCTGGTCGATCAGGCTGAGCAGCGCGGTCGCGTGCGTATGATCGACGAATTTCGCCGGCATGAAGGCGTGCAGCAGCATTTCGACCGACGGCGAGGGCGCCTGCGGATCGATGAGATAGGCGCGCTGCACGCGCGCCATCTCGGCGTCGCTGAGTGCCTTGCGCGCGCGCAGGGCGCGTAACGATTCGAGCCGCACCGCCGGGAAGCCGGCCGGCTCGATCACGCCCATGTCGGAGCCGGAGCCCTTGACGTAGAGCGCCGCAACTTCGGCGCCGGCAAGATCGCGCGCCGTGCTCTTCAGTGACGAATTGCCGCCGCCGTGCAGCACCAGCTTGGGATCGCCCCCGATAAGGCGTGTGGAATAGACCCGCAGCGCCAGGTCGGCGGCAATGCCAGCCCGGCCATAACGGCTCACCGCTTGTTTGGCGTCGCGCTCAACCCAAGCGGACTTCATCGGCGAACGTCAGCTCTTGTCGCCGAGCAGACGCCTGCCCCACCAGCCGCGTTTGGGTGCGACCGGCTCCTCGCCGATGGAGACGACGACCGGGGGAGGTGGCGCGGACGGCGGCGCGCTCGGCGCCGGCGCCTCGCCGGCGACGGGGGTCGGCGCCGGCTCGCGGATGGTCGAGCGCCGGCGTGGCGGCTCTTGCACCACGGCTGGCGCTTCCGGCGGTGGCGCCGGCGGCATTACCGGCGATGGCAGTTCAGGCGCAGGCGCTACGGCAACCGGTTCCGGCGAAGGAGGTGGCGGCGCTTCGCCGATGGCTTCCGGGAAGGGCGGAGCGATGGCGGAAGCGTCCTCGTCGCTGATCGGCGGGAAATCCGTCCCGGCGTGCAGCTCGCCCTCGTGGCCGCCAATGCCCGGGAACGGCGCCTCGCCGGGGCGGCCGAGTCGGTTGCGGCGGCCGCCGCGCCGGCCACGCCGGCGCCGACGACGCGGTTCGCCTTCGCCGCCGGGAACGCCCAGCGGCCGCGGGGGCTGCTCGGCCAGCCCAATCTCCTCGGGCGTGCCGGCCTCGTGATCCTCGTGCGCGATGGCATGCTCGGGCATGGTCTCGCGCGTGAACGGCGGCGCGCCCTCGCGCGGCTCGCCGCGCCCGCGTCCGCGGCCACGCCGGCGCCGCCTGCGCCCGCCGCCTTCGCGCTCGCCGCGCGGCGCTTCGCCGGCGGCCTCGCCTTGCATGAGATCGGGCGCTTCCTCTTCCTCGCCGGCCGGCAGCTCGGCTTCCGCCGCGGCTTCGGCCTCGGCTTCTTCGGCCGCGATGGCCTCTTCTTCCTCAACCTCGGCCGGCGGGACGACCTGCGGCTGCGCCGCCGCCGCCAAGGCCTTGGCGGCTTCCACGGTGTGCACCTGCTCGCCGCGGTCGACGGCGTAGGGCATCTGCGCGGTCACCGTGGCGTCGGCGGAAATCGTGATGGTGATGCGGAAGCGCTCCTCCAGGTCGCGCAGATGCGCGCGCTTGTGGTTGAGCACATAGAGCGCGACCTCGGGCCGCGTGCGCACGATCAGATTGTGCGTGGCGCCCTTGATCAGCGTCTCTTCGATGGCGCGTAGCAGCTGCAGCGACACCGAAGACACCGAGCGCACGTGGCCGGAGCCGCCGCACACCGGGCATTTCTCGGTCGAACTCTCGAGCACCGAGGTGCGGATGCGCTGGCGCGACATTTCCAGCAAGCCGAAATGCGAGATGCGGCCGACCTGGATGCGGGCGCGGTCGTGCTTGAGCGCCTCTTTCAGCCGCCGCTCCACCGTGCGGTTGTTGCGGCTCTCGTCCATGTCGATGAAGTCGATGACGATGAGGCCGGCGAGATCGCG
>Ga0187771_10002120_pt1 | contig 13625 bp, 11 predicted proteins | sample 0116_SJ02_MP15_1_FD_133139 | JGI IMG/M metagenome (GOLD analysis project Ga0187771, IMG submission 133139) | Tropical peat soil microbial communities from peatlands in Department of Meta, Colombia - 0116_SJ02_MP15_10_MG | ecosystem: Environmental > Terrestrial > Soil > Wetlands > Peat | place... | reverse complement strand
ACACGGAGAAGATTCATTGGTTATGCATGGATTGTCGCGGCGGCCGTTGTGGTCGGGGAATTGATCGGTGGCACGTTCGCCTTTCTCTGGCCGAGACGAAGGGGGGCGAAAACGGAGAAAATCTTCATCGCTGGGAAGGCCGCCGATTTCAAGGTGGGCGAGGTGGTCGACTTCCGTAGAGAAAAAACTTTTGTTGTGAAATTGGAGGGAGGGTTCTTAGCCATTTCGGCAATTTGTCCTCATCTCCATTGCATCGTCAACTGGAATGCGGTGATAAAAGAATTCGAATGCCCTTGCCACGGAGCCAAATTCAATCAATCTGGAGAGGTCGTTGCAGGTCCCCCGCCACGGCCCCTGGACCTTCACAAGATTGAGATTGCCGCGGGAAACGTCGTGATCGATACGGAGAGGGTCATCGAAAGGCAAAAATTCGATCCCTCCCAATTAATCAAGGCTTAGGGTGTTAGAAGACCCAATGGAAAAGAAGATCTTCATCGCAGCAATATTGACGGCGGTCGTCGCTGTCGTTTTAACTGCTTACTGGCTGACCGAACCCCATCGCGTAACGGTAGAGGCCGAAAGAATGAGGCTGAGAGATGCCGAAAAGGGGAAAACCCTCTACAGGACACATTGCGCGAGGTGTCATGGAGAAAAGGGAGGCCCTCACAAGGGAATCAGGCCTATCAATTCAAAGGACTACCTCAAGAAAGTGAACGATGCTGTCTTCTATAAAATCATTGAGCGAGGAATTCCTGGAACGGGAATGGCTGCTCTTGGAGACAAAGAGGGGGGGCCGCTGAATCCCGAACAGATCAATCAACTGGTGGCCTTCATTCGAAGTTGGGAGAAAACGGCACCCACCTATCCTGAAGAAGCATCCCCCAGGGAAAGGGTCCTTTTTGCCCAAGAAGAAGCAGCCTATGTCGGCTCGGGTGCCTGCATCGGATGCCATGAAAGCATGAACAAGAGCTACATTGACGTCTGGAAAAAATCTCCGATGGCACAAAAAGCCTTTTCTTTGGTCCAGAACGAAAGGGATCAAACCAAATGCATCCCCTGCCATGCGACCGGATACGACCCGGATAAGAAGACCTATCAGGAGAAGAATGTGGGATGTGAGGCCTGCCATGGCCCGGGTGAAAAATATTTGGAAATGATGTCCGGAGCAAATGCCGCGGAAGGCGGAAAAATAGCGAGGGAGAATGCTCGGAAATCCTGCTTTCGGTGCCATAAGGTCCATGTCGGAAAAGAAGACCATATTGCTTTGGCAAGAAAAGGAAAGCTCGCCTACCCATAGTCCATCTTCCATTTAGTCAATTTCACGCTAATTCAAGAAAAGGAACCTATTGTGACGACCAGAGTTTAAAGATCTGGCTCACCATCTCTTTCTTCTTTTTCAACATCTCGTGTTTTGAGCTGCACCGCGCCGTCCCCGCGGCCGCCCCTGGATGGCCATCCCCGATATTGAGCGTTCGCATGATCTCGCCGATGTTCTTGGCATGACGATTTCGATTCCCATGAATAGAGAGAGACATGGAGAAACCGAGATGGTTGCTCTTCACCCCATGGTCCATCAGGTTATAGACCTCCAACACCCCCAGTGATTCAGGATAAACCAGGAAGGCCAGGCTTTTGATGAGATGGGGTCTCCGCCGATGTTGGGTGAGATCGATCACAATCACCTCTTTCCGTTCATCCTGTTCAAGGAAATAGGAAGAATCCTGGATGATTCGAACCATCTGCCCTTCTTCTTCTCGATACTGCTTCAACTGTCTCTGGACAAAGGGGAGATGGGACACCTCTTCGATGGGGCGATCCCGAAGCTGTTGAACCAAATTCCTCATATAGGCGGCTTGATCCTCTGCCGATGGGAAGCGGGCCTTCAGGGTAAAGTCGATCACCTTCCCAGGGGTCTCCTTTCTCCAATCCTCAATGGAGGCATAAGAGAAACTGTCAATGATATCCGCTTCCTCTACCCCTCGCAAAAAGTAGGGAGGAAGTTCTGTCTGCTCGGAGAAATATTCATAAACCACCCGGCTACAGCTCGGTTTTAAGTCGAATCGGCCGGGGATCGATTTTGGATCGATTTTCCGGTATTCCAACTCTTGAACATTCCCTTCATGATGGTCGAACCAAAGCCCGCACTGAAGGGGATAGGGCAAATCGCAAACCACATCTCTATCTGTAATCGTGATTTGAGACTTATTAATGGTCAGTGGCCCGGCGAAGAGTATCCTTCCGATCTTCAACACCCATGTGCAGATGGAGGCGCTCACGATTCCATCGAAGTCATTGTGCGTCACGATCTTTTCGTAATTCTTGCTTTCGAGATCTCGATGGGGCGCCACCGGCGATATTCGCTCCATAAAATAAGATTATCAGAGAGAAAGGCCCTGGTCAATGGCTTGCGGTTATGCAATTCAGACACTGGACTTCAGACTTTAGACCCAAGATTTCTCTAATAATGGAAATCAAATCTATTTCACTTTCTTAAACTATTTTGCATCCAACAAGGGTACGAGTTGATTTGCTTGCTACCAAGTCTTTATCTTTATGAATGTCTTCTCATTTCCCGTCTTCTGTCTGATGTCTGGGGTCTATAGTCTTACTGTCTGAATCACAGGTTTGGGGTTGACAAAAGCGTTGAAGAGGATTTAAAATGAAATTGAATATCAATTTCAAAAAGGAGCGAACATGGGGACGGATCTGTTCAAGTCATTGACTTCTGGAGAGGGACTGAAGGCGACCAAACAGCGCGAGGAGATCCTCAATATTTTCCTCAACTCACCCGGCCATAAGAACCTTTCTCAGATTTATGCCCAAGTGGCTAAGGTAAATCCTAAGATCGGCTATGCAACGGTCTATCGGACCCTGAGACTCCTCACCCGCCTCGGCTTAGCAGCCCAGCGAAAATTTGCGGATGGAGAGACGCGATATGAACGGACATCCGAGGGGAGCCACCATGATCACCTGATCTGTCTCGATTGTGGGAAGATCATCGAATTTGAGGATGATACTCTCGAAACCCTTCAGAACAGCATTGCCCGGCATTACCGCTTTAAAGTCTTCCACCACAGGATGGAACTTTACGGCCAATGTCTGGCCTGTTTCCAAAAGAAAGAAAACCTTAAGAAAAAAAGGTAAAGGAATGGATTCCTCCGTAGCGGAAACAAAAAAGACCGGTCCCTCTCGGGAAAAGGTTGTTCTCATCGGCAACCCCAATGTGGGGAAATCGGTCATCTTCAACTACCTTACCGGCAAATACGTCACCGTCTCAAACTATCCCGGGACCACGGTGGAGGTCGCCGTCGGCGCCACCCGGGCTCATGGAAAGAAAGTTCAGGTGGTGGATACGCCTGGAGTGAACTCTTTGATCCCGATGTCCGAGGACGAGAAGGTCACCCGCGACATCCTTCTCAATGAATCCCAAGCCTGTTTAGTTCAGGTCATGGATGCGAAAAATCTTCGCCGAGGTCTTCTCATCTCTCTTCAACTCTTAGAGATGGGACTGCCTTTCCTCGTCGTCTTAAATATGTGGGATGAGGCAAAAAGCAGAGGGATCGAGATCCAGACCCAGATTCTATCGGAAGCGTTAGGAACCCCGATTCTTAAGACAGTGGCCACGCGGAGAAAAGGTTTGGAAAAGATCCAGGACAGCCTCCAGACCCGAGCTTCCTTCTCCATCTCCGTGACTTATCCAGAGGCCATTGAAGCAGGCGTTTCTCGGATTACTCCGCTTCTGCCAGAGGCATCCATCTCCAAACGTTCTCTGGCATTGATGCTCCTCTCCGGGGATGAAAGTCTGATCGCATGGCTCCACCAAAATCTATCGGAGAAGGAAATCCTTCAAATTGAGAAAATTCGCCAGGAGACTCAGATCCATTTTGCTGACTCCATTGGTTATTTGATTAATCAGGCACGGCTCCGAAAAGTGGACGAGCTTCTATCGCAGGTGATGGGATCGAGAGGAGTCGCACCGAAAAGCCTATCGAGCCACTTGGGGAATCTTTCGATACATCCCTTTTGGGGGGTCCCCATCCTGCTCTTCGCCCTTTGGATCACTTATGAATTCGTGGGAGTATTTGGGGCTCAGATCAGCGTCAAATTCTTGGAAGAAACCCTTTTCGGAAAATGGTTTCTGCCACCCCTGACCTATCTCATTCAAGGCCTTATCCCTATTCCAATCCTGCAGGATCTTTTCATCGGGCCTTATGGGGTCTTCACCATGGCTCTCACCTATGCCATTGCCATCGTCCTGCCCATCGTAGGCTGCTTTTTCTTGATATTTGGGTTGATGGAGGATTCTGGGTATCTACCGAGGCTGGCTGTGATGACCAATCAGATCTTCAAGAAGATGGGACTGAACGGCAAGGCTGTCCTGCCCATGGTCCTCGGACTGGGTTGCGATACCATGGCCACGATGACCACTCGCATCCTCGATACAGAGAAGGATCGGACGATTGTCACCCTCCTTTTGGCCCTCGCAGTTCCCTGCTCTGCCCAATTGGGCGTCATCCTCGGAATGTTCGCAGGACTTCCCGCGATCTACCTCTTGTTCTGGATCGCCCTAATCTCCAGTATCCTCGTCATCGTCGGATATCTGGCCGCCCGCGTAATCCCCGGAGAGAGCTCTGATTTCATCTTGGAGATCCCTCCGCTGAGGATTCCTCAGCTGTCCAACGTAATCATCAAAACTCTGGCCCGCATCGAATGGTACCTAAAAGAGGCGGTCCCACTCTTTGTCCTCGGAACCCTGATTCTCTTCACGCTTCACCGGACGAAGGCATTAGCACTCTTAGAGCGCGCGGCCACGCCTTTGATTGTCTCATTCCTGGGCCTTCCCGCGAAAGTCACTGAGTCCTTCATCATCGGGTTCCTTCGGAGAGACTATGGAGCAGCAGGGCTCTTCATCTTAGCCAGGGATGGACAACTTAATTCGCACCAAATCCTGGTGAGCCTGGTAACGATCACCCTCTTCATCCCTTGCATTGCCCAATTCTTCATGATGATAAAGGAGAGGGGGCTGAGAAAAGCACTCTGGATATCAGCGGTCATCATCCCCATTGCCTTTGGTGTGGGTGGAGTATTGAATGTTTTATTGAATCTTTTGGGGATTTAATGAAAAGGAAATTGAACAAACCAAATTCCCACACGGAAGGTTCAAATCCCCCCGGCCCCCCTTTAGAAAGGGGGGGTAAGGAGAGGGTTTGTCCTCTCTGCGGAAAGAGATTCTCCGAAGAGGGGATGAAGTGCTCCGGATGCCTTCTTTCGAAGAACTGCAATCTTCTTTGCTGTCCCCATTGTGGATATAGCTATAAGGAGCAATCCGCCATCGTCGACTTTATAAAATCCCTTTGGAGGAGGAAGACCAAACCATGAACAAAGAGATGGAAAAGAAGAGAGGTCCTCACCGGAGGATGTGGGGAGCAGTCAATGGGGTCGAAGAGGACAGGGTCGATGAACTCCTCGAGCTCATATGGACGTTGAGGGAAAAAGGCGTCTCCGATCTGGACCGTCTTTTGGAGACGACCCAGGATGTCGAGGCGAATCACATTCTCCGTTTGATGGTCAAGGATGGTCTTTTCGAAGTAGAAGGAAGTCGAATGGTTCTCAAAGAACGCGGGGAAGAGAAGGCCCGGGAGATCATCCGGCGCCACCGTTTGACGGAGAGGCTGCTCTTCGAAATTTTTGAAATGTCCGAGGAGGAGGTGGAAGAGGAGGCCTGTAAATTGGAACACATCCTCAGCCCAGGAGTGACGGAGAGCGTCTGCACCTTTCTCGGCCATCCGCCCACCTGCATCCACGGGAAACCGATCCCAAGAGGGGAATGCTGTGCCAAATTCAGAAAGGAGATGAAACCACTCGTCATCCCTCTTGAGGAATTGGGGTTAAGCGAGCAAGGAAGAATCGTTTTCATCGCACCCAAATCACATCAGCGGCTCGACAGGCTCAGCAATCTTGGAATCGTTCCCGGAAGCATCGTCAGGATGCATCAGAAAAATCCCTCCCATGTCTTGCAGATCGGGGAGACAACCCTCGCCTTGGATCGGGATATCGTGAAAGATATCTATGTGAAGAGGGTGTAGGGATCGAAGAAAATGACAGTGAGACCGGAGAAAAAGGCTTATAAGGACACGGAGCCATTGTCCGAAAACTCTTCGCCTCGTAAACACCGAGGGATTTTCCGGCTCCTTCTGGAAGAAGGGGGACCGGGGTTTTGTCAGTTCGCGATCACTAATGTCTGCAACGCCCGTTGCGGCTTTTGTGGTTTCGCCACAGACAAAATGCCCCACGAAGGGCGGAAGTATGTCTCCCCAGAGAGTGCCCTCAAGGCGATCGATATTCTCTTTGACCATGGGGTCCGCTATCTCGAGATTGACGGAGGGGAACCCTTACTCCATCCAGATCTTGAAATCATTGTCCGCAGGGCTTCCTCTCTGAAGATGAATGTCTTGCTTGTGACCAATGGATCTCTGCTTGTCGAAAAGACGATTGACAGATTGGCCGATGCAGGGGTCACAGGCTTTATCATCTCCATCGACGCGGCAACAGCGCGGCAGCACGAGGCAAACCGCGGGCTTCCCGGCGTCTGCCAGAGAATCCGCGAAGCCAACCGTTTGATCTCCACCCTCAAGCTCTCCTCCACTGCTTCGACGACGATGAGCCGTCTGGTCGATTATGATTCCCTCCCCGACTTCCTTGAGTCTTTAAACTTTCGATCGGTAACGTTCTCCTACCCTCTCACGGGCCTCCGATCAAACTACTTAGGGTTTGCTCAATCTCACATGATCGATTTCGATACCGAGGAACTGCTGGAGACCCTTGAAAAAGTCAAGCGATTGAAGAAGCGGTTTCCCGTGGTTAACCCTACTCCTTCCCTGGAGGAGATGAAACGCTTTCTCCGAAATGAGGAACAACGCTATCCTTGCTTAGCAGGATACAAATACTTCTATCTCGACTGGAACCTCGATCTCTGGCGCTGCTACAACTGGAAAGAGCCCATGTGTTCCGTCTTGGAGTTCGATGGCTCCCAAAGAATACGGGACGGCTGCACCGAATGTATGATCGACTGTTTCCGCGACGCCAGTGTGCTTCATCACATCGGCATCTCCTTCGGTGACGCCTTTCAATCGCTCCGATCGGGTCGGCCCGATAAGGCTTTGAAGGCGCTCTTTCGCAGAGGCAACCTGGGCTCGATTCGAGCCCTCCTGGAAGATCTCCGTTGGCTTACCCACGTTTATTAACGGGAGCGATAAACCCCGCTAGAAATTCCAGCCGGGCATTATTTCTAACAGGGTAAATTAGCATTGGATGTAGCCGTTTCCCCGAAACCAATCCACAGCTTCGGCCAAGGCTTCCTTGACCGGCCTGGCGTGAAACCCCAAAACCCGCTTTGCCTTCTCCGTTGAAAAGAACATTTTTTTCTTCGCCAATCGGACGCCCGTAAGGGTGATGCGTGGTTCTTTTCCTCCGGTTAACCGCGCACACGCTTCCGTCACATAAGCGATGGGAAATACGAGACCGTGCGGCAAACAGATGCGCGGGGGCCGCTGGCCTGTTATTGCCGCAATCTCGCAGAGAATCTCTCTCAGTGTCATGTTCTCTCCGCCCAACACATAGCGTTCCCCAATCGTCCCGCGTTCTAATGCGAGCAAGTGGCCTATGGCCACATCATCCACATGGACCAGATTGAGACCCGTATCTACATAGGCAGGTGTCCGGCCGGATGCGGCGTCAACTATGATGCGTCCTGTGGGGGTAGGTTTGATGTCACGGGGACCGACCGGCGTGGAGGGATTGACGATGACCACTGGCAGGCTTTCCTCATCAGCAAGTCTTTTCACATCGGCCTCAGCAAGGAATTTCGAGCGCTTGTAGTGGCCGATCATATCCGCAAGGCAAACAGGAGTGTCTTCATTTGCCGGAGTCCCATCCGGATTAAGACCCAGGGTCGCCACGCTGCTCGTGTAAACAATCCGTGTCACCCCGGCATTCGCCGCGGCGAGCATGATGTTGCGTGTACCGTTAACATTTGTCTCATAGATTTCCTGTGGGTGAGGAACCCATAAGCGGTAGTCCGCAGCCACATGGAAGAGAGCGGAACAGCCAGCCAACGCCCGATCCAGCGACCCCCGGTCCATCAGGTCGCCAATGACAATCTCCACGTCCAGACCCACAAGATTGCGCCGGTCACTCTTGGTTCGGATAAGGGCACGCACACTGTGCCCGGCAATAATCAGTTGACGGAGCACCGCAGATCCGACGAAACCAGAGGCCCCCGTTATCAAGGTCTTCATGCTTGTTCTCCATTTGCGGCCAAAGAAAGCAGGTTGCCTCCGGCCAGCCGAGCCACTTTCGCCAAAGTCTTTTCCGCAGCACGAAAACTGCGGCCAAGGCGAACCAGGGTGAAACTGTCCATGGGGTGTTTGATCAATCCTCTGACAAGCATCGATCGGTTCAATCGTCCGAACTCGTCAGCGAAAGTGAGAGCACTTTGTGGAATGGTTATATCAACGGAATCGGCGACGGCGCGAACGGCAATGAAGGGGACTCCGGCTCCCTTTGCCGCAGCAGCCACGGCAGCGCTCTCCATGTCCACTGCAATCGCGCCCGTTTTCTGGAACAAGGTCGCTTTTTCTGTGGAGCGCGTCAAAACCACAGTGCCTTCTGCGAGCGGCTCCTCATGAAGATCAAACTGTCCTCTCAGTCGGCTGCAGAGGCGTTTCTGCCAGACCTCATCCGTATGATAGACTGATTTATCAGCTCCGATGACGACTTTCGGCAAAACCAGACTTCCCGGGGAGAGATTTGAGATGAGCCCGCCAGCGCATCCCCAACTCATGAGAGCACCGGCTCCCTTTCGGAGCAAAGCCTCAGCAGCCAGATCAGCACGTTTTGCCCCCACGCCGGAAACCTTGACCAGGACACCCCCCGGCAGTTGGACCAACTCCCCTGTGCCAATCGGCTGCCTTGTTAAGCATCTGGCCTCTGCATAGAGGGCCGTTACGATACCGAGGATTGTCAAACTGAGTGGTTGCTCCGCAGATTTCGATAGCGCGCCAGGGCCCATAACGGGAAATATTTTGCGTAGCCGTGGTACTTCAAATAGAATACCCGCGGAAAGCCGGGCGCTGTAAACCAATCATCCTCCCACAGGCCGTCGGCCTGCTGCGTGCGCAGGAGGTACTCCGCGCCCCTGCGGACTTCGGGTGAATCCACCTCTCCAGCAGCCATCAAGCCGAGCATTGCCCAAGCCGTCTGGAAGGAGGTGCTGGCGTAACCGTGCCCAGCCTTCTCCGGATGGTAGTAGGTATCACAATCCTCACCCCACCCCCCATCCATCCGCTGAATCCCCTTCAGCCATTTGATCGCACGCTGAATATGCGGCTTATCCTTGCGATCCCCTGCCCTCTCCAGGGCAACCAAAACTGACCACGTCCCGTAAATGTAGTTGGAACCCCAGCGTCCAAACCAGGAACCATCTTCCTCCTGTTCTTTACGGAGATAATCAAGACATCTCGCCAGTTCAATGTCCCGATCGCCCAGTTCGGCCAGCAGGGTGGCGCAGCGGGCGCTGACATCGCTGGTCGGCGGGTCGAGGAGAGCACCGTGATCCGCAAAGGGGATTTCATTGAGATAGTAATGCGTGTTGTCTACATCGAAGGAAGCAAACCCGCCGTTCTTTGATTGCATACCGGAGATCCAAACGGCCGCCTGTTGAATCGATGCTTGGTAACGTCTTCGGTCCACCTGATGCATCGTCCAGGCAACCACAGCGGTATCGTCAAGATCCGGGTAGTGGGAGTTCTGAAACTGAAAGGGCCAACCGCCGCCCTTCAGCTCTGGCCGGCTCTCACGCCAATCCCCCGGTTCGTCAAGCAATTGCCGTTCTTTGACCCAGTCGAGGGCGGCACGAATATTTTCCGTGGCCACACCGCTGGCCTCTTCCTGAAGCGCCAGGCAGGCAAGGGCACTATCCCAGACAGGGGACACACACGGCTGACAATAGACGGATTCACCGTTGACGACCAGGAGGTTCTCTAACGCCTGCTTGGCTTTCACCCGGTAGGAGTGGCCGGGAGGATAGCCCAATAAGGCCAGGGCCTCATGGGCATTGACCATCGCCGGAAAGATGGCGCCCAGACCGTCTGTCCCGTTGAGGCGCTCGACAAACCACTCTTCAGCCTTCTTCACAGCTGCCCGCCGAATTCTCCCCGGGATTAAAGGTTCAAAAAAACGGCACATCCTGTCGAGCAGCAGGAAGACGCGGTTGAGGCGCGAGCGGAAGGGAAAGTAATGTTTTTCTTTCTCCGGCGGAATGGTGAAAAGCTCGCGAATTTTGATCTGCTTAGGATTTTTGGCCTTTGGTTTTAAACTGCATAAAATCGAAAGAGGGACCACCACCGTTCGAGACCAGTAAGATACCTTGCTGATGTGGAAAGGAAACCAGCGAGGCAGCAGGATGATCTCAACGGGTACAAAGGGTACGCCGCGCCAAGGAAGTTGGCCGAAGAGCGCAAGGGCGATTCGGGTGAACACGTTGCACCGAGCCGCGCCCCCGTGAGCCAGAATGGCTTCGCGGGCTCTCACCATATGCGGCGCGTCCGGGCTATCTCCGGCCAACTTTAAGGCATAGTAACTCTTTACAGAACAGCTGATGTTAAATTGACCACCATAAAAAAGGGGCCAGCCGCCGTGATCCCCTTGATGAGCACGAAGATAGGCAGCAATCTTAGCCTCAAGATCCTCATCGATCTCTCCCAGGTAGTGCATCATCAGGATGTATTCGGCGGGAATTGTACAGTCGGCCTCCAGTTCGAAGCACCAATACCCATCCGGATGCTGAAGATTGAGCAGGGCATCACGCGCTTTGCCAACAGCCTGCCTCAGCCTTTCCTCAAAAAACGTTTCCCCGAATTTTTCTAAGGATTGAGACAAATATTCACTGTCGATGGTCTTTTTCATAACGGGGTTGAGCCGAACGCGGGCTTCCTATCTTTAACTCTGCGTTCAAAAAAAATCTTATCATAGGATCTACGATTACGCAAACCAAAAGTAGACCTCAGACATCAGACCATAGTCCTCAGACATTAGAGTACGGACCTTAAAAGCAACCCACCCTCACCCCTACCCTTCCTCGCCGGCGACTGTGTCATAATCAACAAGAAGCTACCTTCTTTTTAAGACGGAACAGGCGGTCGGGTGACGAAGCTTTAGAGCGGAAACCTCTAATAGTTCAACTCCGGCGCTCCTGTTCCATAAAGAGAATCCCGTTTCTAAAAAGGCCAATGACACATAACCTTTAGCGACCGCATTCTAAAGCTAAGGAGCCTGACTGCCTGGTCCTCCGAAACCTACCCTCCCCCATTATTGGGTCACGGTCTCCCGGGGGGCGAGGGGGATTATGGCCTATATTGCAAATCCACTGACAAAAGAATAAGATTAGGGCAGGATGCCTGCGAAGTCTAATCTTCTTCGAAAAGACGCTCTGATGGAAAAATTGAGGAAAGGTGAAGGTCATTATGAATTCTGCTCCTCTTGGAGCAGGACCGAGAACTCATGATGCAATTCCTTCTGTCTCTTTTTCGGTGGATCTGCTTGATTCCTGCGATCGGGGGATCTGTTTATGTGATCCTGTGCCTTCTCGCTGTCATTCGCTTTCGGATGCAACCCGATCCGTCCCCGTGTTCCTTTTCCCAATGGCCCCTGGTCACGATTCTAAAGCCGTTGTGCGGCCTTGAGAAAGACCAGAGGGCCAATCTGCGCAGCACCTGTCTGCAGGATTACCCGGAGTTTCAGGTCGTTTTTTCTGTTCAGGATCCGAATGACCCAGTAATTCCACTTCTCAAAGAAATCCAGGAGGAGTTCGGTTCGGAACGGGTATCCGTGGCAATCGAAAACAATCAGGCCGGGCCCAACGGCAAGATTAACAACTTGTTGGGTGCCCTACCCTATGCCCGGTATGATATCCTGGTGATCAGCGACAGCGATGTACGCCTGAAGCCTGATTATTTGAAATCGATCATCGGTCCGCTCGCTGATCCTGAAGTGGGCGGTGTCTGTACCTTCTACAAAGCGACCTGTGCGGAGAAATGGTTCGAGAAAATGGAGTTGTTGACTCTCAATGCCGACTTCATCCCCAGCGTGGTCTTTGCCCATGTCAGTGGAGCCTCGAAGTTTTTCCTTGGACCATCGATGGCATTGCGACGCTCCGCTTTAGAAGCCATAGGTGGTCTGAAGGCTTTGGCGGACTATCTCGTCGAAGACTATGAGATGGGTCGACGCATCTGGTCCTCCGGGAAAAAGGTGGCCATTGCACCCTACTTCGTCGACATCGTAGTCGATCTCAAGAATCGTTCCCAGTGGTGGAATCATCAGATTTACTGGGATCAAAACACCCGGGCCGCACAGCCCATGGGTTTTTTTGCAAGCATATTGATCCGTTCAGTTCCCTTTGCCTTTTTCCTTGCAATTTCTCATCTGGGAGATGCAACAGGTCTCGCTGTCTTGGCAGGGGCCCTCGGGCTTCGATTATCCACAGCAGCAATCATCGCTGGGTGGGCGCTCAAAGACCGTGAAGGGCTAAAGAATCTAACACTTCTTCCTTTGAGAGACATGACCGCCCTCCTCTCCTGGTTTTTGGCCTTGACCAAAAGAACGGTTCTCTGGCGCGGCTCCGAATTCATCCTGAACCGCGACGGCCGTCTGGTACCCTTGGAGTCCAAATCGTGAGAAAACTGATCATCACCGGCGATGATTTCGGATTTTCCCCACCTGTCAACGAAGCGATCGAAGAAGCCCATCGGCGCGGGATCCTCAACACCGCCAGCTTGATGGTGGGGGCAAGAGCTACAGCGGATGCAGTGGATCGAGCAAGGAGGCTCCCTTCTTTACATGTCGGCTTGCACTTGGTGCTGGTGGAGGGTTCCCCTGTCTTACCCCCCCAAGCCGTCCCCGACCTGGTAAACAGGCAGGGAGAGTTCCCATCCCATCTTGTGAGGGCTGGAATCAATTTCTTCTTGCGGCCTCAGGTGAGGAGACAATTGGAAGCGGAGATCCGTGCACAGTTTCAGGCATTTCAGAAGACCGGCCTTCTATTGGATCATGTCAACGGCCATCATCACATGCATCTTCATCCAACCGTTTCAGGGCTCCTCTTGAAAGTGGGGCGTGAGTACGGGATGAGGGCAATTCGGTTGCCGTACGAGCCCCCCTTCCCTTCATGGCGTGCATCGAGAAGGGCTTTTTTCACAAAAATGTTGGGGTGGCTCTTTTTATCACCGTGGCTCATCCTCCTGAGAAGCCGCCTCCGGCGCGCAGATGTGCGTTCGAATGACTTTATCTTTGGCATGAATGACACGGGGCGCATGGACCCTGACATCGTCCTCCGCTTCTTGAAATACCTTCCTCATGGGGTGACAGAAATCTATTTCCATCCCGCCGCCTCCTTTACCCCGGCGGATCATTCCACAATGGGAGACGGCCGTCATCAGGACGAGTTGGAGGCGCTGACCAGCCCCGCTGTCCGAGAGGCCCTCCTGGCCTCCCACATTCAAAGGATCGCTTTTAGTAATCTTTAAGTTCACCAGTTGCATAAAATCGTTATAAATGCTGTTGGGTGTGTT